>OLPI01000609.1_pt1 | contig 34166 bp, 30 predicted proteins | sample 1672361 | NCBI WGS metagenome assembly OLPI01 (sample SAMEA3136675, study PRJEB25190) | human gut metagenome
TGCGACCTCCTGGTCCCAAACCAGGCGCTCTAGCCAAGCTGAGCCACACCCCGTTATTTGACGTGTCCTTAAGACAAGTAGTATGATATCATGATAAAATGTAAAAAGCAAGTAAAAAATGAAAAAAAATTGAAAAAAGTCATAATTATATAAAAAAACGACACAAATACGAAAAGTCAGAATCAATATTAAGGAAATGATAAGTTGTATCCGCTGGAATGCTGTTGTATAATTAAGAACGATGTCGAGAAAATAGATTATTATTAAGAGGACTGAATTGATAGATGAAGGAGACTAATAACGTAGAACAACGACCAAGCACTTCTCTTTCAAAAGGTGCAAGAAGAAATCAGATATTAAGGCGTATAACAGTAGTCGGTGTGATAGCAGCAGTAATAACTGCTGCTTTTGCTGGCTATAGTCTGCACCGTGAACGTGTAGAAGAAAAACAGAAAGCAGAAGAGCTCAGAAAAGAAAAGCAGGATAAAAAAGAGGCGGCAAAAGTAAAGTCAAAGCCGGAAACTGCCGAACAGAAATTGGAACGTATACGAAAGCAGGCAACGGAACACGGATATCCGAAAAATGTGATCGAACTGTTGGATAAAAATGTGGAAACAGTAGATTTTGTGGCCGATTATGAAAAGAAAAAAGATAAGCCGTATGCAGATACGATAGGAAAAGATCTTTCGCAGGGAGGGATACCGGAACTTTTACAGTGGGATGAACGATGGGGATATGCTCCATACGGAACCAGTATAGTAGCGGCAAGTGGATGCGGACCGACCTGTATGGCGATGGTAGCAGCCGGACTGAATCAGGATGCGTCGATCACTCCGGCAAAGGTAGCTGCTTACGGAACGGAACATGGTTATGTGGACGAAGAGAATAACACGTACTGGAGATTCATGGATGAAGCCGGAGCAAACTGGAATCTTAACAGTACTGCAGGTCTTTTGTCAGAAGAGCAGGTAGCTTTAGAACTTTCGCAGGGACATCCGATCATATGCAGTGTCGGTCCGGGAGATTTTACCAAGATTGGACATTTTATCGTACTGACAGGTTATGAGAATGGCAATGTGAAAGTGAATGATCCGTTCAGCATAAAGAATTCGAAAGCAACATGGGTATTTGCCAATATCAAAGACCAGATAAAAGCGATGTGGGTATTTTCAAAAAAATAGCGATCAGACGGCAGGCGCCGGTGGAAGATCGTTTTCGGGGAACAGGAGAGAAAGATATGAGATATGATTTTACAAAGATTATAGACAGGCATGGAAAAGATGCGATTGCAGTAGACGGACTTGGAAAGAATCCGGGATTTGCACCGGAACCGCCAAAAGACGGATTTGATGTGATCCCGATGTGGGTGGCAGACATGAACTTTGAAACTGTCCCAACGATTCCAAAAGCGATCATGGACAGGGCAGCACATCCGGCATATGGATATTTCAATCCGGTGGAAGAGTATTATGATTCGATCATACGCTGGCATAAGATCCGCAATAATGTAGAAGGACTGATGCCGGAATATATCGGATATGAGAACGGAGTATTAGGCGGAGTAATCTCTGCTCTGACAGCTTTTGCCGCACCGGGAGATGCCGTACTTCTTCACAGCCCGACTTACATCGGATTCACCAAATGCATCACAGAGAATGGATACAAGATTGTACACAGTCCGCTCAAAAAAGACGAAAAAGGAATCTGGCGGATGGATTATGAAGACATGGATGCCAAGTTAAAGGCAAATAACATCCATGTAGCAATCTTCTGTAGTCCGCATAATCCGACCGGACGTGTATGGGAGCGCCGAGAGATTGAAGAGGCGATGGAAGTATATAAGAACAATGAATGTGTAGTGATCGCAGATGAGATCTGGTCAGATCTGATCTTAAAAGGCAGCCAGCACATTCCGACACAGTCGATCAGTCCGGATGCAAGAAACCGTACGATTGCATTGTATGCACCGAGTAAGACATTTAACCTGGCAGGTCTGGTAGGAAGTTATCATATAATCTTCAACAAAATGCTGCGTGACCGGGTGGAGGCAAAATCAAGAAAATCACATTATAATACAATGAATGTATTATCTATGCATGCGCTGATCGGGGCTTACGAGGCAGAAGGATATACCTGGGTCAATGAGCTTTGCCAGGTATTATCTGAAAATGTTGATTATGCAGTGAATCATATCCGTGACTACTACAGAGGAATTGAAGTAAGTAAGCCGCAGGGAACTTATATGTTGTTCCTGGACTGCGAAGACTGGTGTGAGGAAAATTATAAGTCACTGGATGAGCTGTTAAAAGCAGGATGGGACGTAGGCGTTGCATGGCAGGACGGAAGACCGTTCCACCAGAAATATGGAATCCGTATGAATCTTGCATTACCGCTTGGCAGAGTAAAAGAAGCATTCGAGCGTCTGGATGAGTACGTATTTCATGTGTAAATATCTGGAAAATATACAGAAATAAAAAGTATAATGCTGTAGATTCCAAAGGAAAATACAGCATTTATTAAGAATGAGAGAAGTGAGAAAATTTGGATAATATAATTGTATCGTTTAATGTAATTGCACCGGTATTTTTTCTTATGGTATTAGGATATTTTCTGGTCAATTATACATCTCTGGCGGACGGAAAGCTTACAAAACAGGCAAATGCCATTGTGTTTAAGATATTTTTACCATGTATGTTATTCTACAATGTCTACCAGAGTGATATCGGTTCTGAGATACATAGCAGGATCAGGCTGTGCATCTGGGCAGCAGGGGGACTTCTGATACTGTTCGTATTGTTGTGTCTGATCGTTCCAAGAATCGTAACACAGGAAAATCAACAGGGTGTAGTTATCCAGGGAATTTTCCGGAGCAATTATGTGATCTTCGGAGTTGCAGTCGTACAGAATATGTATGGACCGAAAAGTACGACGACAGCGGCAATTTTAAGTGCCATCCTGGTACCGATGTATAATTTCCTTGCAGTAGTCGCGCTGTCAATCTTCGGTGAAAAAAGGGAAAATGACTGGAAAAAGATCATTCTGGATATTATAAAGAATCCACTGATCATATCTTCGGTATTAGGGATTATATTTTCACTTCTTGGGATCAGACTTCCGACAGCTGTCGATACAACGGTTCAGGATCTGGCCAAATTATCAACACCGATTGCGTTTATGATTCTGGGTGGTGATCTGGACTTTTCAAAAGTAAAAGGAAACTTAAAAACAGCATTTGTGGTATTGACGATCAAGCTGGTAATCTTGCCGCTTATCATGATTCCGATGGTGGTTATGATGGGTTACCGGGATGCGGACCTGTTGTCCGGGGTGCTGGCATATCAGACGCCGGTTGCAGTATCCAGCTATATCATGGCGCAGCAGGCGGGAGCGGATGGACAGCTTGCCGGGCAGCTGGTTGTGTTCTCATCGGTGCTTTCGATATTTACGTTGTTTGTGACGATATTCATATTGCGGACGATGGGGCTCCTTGCGGTTTAGTACCATAAAAGTAATCACTCTCTTTCAAAAAAATCTTCCTGAAAAGTTGATTTACCAGGTTAATAGGAATAGAATTATAAAATGAGTATTTCTAAAGACAAGGACGTTACAACATGGAGAGAGATTTAACAACAGGAAGTGTATTTAAGACAGTCATTTATTTTTCACTGCCATATCTGTTATCGTACTTTTTACAGACGTTATATGGTATGGCAGATTTATTTATTGTCGGTCAGTTTGGCGGGGTCAGCAGTACGACGGAGGTATCGATCGGAAGCCAGATCATGCATATGCTGACAGTTATGATTGTAGGGCTTGCGATGGGAGCGACGGTTATGATCGGGCGCTGCATCGGTGCAAAAGATTATAAGAAAGCATCGGAGACAATTGGAAACACGGCAACGATGTTCATGGGAATTGCGATCATACTTATGATCGTATTACTGGCGGCAGTCAGACCGATCGTCAGTGTGATGTCGACACCGGCCGAGGCAGTAGAAGGAACGATCCGTTATCTGACAATCTGCTTTATCGGGATTCCTTTTATTACAGCTTATAATATTATCAGTGCAATCTTCCGTGGAATCGGTGATTCCAAAAGTCCAATGTACTTTATTGCAGTAGCATGCGCAGCGAATATCGGTCTGGATTATCTGTTCATCGGAGTCATGGGACTGGATGCGGCCGGAGCAGCACTTGGAACGACCATCGCACAGGCAGTCAGTGTCATTGTTTCACTTACCGTGGTCATAAAAAAGGGCACAGGGATCAAATTAAGAAAATCGGATCTTCGTCCGAAGAAACATACGATGAAAAACATATTGAAAGTCGGTGTGCCGGTTGCACTGCAGGATGGATTTATCCAGATATCGTTTATTGCAATCACAATATTTGCCAACCAGCGTGGATTAAATGATGCGGCGGCGGTAGGTATTGTGGAAAAGATCATAGGGATTCTGTTCCTGGTACCGTCTTCTATGTTGTCAACGATATCGGCACTGGCATCGCAGAATATTGGTGCAGGCAAGCATGACCGTGCACGCCTGACATTGCGGTATGTATTATGTATGACAGTAGGATATGGATTAGTTGCGGCAACGATTGTGCAGTTTGTATCTGTTCCGTTTGTTGGACTATTCACGAATGACGGGGCAGTACAGATACTTGGAGGACAGTATTTACGAAGTTATGCATGGGACTGCGTATTTGCAGGAGTACATTTCTGCTTAAGCGGATATTTTTATGCATATGGCTTGTCTATCGTATCATTTGTCCACAATTCCATATCTATCGTATGTGCCAGAATTCCATTGTCTTATTATGCGGCAACGCATTTTCCGGATACATTATTTCCGATGGGATGTGCGGCACCGGCAGGATCGATCATCTCAATCATTATCTGTGTTGGCGTACTGATATGGATGAATAAACACACGGAAAAATATATGGAAAGAACGTAGTGATCGGAGAGAAAATATATGACGATCGGAATTATAGAAGACGACACATTATTACATCAGGCACTCAAAACAGCACTGCAAAACGCAGGCTATCAGACCGTATCCGCATATACAAAACGAGAGGCTCTTACTACAATTACAGGCAGTGAGAGCCTTCTTCTCATTGACATTGGACTTCCGGACGGCAATGGACTTGCATGTTACAAAAAGATCCGGGAAAAGGCAGAGATACCGGCCATTTTCCTGACAGCAAGAGACGAAGAAACGGATATGTTGACAGCATTTGACACAGGAGCAGACGATTATGTGGTAAAACCATTTTCCATGAAAGTGCTTCTAAAGCGCATAGAGGCAGTGATCGGACGGAACAACAGAGAAAAACAACTGGCATGCGGAGAAATAATAATATTTCCTGATAAGAAGCAAGTATACAAGAACGAAAAGGAAATTATCCTTACAGCCAGAGAATATCAGTTACTGGAATATCTGATGTACAATCAGGGAAATGTACTGACGAAAGAAAATATCCTGGAATATGTATGGGGACTGGATGGCCAGTTTGTAGTGGATAATACCGTCAGTGTTACGATCAACCGGCTGCGGAAAAAGATAGAAACAGATGCAGGATCACCGATATATCTGAAAAATGTATTTGGATTGGGATACAAGCTGGAGTGCGTCTGAAAAAGTAATGGCAGATACAAAAAGGAAGAGAAAAGAATGAATATCATAATAATCGTAGTGGCAGTAACGGCAGGAGTAATTCTGGGTGGAACTGCCATATATGTTTATCAGGGAAAATGCAGACAGAAAGAACTTAAGTTATTGGCAGAATGTATGGAAAAGATATTGCGAGAGGAAAAGATCCGGGAAACAAAAGCAGGAGAAGAGACATTATATGCAAGACTGGAATCCAGACTGGTAAGGATCCAGGAAATGTTAAATGGACGGACAGAAGCTGCGGAGAAGAGTAAAGATGAGATACAGAAGCTGATTTCAGAGATTGCACACCAGATGCGGACACCCCTTGCCAATATCAGGACATATCAGGAATTATTAGAGGAAGAATGGAGTAAAACCAGGACAAAGACGGATGAAAATGTGGATAACTATCTAAATGCAATGAGATCCGGAGAACAACAACTGGAATTCCTGACAGAAGGATTCGTGAAGATGTCCAGACTTGAGCAGAACATGATTCAGGTACGAAAAGAAGAGACAGATCTGTTAAAGACCGTGAGAAACTGTCTTGGAAGAATTCAAAAGCGGGCAGAAGAAAAACAGATTGCATTTAGGATAGAGCTGCCGCAAGAAGTCAACTGTCCGCATGATGCCAACTGGATTGGGGAAGCAATCGATAATGTTCTGGATAATGCCGTGAAATACAGCCGGCCTGGCGGAATCATAGAAATGAGAATCCAGAAGAATGAAATGCATGCAAAGATTACTGTAAAAGATAATGGGCTTGGAATTGAAAAGGGAGAAGAGCATAAGATTTTCCAGAGATTCTACAGAGGAAAGAACGTGACCACACAGAAAGGTTATGGAATCGGACTTTATCTGGCGAGAAAAATTATCGGCCTTCATGGCGGATTTATGATTGCAAAAAACAGATATTCGGAAAAAGGTCTGATGATCGAGATAAATCTTCCAGTCTGTTAGAAGTTTGTTAGATTTGTCCTGTATGCTGTATGAGACAAGTGAAAGTTCCGATACGAAACGGACACAATTATAAGCAAGGAGAAAAAATCTTATGGAAATGATAAAAGCAGCAGGATTAAAGAAATATTATGTGACAGATAATTACGAAGTCCATGCGCTGGACGGAGTGAGTCTGTCCGTAGAAGAAGGGGAATTCCTGGCAATCATCGGTACATCAGGAAGCGGGAAGACGACATTACTTCAGATCCTGGGCGGCCTGGATGAACCCACTGCAGGTGGCGTCTGGATACGCGGCAACAGTCTGAAAGATATGACGGAAGATGAACGCACGATATTCAGGAGAAGGAATATCGGATTCGTATTTCAACAGTATAATCTGATCCCTGTTATCAATGTATATGAGAATATCGTACTTCCGCTCAGACTGGACGGTGCAGAGATTGATGAAAAATTGCTGGAAGATATTGTCAGAACGTTAAAGATTGGAGAAAAGTTAGAGAATCTCCCGGAAGAACTGTCCGGCGGACAACAACAACGAGTGGCAATTGCAAGGGCGTTAATGGTAAAGCCGGCAGTACTTTTGTGTGACGAGCCAACAGGAAATCTGGACTCTGTCACAAGTATGGAAGTAATTTCATTGTTGAAGACTTGTGCAGCAAGATTCCACCAGACGGTGATTGTTGTGACCCATCAGGAAGCAATCGCACAGATGGCAGACCGTATCCTGCGCGTAGAAGACGGGAAATTATACAATGCGGAGGTGTAATGAAATGAATGGATTTACACCGAACAATAATACGAACGTGATCCGGCTGCTTTCGGAAGCAATCAGAAAATGTAATAAAGGCAGAAACCGGATTCTTATGGGAGCAGTCATTTTATGCATTCTTACACTGACATTTGTCTTTGGCACGGCTTACGGAAAAATAAATGCAGAATATACGAAAAATATTCGGATGGATGGAACAACGGCATCCACTTACATAGAAGATGGAACAAAGCAGCAATATGAAAAAGCACGTTCCTTAGGATATGTAAGAGAAACCGGAAGAAGAATGAAAATGGGTGAAGCCACAGAATCCGGAAAGAAAGAATCTATCTGTTCCATACAAGTGCTGGATCAGACTGCATGGGAAAAGATGATGAAGCCCGCCTATACCGGTGTCCATGGAACCTATCCCAAAAAGCAGCAGGAAATCATGCTTCCGGTAAAGACATTAAAAAAGCTTGGAATTGATAATCCGAAAAGAGGGATGAAGATAGCACTTGATATATCGATCAGCTTTTTTCAGACAGAAAAAGAAGAGTTCAAATTATCAGGCTGGTACAGTGCTTATACAGAAGATAATGGAAGAAGCAAAGCAATCGGATATGTGTCAGAAAAGAAACTGAAGGACTGGGGTTATGATATTAAAGAGGGTTCGGATATTCTGATCTGTCCGGCGAATGACATGGACTGGAAAGATACAGAAGAAAAATTATATGAAGATGTACCGATGAAAGACAATTCCCAACAGATCATTGCGACAGATACAGCGAAGAACCGGGCTGTAAAAGAGGTGACAGGAAGTTACGGGATGGCAGCAGTGGAGGCAGTTGTGATTATCTGCGGAATGTTTTTGCTTGTCTACAATGTGATGCAGATCTCCATGGCAGGCGATATCCGTCAGATGGCGCTGCTCCATACGATCGGTACAACGAAAAAGCAGCTCCGTAAGATCTATATCCGGCAGATCATGCGGACGATAGTGCCGGGAGGTATTGCAGGTATAGGTTTGTCGGTTGTGTTATTGCGATATCTGATACCGCAACTATTGGGCAGACAGTATCTGAATGGATATGGAGGTGCAGAAGAACTGCAGATTTTTCGGGTGGAAATCTTGTTGTTAGCGGTAGTCTTCACGTTGTTGGTAATCTTGGGTGCATCGGAACAGGTGATCTGGCAGACTGTAAACAGAACCTGTATAGAGGGAATGCATTACACGGAGCAGAAGAGAAGCAAGAAACAACAGCATGGAAAAGCAGGTCATGCAGATAAAGGAGCAGTCTTAAACAAGAAAAAAAGAAGCGAAACACAGGAACTGTGCTTTATGGCATGGAAGAACGTCACAAGATACAGGCAGGGATTTGTCATTACAGTTAGTTCATTGTTCCTCGGAATAGAAATGTTCCTGATTGTCATGGTGATCACAGATGGAAGTGATTATGCGAATATCATTAATCAGAGACCGGATTTCCTGATCGCAGGGGAATTCAGTGAGTCTGCAAAAAAAGAGGGAAGCGGGACAGAATATCAGACACAGTCGCCGGATCAAGATCCACTGAGATCAGAAGGAAATAATTTCGAATTATTATATGACAATGACTACGATGAGTTTTCACCGATATCAAAAAAAGTGCGGAAACAATTATGGAATCTTGACGGTGTGAAGAAGAAGGAATCCTACATAACCGAAGGAGCATACGTGCTTTCCGTCATATCCAGAGATGGAATACGCCCGCTGGAAGAGGATACTTATCTGGGAAACAATGTAGAATATGCGGAAGAAATCAGTATTGATTATGCTTCCGGGGCAAAGATGATCAAAGGCCTGGATGCTGATACCGTTCAGATTGTCAGCGAAAATGAGATAAAAGCATTAGAAACATATGTAGAGGAAAACAAGCTGAAAGTCGATATGGACAGTCTGAAAAACGGAACAGGAGTAATGATCATCCATGATCATAAGCTGTCACAAAAGCAGGAAAAACAGGCAGAAAAAGCAGTGGGAGAAACGGTATGTTTATCTCCGTTAAAGAACAAAGAAGCATGCATCCGGTGGAATTCCATGACGGACAAAGAAAGGGATAAGGAAGATGAGAAAATAAAGGCAGAAACGCCGTCTACAGAATATACGTTAAGCGGCTATCTGGATAATCAGGCAGATGGCTTCCCGGAGATCCACCAGACCTGGCATGGTGCAGAAGGAGATATCTATTATCTGGTCAGTGAAAAAGGATTTAACCGTTTATCTACGAAGAAAAAGACATTTTGCATGGAATTAAACGTAGAGAAAAAGAAAGAAAAAAAGATTATGCATGAAATCCAGAAGATTCTTTCGGCAGAAAATCAGCGGCGGAAAAGCAATACACAGACAAGCCCGTACGGCGAAGGAGAAGCAGGCATTTTCTACATTGCAAGATCAGATCTTATGCAGAAAAATGCAGACTACATCCGGGGAAACAGAATTATGTTCGGAAGTATCAGTGTAATATTATTGTGTGTCGGACTGGTTAATTATTTTAATATTATGTTTACAGGAATTGTGGGCAGGAAAAAAGAACTGGAGATTATGAGAAAGATTGGAATGACACGCCGGCAGGAAAGAAAGCTGTTATTGCTGGAAGGCAGCTATTATGTACTGCTTGTCGCAGGCCTTGTAGCGTCAGTTGGATCAATCATACTAAAAGGAATCAACGTTTATATGAGAAAACAGCTTTCTTATTTTACCTTTCATTATCCGGTAGGAGCGATTGCAGGAAGTATTGTAATTATGGAAATAGTGTGCGTTATAATTTGTAACTTACTTATATTGAAAAAAATAAAAAAGCAGGTTAAATAAATAATTTCACCAACCGCGTTTTATCCAGCACAAAAATCGATACATCCATAAAAAGATGCGCCAGTAGCGTACTAAGGATCACACCGTTGGAAGTCAACAGGAATCCACAGTGGAATCCATACCAGCATACGATGGCGGAATAACTTCCCATCAGTACCAGAAGCGGCAGATTTCTTGCGACACCCTGCAGTGTTTCTTTGATATCTTCCAGTGTAGAATCAAAGTACAGAAAACGGCCGACTGCCAGTGTGATAAAATACATGATCAGTGAATCATAGTTCGAATCATGGTAGATGAACTTGATATATAATAAGATCAGAATAATATAAAAGGCAGAGATCAGCCGCACGGACGCCTTTTGTCTGGTCGGAATTGCAGTTAACGGAACGAACAGGATATCGAACCAGTTTGTCATAAATACAGAAAATACCAGAAATAAAAGTAAGATAATGTTCTGGTATTTCTGCCAGTAAAAGGCAGCCTGTGGGATCCGCTCATCGATAATATAATAAAGAGACAGGAACAACAGTACCGAAGTACTGGAAAATACCATCTCATAAAAGCTTTCAATAAGCGAGATTTCTTTTACTTTGTGGATATGGTTCAGCTTTCGGATCTGTTTTGGCGTCAGATCCTGTGTATTAAGTTTATAGTGTTTCTTAAGCTTTGCTGCCAGAATAACGATCGCAAGCACTGCGATCAGGCAGAGCAGGGAGACAAGCATGAAGCCTCCGGCATTCTTAAAGTTAAAATAATGAATCAGATAATATTGGAACATATCATATACCTTCTTTGATGTAATATTTTTTCGGTTACATATTGTAGCACTTTGAAAAAATATTGCAAATAGGAGAATTGCCAGTGGCATGTCCTGTAGATGTGAAATTGAGTTAAGTGTCAAAAAAATTAAAAAAATTTAAAAAAGTGCTTGCATTTTAGAAAACATCATGCTATTATAAATGAGCATTGTTGATGCGGGTGTAGTTCAATGGTAGAACACCAGCCTTCCAAGCTGGATACGTGGGTTCGATTCCCATCACCCGCTTTTTTGCTACCCTTTTTTATGAAGGGAGATATGTTGGCATTTACGGCTATGATTTCCTGGGGCTTCTATTCCGCAATCATCAAGAAAATCGGTGAATGGATGTGACAGTATTTAAAAAGCCGGAGATTATACTTAATTTTCTGTTCCTTGGAGTCGGAGCAAGTGCTTTGGGTTTCTTCTTATGGAATCTTTCTACCAAATGGATCGGTGCGATCAAGACGAGTGTATATATTTATGTGTCACCGGTTGTGACGGTTGTGCTATCTGTGGTGATACTGCATGAGAAGATGACGTTCGTATCTGTGACGGGAGCTCTGTTAATTCTGCTGGGACTGATCGTATCGCAGAAGAAAATTAATCAGAAAAAATAAGAGATTATAAGAAGCTTTGAATCCGGTGGATTATTGTGCCGGATCCAAGGCTTTTTTTGCCGTTGATCGCTTGAAAGAAGCTGCAAAAGAAGATGCCGGTAAGAAATTCTGCAGATAATAAGCTGGATAAGAAATGAAAATGTGGATATCGGGTTCTGCGGTCAGCTGGAAATATACAGATATATATGAAAAAATATACAATAAAATATGGAAATATTCCTGTGACAAAACAGAAAGTTTGTTGTAAAATAACCGGTACAGTTCAAAAAACAATAATTAAGAAATGGAATATTTCAGATGAAATCATAGTGGAGGTTTACAGATATATGGAAAACGAACTTTTTGAAAAAGCGCCGGTACATAAGGCATATTTTAATATGGCATTACCGCTGGTATTCAGTATGGTCATTTCACTGGTCTATAATATGGTAGATACATTCTTCATTGCAAGAACGGGAAATACGAATCTGGTAGCAGGTGTGTCACTTGGAGCACCGATGTTCACGGCTATGATCGCACTTGGAGATATCTTCGGACTGGGTGGAAGTTCTGTGATCGCAAGATTATTCGGACAGAGGAAAGATGAGGATGCAAAACGCATCAGTTCCTTCTGTTTTTATGGAGCAATTATCTGCGGAGTGATCGTAACAGTATTACTTCTGATCTTCTGTGCACCGATGCTGCATTTATTAGGAGCGGATGCAAATACTTACAAATATGCATCACAGTACTATACATATCTGGTGCTGGGTTCTGTATTTATTATTGTATCATTTACACCGAACAACCAGCTCAGGTCAGAAGGATTTTCGAAAGCATCCATGGAAGGTTCCGTCCTTGGTGCAGTAGTGAATATTATATTAGATCCTATTTTTATTTCGGTACTGGGTATGGGAGCCGGTGGAGCCGCGATTGCAACAATCATCGGGTATATTGCGACGGACGTTTATTATGTGTGGATATATTTGAAAAAGAGTAAAAAGCTGTCGATTGATCCGGGACATATGCATATTAACATGCAAGAATTCAGACAGATTCTGGCAATCGGAATTCCTGCATCGATCACGAACTTTATGCAGAGCTTTGCAGTTACTGTTACAAACAGGAGTCTGCTTGTATATGGAAACAATAAAGTTGCGGCGATGGGAATCGTGATGAAAGTAAATATGATCGCGGCGTTGATTCTGGTTGGATTTGCGTTCGGATGTCAACCGTTGGTTGGTTATAATTATGGGGCAAGGAATAAGAAACGTCTGAAAGAGATTCTCGCATTCTGTTATAAATTCGAATGTGGTCTGGCAGTTATACTGGCAGTAATCTTATCCGCCGGTGCAAGACCCTTGATCTGTGTATTCATGAAGACACCGGAGATTGTAGATTCGGGTGTGCTGATGTTACGTCTACAGCAAGCAGGAATGATGTTTATGGCAGTCGTTCTGGTTACGACCTGTGTATTCCAGTCGGCGGGAAAAGCAATGGGAGCATTCTTGTTATCAGTCAGCCGTCAGGGTGTGATCTATGGAATTGTGATCGTTATTGCTTCGCATATGATCGGATATCATGGTGTGTTGGCCGCACAGGCTGTTTCTGATTTCCTGACAGCATTGATGGCTGCTATCCTGCTGAAACATGAGTTGTGGAGTGAATTAACCGATATAAAAAGGAATGAAGAAGCAGTATAGAAGTAGTATAATAAAAAGAAAATATAGATGCAGGAAGGAAGATATGGATCATGTCATTAGAAAAAGCAAAGAAATGTCTGGAAGAAAAAGGTTATGCAGATCACGTGATTGAACTGGAAGAATCAAGTGCGACGGTACAGCTTGCAGCAGAAGCTCTCGGTGTAGAGCAGGGAATGATCGCAAAGACGATGTCATTTCTGGTTGATGGAGAACCAATCCTGATCTTGACAGAGGGAACGGCGAAGGTTGATAACCGTAAATATAAGGATCAGTTTCATGTGAAGGCGAAGATGATTCCATTCGATGAAGTAGAAGAATATATCGGACATGCCCCAGGCGGTGTGTGTCCATTTGGAATTAAAGATGGAATTAAAGTTTATTTAGATGATTCTCTGAAACGTTTTGAGACGGTATATCCTGCAGCTGGTAATGACCACAGTGCAGTCAGACTTACGATTGCAGAACTGGAAGACGTTGCCGGGGCATGTGGATGGATTGATGTATGTAAAGAAATGTAAAGAAAGAGAGAAAGAGGATTGTCGGTAGATGATCCGCTTTTTTCTATGCATTTGTAAAGAACTGCCAGTGGAAGGTCATGTAGGTGCCGGATTCGCTGTATCTTTGAAAGAAGTATTGACATGATGTCAGAAAAGAATTACACTACAGGTAGTGACAGCGTGTCAGAATGAAAGAAGGGATAGATTTGAAGACAGGTTACCGCCTGTATCATATCCGGTTTGAACAGTGATAAGTTCGAAGATGAACAGTCTGAATGTCAGAAAACATAAACATGGAGGAAAGAGGCATATGGAATATACGAAACTTGGAAATACAGATATCGAAGTATCAAAATTATGTGTAGGCTGCATGAGCTTTGGAAAAGCCGGAACGATGCATGACTGGACACTGGATGAGAAGCAGACGGATGAGATGGTGGCACATGCACTGGATCTTGGAATCAATTTTTTTGATACAGCAAATGGATATTCGGCAGGAACAAGTGAAGAATACCTTGGAAAAGCATTAAAGAATCATACAACAAGAGACAAAGTAGTGATTGCATCGAAAGTATATTTTAATGAAGGAAGACTTTCCAAAGGAGCTATCTTCCGGGAAATCGATGGAACATTAAAACGTCTCGGAACCGATTATCTGGACATTTATATCATTCACAGATTTGACTATGAGACGCCGATTGAAGAGACGATGGAAGCGCTTCATGATCTGGTGAAGATAGGGAAGGTACGTGCGATCGGAGCATCTGCCATGTATGGATATCAGTTCCATAATATGCAGCTTGCGGCAAAAGAACACGGTTGGACACCATTTTCTGTAATGGAGAATCATTATAATCTACTGTACCGTGAAGATGAAAGAGAATTGATTCCTATCTGTAAACAGATGAATGTCTCACTGATGCCATATAGTCCGCTTGCAGCAGGACACCTTGCAAGACCGACATGGAAATCCGAATCTTTAAGAGGAAGAACGGACAGAGTTGCGGTTGGCAAATATGACCGTATGGAAGACGCAGATATGAAGATTGTCACCCGCGTACACGAACTTGCAGAAAAGTATCAGTGTAAGATGTCGCAGATCGCAATCGCATGGCAGTGGGCAAAAGGTGTTACTTCGCCGATCATCGGTGCAACGAAGATGCAGTATCTGGATGATGCGGCAGGTGCATTGAACGTTCGACTGACAGCAGAAGGCATTGCATATCTGGAAGAGTGTTATGTACCACATCCGATTGTTGGTGCGATTGATAAGAATCCGGCGCAAGGTGTAATGTTGTTGGATGAGAAGAAATAGAGAAAATTATGAATAGACAGTAAAGCAGATGGAGAATATCTGGTTGATAAAATTAATATTTCAGAAAGGCAAGTATCACAAAAAAAGATACTTGCCTTTTTCGTAACTATGCGATTATAAGAAACTATCAATGATGGGTACTGCCGCGCTAGATTATATTTTTACTGGAATGGCAGGAGAAAAAGTGCTGCATACCAGGAGCCTGGAATATGTTGTGGATGAAATATGGAAGTAGATTTTTCATTTTACAGGTACACAAATTTTTTAAAAAAATTAGCACTCACCTCTTGACAGTGCTAATAATGCGTGCTATAGTACAGATAGAACAAAGGAAGAGAGATAAAGAATCAAAGATATGAAGCCGACAGCATTCATACAAGATTCAAACATCCGGAATCCCGAAGTTCCAGCAAACAACACCTCGGAATTCTCCGATCGTGCTAATTATAAATTTTTACCATTTGGAAGGAGATATGACTTATGATGATGCCTAGTATTTTTGGAGAAAACTTATTTGATGACTTTATGAACGATTTTTCATTCCCGACATTCCCGAATGTTGACAAAGAACTGTATGGAAAACACGCAAAGAACTTAATGAAGACAGATGTAAAAGAGACAGAGAATGCATATGAGATAGACATTGACTTGCCTGGATTTAAGAAAGATGAGATCCAGATGGAACTGAAAGACGGCGTACTTACCGTCAGTGCAGCCAAAGGACTGGACAAAGATGAGGAAGACAAGAAAGGTAACTACATTAGAAAAGAGCGTTATGCAGGCAGCATGAGCAGAAGCTTCTATGTAGGAAAACATGTAACCGTAGAGGATGTACATCCGAAATATGAAAGTGGAATCCTTTCCTTCAGTGTTCCGAAAGCAGAAGCAAAACCGGTAGAAGAGAAGAAACATTACATTTCAATCGAAGGTTAATGACAGGCAGATGCGGGAAACGATAAGTGACGGTATAGCCTGTATGGCAAAAGAGTAAACGTACCCCACAGGTGTTAAGCCTGTGGGGTACAATATCATAAAGAGAAAATAATCAGGATAACGTAAGAAGCTCACATATTCCACGAAATCCTGTTCACATAGATGAAGATGATAGAAAATAATATAGAATAAATGACGGGAGGGAGAACTATGGCGGCAAAAAGAGATTATTATGATGTTCTTGGAATCAGCAGGAGTGCGGACAAGAGTACAATAAAAAGAGCATATCGTAAACTGGCCAAGAAATACCACCCGGATACCAATGCCGGAAATGCACAGGCAGAAGAAAAGTTCAAGGAAGCGACAGAAGCCTATAATGTGCTGAGTAATCCGGAGAAAAAGAAATTATATGATCAGTTTGGCCATGCAGCTTTTGATGGCAGTGCAGGCGGCAGTGGAGCATATGGCTATGGAAACGGACCTGGCGGCGGTACTTACAGTTATACCGGACCGAATGGAAGCTTCCATGAATATCATTTCGAAGGCGGCGATATGGACGATATCCTGAAGAATATATTTGGCGGCGGATTCTCGGAAGGCAGCGGAAGCGGGTTCCATGGATTTGGCGGATTTGGAAATAGTGGCTCAGGAAGGACACGTACGTCCGGAAGAAGTTATGAAAGCAGCGGATTCGGAAATGGATTTGGAAATCATGGATTCGGCGGAGAAGGAAATTTCCGTCAGGATGGTTCCGATGTGACCGCTGAGATAGATGTGACATTTGACGAGGCTGCATTTGGAGGAGATAAAGTCATCCGGCTGTCAGACGCACAGGGCAGTAATGCAGCAGGAAAATCACTGAAAGTGCATATCCCGGCCGGCATCAGTGACGGAAAAAGTATCCGTCTGCGTGGCAAAGGAATGCCTGGACTTTCAGGAGGCAAGGCAGGAGATCTGTTGCTGAAAGTGAGAGTTGGTAAACGACCGGGGTTTGAACGAAAAGATATGGATGTATATTCAACTGTCATGATTCCGTTTACCACAGCAGTATTAGGTGGTGAAGCAGTTGTACAGACGCTTACCGGAAGGGTAGTGTGCAAGATTAATCCGGGAACACAGTCCGGAACAAAGATTCGGTTAAAAGGTAAAGGAATCGTGTCTATGAAGGATGCAGGAAGATATGGAGATCAGTATGTGACTGTTCAGATAGATGTACCAAAGAATCTAAGCAATGAGGCAAAAAGAAAATTGAAAGAATTCGAAGCTTCGTGTAAGAACGGAAGCAGAGGGGCAGCATAATTTATAAATTGTTATGCATCATTTTATCCAAAAGGATTTAGATAAAAATTCAGGAAAGGTAAAATGATGCATTTTTTCTGTATTGACGCTCACTTTGGAAAGAATTATAATAAAATAATTAGAGACAATGAATTTGTATACCCATACAGGTTATTGAAATATATGCTAAGGAGATAAGTAAGATGAGCAAGATTATTTTAACTGGTGACCGACCGACAGGACGTCTTCACGTTGGTCATTATGTAGGTTCTTTGAAAGAACGTGTAAAATTACAGAATTCAGGAGAATATGACGAGATTTATATTATGATCGCAGATGCGCAGGCATTGACTGATAATGCCGAACATCCGGAGAAGGTACGTCAGAATATTATGAACGTAGCATTGGATTATCTGGCATGCGGAATCGATCCTGAGAAATGTCACATTTTTATTCAGTCCATGGTTCCGGAACTGACAGAGTTAACATTCTATTATATGAATCTGGTAACCGTATCCAGAGTACAGAGAAATCCTACGGTAAAAGCTGAGATCCAGCAGAGAAACTTTGAGGCAAGTATCCCGGTTGGTTTCTTCTGCTATCCGATCAGTCAGGCTGCAGATATCACGGCATTCCGTGCGACAACAGTTCCGGTTGGAGAAGATCAGATGCCTATGATCGAGCAGTGTAAAGAGATTGTTCACAAGTTTAACAGTGTATATGGAGAGACTCTGACTGAGCCTGAGATCGTACTTCCATCTAACAAGTCATGCTTAAGACTTCCGGGTATCGATGGAAAGGCCAAGATGAGCAAATCACTTGGAAACTGTATCTATCTTTCTGATGAAGAAGATGTTGTTAAGAAGAAAGTAATGTCCATGTTCACAGATCCGAACCACCTGCGCGTGGAAGATCCTGGACAGGTAGAAGGCAATCCGGTATTCATTTATCTGGATGCATTCTGCAAGGATGAATATTTCGAAGAATTCTGGCCGGAATATAAGAATCTGGATGAACTGAAAGCACACTATCAGCGTGGAGGCCTGGGTGATGTCAAAGTGAAGAAATTCCTGAACAAGGTTCTTCAGGCAGAGCTGGCACCAATCCGTGCAAGAAGAAAAGAATGGGAGCAGAAGCTTCCGGAAGTATTCGAAATCCTGAAAGAAGGAAGCAGGGTAGCTGAGGCGAAAGCAGCAGAGACATTGAAAGATGTAAAGGCTGCTATGAGAATCAACTATTTTGATGATGAAGATTTCCTGAACTAGGAATCTGCGGACAGCTGAAAAATCATTATATTGCATTTGTTAATATGAAAATAAAATCCTCAAAATACCGGATGATATGGTATTTTGGGGATTTCTTTTGTTAAGAATTGCGGTATAATAAAACTATCAGTAAAAAAAGCAAATTGTATAGATAATACGGGAGTGAAGGGGTGTAATGCTATGAAAGAGATAACGAAAGAGACACTTCTGAAAGCTATGAAATCGCGAGATGCGGGAGAGCATCCGGTATTTCGTGAATGTGAATTCAAAGACATGGATCTAAGCGGAATGAATCTGCATAATATGGACTTCACATTGAGTTCCTTTCAAAATGTAAATCTGGAACGTGTGAATTTTGAAAAATGCAGTGTGGAAAATGCATTATTCGACGGCAATTCCCTGCATGGTGCAAATTTTCAGAATGCAAATATGAAGACGGCAGCATTCCGTGGATGTGATATGCGGGAATGCAACATCAAAGGAGCCAACCTTTACGGGGCTGTATTGGAGCACGCGAAGCTGGATGACATTCAGTCAGACGAAGCAACGCAGTGGTTCCGCATGCACTGTCCGGAGACCGGACCGATCCTTGGCTATAAGAAATGTGTGAATGACAGAGTGGTACAGCTTCTGGTCCCGGCAGATGCTAAACGAACTTCGGCAACACGTCCTTCCTGCCGGTGCAGCAAGGCAAAGGTACTTTCGATAAAAAATTTTGATGAAACGGAAGAATTCGAAGAAGCCTGGTCGCTGGTCGATGAGAATTTTGTATACAGAAAAGGACAGTGGGTGGAGGTCGAAGATTTTAACGAGGACAGATGGATGGATTCCACGACGGGGATTCATTTCTGGATGAACAGAAATGAAGCACTCGGGTATTAAATCCCTTGCATTGGAAAAAGTTTACTGATAGATGAGAAAGAAAAATAAATGGAGGTGCAAAAGGCAAATGAAAGCAGACATCAGATGGTTAGATGATCCGCAGGTATTTCGTGTGAATCGTCTGGATGCACACAGTGATCATAAGTTTTATGAGAATAAAGAAGATTATAAGAAGCAGAATCAGCGGTTAAAACAATCGTTAAATGGAATCTGGAAGTTCCACTATTCAGTGAATGCATTGGAACGTCCGGCTGATTTTTATCAGAAATGGTTTAACTGTAAAAATTTTGATGAAATGAAAGTGCCACAGCATATAGAACTGGCGGGATACGATAAGATTCATTATATCAATACGATGTATCCGTGGGAAGGACATATTTACAGAAGACCGGCAGGATATGGAAAAGAAAAAGGGAAAGGTATGTTCAGCCAGGCCGAATATAATCCGGTAGGTTCTTATATTCGGAAGTTTGATCTGAATGACGGACTGAGAGGAAAGAGGATCATCTTAAGTTTTGAAGGTGTGGAACAGGCATTCTATGTATGGGTGAACGGAGAGTTCGTGGGGTATGCAGAAGACAGCTTTACGGTTTCGGAATTTGATATTACACCATATGTAAAAGATAAAGATAATCTGCTGGCAGTGGAAGTACATAAGCGCAGTACGGCGGCATTTCTGGAAGACCAGGATTTCTTCCGGTTTTTTGGTATTTTCAGAGATGTGAACCTGTATGGAATACCGGCGGTTCATGTTGAAGATCTGTGGATCCGTCCGAAGTATCATCCGGAAGATGGAAAAGCAGAACTGGAGCTGGATATCCGATTATCACAGAAAAAGAAAGAAAATAATATCCAGGGTAAAATAAAAGTTTCTTTGCAAGATATCTATAGTGATGAAAATCATGTATTACTGGATGAAACGGAGAATCTGAACAACCCGGTGATCCAGAAGAATCTTCCGGTAGAAGGATCAGTGAACAATGAGATCCAGTTCCGTTATGAATTAGAAGAATCCGTACATGCATGGAGCAATGAAGATCCGTATCTGTATGAGCTTCTGATAGAAGTTCAGAATGAAAAAGGCGAGACAGTAGAAGTGGTTCCATATCAGATTGGATTCCGTAAGATAGAATTAAAAGGCAGAAAGATGCTGCTGAATGGAAAACGTCTGATCATCAATGGTGTAAACCGGCATGAATGGAATGCCAGAAGCGGAAGATGTATTACCGAAACTGATGAGAAATGGGATATCGAATGTATCAGACGCAATCATATCAATGCAGTCAGAACCTGCCATTATCCGGATCATATTTCATGGTATTACAGATGTGATCAGGCGGGAATCTATCTGATGGCAGAGACAAATCTGGAGACACATGGATCGTGGCTGAAACAAGGTGTGATTGAACCGTCGTGGAATGTTCCGGGAAGTATCGGATGCTGGAGAGGATGTACATTAGACAGGGCAGTATCGAACTTTGAATCATTTAAGAATCATGTGTCGGTACTCTTCTGGTCACTTGGAAATGAATCGTATGCCGGTGATATCCTGGTGGAGATGAACCGTTACTATAAAGAAAAAGATCCGGACAGACTTGTGCATTATGAGGGCGTGGCAGAGAACCGGCCTTATGAGGATTTAATTTCTGATATGGAGAGCCAGATGTATGCTCCGCCGGAGAAGATAAAAGAATATCTGGAAAATAATCCGAAGAAACCATTTATCTTATGTGAATATATGCATGATATGGGAAATTCTCTGGGAGGAATGGAATCTTATATCAGATTACTGGATCAGTATGAGGATTATCAGGGAGGCTTCATCTGGGATTATATCGATCAGGCACTGTTCGTGAAGGATGAAGTGACAGGACGTGATGTATTGCGTTATGGTGGTGACTTTGATGACAGGCCATCGGATTATGAATTTTCGGGAAATGGAATTTTATTTGCGGACAGAACGGAAAAGCCGGCAATGCAGGAGGTGAGACATTACTATGGATTACGCAGATAGAGGAAAATTAGGAATTGTGTATGGAGATGTAACACTTGGAGTACACGGAGAAGACTTTCATCTGATCTTTTCTTATCAGACAGGCGGTCTGGAATCCATGGTAAAGCATGGAAAGGAATGGCTGTATCGCACACCGAAGCCGACATTCTGGAGAGCAACCACAGACAATGATCGTGGAAATGGATTCCCGTTTAGAGCCGGTATGTGGATGACTGCCGATATGTTCCAGAAATGTGTGGATATCCAGGTACGGATAGACGGAACCAAGATAGAAAAACCGAGCGCACCGGTAAATAATAAATATTCGGATAAAGAAACTGCGGAACGTGTGGAAGTTATATTTACATATGAGACATTAACTGTTCCGTCAACACAGGTAAAGGTATCGTATCTGGTATTTGCTGATGGAAATGTCAGAGTAAGAGCGCACTATTACGGGAAAGAGGGAATGCCGGAGCTCCCTGCATTTGGTATGCGCTTTGTCATGCCGACAAAGGCAGACGGATTCGTTTATGAAGGGTTATCGGGTGAGACATATCCGGATAGAAAAGCCGGGGGTATTCACGGAATTTATGAAGTAGAGGGTCTTCCGGTTACACCGTATCTGGTTCCGCAGGAATGTGGCATGCATATGGATACCGAGTGGGTGACAGTGAAGAGAAGTACGGTTTTGGATAACCGGAATCGTCATATAGAACAAAGTGGACTTACATTCCGGGCGGGCAGTGAGATCAATCATTCCACGTTTGCATTTTCATGTCTTCCTTATACTGCAGAAGAGCTTGAGAATGCAACGCATCAGGAAGAGCTGCCGCCGGAAAGAAGAACGGTACTTTGTATCTATGGAGCGGTCCGTGGTGTAGGCGGAATTGACAGCTGGGGATCTGACGTGGAAGAGCAGTACCGGATTCCTGGAAATAAGGATATTGAAGTAGAATTTATAATGTAGATCTGCTTTTGCATAACCGGATACAGTTCTTTAGCCAGTCACACATCGCTTCCTCGCGGGCAATACCCCCGCTTAAGGCGAGATAGTCAGTAAACAGCTCGTCATCTACAGGCGGAAGAACGGTAAACTTTTCCATATCTTCTTTCAGATAGTCCAGGCGGTCAAGATGCTGGCTTAGCTGATCCTGCAACAATTGTATACGGAATTCCGGGGAAGCAAGATGGGAAAAGAAAAGCTGTAAACGGAATTCATCTTTGGGAAGAGACGGCATCGGATAGAGCGTCTCTTCCCATTTTTTGAATGCTTCTTTTCCGGCATCTGTGATAGTGTATACTTTCTTTTCCAGTACGGTTCCTGTTATTTCTATATGATATTCGATCAGACCTTCTTTGGTCAGGGCTTTTAATTTCGGATAGATCTGACTGTGGCTGGCATTCCAGAATTCGAACAATGCTGAGTTGAACTCTTTGGTCAGTTCGTAGCCGGTCATGTCTTTTTTCATCAGTAATCCGAGGATTGCATATTTTAGTGTTTCCATGATACATCCTTTCTATAGTTAATCGGTTCTTTAGAATATGAGTCTCTTTGGTGAGTATAGCATAAATCTGGCGCTTGTTCCAACAGATATAAAAATATATTGATACAAACATGTACAAACATGTCTGTATTGACATGTTTTAGGCGAAAGTGATAGGATAATAAGAGTTGTTATAAGAAAGGAGTATAGAAAATTGAGTAAAAAGAAACAAAATAATTACATCGTAAAGAGATATATCATCTTTTTGATTGGACTTTTTGTAAATTCACTTGGAGTTGCGCTGATCACGAAGGCGAATCTGGGAACTTCACCGATTTCATCTATCCCGTATGTACTGAGTCTGAATTATCCATTTACATTAGGGAACTTTACAATTTTCTTCAGTATTTTACTGATCGTGTTGCAATTGATCCTGCTTGGAAAGAATTTTAAAGTGGAACATCTGCTGCAGATTCCGGTATCACTGATCTTTGGATATTTTATCGATGCCTGTATGATTCTGTTAGGATTTGTGAATCCGCATTCTTATCCGGTAAAAGTGATCGATCTTCTGATCGGCTGTCTGATCCTGGGTGTCGGAGTATATATGGAAGTATTGGCAGATGTTGTTATGCTGCCGGGAGAGTCCTTTGTCCGTGCAGTAGTATTCCGCTGGAAGACAGAATTTGGTATAACAAAGATCTGCTTTGACGTAAGTATGGCAGTGATCGCGGCGGTTCTGTCATTCGTTCTGGCAGGAAGACTGGATGGAGTCAGAGAAGGTACGGTTGTTGCGGCACTTCTGGTTGGATTTATCGCAAGAACGATCGGACGTTATTTGAGTTTTATGCCGGAAAAGTTATTTGGTGTTGTGAACGAGACAGAGGAGGCTTCCGGTGCTGTGGACAATGAAGCTGTGACAACAGGTCATTTCTGTATTGCGATCGGACGCCAGTATGGAAGCGGTGGACGCGATCTGGGAGCAAAGCTTGCTGAGAAATTAAATTGTGACTTCTATGACAAAGAAATCATCCAGCTTGCGGCAGGTTCGACCGGATATACACCGGAATACATATCAAAAAGAGAGGAAAATATGACGAACAGTTTCTTATATGATCTGGTTCATGAAATGTATGCATATTCCGATGAATATGAGCCGCCGAAGGATAAGATCTTTGAGGCAGAAGCAGAGGTCATCAGGTCTGCAGCTAAGAAAGGAAACTGTGTCATCGTTGGAAGATGTGCAGATGCAATCTTAAAAGATGATCCGGATTGTATCGGCATATTCTTAAGTGCGCCGCTTAAGACGAGAATTCAGACGGTAATGAAAAGATATGGTCTGGATGAAAAAGCGGCAAAACGCAGGATTGAACAGACTGACAGAAGACGTGCAGACAATTATAGATACTATACGAGAAGAATATGGGGGATGTCCGGTAATTATCAGATGTGTATCGATACTTCGCTTGGTGAAGACTATGTGCTCAATACCGTACTGAATCTGGTGAAGAATGTAAATCGCCGTGTATCCGAAAGCAGAGCAGAATAAGAATTATCTCCTGAAAACTTGACATGAATATATGGATGCGATAGATTAATTTATGGATTTGAGAGTATGAAGGAGAGAAACATATGAATTTACATGAATTCCTTATTGTGTGTCCACTGGTATTTCTTGCCGGATTTGTCGATGCGATTGCCGGAGGTGGCGGATTGATCTCATTACCGGCATATATGTTCGCAGGGATTCCGGTACACCATGCGATTGCGACAAATAAATTATCATCAGCGACTGGAACAGCGGTGTCGACATGGCACTTGGTGAAGAGCAAATGTGTTGACATATTTTTAGTCCCGGGTACGGTAGCCTGTGCATTTGTGGGTTCAATTGTGGGGGCGAACCTGGCGCTGATCATCAGTGACAAAGTACTTAAGACGGTACTGGTATTTGTGCTTCCTGTTGTTGCATTCTGTGTGTTGCGGGACAAGGATCTGAAACCGGTGATACCGGAAGGATTTACCAGAAAAAAACAGTATCTGATCATGGCAGCATGTTCTTTTGTGATCGGCATCTATGATGGATTCTACGGACCGGGAACCGGAACATTTTTACTGCTTGCATTTACCAAATTAGGAAAGCTTGATATGGAGAAGGCAACCGGTAATGTGAAGGTCGTCAATCTGACATCGAATATATCGGCATTGATCACATTTATTCTTGCAGGAAAGATTCTTTGGGTGCTGGGACTTTCGGCGTCGGTATTCAGCATTGCCGGACATTATCTTGGCGCACATATGGTTGTGAAGAACGGTGTGAAGATCATTAAGCCGATCATCCTGCTGGTGTTGGCGTTATTGCTGATCAAGATTGTCCTGGGAATATAAAAATGAATGAAATCCTTAAAGTGGAGTGATATGAAAAATCTTTTGCTTTAGGGATTTTTTTATTGTTATATGTTTGAAAGGAAATGTCAGTTTTTTGAGATTCTGTATATGAAGATAATTGTGCCAAGTTCCTGAAAATAGAGTATAATAAAAGAAAATGTATAACGAATGCAAGGAGGATTCTATCATGACAGAAGACACAAGAAAATTCGTAGAAGAGAAGACAAAGGAAATATTAAATGCAGGTTCATGCTGTCCGGAATTAAAAGAGATGGCAGAAAAATGGCTGGCAGCAGAAGGAACTACAGATGAAAAGGCCGTGACAGAAGCATATCTTCAGGAATTATCTGAGGATGTACTGCCAATTGATGCACTGATCAGCTTTGCTTCATCTGAAAAAGGAGCAGAGGTATTCGGAGCAGAACAGGCAAAATCTATGGCAGAAGCCGGAAAGGCATCTAAAGCGAACGGCGGTAAATATTGTATCTGCCCGGCGTGCAGTGCAGGCGGAGCAATCCTGGATAAGAAAAATGAAATACTTTAAATTGTCATGTATTTGAAAGAAGCTGTCGGCGGCAGGGTATGTGTTTGGAAAGAAGCTTTTGAGTTGGGAGGGAGAATTTTTTAATTTTCCCTCCCAAATTTAGTGTATTGCAGTAAAAGAGTTCACAGTGTATAATGTACCCATGATTTTTAGAAATGAGGTACAACATGGAAAATCCAAATAGAAACTTTAAATCCCAGACCTGTGAAGATTTCATAGAAGTCCTTGCAAGTAAAGCAGCTGTTCCGGGCGGCGGCGGGGCATCAGCGTTAGCCGGAGCCATCGGGATCGCACTTGGTAATATGGTCGGAAGTCTGACTGTAGGAAAGAAGACCTATGCAGATGTAGAAGAAGAGATCATCGAATGCAAAAAACAGGCAGATGAGATTGCAAAAGAATTTTTAGAACTGATGGATAAGGATGCGGAAGCATTCGAGCCGCTCAGTAAGGCATATGGACTTCCGAAGTCTACGCCGGAAGAGCTTGCCAAAAAGGAAGAGATTATGGAAGAGGCGCTGAATACGGCATGTAGTGTTCCGATTGAGATTATGAAGACCTGTGCCAGAGGCATTGATCTGGTAGAAGTATTCGCTGCAAAAGGAAGCCGGATTGCATTAAGTGATGCGGGAGTCGGAGCAACACTTTTAAAATCCGCAATGCAGGGGGCTTCACTGAATGTATATATTAATACAAAATCAATGAAAGACAGAAGAAAAGCAGAAGAGCTCAATCATCTGGCAGATTCTCTGCGGGAAGAATACGAAGCAAAAGCAGACCGGATATTTGCGGAAGTAAACAGCCGTATCCGGTAAAATCCAGTGAGATAAAGACGGATAAACCGGAAATGTCCGGAGAAAATACAAAATAAAAGGAAAGCAGCAGGAAAAATGGCAAAATTACTATTAGGAAAAGAAGTAAATGCTTCTATCAATGAAGAAATCAAAGCAAAAGTAGAAACTTTAAAAGCACAGAATATCACACCGACACTTGGAATTATCCGTATCGGTGAAAGAGAAGATGACATCGCATACGAAAGAGGCGCAACAAAACGCTGTGAGACACTGGGAGTAGCATATGAGAAATTCCTTCTTCCTGCAGATGCAGAAGAAGAAGAGGTATTAAAGACGATCGACCAGGTAAATAAAAGTGAAAAAATCCACGGAGTTCTGTTATTCAGACCGCTTCCGAAGCATCTGAATGAAGACAAGATCGTGAATGCACTGGCCGTAGAAAAGGATGTAGACGGAATTACCGATCTTTCCATGGCAGGTGTGTTCATGGGAAAAGATATGGGATATGCACCGTGTACGCCGAGTGCCTGCATGAAGGTACTGGATCATTATGGAATTGACTGTACCGGTAAGAAAGTGGTAGTTATCGGAAGAAGTCTTGTAGTCGGAAAACCTGCAGCGATGATGCTGATCAAGAAGAATGCGACCGTAACCGTCTGCCATACCAGGACGGTGGACATGCCATCTGTAGTAAAGGAAGCAGATATCGTAGTTGTAGCGGCCGGAAAAGCAGGAGTGATCGATGGAAGCTATCTGCGAGAAGGACAGATCGTGATTGATGTAGGAATCAATGTGAATGAAGAAGGAAAGCTCTGCGGAGATGTGAATTTTGAAGAAGCAGAGAAGATTGTGGAGGCAATCACACCGGTCCCAAGAGGCGTCGGCGGAGTGACGACTTCAATTTTGCTGGAACATGTGGTAGATGCCGCGATTGCACAGAACAGGTAAAGAGAAGCCGGGGATTATATCGCTGGTCTGAAAAATGACAATAAAAGGATGGTAACCTTTATGTGTAGCCGGAAAGTTATGGCAGAAGCCTTGATTTTCCGGCTTTTATTCCAGTCCGGGTAGCCAGCTTAGTGAATTAAGTAGAAAAAAATTACCAGATCCCCATTACATGCTGCATTCCAAGGCTCACAATTGTAATTCCAACCCAACAGCAGGCACCCAGCAGAAGTGGTTTTCCTCCGGATTTAATAAGCTTCACAACATTACTGTTAAGCCCGATTGCGGCCATAGCCATAATGATAAAGAACTTCGATAATTCTTTTAACGGAGCAAATACGTCAGCGCTGACACCCATACTCATACATACTGTTGTGATGATAGCTGCAATGATGAAGTATAAGATGAACATAGGAAATGCTCTCTTCAGGCTGAATTTGTTTGCGGAAGAATCAGCAGTTCCGGCTTTTGAGGCAGATCTTGCACGGATCAGGGATAATACCAGTGTGATCGGAATAATTGCCAGTGTACGTGTAAGCTTTACCGTAACAGCAGTATTCAGTGTCTCGCTTCCAAGGTTCCACATACTGTCCCAGGTAGAGGCGGCAGCCGTTACGGAAGAGGTATCATTGATCGCAGTTCCTGCGAATAATCCGAAAGATCCACCGCCTGTTGTGTCAAAACCAAGTGCGCTTCCAAGTACCGGGAAAAGTACGGCTGCAATGACGTTGAAGAAGAAGATAACGGAAATTGCCTGTGCAACTTCGGTATCATCTGCATCAATGACCGGTGCGGTGGCAGCGATCGCAGATCCTCCGCAGATGGAAGAACCGACACCAACAAGGATGGAAGTGTTAGAAGGTACGTTGATAATTTTACGGAGCAGCCATGCGATGATCAGGGAAGTACTGATGGTACATACGATGATCGGGAGTGACTGTTTTCCGGTCTGTAAGATGACGCCAAGGTTCATTCCGAATCCAAGCAGGACAACTGCTGTCTGCAGAATAATCTTAGAAGTCCATTTGATTCCTGATTCGGCTTTTCCTTTGTTCGTCCACACTAAAGTGATCAGCATTCCGGCAAGGATTGCGATGACAGGGCCGCCAACAACTGGGAATGTCTTTCCAAGAAGCCAGGAAGGTACGGCAATCACAAAACAAACCAGTATACCGTTTAGGTTTTTTTTCAAAAAATTCATGTTTTTTCCTCTTTCTCATTTTTTTGTTAGTTCATACAGGTTTCCAATTAGAGATTATAACACTGGTAAACGATAATAAAAAATTATATAATATTATTGAACGATAATAAAAAATTATTGACAGATATGAAAGAGAATTAATAAAAATCATTTGTGAAAATCAAATTGACAATGAAGGGAAGAAAATTATGCTGGATTTTAGAACAGATACATTTCTTACGGTATGTGAGACGATGAACTTTACAGAGGCAGCAAGAAGATTACATATTACACAGCCGGCAGTTTCGCAACATATTCGTTTCCTTGAAAAGGAATATAATACCAGATTGTTTTCTTATTGTAATAAACAACTGTATCTGACGCCTGCAGGGGAGATACTCAGAAAACGTCTGATGACAATGAAAAATGATCAGCTGGCAATTATGAATGAGATAAGAAATGAATCCCATAAGATGGAATCTCTTTCTATAGGGGTTACAATGACGATCGGAGAATATGCAATTGTAGATAAAATAGCAGATTTTCTGATCGGTCATCCGGAGATGAATGTACACATACATTATGGAAATACAACACAGCTATTAACATTGCTGGATGAAGGAATTATTAATCTGGCACTTGTAGAGGGTAATTATCCGAAGGAAAATTATGAACATAAAAATTACAGTACTGAAGAATATATAGCAGTTTGTGCCAGAGATCACATATTTGAAGTAAAATCTCCGGAAACGATGCAGGAACTGGTGAAGGAGCGCCTGCTTGTACGTGAACCGGGATCCGGGACAAGGAATATTTTAGAAGAGTTACTTCTTGCAAGGGGAATGGGGATAAAAGATTTTCTTCACTATACAGAAGTGGAAAATATGCATACAATTATCGGGCTTTTAAAAAGAGATTGTGGAATTTCATTTATGTACAAAATTGCGGTAGCGGATGAACTTAAGAACGGAACATTGAAAGAAATCAGGCTTTCAGATTTTAAAATGCAGCATGATTTTGATTTTATCTGGGAAAAGGGCAGTATTTATACAGAAAAATATATTGGAATATGTGAGGAACTTCTGAAAAAGTACTGATATTGGCAGGGGAAGGCATTCTATTACATTATTATCTATTAATCTATTTCATTAGCAGCATGATAAGCTGTTCTAATAGCACTTGCAATATCAGCAGTTCTTTCACCAGAACAATCACCTACACATACATGAGGAATTGTAATAGATGAATCATCAAAGATATTTTTCTTTGATCCTAAAGCATTAATAATTGTATCAGCTTTGATTTGATCATTTGCTGTATAAACAATATTATTTTCAATATGATCTACTTTTGTATTCACTAATTGTTTTACATTATGATCAGCAAAGTCTTTCATCATTAATGGTAAAACAGTTGTAGATTCACCAGCAGCAATTTTATCCATCATTTCTACAATTGTCACTTGATGACCTTTATTTGCTAGATATTCAGCCGTTTCTGCACCTACTAAACCTCCACCAATAACAACACAATCACCAGTAACTTCTTGTCCGTTTAAAACATCCCAACTTGAAACAATATTGCTGTTATCATGAAGAATTGGCATTTCCATATTATGTGCCCCTACAGCAATAATAGCATAATCATAACTATTGATATCTTTTGCTTCTTCATTTAAATGAATATCTACATTTAATGTAGGTAATACTTTTTGATAATATTCAACACTTCTTAAGATTTCATTTTTTCTTGGTGGAACAGAGGCAATATTGATTTGTCCACCTAAATGATCTGCTTTTTCAAATAAAGTCACTGTATGTCCTTTAACAGCAGCAACTCTTGCTGCTTCTAAACCAGCAATTCCTCCACCAATAACAACTACTTTTTGAGGATTATTTGTTGGTTTAATTGAAACAGTAGCTTCATTTCCATTTTCAGCATTTAAAACACATGAAATGTATTGTCTATTTTGAATTGCATCAACGCATCCTTTATTACAGTTTAAACATTCTCGAATGCATTCACCTTTTTTCACTTTTAAAGCAATATCAGGATCAGTTAATAAAGAACGTCCATAACCAATCATATCAGCGTCTCCATCATTTAAGATCTTTTCACCAGCTTCTACACTTACTACTCTACCTACTGTTGCTACTGGAATAGAAACAACTTCTTTAACTTTTCTAGCAACTGGTAATGTCCAATTATAAGGAACATCTCCCATTGGCGGAATCGTATCACCCATATTTCCTGTATGGTTGGCTTGAGCTACTTGAATCATGTCAACGCCTACTTCTTCTAGTTTTTTCGCAAAAGCAATTCCTTCAGCTTCTTTTAAACCACCTTTACCTCTCAAACTTCCATCTTTATTTAAAGTAATAATTGGAAGTTTATATTCAATTGTTAAATCAGGTGCAGCTTCTTTAATTGCTTTAACAACTTCTAAAGCATAACGAATTCTATTTTCAAAAGAACCACCATATGCATCACTTCGATGATTTAATACTTCAGAACATAAAGAACCTAACAAACGATCGCCATGAACTTCAATCGCATCAATACCAGCAGGCATTGCTTTATGCGCACAACTCGCAATACTTTCTTTAATTTGATTTAATTGTTCAACTGTTGCTTCATTTACAAAATGTTGCATATCATGATGTAATTTAGCATACGCATCTTTGGTCATCTTTTGTGCTAATTCAGTTTGTTTTACAGCTTCTTCTTCATTTCCTTCAGCTTTTGCTTTAGCCGCATTTTGACGAGCTATTCCTGCTTCCATAATCATTTTTCCAACACCAGGAACATCATATTCTGGATGGAAGATTTGTAAAGCTACTTTACAATCATATTGATGTAAAGTATCCGCAAGTTTTTTAAAGGCTGGTATTTGTTCTTCACTATAAAGTTTTGGTGTTGGTGATGCTGTACGTACAGGAGCTACGTCACCAATAACAACATAAGAAGCTCCACCTTTTGCTAATCTTTCATAAAAACTTAAACTTCTTTGTCCAATAGATCCATCTCTTTCTTCATACCCTGTTGTAAGAGGTGGAAACATAATTCTGTTTTTTAATGTCATTTTTCCTACTTGGATTGGTTCTAATAGTTTCATATTATTATATCTCCTTTGTTATTTGATATGCATTTGTAATAGCATCTTTTAATGTTCCTACTTTTTGACAATCACCAATTAAATGCGCATTTTCAATTGGTGAAGCAACTGGATTATAACCAACTGCAAAAACTAATGTATCAACATCATCTAGAACATATTCTTGATGATTCTTTTCATATTTAATAGTATTTTCATCAACATAAGTGATCTTAGAATTTAATTCGATCTTCACACCTTTTTCCATCATACGTCTTGTAAGCAATGATTTCGTTGCTCCAGATTCCCCTGTCATTAATCCTTTAGTCATTTCAATTAAAGTAATATCTCTATTTGTAGGGAATAAATCATTAATCAATGGTGCTAAATAATCTGCTGTTTCACAACCAACAGAACCACCACCAATAATTACGATCTTTCTACCTGGGAATTTTTTACCAGATAAAATATCATCAGCCGTCATTGTTTGTTTAAAGACTTTATAAGGTTCGATTTCTTTAGGTGTTGCTCCTACTGTTGTAATAATTTCATAATCTTTAAATTCATTTTCAATCATTTCTTTAGTCACTGTTGTATTTAAACGAACATCAACACCTGTTAATTGGCTCTTCATATATTTAACTACTTTAGTAATTTCTTGTTTACCAATAGGCACACAAGCAATATTTAATTGACCACCTAAACGATCACTTTGTTCACATAAAACAACTTCATGTCCACGTTTTTTAGCGACATAAGCAGCTTCCATTCCTGCTGGTCCACCACCAACAACAAGTACTTTTTTCTTAACAGGAGCTTCATCAATTTCTTCTTTTTCAACAGCTGGATTGACTGTACAACTAATTGGTTTACCAAACATAATTCCTGTTAAACATCTTCCACAACCAATACATGGTCTAATTTCATCTATTTTTCCTGCTTTTGCTTTGTTCGCAAATTCACTATCACATAAATTAGGACGACCAATCATACACGCATCACAAACACCATTAGCGATTAACTCATCTGCTACCCAAGGTTCGTTGATACGCGAAACTGTTGCCACTGGAATAGATACATGTTTTTTAATTTCTTCACTTGCATGTTTATGTGGTGCCGGAGCTGTTCCACTTGCTGGCATTGAACTTCCTTTTTTAAGGGTATTTCCTCCAGAAACATGAATAAAGTCAACGGTTGCTTTTTCTAATTGTTTAGAAACATAGATCATATCATTAAGTGTTAAACCACCATCACTGTATTCATCTCCTGAAATACGCACATCAATGATAAAATCTCTACCACATTGTTTTCTTACTTCTTCAATAACTTCTAAAGTTAAACGTAATCTTCCATGAATATCTCCACCATATTCATCTGTTCTTTTATTATATAAAGGCGTTAAAAATCCTCCTAATAAACCATGTGCATGAGCAGCTTGGATTTCTACACCATCTCCCCCTGCTTTTTTAAAACGTAAAGCAGCTTCACCAAATTGTTTAACAATTACTTTTAATTCTTCTTTTGTTACTTCTCGAGGGGCACTTTTAGCATAATATGGTCCTACATTTGAAGGAGCAATCAATTGTGGTGTCCCAGGAATTGGAAAAGCCATATAAGCTGGATGAAAGAGTTGTGATAAGATTTTAGTATCATATTGATGTACTGCATCTACAAGTTTTTTCCATCCAGGAATATAAGAATCATCATAGATTGACATATCTCCTGGTAAATATGTATATGTAGGTTCTACAGTTGTAACTTCAGTTACAATAAGTCCTACTCCACCTTTTGCTCTAGCTGCATAGTGCTTTACTAACGCATCTGTTACATAACCTTTATCTGCAAGATTAGTTGATAAAGGTGGCATAAAAATACGATTTTTTACTGTTGTATTTCCTATTTTAATAGGTGTAAATAAATGTTCATAAGTATTCATAATACATCTCCTTTTTCCTCATGTTTATTTTATCACAAGCATTTTCCAAAAACGTTATCATTTCTAGCTATTTACATCTATTTTTTGTCATCAAAAATAAAAGCAAGGACAAAATATCGTCCTTGCCAGCAAATACCATTAAGCTTCAAAATATTTTTTTATTTCTAAAACTTCATCTTCAGAAACTTTTAACAATTCAACTGCTTTTGAAAACGAAATACTTAAGCTATTCATCATATTTGTTATTAATTCAATGTTTTTCTTTCTTCTTTCCAATTTTTGTCCTTGTACTAGTCCTTGTTCAAGCCCTATAGAATGTCC
>OLPI01000615.1_pt1 | contig 33940 bp, 25 predicted proteins | sample 1672361 | NCBI WGS metagenome assembly OLPI01 (sample SAMEA3136675, study PRJEB25190) | human gut metagenome
TCTTGTGGATCCCTGTCTCGCACGGCCGGTTCCTTTCTGGCGCCACGGCTTTCTGCCGCCGCCTGAAACCTCAGTACGTGTAAGGGTTGACTGTGTACCCTGTCTCTGATTTGCAAGATAGTTTACAACTACTTCATGCATAACATCGGTTCTCACTTCAACGCCGAAAACGTTTTCATTCAAATCCATATTGCCGACTACTTTACCGTCAGCGTTATAAATATCTACTGTAGGCATTAGCTATTTCCTCCTCTCTCTGCGGTTTAGGCATTAGCCTTTACTGCGTTTTTAACAACGAGCAATCCGCCCTTAGGTCCGGGAACCGAACCCTTAACCAGCAGAAGATTGCGTTCTGTATCTACTTTAACAAGGTCTAAGTTCTGGATAGTAACCGTATCCACACCGTAGTGACCCGGAAGCTTCTTGCCCTTAAATACTCTTGACGGGTCAGAGCAAGCGCCCAAAGAACCGGGGCCTCTGTGATAGTGACTTCCGTGAGCCATAGGACCTCTGTGAGTTCCCCATCTCTTGATTGTACCTGCGTAACCGTGACCTTTGCTTGTTCCCGTAACATCAAGAACATCGCCGTCGGCAAACTGGTCAACACCGAGTACATCACCAACATTAAGCTCGGCTGCATTGTCAAGCTTAAACTCTTTAAGATAACGTTTAACGGGAACGTTTGCTTTTGCAAAGTGTCCCTTTTCGGGTTTGTTTGATCTTTTTTCCTTCTTGTCCATAAAGCCGACCTGTACAGCCGTATAGCCGTCCACATCGTCTGTTTTTTTCTGGACAACAGGACAAGGACCTGCCTCTATAACCGTAACCGGTACAAGATTGCCGTCCTCAGTAAAGATCTGGGTCATTCCTATTTTTTTACCCAAGATTGCTTTCTTCATTTTTATCCTCCTATTTTACACAAGCATCGGTTTCTCTGAAACATACCTGCGGGTCATTGGTTGACGGAACGCCAACTTAACCAAATTTATTTTTTGCAAATCTTTTCTTCCGCTTAAATCTTACGGCGAAGAACCGCGGAACCCTCTTCACCTAAAGCCGAAAACTAAATCTTCAGCTCGATATCAACGCCTGCAGGCAAGTCAAGATGCTTCAAAGCGTCAATAGTCTTGTTTGTGGGACCCAATACATCGATGAGTCTCTTGTGTGTTCTAAGCTCGAACTGCTCACGGCTGTCCTTATACTTATGAACCGCTCTCAGAATAGTAACAACTTCCTTTCTGGTAGGAAGCGGAATCGGACCTGAAACCTTTGATCCTGTTCTCTTTGCTGTTTCAACAATCTTAGCCGCACTCTGATCGATAAGATTGTGGTCGTAAGACTTTAATCTGATTCTGATTTTCTCTGCTGCCATTCTATACCCTCCTTAAATAATAAGTTTACACTGTGCCGGGCGTTTCGCACAGACTCAAAATTAAAACCCGATTCCGACAAATCCCGTAAATCGGGACAACGGTTCGGGACGTACAGACACAAAAATACTGCTCTGCGGCATCAGCATACTGCCGCGGTGACGCAATCAAATGTATAAAATCTGTATTCTGCTCAAAAGTGTGACCCTTCCGCCCGTTTTTCAAAACCGGACAATCTCCTCTGAAATTCCCAAAACACCGCGTATTTCACGGCTTTTGCCACCTTCAGATTCATCGTATGTCTTTGTCACGCCTAATTATTATACTACGAATACCGCAAAGTGTCAAGTTTTTTTATTGTTTTCGGACAAGTTTTTAAAATTTTGTAAACTTTGTCTATTACAATGATTTTTTGCCGCTTCGGATAGCAAATTTGCACAAAAGCACAGAAATCTTATTGTTCCCGCACTTTTATTTTTCGGTTTCAGCCTCTTATAATCTCCTTTGCGCTTTCAAAATCGCTTTCGGCAACAATTATTTCCACTCCCAGAATGGTTCTGCCGAGGATTATCCGATTATAGCTGTCTGTCCCCTTAAACCTTTTAAATGCGTATATCCCCTCGGCTTTGAGCTTTGCAACAATAACGTCTGCCTCAAACTCATTTGCCGCGACATATACAAGGCACGGCGTTTCGTTGTGGTTTATGTCATCTTTAAGCTCATCAACCAAGTTTACGCCGCATTCGGGGCACACATATATCCCCTCTCTGTATTCGGCTTTGCACTTCGGGCAAAACATAAATCCCGCTCCTTCCGATTTAACTTAGTTTAACTTAAAATATCGCTCAGTATGGCAAACTGTTCTATGCTCAATTTTTCGCCTCTGATATTTTCATCAATATCCATCTGCAAAAGCGCCTTTTGTACATCGCTTTTTGAAAAACTTATATAAGGACTTTTTGAAAGAGCGTTTACAAGTGTTTTTCTGCGCTGTCCGAAGGCGGATTTTACAATCGCAAAAAAGATTTTTTCGTTCTTCGGTTCAACGCGCGGCTTTTCGCTCACTTCAAGGTGAACCACACTTGACGCGACCTTCGGCTGCGGAATGAAGCAGTGCGGCTCTGCCTTGCAGATAACGTGCGGCTTTGAATAATACTGAACGGCTATCGACAGCGCTCCGTATTCCTTGCTTCCGCAGGCGGCGCACATACGCTCTGCCACCTCTTTCTGAACCATCAGCGTCATTGATTTTACGGGAAGCTTATCCTCAAAAAGCTTCATCACTATCGGCGTTGTAATATAATAAGGTAAATTTGCGGTCACGTGAAACGGTTTGCCCTCAAACTCGTCCTCGCACAGCTTTCCGATATCCACCTTTAATATATCATTGTTTATCAGTTTAAAATTGTCAAACTCCGCCATCGACTCTTCAAGAACAGGCACAAGTGCCTTGTCGATTTCAACCGCGACACACTTCGCCCCCGACGCCGCAAGCCGTCTTGTAAGCGTTCCCGCACCGGGGCCGACCTCAAGCACGCACTCGCCCTCGCCGAGGTTTGACGCCTCAACAATCTTATTTAAAACATTCTCGTCTATTAAAAAGTTCTGCCCGAGTGATTTTGAAAATGAAAATCCGTAGCGCCCGATAAGCGCCTTTAACTCGGAAGGGTTACTTAAATTCATAATCGGTCTCCGTTTCTGTCTTTAAACAATTTCTCTGTCCTTGGGTCCGGCAAACGCCTTTTTTATAAGATATTTGATAAACTGCCATATGTAGCCCAGCATAAAGCACGCCGTATAAATCACCGCCGCCCTTATGGCGAATCTTTGAGGAATATCCGAAATTCCCTTAGCCGTAAGATAATTGTTCAGCAGAACAATCATCAGACAGTGCACCAAATATATAGTGTAGGTAGAGCGGTCAAACGGCGCAAGCGGCTTAAGCGCCGAGCCTCCGCCAAGCGTAAACAGCTGTGATATCATATAGAAGAACAGTATCGCACTCATACTGTACAAAATATTGAAAAGCTCAAGCCATACCGGCTCGTGTCCAAGCGTGGCAAGCGCAAGAAACACGTAAAGCGCGGCGCATATTATAAATGTAATTGTAATTATAACCTTGCTGCTTTTTAAATATTTGCGAAACTCTTCATAATTTTTACCTATCAGACAACCCGCCGTCCAATATATCTGATATCTTAAAAAACAGTTCGACACACTAAAGTCGGGCATTGACGGAAAAAGCGTTGTCAGCACCGAAGGCAGATACTGCGCACAAATAGCAGTTATAACCGCCGAAAAGGCAATGTGAACCGCGGCGCTGCCTCCTTTAAACAAAAGCATCCACAGCGGTGCAAGAATCTCGAACTGAACCAGCACAATTATAAAATAAAAGTGTGCCCATATATCGCCGCATATAAGCCGCCACACAAGGTCGCTTGCGCCGAACTTATACATACCCGTCCTGCAAAAATACAGATAGTACAGCACCGCCCAAAACACATACGGCAGAATTACCCTGAAAAATCTTGACGCATAATACCTTGCAAAATCTATTCCGTCACCTTTATGCAGGAAAAGCTTAACTCCGCTGAGCAGCAGAAATCCCTGAACCACGAACGAAGAAAGCTTCTGTGCCGAAAAAACACCCGTGAAAAATGCAGTATCCTTCGGCATTTCGGTCACAACCTCCGATGATATATGAATAAATATCACTATAAGACAAAACACAATATTCAAAAACATTATATCGGCTTTGCGCCCCCGCGCAGTCTTACTCATAATCCGCTCTCCCATACTTAAAATCTGACTTCAGTATATCTTAATTAACGAAAAAAGTCAAGAATACTGAAATTTTTAACTCATATAGAATTATTTGTAACACAATTTTAAAATAATTGTAAAATAATTGTCTTTTTGTATTTACAAAACCGAAAAAATATGATATAATATATTCAATTTGGAGAAGAAGCAGAAACTGACCGTAATTTATTATGACTGTTTATATACCGCTGCACATTGACAAAACAACGCTTTAAGAGGCATCTGACTTTCAGCAGCATATATTTATGCGTCTTTCTTTAAAAACATAATCATTTTTAAAGGGGTGTTGTTTTTTGTACGTACAGAATGATTTAAGCAGAATAAAGACAAGTCTTTCCAACAACGTTGGTCACAAAGTCAGGCTTAAAGCCAAGCAGGGCAGAAAGCAGGTTATCGTGCGCGAGGGCGTAATCGAAGGAATTTATCCGAGTATTTTTACAGTTAAACTCGATGTTCAAAACGACATACCAACCAGTGAGAGACGTGTTTCTTACAGCTATGCCGATGTTTTGACCCGAACCGTTGAGCTTGTTGTGTGCGAGCCCGACAGCGAAGACTAATTTATATGAAATGCCCGGCGCAGAAGAGGTTATGCCGCTTCTGCGCCGATTTTTTATTTTTGAATCAGATATTCTCTGAACTTTTTCAGCGCCGCAAAGCGATGGCTTAAAGCATTTTTTATGTGCGGCGGCAGCTGCCCCATTGTTCTGTCGTACCTTTCTACATAGAATACAGGGTCGTACCCGAAGCCGCCGTCTCCAACCGGCTTCAGGCTGATGAATCCCTCACATTCCCCGCGAAAGGTCACCGTTTCCTCTCCGGGCTTTGCAAGCGCGATAACGCATACAAACTTTGCCGCACGCTTGTCAAAATTTACCCCGTCGAGAGCCGCCATAAGCTTTTCTATATTTTCTTGGTCGGTGGCGTCTTCACCCGCGTACCGCGCCGTATAGACCCCGGGCGCACCGCCGAGAAAGTTAACGCAAAGTCCGCTGTCGTCCGCTATTGTCGGTCTTTTTGTTGCACGCATTATTGTTTCGGCTTTCTTTACAGCATTTTCTTCAAACGTCTTTCCGTCCTCTACAACCGAGATGTCACCCGCACCCGCCTCGGTCTGAGTGATAACGTCAAAATCAGCGCCGAGAATGGTCTTTATCTCCTCTGCTTTATGCTTATTTTTGCTTGCAAGTACAAATGTGTTCATTCTTATGCATCCTCTCTTCTTTATATTTTATTGTTTATATAAAATCCGTCTGTTACTGCTTGTCGGGTCTTCCGCACGACACCCCAAAGAGGCAGTATTGACACGCGTCATACTTAAAGCCGCTGACATACGGCTCTGCCTTTATGTTTCCTTCATATATCTCTTTGGCAGAGGCGGCGATTTTTTCATTCGCCGCTTTGATTCGCCTTTCAAGCTCCTCGGGCGAGACAAGCGAGTCCGCTCCCTTGGGGAAATACTTTTCACCGTTCTCGCCGCCTTTGCTGAACCCCGCCACGACAAGCGAATCGCTGTTCAGCCAGCCACCGAAGGCGACCTCTTTGTTAATCAGCTTTTCTACCTCTGCATCAGAGCTTGCCTTGATATCCTCTGCATTTATAATCGGGTCTGTCATCTGCATATAAAGCATTGCCGCAGGGCTTGACTTCATTCTTTTGCATATTATGTCAGAGTACAAAAGCGGCTGAAACTTAACCCCCGCCGCGGCGAGCTCGGCATCAAGCGCGGTTTCTGACGATTTGTAATCAACAATGCTGATATAGTTTTTTCCGTCTATGACCGCCGCGTCGGCGCGGTCAATACGCCCTCTCAGCAGCGCAATCTCTTTGTCGTCTTCGTCTCTGACGGACAGTGCGGGAATGTCGCCGCCCGTTTCTATCGTCAGCTCGTTTCCTATCGGCCTGAACATACTCGAGCGGTAAAACTTGACCGTCTCCCACGCGGTTCTCGCTGCTATTCCCTGCATTCTTGTCACGATATATTTATAGTATGCCGACGCCTCATACATAAGCCCGTCAGTTTTTTCCGCCTCTTCTCTTACCATATCATATATTCTGCCGTAACAGTCCTCACGCGTGATTGCAAAATAGTCGCCGCCCGTCTTTTGAATATCCGAAAAATACCGATACAGCGCATTGTGCTGAATGCTTCCCATATTCTGCGGCTTGATTCCCGCCTTTTCGCGTTCTGCCGCAAGCAGCCCGTACTGCATAAAATATGCAAATGCACAGGAATTGTATTTTTCAAGCTTTGAAGCGCTGAGCATCAGCGTATCGCCGTAAATCGCACGCACGCTTTCCTTTTTCAGCCTCTCGGGTTGCGGAGAGCTTATGCCGCTTACGATTCTTATAAGCTCATCTTTATACTCGGCATCTGCCGAAAAGTACTCGTACAAGAGCCGACCCGTATCGGATAACAGCTCTGTGTCTCCCTTTGCCTTTGCAAGCATAGAGCACAGTATGTCAAACGCTGCCCTCTTGCCCTCCGCTCCGTACATTTCGTCACCGTATGCCGACGGCGTTTCAATATTCATATTTTTAAAAACGCTGCCGACAATTCTTTTTATTATCGGCGAGGGATTAAGCTCCGCCCCGTCGCTGTCTGCCGAAGAGTAAAACAGATAAAGCTTTTCGGCAGCGGCGGTCAGGGTTGAATAAACAAGCAGCTGCTCCTCCGCGAGCTTTGCGTCAAGAACGGGGGCAAGTCTGACCCCAAGCTTTTGAAGCTGCAATCTTTCCGCATCCGAAATCAGCCCCTCCGAGGTATGAGCCGCGGGAAAGACCCCCTCGTTCATCCCGAGGGCAATAACTATCGGCGTATTTTCGCTTCTGAATCTGTCGATTTGGCTGAACACAACGCCGCCCTGGGTCTGAGGCGTAAGCCCGACCGAAATCCCTCCGCACGCGCTTTTGAACAAATCATAAAAATCCTGCCACGTTATATTTTCGCCGTCCATCAGCGCTGAAATCTGCGTCAGTACGGATATCACGCTGTTCCACACCTGACGGTACTCGTCCGCAAGGTAGGGCATATCTTTATTTTTAAAGCCCTCGCAGATTGACTTAACCTTTTCCGAAAGCTTTAAGCTGTCAAACGCTTTTAAAATCACATCGCATATCTGCTTTGCGGTCTTTCTTCCGCTCAGCCCGCCCGTAAGATACTGCGGAAGAGCGCACAGCGCCGCACGCGTTTTGTTTACGGACTCTATATCATAGCCTTCGGGGCTGTAGGTCCACTCTTCTCTGCCCCACTCGCCGTATGTCGGCGAGACGGCAAGAATATAATTTTCAAACATATCGATATCATAATCCGATACATCGATTATGCCCGAGCGCGCTATTGCCATCACTCTGTCATACGAGTATCCGTAAGCGGCAATCTCAAGCGCCGCGCACAGCATCACGGTCAGCGGCTTTGTAAGAATACTTCTGCGCGTATCGAGAAAAATATCTATTCCGCGGCTTGCAAAAACAGACGGCATAATTCTGTTATAAGTATCTGTATTTCCCGCAAGAATCAAAAAGTCCGAGAATCGGCGTTTTTCGGTTCTGCAAAGCCGAACAATCAAGTCCGCCGCCGCCTCTGCCTCGCGGTAGGGGTTGCCAAGCTTAAGAATATGAATATCCGCGGGCGCTTCCTCCCTTGCCTTAGGGCGGCTTGAAAAATAATTTTGCCGCAGATATGCCAGGTCGGATTCTTTGTCGGAATCCTCAACAAAAATCGGCTCCGATACTTTAACATTCAGATTTTCGGCAAGCTCAGTAAGCTTGCGGCAGGTTTCCGCGACCGGTTCAAATAAAGCCGAAGGTTTTTTGATATCGTCGCAGCATATCGACACGGTGATGTCCATAAGCTTCATAAGCTCTTCCACCGCATTATATTCCACGGGCGTAAACGACCGAAAATGCAAAACAAACAGTTCTCCGCGCAGAAATCCGCAGTTTGCAAGCTTAGGACATACCAGTGCAAGATTATCTTCCGCATCCGCCGCACTCTCTTCCATATAATTATTAAATGTTTCAAGAATCAGCGCAATATCCTCAAGCTTTCGGCTCAGCTCATCGCTGTCTGCCCCTGCCTCGGCTATTTTCAGCATCTCCGCCGAGACCCCGTACCGCTTAAACTCTGAAACAAGCGAAACAATCTCTGACGAAAAGCCTCTGCGCGTCACAGCCGAAGCCAAGTACGTCATCTTTTTTCTGACCGCGCGAATCGTTCTTGCGGCAATAATCTGCCTGCCCGCGCCGTCGATATACTTAAGCCGAAGAGGCCCGAGCTTTGATAAAACAAGATTGCACAGCCTTGAAAATGTTATAACCTTTATCCTTGTCTGCGCTGCTATTCCAAAATCCTGTATCACCGACTTTTCAGCCGAGAGCGAGAACTGTTCGGGCACAAGAATCCATACAGAGTCTTTTGCCGTCTTTATTTTATTTTTGATATACAAATCTTTGTCCGAACCATCCGTTCCGTAAATTATATTCAGCATTAATATCTCCTGCAATCAAAATGTTGCGCTGACAAGCCAAACCGACCCGCCGCGCAACATAAAATACTATTTAATTATCATTGATATATATCCCTGCGCCCATACAATAAGAATTATCAGCGGAAGAATATATTTTATATAAAATCTGAGGCACTTAGGAAGGGTAATTCCCTTTTCGCCCGTATTTACCTCTTTTATGAAATTGCTCCAGCCCCATCCGTGCTTGTTATAAGTACAGAATATCACATAGAAGAACGAACCGAGAGGAAGTACATTGTTGCTTATAACAAAATCCTCTAAATCCATCAGCGATTTTCCGCCAATCTGAATAAATGACCACATATTGTTTCCAAGCACCGCGGGCAGCGATAAAACAAACACCAGACAAATGTTTATTGCCGCTATCTGCTTACGGCTGAACTTTGTAAGCTCTATCCAGAATGACATTATATTCTCAAACACGCCTATAACCGTCGAGAACGATGCAAATATCATAAACAGGAAGAAAAGCGAACCTATTATTCTTCCGGCCGGCATTGTGTTGAATATGCTTGACAGCGTTGTAAACAAAAAGCTTGACCCTACGCTTCCCGCATCGGCAGTAACGCCGTTGTTATAAGTAAAACACGCGGGAAAGATAATAAGCCCCGACATTATCGCGACAAGCGTATCGAGAGATACGATGGTCAGCGACTCTCCCAGAAGGCGGCGGTCTTTGTCAATGTAACTTCCGAAGATGGCTATAGAGCCCATACCTATAGACAGGGTAAAGAATGCCTGACCCATAGCCGATGTAACCACCGTCCACACACCTGCCTCCTTTAAATGCTTAATCGAAGGCACAAGATAAAATCTTAATCCCTCTTTTGCATTTGAAAGCGTGCAGCAATAGATTGCAAGACCAAGCATAAGCACGAACAGTGCTATCATCATAACCTTTGTTATTCTTTCAACGCCGTTTTGAAGCCCGAGAGAGCATATCCCGAAGCAAATCAGAATTACGCCCAGCGTTGAGACAATATTAAGTCCCGTATTTGTAACCATTGCGCCGAAATGAGCGGGAAGCTCGGCGTTCGGCACGGTCATAATCGAACCCGACAAATACTTAAAAAAGTAAACAAGCATCCATCCCGATATAACGGTGTAGAACATCATAAGAAGATAATTTCCGCCTATGCCCAGATACTTCATAAAATGCCACTTCTGACCCGGCTTTTCAAGCACCTCAAACGATGACGCTATACTTCTCTTGCTCGCTCTGCCGACGGCAAGCTCTGCCGTCATTGCCGGAATCCCGAGCAGAATTAAAAACAATACATATATAAGCACAAAAACCGCACCGCCATATGCCCCCGTGGTTATCGGAAATCTGTATACGTTTCCGAGACCGATTGCACAGCCCGCCGATATAAGTATAAATCCCAACCGCGAGCCAAATTTTTCTCTCTCCATTTTACTCTCCCATTAATTTATTTTTCTTATTCATTTTCTTTATTGTCTTCCTGCTGCTCACTCGGATGGCAAAGCACCTTTACCTCTTCAATACGATGATTGTCAACCTTCGCAACCGTTACGGTCATATTTTCATAGTCAAAGCTTTCGCCCTTCTCGGGAACCTTTTCAAGCTTCTCCATTACCCAGCCGCTCAAAGACGTGCTCTCCGACTCTGCATCGATGGAAAAATACTCGCAGAAATCGTCAAAGTCCATATGTCCGCTTACAAGATATATATCCTTGCCGCACTTACGGACGGGCTCGATTACCTCATCGTGCTCATCCCATATTTCACCCACAATTTCCTCCAGAATATCCTCCATAGTGACGATTCCGTAAGTTCCGCCGTACTCGTCAAGAACAACTGCAAGGTGAGACTTGCTTTTTTGCAGCTTTTGAAGCATCTCATTGATTTTCTCGTTGCGGAGAACAAATATTACGGGTGTGATTATGTCCTCAACGCGCTTACCCGTGATACCCTTGGCAGTATAAAAATCCTTTATGTGAATCGCCCCGACAATGTTGTCGATATTTTCGCTGTAGACAAGTATGCGCGAAAACTTTGAGGTGGAAAACACCTCTGCGATTTCGTCCTTGCCCGCATCAATCGATACCGCCTCAAGATCAACCCTGTGCGTAAGAATATCCTCTGCCTCGATTCCCGTGAACTCTATTACGTTTTTTAAAAGCTCGCCCTCGTTTTCATCGATTGCCCCGTCCTGCTGAACCTCGTCAACCAGCAGTCTCAGCTCTTCCTGAGACATCTTTGTCTCGGCATTTAAGTGAAATATTTTTGCAAGCAGCGCTTTCCACGCGGAAAACAAAACGTTTATCGGCGTAAGAATGATGATAAGCAGCCTTAAAAACGGCGCGGAAAACACAGCGAACTGCTCGGGGCAGTCTTTGGCTATGCTCTTGGGCGAAATCTCGCCGAAAATCAGCACCGCTATTGTAATAATAATTGTCGAATACGTGGCGCCCGCTTCCCCCCCGCACAGCTTTACAAAAAATACCGTGCCGAGCGACGCAAGCGAGATATTTACTATATTATTTCCGACCAAAACGGTGGATATAAGCTTGTCGTAATTTTCTGACAGAGCAAGAGCGGTTGCCGCCCTCTTGTCGCCGTTTTCGGCAAGCATACGCAGTCTGGTCTTGTTAAGTGACGAATATGCGGTTTCGGTAGCGGAAAAGTATGCTGAAAAAACAAGCAGTATAACCATTGCCGCAACGTACGAAAAATAATTTTCCATTAAAATATACCATCTCCGTTAAAAATATTTATTTTTCTTTAAAACCTATGCTAAATACGCAAAAACCTATGCTAAATACGCAAAAAGACACATTTGCTCTGCAAACAAAACGCACAGCGCAAATATGCCGTCATCAAAGAAAAAGGTATATTAAACTTATTACCGTTTGTGTCACTGTCGTCAGAATCCATTTTCTTTTCTCCCCTCGGCATAAATATAGGTATATGATATCATAAATCCGTATAAATGTCAATCAATAGTTTATCTTTAAATATAACAAATTGGTAACAAATTCAAAAAACACCGTTTTGCGCCGCGGCTTTCGGGCATCAAAACGGTGTTTACACTCACTTATTTGTTGTCGGCTGTCTCGTCTGTGTTATGCTCAACATAAAACGTGACAAGCTCTTCCAGTATTTCATCTCTTTCCAGACGGCGAATCAAGCTTCGCGCGCTGTTATGAGACGTAATATAGGAGGGGTCTCCCGACAGGATATAGCCCACAATCTGATTTATGGGATTGTAGCCCTTTTCTTTCAAGGCATTATGAACCCTTATCAGAATTTCGTGAGGCTCCATCGGCTTTTCAGCCTTTACATCGAATTTTACCGTATTTCCGAAATCATTGTTTTTATTAAAATCCATATGCTTTCACCAATGCCTTTCTTTTTTATTATTAAACCCCGAATCTATCTGAGCTTCGCGCCGAGCTTATCCTCAAGCTCTTTCAATATCTTTTCGGTAACGGGGTTTACATCATCATCGGTCAGGGTCTTGTCTGCCCCTCTGAATGTAACCGAAAACGCAACGCTCTTTTTGCCGTGTCCGACCTGAACGCCCTCATAGATATCAAACAGTTTATAATCCTCGATTATATTAGCCCTGTGCGCTTTAATAATTTTTGCAATTTCCCCTACCTCAACCTCTTTGTCAACGGTAACGGCTATATCGCGCGTTATCGCGGGGAACTTCGGCAGAGCCTTATAGTGCTTGCTCATATCAAACAGCTTAACTATTGCCTCAAAATCTATGAATGCGGCATAAACCTCCGCATCGATTTTAAAGTTTGCACATACGGACGGATGAATCTGTCCTATCACGCCAAGGCTTTCGCCGCTTGCCGAAACACTTGCGCAGCGGCCGCCGTGGAATGTGGGGTTATCCTTGCAGGCAGAAAATTCGTAATCGTGTATTCCCACCGTATCAAGAAGATTCTCAACTACTCCCTTTATATCGTAAAAGTCATATTCTCCGTACATTCCCGCCGCAATCACCTTTGTCTCTGCGGGGAGAGGCTCGCCGGAAACCGGGGTAAACACGGTTCCTATCTCAAACACCGCCGCCTGCGGATTTCTGCGCGTGTAGTTGGTGCGCAGTATCTTCATCACAGACGAGGTCATATCCGTTCTCATAACGCTGTTCTCTTCTCCGAGAGGATTGGTTATGCGCACAAAGTTATTTCTGCTGTCATCCTCGGGAATTCTTACCATCGCGTTTTCCTTCGGGTCGATAAAAGAGTAGGTTATTATCTCATAAAGTCCCGACTCGGCAAGCTCTGTTCTGACGGTGTCTTCAAGCTTCTGAACGGGAGTCTTTCCGCCCGCAACCATCTCGCCGCGCATAAGAGTTGTCGGAATTTTTTCGTATCCGTAAATTCTTGCAACCTCTTCGGCTATATCCGCCATTCCCTCAATATCCGCTCTGAAAGTCGGAACGCTGACGTGTCCGCCCTCAACCTTAAATTCAAGACGGGCAAGCATCTCAATCATATCCGCCTCGGGAATTTCCATACCCAAAAACTTATTCATTTTTTCGGGTTCAAAGGGCAAAACCTTCACGTGTTTCTTTATCGGATATTCGTCTATTACTCCGCCTACAACCTCACCTGCGCCAAACTCGTTCATAAGCTCACAGGCGCGGTTAATCGCATTTAAGCAGTTTTCGGTATCAAGACCCTTTTCAAACAGCGCAGACGCGTCGGTTCTCATTCCGAGAGCCTTTGCGCCCTTGCGGACAGCCGCCGCATTGAAGGTTGCCGATTCAAACAAAACCGTTGTTGTCGCATCGCAAACCTCTGAATTTGCGCCGCCCATAACGCCCGCAACACCTATTGCGCGCTTTTCATCGGCTATAACTATCATAGCCGAGCCGAGGGTTCTCGGCTGGTCGTCAAGCGTTTCAAGCTTTTCGCCCTCTTCGGCGTTTCTTACAATAATTTTTTTGCCCTCAACGTGGTCAAGATCATATACGTGCATAGGCTGACCGTACTCAAGCATAATATAATTTGTTATGTCAACAACATTGTTTATCGCACGTATTCCGCACGCTTTAAGCCTTTTTTGCATCCACTCGGGCGAGGGGGCAATCTTTACATTTTTTACAACTCTGCCCACATAACGGCTGCAAAGGTCGGTATTTTTAATCTCGACCGAGGCATAGTCTGCCGCGTTTTCGGAATTTTCTTTAACCTCGGGCGTATGAACCGAAAAGGGACGGTTAAACGTTGCCGCCGTCTCACGCGCAAGACCGATAATGCTCATACAATCGGGGCGGTTTGAGGTAATCTCAAACTCTGCAATGTTCTCATCCAGGCCGAGGACCTTAACTATATCCTCGCCGATAGGCGTGTCATCGGGAAGAATAAGGATTCCCGTTGCTCTTTCCTCTGAAATTCCAAGCTCATCGGTAGAGCACATCATACCAAAGCTTTCCACGCCGCGGAGCTTTCCCTTTGTAATTTTAACCCCTCCGGGAAGCGTGCTTTTATGCTTTGCAACGGGGACAACCGCCCCCTCAAAAACATTTTTCGCCCCGGTAACAATCTGAGTCGGCTCTCCCTCGCCGACATCAACCTTGCACACAACAAGCTTGTCCGCATCGGGGTGTTTGTCTATCTTAACAATTTTACCCGTAACAACATTTTTAAATTCCGAAGCGGCATTTTCGATGCCCTCCACGATAGAACCCGACATCGTCATTTTGTGCATATATTCCGCAGGCTCGATGCCGTCTGTATTCATATAATCTTTAAGCCAAGATAATGGTAACTTCATCTGTATAACCCTCCTATTCCTTAAAACTGGCTGAGAAAACGAACGTCATTCTCATAGTACAAGCGCATATCGGTAACGTCGTAACGGAACTGCGTTACACGCTCGAGGCCTATACCAAAGGCAAATCCCGAGTAAACGTCGGGGTCTATGCCGCAGTTTTGAAGAACCTTGGGGTGAACCATTCCGCAGCCGAGGATTTCTATCCAGCCTTCGCCCTTACAGATACGGCAGCCTTCTCCGCCGCAGTTAAAGCACGAGATATCAACCTCTGCGCTCGGCTCTGTGAACGGAAAGTGATGCGGACGGAAGCGCAGCCGCGTATTTTCACCGTACAGCTTTTTTGCAAAAAGCTCAAGCGTACCCTTAAGGTCAGCCATTGTGATTCCCTTATCTATAACCAATCCCTCTACCTGATGGAATACCGGCGAATGGGTCGCGTCAACCGCGTCGCTTCTGTATACACGGCCGGGGGAAATAATTCTGATAGGCGGCTTCTGCTTTTCCATCGTCCTGACCTGAACAGGCGAGGTCTGCGTTCTTAAAACCACATTATCGTTTATATAAAAGGTATCCTGCGTATCTCTTGCCGGGTGGTCCTTGGGGATATTAAGCGCCTCAAAATTATAATAGTCCAGCTCAACCTCGGGGCCGTCCACGATAGAAAATCCCATACCGATAAATATATCCTTAAGGTCGTCAAGAACCGATGTCAGCGGATGCTTGCCGCCCTTCTTCGGACGGTTGCCCGGAATGGTAACGTCAATTGTTTCGTCTTTTATTTTCTGCTCTTCCGCGGCGGCAAGAAGCTTCTCCTTCTGCTCGTCAAGTGCAGAGCCGATAAAATCACGCACCTCGTTGGCAAGCTGACCGATTTTGGGTCTGTCCTCGGGCGAGAGTGCGCCCATTCCCTTCATAACGGCGGTAAGCTCTCCCTTTTTGCCGAGGAACTTAACTCTGAGTTCTTCGAGGGTGTCGAGTGTTTTGGCAGAGCTTAAGGCTTCTTCTGCCATAGATTTTATCTTTGCCAATTTTTCTTTCATAGGTAAAATCATCCCTTATTATAATATTTCAATGATTATAATAATAACACAAATTTATCATTATTACAAGTGAATTTACAAATTATTTAAGATTTTTATAATAAAATAAGGCTTTCGCGATGCAAAAACCTTATTTTGTTGAGTATTTTGTCAATTTATCCTGCGGCAAGTGTAAAATCAGTATAACACAAGTCCCGGGTAGGTGTTATCTTCCGCCGAATTTTACGGTAGAAATTGTCTCAAGCGGAAATTCTTTCGACTTTCCGTCCATAATCACAAACAGCTCTTCATCGTCCGAAGACCGCTTCATAAGAGGAAGGTCAAGCGTGGTGTTTATAAGCCTTGCCGCGGTTTCTCTTGTTACGTCGGCATATGCTGCGCTTCCGTCTTTTATAAGTCCGTACCGCTCTGCCGCTTTAATATATCCGTCGGGATATCCGCCGTTTAACTCCGCAAATCTGTCATATCCCGTAAGGCTCATCATAACCTTTATAATCTCGTTTGTATCGGCAACGCTGTCGGGCGAAAATGTTCCGTCCGCATTTCCTTTCATTATTCCAAGCTTATTCGCCGCCGCAACATAAGGATATGCCCAATCCTCTTTTGAAACATCGGTGAAGGGCGCCTCGGTCTCATCGGTGACAGCGCCGTCATCCGCGGTCAGCTTAACCGCGATTTTCGCAAGCTCGGCACGGGTTAAAAGCCTAATCGGTTCAAAATCACCGTTCTCATCGCCGACCATAATTTCAAGCTCTTTTAAGCGGTTTATCGCCGCCCGCGTCTCGGGTGACGGAAATGACGAAACAGACGCCGCGGTCTCGTCTATGTATGCGATATGAACAGTATTTGTTTTCTTGTCTTCGTAATCTTTAAGAACGCCGTTGTCGATATATATTTTTATCCACGGCTGACTTCCGTCCGTGAAGGCGTCCAAATCGGGCGAGAAGTACTCTTTGACCGAAACACCCGTCTCATCATCTATCAAAAACATTAAGTTTTCGTTTGCGGGTTTTTCACCCTCAAAATCAATCTCCGATTTAAAGGTAATCGCCCCCGTTGCCTCGTCTTTATGTACCTCATAGCCTTTTACCATCGTCCACGAATAATTCTCAAAGTTATGATATTTTTCCTTTTCGGCGGGGTCGGTAACGGGTCTTGCCAAAGCCGTGCCCGAAAGCATTAACATTCCGCAGACAGCGGCAACCGTTCTCTTAAAATTCTTGTTCACAATAATTCTCCTCCAATCAATTATATTAACGGATATTGCTTTTATATTTTTGTAAATTATAGCACAATTTAATAAAAAATACAATATCTTCTGATAATTTGTTACCTAAATTTAACATTTAAAGAAGTTTTATCCGCATAACAAACCTTTTTTATTCATTCGCCGCGCCGATATCGCTCAGTTTCTTCAATTCATAAAATCTGCCCTTTTTCTCCATAAGCTCGTCATATGTGCCAAGTTCCGCACATCTGCCCTTGTCCATAACAACTATGCGGTCGGCATCGCGGATTGTTGACAGTCTGTGCGCAACAATAAACGTGGTACGGTTTTTGATAAGCTCTGATATTGCCTTTTGCACGTGGTGCTCGGAAACATTATCCAAAGCCGATGTTGCCTCGTCAAGAATAAGTATGCGCGGGTCGCGGATGAGAGCGCGGGCTATGGATATCCGCTGTTTTTGTCCGCCCGACAGTCTGCTTCCGTTTTCGCCTATATCCGTGTCAAGACCTTGCGGCATATCGGCTAAAAACTCTTCGATATTCGCCTTTTTGACCACATCCGCAAGCTTTTCCTCTGACACATCGTGCAGACCGTACAGTATGTTGTCGCGAATCGTGCCGGAGAACATAACGCTGTTTTGCGGCACAACGGATATAAAACGGCGGTAATCGGTAAGGTTAAGCATATCTATCGGTTTGCCGTCAATCGTAAGCGAGCCTGATGTCGGCAGCAAAAAACCGATTATCATATTCATAATCGTCGATTTTCCCGAGCCGGACGAACCTACAAAAGCGATACACTCTCCCTTTTCCGTATGCAAAGTAAAATCTTTTATCACATCTTCATCGGTGTGAGGATAGCGATAACAGCAATTATCAAAATATATGGTTCCGTGCACATAGCGCAGGCGGATTTTGCCGCGGTTGTCTTCTATGTTATCCGACAAAATTACCTCTGACATAGAATGTACCGCTTCTAGCCCCTTTGCAAGCTCGGGGTAAATGTTCACCACAGACTGCACGCTGTTTGATATCTGCGAAAAATACGATTGATAGAGGACTATGTCTCCCACACGGATTTTCCCCTTAAAAGCAAGATATCCCGTAAAAGCAAGGCACAGAACAGATAGCAGCTGCGACACCACCCACATTACCGAGCCGAAATATGCATTTGTGCGGTCCATTATAAGCCCCGTTGCCTTAAGATGAGCAATGTTTGCCTCAAGCCGCGCGATTTCTTCGTTTTCCAGTCCGTGAGCCTTGGTGACGGGCATCATCTCAAGCATATTTTTCACTTTTGCGGACATATTCTCGTTTTCCACACGAAAGCTGCGGTTGTTGTTTTTCATCTTGCCGCGAAACATATTTATCAGCATTACATTAATCGGCACAACGATTATATAAAACAGCGTCACCAATCCGCTTTTTGTGCCCGATACCGTCATAGTTACCGCAAGCCCAAGCAGAGCCGGTATACAGCTTTTTATAAAATGCGTGTTAAAAAACTCTATTGCCTCTATGTCGCGCATAAATTTTGACTGCAGTCTGCCGGATTCTATCTCCTTGTGATATGTCAGCGACAGATGCTGAAGCTTGCGCACAAGCGTGTTGCGCAGACCTGCGCCCACGGTTCGCAGCATTTTATCGGTGAACCGTGAATAGAGGATATGCGTGGGAATGTTCTGTAATATACACACGCACAGCACGGCAAAGTTTAACGCTATTTTCAGCATAGCGTGTTCGTCGGGATAGGATATCAGATTGATGACATTTGATGTTACAATCGGTATCACCCACGTCGGCGAGTTTTTCAAAAGATAGAAAAACGACGAGATGACAATACCCTTGATGTTCTTCTTAAAAAGAGTTTTCAGTATGCCCGTCTCGGCAGCCCGCTTTTTCCTGTCACCTGACCTATCGCCGCGGTTCTCGAAAAACAGCTGTTCATAGTCTGGTATGTAGTTTGTGCGTTCGGCAGTTTTCATAGAAAAACCATCTCCCATATCAGGCTTGAAATTTGCCCGTTATTTAATTACACAAACATTATACACAATCGCTGTGATAAATCAATAGATTTCTTAACATTTAATGTATTTTTTACATTTTAGGAAAAAGTTATAACAAAACCGCAAAACACAACTGCAATTTGTTAAAATTGTATAGTTGAATTTTGCGGTAATTTTTACCCGAATTAATATATCTGAAAAGTTTTATCTGCCGCGGCTTTCCATATAAAATACGCCTCTTCCGAACAGCGGAGCAACATATTGAACGGGAAGATAGGTCTTGTCATTTACCGTAATCAGCGGCGTGTCCATTTTCAATATCTCGCCCTTTGCCAATACCTCGTCACCGTCCTCTTTAAAGTAAAGGTCCGTGTCTCCGTTATATATTATTATCTGCCCCGTTTCCGCGCTATAAGAAATTCTGTCATTGTCCGTTCCGAGTATATTTGCAAGCTCGCGGAGCGGCACGTATATCTTTCCGTCTCTGCAAACAACCTCGTTTTTGAAGTAAATAAACTTACCGTTGCGGTAAATGTCAACCGGTTCGTTAAACGATTCCCCTATTCTTTCGATTCTGCATACGTCATCTTCATAAACCTCCGGATAGTCAACCTTATAACTGTCGGCAAGCGGCGTGACCTCGGCATTTATTTTAACGCTCATTTTTGAGCGGTACTCATCGCTGTCATACTGCTTATTTTTGTCATTTCCGGGGTTGATTGTCTCCAGCATCCAATAATAGTCCATATCATAGTTTACTTCTGCGTAAACATCCGTTTTTCCGCTTTCTTTATCGCATTTTACATTCAATACAAAAGCCCTGTCCCAATCAAAGAGGTGCAGGTCGCGCACGTCAACCCACTCAATAATTCCCTCTCCTATATTTTCTTTTACCCAATCTTCTCCCATCATCGCCTTAAGCCTGTTTACAAATACCGTAACCAATTCTTTAAGCTGTGCCTCCGAAACGGTTACCGTATATCCCCCGTCCGAATATTCGGGCTTGATTTGACCGAAGATATCACCAAACCGAAGCAGATATTTTATAAAATCCGCCGACGATTCATCCGCCGAACCGAATTTTTGCATCACCTGCGGAAGCTTTGCATACAATTCGCCTTTGCCCGGCAGCGTAGAGAAGTCTATATACAAATACCTTCCGTTAAGGGCGCGGCTTAAGTCGTTCTCGCTGCACGCCTTTACAAGCATAAGATTGCTGTATTCCTCCGCCGAGGTCATATTGCTGTCAAGCCAAAGCTTATATGTATCTTCATGTCCGTACCTTGTTATTTTTGAGTACGTGCCGTCAGCCTTTACCGTATTGCCGTCAGTTATGATATTAAAGCTGCCCGATGTGCGCATTCCGTCATTTTCTGCCGGTCCGTATTTGTCAAGCATCTTTCCGTCACCGTCATACTGCATTTTAAGATTCACATTTACTCTGCCTCCGCCTATGCAGCCTAAATTATCCCACTCCCCGTCATACGCACTTGCCGAAACACAGCCAAGGCTTATCACCGCCGCAATCAGAAAGCAAAAAAACCTCTTCATACATAACACCTCTATAATTAAAACAAAAAGATAAGTACAGTTTATATCCTTGTACTTATCTTTTATTAAACCACAAATTGTTAAAAATTTCAACCGTTTTTTAATTTTTCTTATGCGCGTTTGCCTTTGCGCGAAGCTGATTGTTTAAAATTCTCTTTCTCAGACGAAGGCTTTCGGGGGTAACCTCTAAAAGCTCGTCATCTGCCAGAAATTCCAGACAGCCCTCAAGGCTGAGTATCTGCGGGGGAATAAGACGAAGCGCGTCGTCGCTGCCCGATGCGCGGGTGTTGGTAAGCTGCTTCTTTTTGCAGACGTTTACGTTTATATCCTCACCCTTGGGCGACCAGCCGACAATCATTCCCTCATACACAGCCGTGCCGGGGGTAATAAACATCGTTCCTCTGTCCTGAACCTTAAATATTCCGTAGCCTACCGCCTCGCCCGTATCAAATGACACAAGCGAACCCGTGTGACGGCGTGTTATCTCGCCCTTAAACGGCTGATAGCTGTCAAATACCGAGTTCATAATTCCCTCACCCCTTGTATCGGTGAGGAAGTCGTTTCTGTAGCCGAGCAGCCCGCGTGCGGGAATCAGATATTCAAGCTTCATACGCTCGCCCTGCGGAGCCATCTGAACAAGCTCACCCTTGCGCTCTCCCATCTTTTCCATTACCGCACCCATTGACGTCTCGGGCACATCGATAAGCAGTCTTTCGACCGGCTCGCAAAGCTGACCGTCAATCTCTTTGTAGAGAACTTTAGGCGTGCTTACCGAAAATTCATAGCCCTCGCGGCGCATTGTCTCTATCAGAATCGAAATATGCATTTCTCCTCTGCCTGCCACGCGGAAGCTGTCGGTTGTGTCGCCCTCTTCAACTCTTAGCGAAACATCCTTAAGCATTTCTTTCATTAATCTGTCACGAAGCTGACGCGAGGTTACAAACTTGCCCTCTCTGCCGGCAAACGGGCTGTCGTTTACCGAGAATGTCATCTCGATTGTCGGCTCGCTTATTTTGACAAAGGGCAGAGGCTCAGGCGCGTCAACCGCCGTTATCGTATCACCGATTGTGATGTCCGTAACGCCCGAGAAGCATACGATATCGCCCACCATTGCGCTGTCAACCTGGGTCTTTCCGAGTCCGTCAATCTGATACAGGTTTACCACCTTTGACTTATACGGCTCGTGCTTTTGGTGATAGTCGCATACCATAATGTCGCTGTTTTTGTTTAAAACTCCGCGTTCTATTCTTCCTATTGCAATACGTCCGACATAGTCGTTATAGTCAATGGAAGATACAAGCATCTGAAGAGGACCCTTTTCGTCACCCTCCGGTGCGGGAATATACTCTTTAATAGTCTCAAAAAGAACCGTCAAATCCTTGCCGGGGTGATACGGCGAAAGCGACGCCGTTCCCGCTCTGCCCGAGCAGAATATTATCGGGCTTTCAAGCTGGTCTTCATTTGCATCAAGCTCGATAAGCAGGTCGAGTATTTCATCCGGAATCTCATCGAGCCGCGCGTCCGGGCGGTCAATCTTGTTAACGACTATAATTACGCGGTGCTTCATCTCAAGCGCCTTCTGAAGAACAAATCTTGTCTGGGGCATAGGACCCTCGGCGCCGTCAATCAAAAGAATAACTCCGTTAACCATTTTAAGGATGCGCTCTACCTCGCCGCTGAAGTCGGCGTGTCCGGGTGTATCTATAATGTTCATCTTAATATCTTTATAATACACGGATGTATTTTTGGCAAGAATGGTTATGCCTCTCTCTTTTTCAAGGTCGTTGTTATCCATAACTCTTTCCTCAACAACCTGATTCTCGCGGTAAACACCGCCCTGCTTTAACATCTCGTCAACCAGCGTTGTCTTACCGTGGTCAACGTGAGCAATTATTGCTATGTTTCTTAAATCTTCTCTCTTCATCTATTATAACCCCAATCTATATTATCAAACCTTTGAAGTATAACACAAATTACGTATTTTGTAAACAGCAATATGACTAAATTCAAGAATATCTTTTAAAAATTTGTCGTTGTTTTCAAAAATCTTCATTATATTTCAACCGCCGGCATATAAATATATCAACCGATTTTAAAATAATTGATTGATTTGAAAGATATTTGTAACCTTTGTGCAACATTACAAAATATTCTGCGTATTTACGTTGATTATGACAAGGTTTAAAGGCAATCATAATACACAAAATTACCTTTAAAACCCTTGTTTTATCGGTAGTTTATACAAAGTTGGTTTAAGTTTATAAATTGTTTATAATTTATTTATTTATTATTTATATATTGGGTATATAAATGTTATGGTAAACTGTTAAGATGTAAAATAAGAAATGTAAATAAATATACATATGTCAGATTTAAAGGAGATTGTTTATGAAAGCAATTATATTTTTTAATTGTGTTATTTCCGTAGTTTTTACCCTATGCTATGCATACCAGTTTTTCTATATATTTGTAGGGTTACTTAAAAAGCCGAAGAAGTTTGAAGCCTCGGCGCAGCATCGCTTTGCCGTTGTTGTCTCCGCCAGAAACGAAAGCAGCGTTATCGGCAATCTGATTGCAAGCATACGCAGTCAGAATTATCCGAGAGAGCTTGTCGATATATTTATTATAGCCGATAACTGTACGGATAATACCGCCGAAATCGCACGTTCCGCCGGAGCAATAGTATACGAACGTTTTAACAAAGAACAGGTCGGCAAGGGCTATGCACTTGACCGGATGTTCAATATTATCGAGACAGAATACGCCGACAAAAATTATGAGGGTTATATAATATTTGACGCCGACAACGTTCTTGACCCCAACTATATAGCCGAGATGAACAAGGTTTTTGATAACGGCTACCGTATTATCACAAGCTACCGCAATTCAAAGAACTATGACACAAACTGGATTACCGCGGGATATTCGCTGTGGTTCCTGCGCGAAGCAAAATATCTTAACAACGCAAGAATGCAGCTGGGAACAAGCTGTGCAATCTCGGGTACGGGATTTTTGGTAAGCGCTGATGTTATCCGCGAAAACAACGGATGGATTCATCACCTTCTTACCGAGGATATCGAATTTACAACCGACAGCATTATTCACGGCGAGAAAATCGGCTATTGCGCAGACGCAATCTTATATGACGAACAGCCGACAAAGTTCAGCCAGTCTTATACGCAAAGGCTGAGATGGGCAAAGGGTTTTTATCAGGTCTTTAAAAACTACGGCGCAAAGCTTGTAAAGGGCGTGTTTAAAGGCAGCTTTTCGTGCTTTGATATGCTTATGACCATTATGCCCGCTATGCTTCTTACACTTATCAGTATTGCGATAAACATTATCGCGATTCCCATAGGAATCGCAAACCACTCTGACGAGCTTATGACGCTTGTTTCTCTCTTGGTAAAGACGGTTGCAAACTTTTACGGAATGTTCTTCCTCCTCGGTTTGATTACCACCATTACAGAGGCGGAGCAGATTCATTGCAGCAAGCCGAAGCGTATATTATATCTCTTTACGTTTCCGCTGTTTATGCTGACATACGTTCCGATAGCGATTGTAGCCCTCTTCCGCAAGATTGAATGGAAGCCGATTAACCACTCGGTTTCAAAATCACTCACCGAAATCTGCGGAGAAAAAGCTCAAATATAAAAATAAAGCCTGTCGCTTTTTGCGGCAGGTTTTATTTTTTAGAACCTTAAACTTTAAAATGTCAAGAAAAATTTTCTTGTATTATGTAAACCTATTTGATTTTACCGATACACTTTATGTTAAATATTTGTTACGTCTTTGTAACAGTTTTCCACCGTCAAAAAGCGCGTTTTTATAGTTATTAACAGACTTATACACTTTTTCCACAGGTTTGATATGTGTAAAACCTTAAAATCGACACGAAATTAAAAGTTATCCACAGGTAACGTTTTTATGCTTGTTGCGCGTTGTGCAGTATATCAAATTTGGTTTACAATAATATTTTTTAATTTTTAAATTTTTTGTTGCCGCTGTTTTTTTGCAACATAAAAGGGTGATATTTCTATCACCCCAGGCATATTGATAAACTCTGATAAACGAAAAATTTCATTCTTAATTAAACGCCGTTCCCAAACTTTGCCCCCCTTTAGGCAAGGGAGGCGCGGCGGCGGATTTATGGGCATCTATCACCCTAATGCTATTTATTATAATTTACCGCGTCGGAGGGCATCCGCCAATCTCCGCGCGGAGACAGCGTAACCGTTCCTACCTTGATTCCGTCCGGCAGACACGAACGCTTAAACTGGCTTGAAAAGAATCTGCGCATAAATATGTCAAGCCATTTTTTTATCGTTTCTTTGCTGTATACGTCTTTAAACGCCGCACACGCCATACGGAAAATTTTTTCTTTTGAAAAGCCCCATCTGACCATATTATACAGATAAAAATCGTGAAGCTCGTAAGGGCCTACTATTTCTTCGGTCTGCTGAGCGATTTCGCCGTTCTCGTCGGGCGGCAGAAGCTCGGGGCTTACAGGAGTGTCAAGCACATCGTAAAGCGTCTTTTTAAGCTCTGTATTTGAAGAATCAGCCACGTACTTTACCAAGTACCTGACAAGCGTTTTTGGTATCGAGCAATTAACCCCGTACATAGACATATGGTCACCGTTATACGTTGCAAATCCAAGCGCAAGCTCTGACAAATCTCCCGTGCCGATAACTATGCCGCCGGTCTTGTTGGCTATATCCATAAGAACCTGCGTTCTCTCCCTTGCCTGAGCGTTCTCGTAGGTTACGTCGTGACAGTTGATATCCGCCCCGATATCCGAAAGATGAAGCGTTACCGCCTCTTTAATATTAACCTCGCGCAGCGTTGCTCCGAGTGATTTTATCATATTTACCGCGTTATTGTACGTTCTGCTTGTTGTGCCGAAGCACGGCATTGTCACCGCGATGATTCCGCTTGCGGAAAGCCCCAGAGATTCAAACGCCTTTGCCGTTACAAGCAGAGCAAGGGTAGAGTCAAGTCCGCCCGAGACCCCTATCGTGACTGTTTTTGCCCCGATATGCTTAAGCCTTTTTTTAAGGCCGTGATACTGTATTGCAAAAATTTCTTCACAGCGCTCGGTCAGCTTTGCCGCGTCTGACGGAACAAACGGCTGTCTTTCAAAACTTCGGTCAAGTCTTGTCTCTTCAACCGCGGTTTTAAAATAAATATGCTTATAGCCGCTGTCCTCTCCGTTTCTGAAAGAGCTTACCCTTCGCCGCTCCTGCAGAATCTTCTCCGTATCTATATCGGCATATATTATCCCCTCTGAAAAGAGCGGCGCTTCAGCCAGCTTTGTGCCCAGCTCAAAAATCAGATTATTGCCCGAAAATGTCATATCGGTAGTTGATTCGCCCTCGCCCGCGTCGGCGTAAATATACGCGCACGCCGCTTTTGAAGAGTGAACCTCTATCATCTTTCTGCGCCAGTCGCTTTTGCCTATAACCTCATCGCTTGCAGACTGATTTACTATAATAACCGCTCCGTTTTTGGTATGCTCGCAGCTCGGCGGCGCGGCTGTCCACAAATCCTCGCATATTTCGGCGGAGACGGCAAAGCCCTCCATATTTTCGGCAGAAAATATCATTTTTGCACCCATAGGTATCAGCCTTCCGCCAAACATAACCTCTGTGTTTGCGCCCGCAACATTAAAATGCCGCACCTCGTAAAACTCGCTGTAGTTCGGAATGTTGCTTTTGGGAACAAACCCCAGGACTTCGCCGTCCTTAACAAAAGCCGCACAGTTATACAGCTTGCCGTTCTTTGATATGGGCAGCCCCACAACCGAAAGTATATCAAGCTCTGCCGTCTCTTCGGCAAGCCGTATCAGCTCTTCCTCCGCAAGCCCTGTAAGCGAAGACTGCAAAAACAAATCCCCGCAGGTATACGCGGTAAGCCCAAGCTCGGGCAGAACTATAAGCTTTGCCCCGTTTTCCGCTGCTTTTTTTATACATTCGATTGACTTATCGGTATTGAATTTAACATCGGCAACCCTAAGCTCGGGCGATGCCGCGGCGGCTTTTATAAATCCGTTCTTCATTCTCTTTACCTCTCTGAATTGAATTATTTGTTTTTTTCGTAATTACTTTCATAATTATTTTCGTAATCATTATAATATTTTTTCAGCCAGTGTACCGCCGCATACGCAAGCGGCGTTCCGCTAAGCGCCTCTATCCCCAGCTTTGCGACATATTGAATCGCTATCATAGTAAATATGTCCCACGCCGGCACGGTTCCTCCAAAGGCGAATATTACAAAAAAGACAGTATCAAAGATGTATCCGACCATAGAGCTTCCTATCGTTCTCATCCACATATGCTTGCCGCGCGTCCATTTTTTTATTTTTTCCATAAAGTATGCATTGCTCAGCTCGCCGAATAAAAACGCAAAAAGAGAAGATATTACTATCCTCGGCACATATCCGAAAACGGTTGCATATGCGTTGTTTGTCTCTTCCATATACTCGGGTGCGGGAAGAATCAGCCCCACAGCCGTGCAAAGCACAAACAAAACATTGCAGGCAAAGGTAAGATATATTACTTTTCGCGCTGTTTTAAATCCCCAAATCTCGGTCAATACATCGCCCAGCATATAAGCAAGGGGAAATGTAATTGTTCCCGCGTCAAAAAGGGATATTCCCTTTACCGAAATCACCTTTACCGCCATTACGTTTGATACAAGATACAGCGTCACCATAAACGCTGTCACCACCGTTAACGGATTCATTCTGTCCCTGCGGTTTTTTACAGGGTTCTCCGCTACCTGTTGATTCATAAAAATCATTCCTTTTCTTTTTATTTAAATTTTAATTTTTTTCACCTTTTATATATTCGCCGTCACAATCGTATCCGATAAGTCTGACATCTTTCATCTTTCCCCTCAAATCTTCGCCGGATGCCATTCTCACTTCCGTATAGTTTTTTGTCATTCCGCTCCAAAGTCCGTTTTTCTCCTGCTCAAACAAGACCTCGGCGGTTTCGCCCATAAAGCCTTCACAAAAGCTTTTCTTCATCTTTGAAGCGGCGTCAAGCATTATATGCGTCCGTCTTGACTTCTCGCCCTCTTCCACCCTGTCGGGCAAAAGCGCCGCCGCCGTTCCCTCGCGTACAGAGTAGGGAAATATGTGCATTTGCGCAAAGCCGATTTCCTCACAGAACTTCCGCGACTCTTCAAAATCCTCTTTTGTCTCTCCGGGAAAGCCCACAATCAAATCGGTGGTTATTGCCGCGTCTTTAAACGCGCCGCGGAGGTTTTTTACCGCTTGTTTAAAATCCTCTGTTGTGTAATGTCTACGCATAGCGCGAAGCGTTTTGTCGCATCCGCTTTGAAGCGAAAGATGAAACTGCGGACACAGACCGCCGATTCTGCTTGCTCTTTCGGTGAACTCTTCGGTTATCATCACGGGTTCAAGCGAGCCGAGGCGGATTCTCATTCCGCCCGCCGCGCGGCTTACCGCCTCTATTACATCGATAAGAGTAAGCCCGTTATCCAAATCCTTGCCGTATGAGCCTATGTGTATGCCCGTAAGAACCGTTTCGGCAAATCCCGCGTTTGCTATCGCCGCGGCTTCCTCTTCTATATTTTCTATCCTGCGCGAGCGCACGGGACCCCTTGCGTAAGGAATTTTACAATACGAGCAGAAGTTGTTGCACCCGTCCTCTATCTTTATCTCGGCGCGGATTCTGTGCTGAGTTTTAACTATCCCCAGCTCTTCAAATTCAGTATCGTGTAAAATATCCCCCACAGTGCACGCTTTTATTCCTTTAAGCGCCTCTTCGCAAAGGTTTACTATTTCTTTTCTTCCTTTTGTTCCGATAAGAACATCTATATTTTCTTCCCTTTTCAGCCTGTCCGCCTCGGTCTGGGCAAGGCAGCCCGTCACGGCAAGAATCCCCGACGGATTCTCTCTCCGCGCCCTTCTTATCATCTTTAGGCTTTTTGACGCTCCTGTCCCCGTAACGGTACAGGTATTTATAACGCAAATGTCAGCTTTTCCTGTGTTTAAGACAGTATATCCTCTCTCTTCAAACAGCTGTTTCATCGCTTCGCTTTCGTATATATTTGTCTTGCATCCGAGGGTTATAAACTTAACTGTTATAATTCTCACCGCCTGTTTTCTGTTTTATGGAAGTATTGTATAAATTACCTTAAGTAAAATTATATAATAATTATATATTTTTTGATTGACTAATGCAAGAAAATATTATATAATTTAATTGACAGATTGTCAAATTTTTTTAGGAGGTTAGTTGGAATGAAAGAGTTTACAGTTTTATTAAGTTCTATTAATGACGTAAAAAACTTTGTTAATGTGGTTACAAAGTACGACTATGAAATCGACCTCACATCCGGTCGCTATGTAGTTGACGCAAAATCGATTATGGGCATCTTCAGTCTTGATTTAACCAAACCGATTAAGGTAGAAGCTCACGGCGAAGATTGCACCGAACTTTTGACGGATCTTGCTCCGTTCATTCAGAAACAGTAATTACCGACGTCCCTGCGTATTTTGTATGCGGGGATTTGTCGCGTTTAAAATAGTCGGAGACTTGTATAATCGGAGACCGTTATGAAAAATGAATTTATGGCAGCCGCCTTAAAAGAGGCCGAGAAAGCCGCCGTCCGCGGTGAAGTTCCGGTCGGGGCGGTGGTTGTTAAAGACGGCGTAATTATTGCGGCGGCTCACAACACCTGCGAGGAAGAGTTAAATTCTCTGTGCCACGCAGAAATTATTGCTGTAACCCGCGCTATGAGGCTTCTTAAAAGTCAGCGCCTTGACGGCTGTGATTTATATGTCACCTTAGAGCCCTGTGCGATGTGCTGCGGCGCAATATCCCACTCGCGTATATCCCGCTTATACTTTGGGGCATACGACAGGGAAAGGGGATGCGTTGTTTCAAATCTGCACTGCTTCAGCGCGCCTTCTCCGCTTTTTAAACCGGAATATTACTGCGGAATAATGGAGGATGAATGTTCGTCTTTGCTTTCGGACTTTTTTAAGAAAGTAAGGTCTGATAAATTTTCTACTTTTAGCAAATAATAAAAATACTTATATATTTTTGGAGGTACTATTAATGTCAAAAAAGTATGTATACCTTTTCAGCGAAGGTAACGCAACGATGAGAGAACTTCTCGGCGGTAAAGGTGCAAACCTTGCCGAGATGACCGGTATGGGTCTCCCCGTTCCTCAGGGATTTACCGTTTCAACCGAGGCTTGTACTCAGTACTATGAAGACGGCAGAAAAATCAACGATGAGATTCAGGCTGAGATTATGGAGTACATCGAAAAGATGGAAAAAATCTGCGGAAAGAAGTTCGGCGATAAAGAAAATCCCCTTCTCGTTTCCGTACGTTCGGGCGCAAGAGCATCTATGCCCGGTATGATGGACACCATCTTAAACCTCGGTCTTAACGAAGAGGTTGTTGAAGCTATAGCAACAAAGTCAAACAATCCCCGCTGGGCTTGGGACTGCTACAGAAGATTCATTCAGATGTACTCAGACGTTGTTATGGAAGTTGGAAAGAAATACTTTGAACAGCTGATTGACCAGATGAAGGCTAATAGAGGCGTAACTCAGGATGTTGAGCTTACCGCTGATGACCTTAAAGAGCTTGCAGGTCAGTTCAAGGCTGAATATAAAGAAAAAATCGGCGAAGACTTCCCCACCGACCCGAAGGAACAGCTTATGGGCGCTATCAAGGCCGTATTCCGTTCCTGGGATAACCCCAGAGCGAACGTATACCGCCGCGATAACGATATTCCTTATTCGTGGGGTACAGCCGTTAACGTTCAGATGATGGCTTTCGGTAATATGGGTGACGACTGCGGAACAGGTGTTGCTTTCACAAGAGACCCTGCTACCGGTGAGAAGAAGCTTATGGGTGAGTTCCTTACAAACGCACAGGGCGAGGACGTTGTTGCGGGCGTTCGTACACCTATGCCTATCGCTCAGATGGCAGAAAAGTTCCCCGAAGCTTTCGCACAGTTCCAGGATGTTTGCAAAACTCTTGAAGACCACTACAGAGATATGCAGGATATGGAATTTACCGTTGAGAATAAAAAGCTTTATATGCTTCAGACAAGAAACGGTAAGAGAACGGCTCAGGCTGCTCTTAAGATTGCGTGCGACCTTGTTGACGAGGGTATGATTGACGAGAAGAAGGCTGTTGCAATGATAGACCCCAGAAACCTCGACACTCTGCTTCACCCGCAGTTTGACGCAAAGGCTTTAAAAGAGGCTACACCTATGGCAAAGGCTCTCGGTGCATCTCCCGGTGCTGCTTGCGGTCAGATTGTATTCACAGCTGAAGACGCAAAGGCTTGGAACGATGCCGGCAAGAAGGTTGTTCTTGTAAGACTTGAGACCTCGCCCGAGGATATCGAGGGTATGAAGGCTTCACAGGGTATCCTTACCGTTCGCGGCGGTATGACCTCTCACGCAGCGGTTGTTGCACGCGGAATGGGTACCTGCTGCGTATCGGGCTGCGGCGACATCGCTATGGACGAAGAAAACAAGAAGTTCACCCTTGCGGGCAAAACATTTGTTGAGGGCGATGAAATCTCACTCGACGGTTCAACAGGTAACATCTACGACGGCATTATCCCGACAGTTGACGCATCAATCGGCGGTGACTTCGGCAGAATTATGGGCTGGGCTGACAAGTACAGAAAGCTTGAAGTAAGAACAAACGCCGACACTCCCGCTGACGCAAAGAAGGCAAGAGAGCTTGGCGCAGAGGGCATCGGTCTTTGCCGCACAGAGCATATGTTTTTTGAGGGCGACAGAATCGCTGCTTTCCGTGAGATGATTTGCTCTGACACGGTTGAAGAAAGAGAAGAAGCTCTTGATAAGATTCTTCCGATGCAGCAGGGCGACTTTGAAAAGCTTTATGAGGCTCTTGAGGGTAACCCCGTAACAATCAGATTCCTTGATCCTCCTCTCCACGAATTTGTTCCGACCGAAGAGGCTGATATTGCCGCTCTCGCAAAGACAAAGGGTAAGACTGTTGAAGAAATCAAGAATATGATTGACTCTCTGCACGAGTTTAACCCGATGATGGGACACCGTGGCTGCCGTCTTGCAGTAACATATCCCGAAATCGCAAAGATGCAGACAAAGGCTGTTATCCGTGCGGCTATCAATGTTAAAAAGGCTCATCCCGACTGGACTGTAGAGCCTGAAATTATGATTCCGCTCATCGGCGATGACAAAGAGCTTAAGTATGTTAAAGACTTTGTTGTAGCTACCGCTGACGAGGAAATCAAGAACGCAGGCATCGAGCTTAAGTACGAAGTAGGTACAATGATTGAGATTCCGAGAGCGGCACTTACAGCTGACGCTATCGCGAAGTATGCCGAGTTCTTCTGCTTCGGTACAAACGACCTGACACAGCTCACTTACGGCTTCTCGAGAGATGACGCAGGTAAGTTCCTTGACGCTTACTACGATGCTAAAATCTTTGAGAACGACCCGTTTGCAAAGCTTGACCAGACAGGTGTTGGTAAGCTTATGGAAACAGCAATCAAGCTTGGTAAGAGCGTTCGCCCCGACCTCCACTGCGGTATCTGCGGCGAGCACGGCGGCGACCCGACAAGTGTTGAGTTCTGCCACAAGATTGGTCTTGACTATGTATCTTGCTCACCTTATCGTGTTCCGATTGCAAGACTTGCAGCGGCTCAGGCAGCTATAAACGACTAATTATTGGTTAAAATAATCCCTGCACCGAAGTTTGCGGTGCAGGGATTTACTTTATAATTTTATTTAAAAATACATAAAAGGCATTGACTGCACACTGCCTTTCTCACTTTTTGGCACAATCTCTGCCAAATTTTTAAATAACCTCGGAGGATTTTTATATGATTGAGATAAGAAACGGCAATACTTCGGCAGTAATCAGCGAAACGGGAGCCGAGCTTCAAAGTCTTGTTCAAAACGGCACCGAATTTATGTGGAACGGCGACCCCGCATTCTGGTCGGGACGTGCGCCCATTCTCTTCCCCATATGCGGAGGTCTTAAAGACGACGCATATTTTTGGAACGGCGAAAAGTATAATCTGCCCAAGCACGGATTTACAAGGCACAGTATTTTCTCGGCAGAAAAGTTATCCGAAAGCTCAGCGGAATTTACTCTTTGCTCAAATGCCGAAAATAAAAAAAGCTATCCGTTTGACTGGAATCTTAAAGTACGCTATACTTTAAGCGACGGAAGACTTGATATTGAATATATTGTAACAAATCTTTCAAGCGGCGTTATCCCCTTTTCAATCGGCGCCCACGAAGCATATTCCTGTCCAGCCGGCATAGAAGAATATGATATTATCTTTGAAAAGGAAGAGACGCTTGACAGCTACATCCTTGACGGAAATCTTTTAGAGAACAACACCGTAAGGATTCTTGATAGGGGACGCGTACTGCCCCTTAAATACTATTATTTTGAGGTAGACGCTTTGGTATTTAAGTATTTAAAAAGCAACTCTGCTGTGCTTAAAAACCGCGTAAACGGCAGAGCGGTAAGACTTGACTTTAAAGACTTTCCTTACTTTCTTTTATGGACAGCCGCCGGAAAGGAAGCCCCTTACATCTGCCTTGAACCGTGGTGCGGTATTCCCGATTCTGTTGATACAAACCAGGATATTCTTGATAAAGAAGGAATAATAAAGTTAGATGCGGGGGAGAGCAAAAGCTTTCTTCACACAATTACACTTAATAAAGAATAAGTCAAAAATCCCCGTCGGGAAAGTAAACCCGACGGGGATTTTTATTTGTCATATTACTTGCTTTCTATTTTGGCTATATACGCCTTTGTCTCGCTTGCCACAACTCCGCTGAGTGCAAACAGCGCAACAAGGTTCGGGAATGCCATAAGAGCATTTACTATATCCGCAAGCGTCCATACAAACGAAACCTGAAGATAAGGGCCTACAAAAACAGCCGCGATATATAATACTCTGAAGGTCATCAGAATCAGTTTTTTATTGCCGACAAGGTACTGAAGGCATTTTTCAGAATAATAATCCCATCCGAGTATTGTTGTAAACGCAAAGAATACCAATGAAATCATAAGCAAAAATGCGCAAACGTTGTTAGAGAAAGGAAGTCCTCTCGAGAACGCCTCTGTTGTGATAGCAACACCTACCAGAGAGCCGTCCATAGCCGACTGATACGCGCCTGTTAAAACTATTGCAAGTCCTGTCATTGTACAAATAATAATTGTATCAAAGAAGGTACCCGTCATACATACAAGACCCTGTCTTACAGGCTCTTTTGTTTTTGCGGCAGCAGCGGCAATAGGAGCCGAACCGATACCCGACTCGTTAGAGAATATACCTCTTGCTATACCCTTCTGCATAGCCGCCCTTACCGTTATACCAATCGCGCCGCCCAACGCCGCCTTAGGGCAAAAAGCACTTTTTACAACAAGCACTATCGCCGCGGGAACCTTTGTGATGTTGCATACGATAAGAACAACCGCGCAAACAACATAAAGAACAGCCATAAACGGAACTATTACTTCAGACACCTTTGCTATTCTCTTTATTCCGCCTATAACAACCAAGGAAACAAAGAATGTAACAATAACGCCCGCTATAACAGTCGGCCACGTATATTCCATACCG
>OLPI01000629.1_pt1 | contig 33500 bp, 29 predicted proteins | sample 1672361 | NCBI WGS metagenome assembly OLPI01 (sample SAMEA3136675, study PRJEB25190) | human gut metagenome
AGATAAGACAATCGTGGATATGTATATCAACGGGCATTCTTTCGATGACATTTGGGCTGCAAGCGGTTTTAGCAGCAAAAGTTCTATTTGGCGCATACTCAATAAATATGGCGTAAAACTTGATCGTGGCCAAACCAGCGGTCCGCGTGTCAAACAGAACCCGAAAGAGGACGGAACAAATGAAGGTGGCTCCTGATAGAATTTTCAGATAATCAGGATCGTATATTTGTTTTTCGGTTATTATTTTGTATTTTTATTATATTATGTTTTTTTGGATTTGTCAAGTGAAAAGTTTTGTAAAATAAAAATTTCATTTTACAATTGGGTGGTGCAAAAATAGGCAAAAAAAGAGACCCGAAATCGGGTCTCTTTTAAATTGCTTTTGATTAGTAATTAGTCAACGATTGACCACTTACCAAAGTCATATGCCTTGTAGATAACTACATCGATAACATCGTCATCTGCATTTGTTGCATAGATTACGAAGTCCATAAGGCCATAAGCTGTGTTAGCAGGTGTAACAGTTACATCAGATGTACCCTTTGTAACCTTAACGCCCTTTGTGCCTTCATCGTTAAGATCCTTATCATAATCTACATCACTTGCATCGCCAACTGTTAACTGATTGTTCTTCTTATTAGGATCAATTACATATACGTTAGCGTTTGCAGTCTTAATGCTTTCTGTGTTAGCAAAAGTAAATGCTGAACCATCTGTGGTTGTAGCAATTCTGATTCTGCTGCCTGATGACTGATAGTCATATACAGGACCATAGAAGTACTTAGAACCAACCTTAGCACCTGTTACTGCCAATGCCTTTTCAAGGTTTGCCTGAGTAAATCCTGTTACAGTAGAGTCATCTCTCGGTGTAACACCTGCATACTTCTCTACATCTGTAATAACAGTTCCGTCACCGTTGAGTGAGAACTTGTAAAGGTCACCGCGCTTAGCGTTTGCAAGACCCTTGTCATCGCTCAAGTCAGTATCAACGAGGCTTTCCATCTTAACGCCGCCCTTGTAATAGGTAACAGCTGTTGTCTTAACATCATCAAGATTTGCTTCACCGATAGAATCGATAACTGCGATGTTGCTTGAAGATGAGATTCCGCCTGTTGTGTCGAAGAGGACGATAGCACCTGCTACGCCGTTGTCTTCATCAAATACAACTGCTGAAGTATTGCTTGTTCCGTCGCCGAGCTGTGAAACTTTACCAACCTTAGAAGCTGTCTTAGATGCTGTAGTTGCAGTACCAGCAAATGTAAACTTACCGTTTGCAGCAGTTACATTACCAAATGTATCAGTACCGCTTGCTTTGATAAAGAAGATAACTGTATCATCATCTACATCAAACTTAGAACCAACTTTGATTTCTTTTGTATCTTCGTCATATTCATATGATGTAGCAGCCTTAACCATATTAAGGGTTGTCTCATCATCATTCTTCCAGAATGTGATTGTTCTAACATCACCGTTAGCATTTGCTTCGTAAGTTACGAATGTATTCTTAAGAGCAGCAACAAGAGCGTCCTTTTTAGTTCCGTCGAGGTCGTTTACATTGTAAGATGTCTGATCGTCAAATGCTGCGCTGCCATTTACAATACCGCCAACAACGTTTAAACCGTTTTCAAATCTAACCTTTTCATTAAGGTCAGCTTCTACAACCTTGCCATCCTTAGTAAGCATCTGGAGGCTGATTACATTATTAAAGCCATCGTTTGAGATTGCTGAATTCAAGATGTAAGCATAGTTGCCGTTTGTTGTTGAAGAAGTGGTAGAACCGTTCTTGTCATAAGCAACGATCTTGCCATAATCATCAACATAGAATACACCAGCTGTACCTACTGTCCAACCAGTAGACTGTTTTGCTTCATAGCAACCAACTGCTACGTCATACGTATTACCATCGATGGTATATTCATATCCGTCAGCAGATGTGTCTGACTTAGCTCTTGAAGCAATTGAGCTGTCAAGCTTGTTAGCTCCGAGAACTTTTACGTCATAGTAGTTAGCTTTACCGCTGTAGAGGATAGAGAGAACATCCCACTCCTTAAGGTCGGTGTAAGCAACTGCTTTGCCGTCCTTTGTAAGGTTGATAACTGTATCAGTTACGTCCTCATCAAAGTCGAGTTCAATTTTAGGATCACCCGCACTATTTCTAACAGATTCCTTAAAGTTAACTTTTCCGCTTGACTTAACTTCCTTAACAACTGCCGAAGAAGCAACGTCAATCTTAACTACATCATAACCGTTTGTTGTATCATTGTCGATAACAGTAATTTCACCTGAATATTTGCAGTTGCTGTCTACTTTTACTGCTGTAAGTACAGCGTTTAAATCAGCTGCTGTAGAACCATATGCAACACCATTATAAAGAATGTTTGCATTTGTGTCTACTGTAAGTGAAGTTGTCTTGTTATCATTATCATTCTTGTAGTACTCAATCTTAGCGCTGCTTGCAGCAGTACCATCGGTAGCTGAAGAGAACTTGTCAAGGCTGAAGCTTTCAGTCTTGTTCTTGTTGCTTGCAGCTACAGCAATGATATCATACTCACCACTTCTGTCAGTCTCTTTTGCATAACCGTCTACAAAGTAGCCGAGGAGCTGACCTGCGCCTGATTCAGCGTCATAAAGCTTGTTGATATCCTTTACAGCATAATTTGCATTATCTGTAGAGTAGCTTGTGAGGTCTCCGCTTGCATTATAAGAACCATCCCACTTAACCTCAACTTCTGCCTTCTTATCTGTGTCGATTGAAGAAACAGGAGCGGTAAGGCTTGTAACCTGGTTTGACTTGATAACGCCCGCAAACTTCTTAACCTTAAGGTCTCTTGTTAAGAGAGTCTCGAAAGATTTGTTGTTTGTACCGTCAAAGATAGTGAACTCTTCGTCTTTACCGTAAGAGCTTCTGTCCATCAAAGGTGTGTCGATAGCGTTGAAAGCCATCTGAGCAACCTGACCACGTGTAGCCTGTGCACCAACCGATGCGCCAACTACGCCGTCAAGAACGCCGTATCTTGCAGCAGCTGTGAGGTGACCTGTGGGGTAACCGCCGTTTGCATTAACAAAAGGTGTGTAACCAAGTGTTTCTACAAACATTTTAACTGCCTGCTCGTAAGTAACTTCATCCTCGGGACCGAAGTTACCGTCACCGTAACCGTTGATGATACCCTGACCTGCTGCCTGTGCAACATAACCCGAAGCCCAGTGGCTTGAAGGTACATCGGTAAACGGTGTAGCCGTCTGGCTAAGGCCGTTCAGATTCTGGATTCTGCATACTACTGCAACAACCTCAGCTCTTGTGATTGTGTCGTTGGGTCTAAAGTCCATTACGCCGTCTCCATCCTTATCGTCACCGGTAAGAATATTGAGCTTGCTTAACATTTCGATTGCTTCGTAATAGTTGTCGTCTTCTTTTACGTCAGAATAAGACTGAGCAAAAGCAACTGATGTAACCATCATAGCGAAAACTGCTACCAAAGCAATTACTTTTTTGAGATTTCTCATTCTCAAATCCTCCTTAAAAATATTAATTTAATTTTTTTCTGCTTCACACGCGCCGGGGTTATCGGCACGCCCAAGTTAACAAGTACACACTTTTATTGAGTATAGTCATTAACTTAGTTCACATTATATCACCAAAAGGCGGTAAATGTCAATATTAATTTAAAATTTTAATAGTTTTGTAACATTCTTAACAAAATGTAACAACTATTTACCCGAATTATCAAGTGATTTTTCAACAAACTGCTTAAATAACGGGTGCGGAGACGTGGGTCTTGTCTTAAATTCCGGATGGAACTGTACACCCACAAACCACGGATGGTCTTTAAGCTCTACAATCTCGACCAATTTATTATTGGGAGAGGTACCCGCTATCACCAGCCCTGCGTCCGCAAGCTTGTCGCGGTACGCGTTGTTCATCTCAAAACGATGACGGTGACGCTCGCTTATATTATCCGTGTTGTACGCCGCTTTTGAGAAGGTATCTTCCTTTAAGACACAGGGGTATGCACCAAGGCGCATTGTACCGCCCTTGTCGGAGATATCCTTTTGCTCGGGCATTATGTCTATTACCGGGTACGGGGTATCGGGGTCAAGCTCTGAACTGTGCGCGCCTTCAAGACCCGCTACGTTTCTTGCAAATTCAACCACCGCAAGCTGCATACCCAAACATATGCCGAAGAAAGGAACTTTATTCTCTCTGGCATAGCGGATCGCTTCTATCTTGCCTTCGATTCCTCTCTGACCGAAGCCGCCGGGAACCAGGATTCCGTCAGCGCCCTTTAAAAGGTCTTCTGCCGTATCGGGGGTTACCTCTTCCGCATCAATCCAGTCGATATCCACTTCCGCTCCGCAGTCAAAGCCTGCGTGACGGAGAGATTCCGCAACACTTAAGTACGCATCGTGCAGGGCAACATACTTGCCGACAAGCGCGATTTTGACCTTTTTGGTCAGAGATTTTACGCGGTTTACAAGCGCCTTCCACTCTTCAAGGTCGGGCGGAGGAGCGTCTATCCCCAATCTCTCGCATACTTTATCTGACAGCGACTGCTTCTCAAGCATTATCGGAACATCGTAAATCGTGTCGGCGTTAAGGTTTTCTATAACGCAGTCTGTCGAGACGTTGCAGAACAGACCGATTTTGGCTTTTAAGTCGCGCTCGAGCGGGACCTCGCTTCGGCAGACAATTATATCCGGCTGGATACCTATGCTTAAAAGCTCTTTAACGCTGTGCTGCGTCGGCTTTGACTTCTGCTCTCCCGAGCTTGTCAGATAAGGAACAAGGGTTACGTGGATATACATACTGTTTGCCTTGCCCACATCGCCCGACACCTGACGGATTGCTTCAAGGAAGGGCTGGCTTTCTATATCGCCGACCGTTCCGCCTATCTCGGTTATTACCACGTCGGTGTTACCCTCGTTTGCCACCTTAAATATATCCTCTTTTATCTCATTGGTAATGTGAGGTATAACCTGTACCGTTCTGCCGAGGTATGCGCCGCGGCGCTCTTTTGAAATAACCGAATTATAAATCTTACCCGTTGTGAAGTTGCTGTTCTTTGTAAGATTTTCATCGATAAACCTTTCATAGTGTCCGAGGTCCAAGTCAGTCTCTGCCCCGTCATCGGTGACATACACTTCGCCGTGCTGATACGGACTCATCGTGCCGGGATCGATATTGATATACGGGTCAAACTTTTGAATCGTCACACGCAGCCCTCTGTTTTTAAGCAATCTGCCGAGAGACGCCGCCGTTATGCCTTTGCCTATTCCGGATACAACTCCGCCCGTCACGAATATATATTTTACAGCCACCTCTTATGCCCCCTTTCAATTTTAAACAAGTCTTTTCCATATTAATCATACTTATATATTTTAATACCGGATTCGACTTATGTCAAGGGGTTTTGATAAAAAATTTATTATTTTTATATTAAATTTTTTATCGGGCGGAATGCAGAATTGAATCCCCACTGTCAGCTTACGCTGACTTTCCCACCTTTAGGCAAGGGGGGCTTTGCCACCGGCAACCATCGCCCCCTTTAGGTAAGGGGCGGAATATGATGAGCTGTGTCTGCGGCGGTGACATTATATATGACGAGGGAAGGGCGGAGAATGTTCCGATAAATTATAATGATACTTTATTACAGTTATTTTACAAATTAATTATTTTATTGAAATTTCTGGAATTTTGTTGTATGATAAAAAAGCGTTGGTGATTCCAACGCTCGGCAAGACTGAAAACAGTATAAAACTATGGCGGTTATGTCACCTTACTCTGATTAGTAATAGTCGGGAAAGAGGGTGATCACAATGAAAAAACATATATTAAGAGTAATTATACTTACAATAATATTTTTATTTGTGCTTACAATAAAAGTGAGATAGCCCCCGCGTTGCCCCGTTAGGACTATCTCAAAACAGTTCAAAGTGGCATAACCGTTTGAGGTCTTGCCTTTTTGTATTTTTATTATACCTTCTTTTTGTGAATTTGTCAAGGGGGGGGAATATATCCCTCCACCGCTAACGCGGTCCCCGTCTCCGCTGTCCGCTTCGGTCGGCGATAAGCGGTTGCCACAGGCAACCATCGCCCCTTTAGGCAAGGGAGGCGTTGCCACCGTCAACCATCGCCCCTTTAGGCAAGGCGGAATCAGGGGTCGGCGTATAATTAAAAATGAAATTTTTCGTTTTGCCTTTTAATATTAATTTTGTTTGCGGACGATGGTATATTCATCGCCCTTGCGATAGTAAGGGCAGTCTTTAAAATCGCCGCGTATAAAACGACCCATTTCGTCCTCATCAAGCTGAACCGAGCACGTGTAGCAGTCGTAATATTCGTCATAATAATAGTTCATACATTCTTCGCAATTAATCATAATCAAACCTGCTTCTTTTCGTGAGCGCGCTTTGCCGCGGTCAGAGTATTTTTCATAAGCATAGCGATGGTCATCGGCCCTACGCCGCCGGGAACGGGAGTGATGGCAGAGGCAATCGGTTCAACCGATTCAAAGTCCACATCGCCGCAAAGCTTTCCGTTTTCGTCTCTGTCCATTCCCACATCGATTACGACAGCACCCTCTTTTACCATATCTCCGGTAACAAATTTGGGGATTCCCACAGCGGCAACAAGAATATCCGCTCTGCGCGTTTTATCCTTTAAATCTTTTGTGCGCGAGTGGCATACGGTAACGGTTCCGTTTTCGTGCAGAAGAAGCATAGCCATAGGCTTGCCCACGATATTGCTTCTGCCGATTACAACACATTCCCTGCCGCAGACGTCAACGCCGCTTTCGTGGATAAGCTCCATAATTCCCGCGGGGGTACAGGGAACAAAATCAAAATCACCAATCATAATTTTGCCGACATTTGTCGGGTGAAACGCGTCAACATCTTTGCAGGGAGAAATGCTGTTGATTATAGTTTTATCGTCAAGGTGCTTGGGCAGCGGAAGCTGAACCAATATTCCGTGAATTTTATCATCGTTGTTTAAGCGGTTTATAAGAGAGAGAAGCTCGGCCTCGGTTGTGTCCTCGGGCAGAGCGTGCTTTTCGGAATAAAAGCCGAGGTCTGCACACGCCTTTTCTTTATTTGCAACGTATACCTTTGAGGCGGAATCATTTCCTACGATTACGACCGCCAGCCCCGGAGTTGTTCCGTCCTTTGCCAGCTTCTCCGCCCGAACTCTGATTTCTTCCTTTACCCTTGCGGAAACTTCCTTTCCGCTCAATATTTTTGCCATTTTTTATGACTCCTTTCCTATTATCTTTAATTAAACACTTTTCGCCGCTGCCCACAAGGTCAAGTCTGCCCGCCTGTTTAAGAGCGGTGTAAACAAGACTGTGATTCTCGGGGCGTTTGTATTGAAGAAGAGCTCTTTGCATTTGCTTTTCTTCGTATTTGCGCGGAACATACACATTTTGCATTGTCCGCGGGTCTATCCCGGTGTAATACATACAGGTAGATAAGCTTCCCGGGGTGGGATAAAAGTCCTGAACCTGTTCGGGATTCATATGATGGTCGCGCAGATACTCGGCAAGCTTTACCGCGTCTTTCATTGTGCTTCCCGGGTGGGATGACATTAAGTACGGAACAATATATTGTTCCTTGCCGAGTTCTTTGTTTATCCGCGTATATTTTTCGCAGAATCTGTTATAGACATCTGCGCCCGGCTTACCCATATATTTAAGAACATTGTCGGATATATGTTCGGGAGCGACTTTAAGCTGACCGCTGACGTGATATTTGCAAAGCTCTTTAAAAATTCATCGTTTTTGTCATATAAAAGATAGTCATAGCGTATGCCCGAACGGATAAATACCTTTTTTACACCCTTTATTTTGCGCAGCTTTCTTAAAAGCTCAAGATAGTCTGTATGAGTGACTTCAAGATTTTTACAGGGGGAGGGATACAGACATTGCCGGCTTTTGCATACTCCGCGGTTCAGCTGAGAACTGCACGAGGGCACGCGGAAGTTTGCGGTGGGTCCGCCCACGTCGTGGATATAGCCCTTAAAGTCAGGGTCCTTGGTAAGCTGCTCGGCTTCGCGCAGTATGGATTCGTGGCTTCTGGAGGATATTGTTCTGCCCTGATGAAAGGTCAGCGCGCAAAAGCTGCACGCGCCGAAGCAGCCGCGTGACGAGGTAATGGAAAATTTGACCTCGATGATAGCGGGGATTCCTCCGTCCTTTTCGTAAATCGGGTGATAACGGCGGGTGTACGGAAGTTCGTAAACCCTGTCAAGCTCTTCGCGGGACAGCGGATACGCGGGGGGATTCTGAACAATAAATTTGTCTCTGTCCCGCTGAATAATCGGCTTGCCGCGCACGGCGTCCTGTTCGGCGTATTGAAGCGCGGTTGCTTCAGCATACTTGCGCTTATCGGCGCAGACGTCATCGTATGACGGAACCGTCACGGCATCGTTTGATATGGCAGAGATATCGCTCTCTTTGTAAACCGTCCCGCGAACGTTTTTTATGTCGCAGATGGGTACGCCCGCGGCAAGCAGCGCGGCGATTTCTTCAACCTGATGCTCGCCCATTCCGTAAATCAAAAGGTCGGCGCCGCTGTCTATCAAAATACTTCGTCTGACGCGGTCGGACCAATAGTCGTAGTGAGCAAAACGCCGCAGACTTGCCTCTATGCCTCCTATTATAATAGGTACATTCCGCCCGTAAGCTTCGCGCAGACGATTGCAATAGACAACGGTCGCGCGGTCGGGACGATATCCTATTTTGCCGCCGGGTGAATACAGGTCGGTGTTTCTGCGCTTTTTTGCGGCGGTGTAGTGATTTACCATCGAGTCCATATTCCCCGCGCCGACAAAAAAACCGAGACGCGGCAGACCAAGGCGCTTAAAGTCATCGCAGGTATGCCAATCGGGCTGGGCAATGCTGCCGACGGTGTAGCCGAGGCTTTCAAGTAGGCGGCATATAAGGGCATTGGCAAAGCCCGGGTGGTCGACATACGCATCGCCCGAGACATACACAAAGTCAAATGTCTCTATTCCGCGCTTTTGCATATCATATTTACTTATGGGTAAAAAGCTGTTTTTGTTCATCATAATAATATGATACAATACTTTTTGAAAAAAAGCAAGCATATTGCAAATTTATGTATCGGTTAAGTTTGTTATAAAATAAAAATTAAAAAATTTTTTAAAAAAACTATTGACAAATCAGAAAAACGTGCTATAATGTAGTTAAAGGTCAAGGAAAGTCAAAGTCAAATATGAAGCCTTGACCAAACAAAAAGAAGGTGAACATCGGATGAAACTTACAAATCTTATCGAGGATTTTATAAAGGAGATGATAGCGGAGGAGAATGGAACGATAGAGCTTAAGCGTAACGAGCTTGCGGGTCGTTTCGGCTGTGTTCCGTCGCAGATAAACTACGTTATATCAACAAGGTTTTCACCCGAGAGAGGTTACATTGTTGAAAGCAGAAGAGGCGGCGGAGGCTATATAAAGATTCAAAGAGTTATGCCTAAGCCGGGTAATCGTATGATGCACATTGTCAATGCGATAGGCAATTATGTAAGCTACGCGGATGCGGCGGCAATAGTCAGAAATTGTTACGATTATGATTTAATTTCGGAAAAAGAGGCAAGGATTATATTGGCGGCGATAACAGAAAAGTCAATACCGATAGAACAGCCTCAGCAGGATGTGCTTCGCGCAAGGATGCTGAAAAACATTCTGGTTGCGATTGCGTAAATGCATAAAAAGGAGTGAAATGTTATGAAATGTGAAAAATGTAATAAAAGAGAAGCAACAACTCATATGACAAAGATTGTAAACGGATATAAAGAAGAGCATCACCTCTGCAGCGAGTGTGCTGCGTCTTCGCCCGAATATAAGCAGATGGAGTCAAGTATGAACTTTGGCATAGGAGACTTTCTGACGGGTATGTTCGGCGGAACCAAAAAGCAGACATCTATCGGAGGGGACACCGAAGTCGGGGTTTGCCCGACCTGCGGAATGCCATATTCAGAATTTTTAAGCATCGGCAAGCTTGGCTGCGGCGACTGCTACGATGCCTTCAGAGACCGTCTTGAAAGACCGCTCAGACAGATTCACGGCACAGCCGAGCATATAGGCAAGGCGCCCGTAAGGGGCGGCGGCGAAGTTATTCTTGATAAAAAGATAACCAAGCTTGAATCAGAGCTTAATGCGGCGGTATTAAAGCAGGACTTTGAAACCGCGGCAAAGCTGAGAGATGAGATAAAAGATTTAAAGAATAATTCAAAGGAGGCATAATTATGTGGTATACTGAAAGCGGCAGTGAGGGTGATGTGGTTTTATCAAGCCGCATAAGACTTGCCAGAAATATAAAGGGGATTCCTTTCCCGCGAAGAGCAAATCAGAGTCAGCAGGAAAATGTTATAGAGCTGTGCAAAACCGCAGCGGAAAAAAGCGGTATAAAGCTTAACTATATCGACATAAATTCTATGAAGGATTATGAGAAGCAGGCGATTGCAGAGTGTCACCTTATCAGCCCTCAGATGATGGACGACAGCGTGAAACGCGGTGTGTTCTTAAGCGACGACAGTTCGGTCAGCATTCTTGTCAATGAAGAAGACCATCTGCGCATACAGTGTATGGAGCCGGGGTTTAACGTCCGCAAGTGCTTTAAAAGCGCAAACGACGTTGACGATAAGTTTGAGCAAAGTCTGGACTTTGCGTTTGACAGTAAGTTCGGATATTTGACCTGCTGCCCGACAAATATAGGCACCGGTATGAGAGCTTCGGTTATGGTACATCTTCCCGCGCTGACTATGAGCGGAAGCATTAACAGTATCATAGACTCGCTCAGTCAGCTTGGTATGACGGTAAGAGGAATCTTCGGCGAGGGCTCAAAGGCAACGGGAAATATATATCAGATTTCAAACCAGACCACCCTCGGCGAAACAGAGGAGAACATTCTTGAAAGATTTGAGCAGGTCATCACAGAGGTTATCGACAAGGAAAGAGAGATGAGAAGGCGAATCTATGAATCCGATAAATACGGAGTTATGGATAAGCTGATGAGATCCTTCGGCGAGCTGACAAACGCGGTTATTCTGTCATCGTCCGAGGCGATGAGCCGACTTTCGGATGTCAGATTTGCAGTGGAGCTGGGCATAATCAAAAATGTTGATTACAGAAGCATAAATACAGCGACATATTCGGTCTTGCCGGCGAATATAGTTAAGAATTACAATGTGGCAGACGCTGCGGAAAGAGATTTAAAGCGTGCCGAAATAGTGCGCGAGATTCTCCTTGGCGGCAAGGAAAAATAAAGCGCTTTTATAAAAAGCGGAATTTGGCATATAAATAAAATATCGCGTCCGCGGATATTGAAAAAGAAGAATGCGGACGGAAAGGTTGATTATTATGTTTGACAGACTTACGGAAAAAGCAAAAGAAGCCTTAAATTACGCGGCAGAGGCTGCGCTTGAGATGGGGCAGAATTATGTCGGAACAGAGCATTTGCTTGTCGGGCTGATTCGTGAAAAGGACGGCGTGGCAGGTAAAATTCTGGAGGCTAATAACGTAACCGATGAACAGGTTATCGAAAAGATTGACGCGCTTATCGGAACGGGCGAGCCCATAAGCGGAATTAATCCCGAGGCAACACCGAGGACAAAGCGCGTTATAGAGAACAGTTACCGCGAAGCGAGAAGTATGGGTCACAACTATGTCGGAACGGAACATCTTTTGATTGCCGTGCTGAGAGAATCAGAGAGCATCGGAGTGAAAATACTTCTTGAGCTGGGCGTATCTCCGCAAAAACTGTATAATGAAATTTTAAGCCTTTTAAATGAAGGCGCTGCGGACGGCGAGGAGACCGCCGGACGGCAGAGCGGCAGAGCAAAGTCGGGCAAGTCCGATACACCTACGCTTATGAAGTTCGGGCGGGATCTTACGCAGATGGCGAAAGAGGATAAGCTTGACCCGGTTATAGGCAGGGATACGGCGATTGAAAGAGTTGTTCAGATTTTAAGCAGAAGAACAAAAAACAACCCGTGCCTGATAGGTGAACCGGGCGTGGGCAAAACGGCTGTTGCCGAGGGGCTTGCGCAGAAAATCGCATCCGGAGCCGTCCCCGAAATATTAAAAAACAAAAAGGTAATTGCGCTTGATTTGTCATCAATGATTGCGGGCGCAAAATACAGGGGCGAGTTTGAGGAGAGATTAAAGACCGCGATGGATGAAATCCGCAAAGCGGGAAATGTTATTCTCTTTATCGATGAGCTTCATACCATAGTCGGTGCAGGAGCGGCAGAGGGCGCAATCGATGCGGCAAATATTTTGAAGCCGGCTCTTGCCAGAGGCGATATTCAGGTAATAGGAGCGACAACCCTTGAGGAATACAGAAAGTATATCGAAAAAGATGCCGCTCTTGAAAGAAGGTTTCAGCCGATAACGCTTGATGAGCCTACCGCCGAAGAGAGTATCAGAATCTTAAAAGGCATCCGCGATAAATACGAGGCACATCACAGGGTAAAAATTACCGATGAGGCTATTGAGGCTGCGGTTAATATGTCCGTCAGATATATTTCAGACAGATTTTTGCCCGATAAGGCGATAGATTTGATTGATGAAGCGGCTTCGAAAATCAGAATCAAAATGCTGACGGCTCCGCCCGATGTTAAGGCGCTTGAAGATAAGATTGCGGAAATCCGCAAGGAAAAAGAGGCGGCTATAACCGTTCAGGATTACGAAAAGGCGGCAACGCTGAGAGATGAAGAGAAAAAGCTTGCCGAAGAGCTGAGCTCTACAAAAGAGAACTGGGAGAAAAACCACAGCTCAAGCGAGGCGGTGGTAACCGAGAAAGAGGTTGCCGAAATCATTTCTATGTGGACGGGAATACCCGTTAAATCAATAGAAGAAACCGAGAGCGAGAGACTTCTCAAGCTTGAAGAGATTCTTCATAAGCGTGTTGTCGGCCAGACAGAGGCGGTAAGCGCGGTTGCAAAGGCAATCCGCCGCGGCAGAGTGGGACTTAAAGACCCTAAACGTCCGATTGGCTCGTTTATATTCCTCGGGCCGACGGGAGTCGGCAAGACCGAGCTTTCAAAGGCGCTTGCAGAGGCTATGTTCGGTGACGAGGACGCAATGATAAGAATCGATATGTCAGAGTATATGGAAAAGCATACGGTGTCGAGACTTGTCGGTTCGCCTCCGGGATATGTAGGATATGACGAGGGCGGTCAGCTGACCGAAAAGGTTCGCAGAAAACCGTATTCGGTTGTACTTTTTGATGAGATTGAAAAGGCTCACCCCGATGTGTTTAACATTCTTCTGCAGATTCTTGAGGACGGAATCCTCACCGATTCGCAGGGGCGCAGGGTTGACTTCAGAAACACGGTTATAATTATGACCTCAAACCTCGGCGCGCGGAAGATTACAGAACATAAAAGCCTTGGCTTCTCTGCGGGAGATGCCGATGAAGAGCGCGATTACGATCAGATTAAATCGGAAGTTATGGGAGAGGTAAGACGGGCGTTTAAACCCGAGTTCCTTAACAGAATAGATGAGATTATCGTGTTCCATCAGCTTGACAGCGACGATATCAAACAGATTTCGGTTAAAATGCTTGACAAGCTTATCGAAAGACTTGCCGACAATAAGATTGAAGCCGAATTTTCGAACGAGGCAATCGATAAAATTGCGGCAGAGGGCTTCGACCCGGTTTACGGAGCGCGTCCGATAAGACGTGTTATACAGTCAAAGGTTGAGGATATGATAGCGGAACGTATGCTTGAGGGCAAGATTAAAGAAGGCAGCAAGGTTAAAATTGTTGTAAAAGATGACAAATTTGATACCGAAGCCGTCTGATTAAATCAAATGGCGCCGCGCACAGCCGTTTTGGGCTTGTGTGCGGCGCTTTTGTTTTGCATAATTTAAAAAAATTCGCAAAAATACTTGACAAACCTGCGCAAAGCTGATATAATGATTATACCTCTGTAAAAGGGGGTTTATTTGTGTTGACGAAAGCCCTGCTTTTGAAATCGACTTGAATAAAGTTGAAATGAAATTGAAATAATGAGGTGAACATAAGATGCAAACAAAAATTACGTTGGCGTGCACAGAGTGCAAGCAGAGAAATTACGATACAACAAAGAACAAGCAGAACTGCCCCGACAGATTGGAACTTAAAAAGTACTGCCGTTTCTGCAAAAAGCACACACTGCATAAGGAAACGAAATAAGGAGTGTAGAACTATGGATCAGGCAAAGCCTAACTTTTTTGCAAGAATAGCAAATTATTTTAAAGATGTAAAGGCTGAAATGAAAAAGGTTGTATGGCCTTCCCTCGAAAAAGTTAAACAAAATACGATAACGGTACTTGTTTATGTTTTGATTGTGGGCGTTGTAATTTGCGGCCTTGACTGGCTGTTTACGTGGCTGATGTCACTGTTTCTTAACAGATAAATACAGGAGGGAAGGGATTTTTCCCGATTTATATGGCTTCAAAAGACGCGAAATGGTATGTTGCACATACTTATTCCGGCTATGAAAATAAAGTAATGGCCGATATAATGAAGACCGTCGAGAACAGAAATATGTCCGATGTTATTCAGGAGATTAAGGTTCCGATGGAAGAGGTTGTCGAGGTTAAGGACAACAAGAAGAAAACGGTTGAGCGCAAGATATTTCCCAGCTACGTTATGATTAAAATGATTATGACCGACGAAAGCTGGTATGTTGTAAGAAACTGCCGCGGCGTTACGGGGTTTGTAGGTCCGGGGTCAAAGCCGGTTCCGCTCACCGAGTCAGAGGTTGAGTCTATGGGTCTTGAACACAAGACTGTACAGCTTGACTTTAATGTTGGCGATAATATCAGAGTTAAATACGGTCCTCTTGAAGGTTTTGTCGGCGTTATAACCGAAATTTTGATGGACAGAAAAAAGGTTCACGCAAAGGTTTCGATGTTTGGGCGCGACACGGATGTTGAGCTTGAATTTAATCAGGTAGGAACTTTGGTTTAATCGTATAAAATTGTTACCCACACGGCTGAGTCCGTTTATTTATTCCGTCGCTTTGCGGCGGTTGTGGGAGGGGCGGGTGAATACGCTTGCTCCGATATTACCACGTTTGTGAAATGAGGAGGTGTATTTATAATGGCACAGAAAATTACCGGTTACATTAAACTGCAGATTCCGGCAGGTAAGGCTACTCCTGCTCCTCCGGTTGGTCCTGCTCTCGGTCAGCACGGCGTTAACATTATGGACTTTACAAAGCAGTTTAACGAAAAAACTCAGAAGGATGCCGGCTTGATTATCCCGGTTGTTATTACCGTTTATCAGGATCGTTCCTTCACCTTTGTTACAAAAACTCCGCCGGCTCCCGTTCTTATCAAGAAAGCTTGTAAGATTCAGAGCGGTTCGGGTGTACCTAACAAGACAAAGGTTGCTCAGCTCAGCAAAGCCGATCTTCAGGCTATCGCTGAACAGAAGATGCCCGATCTTAACGCTGCTTCAATCGAAGCCGCTATGTCGATGATCGCAGGCACAGCCCGTTCAATGGGTGTTACCGTTGAAGAGTAATTCAACGGCTTTAAAATAGTGGGAGGGGCAGATATTTTGTCCTGCTGAACCACCATAGGAGGATTTAACATTGAAGAAAGGTAAAAAGTATCAGGACAGCGTAAAGCTGCTTGAAAAAGGTAAGTTATACGACACCGCTGACGCTTTGGATTTGGTTTGCAAGACCGCAACCGCAAAGTTTGACGAAACGGTTGAACTTCACGTTAAGCTTGGTGTTGATTCAAGACACGCTGACCAGCAGGTCAGAGGCGCGGTTGTACTTCCTAACGGAACAGGTAAAACCGTTCGCGTTTTGGTTTTCGCACGTGAGGGCAAGGCTGATGAAGCAAAGGCTGCCGGTGCGGATTATGTAGGTGCAGAAGAACTTGCACAGAAGATTCAGTCAGAGAACTGGTTTGACTTTGACGTTGTTGTTGCAACACCCGATATGATGGGCGTTGTAGGTAGAATAGGTAGAATCTTAGGTCCTAAGGGACTTATGCCTAACCCCAAGGCAGGTACCGTTACACCTGATGTTACCCGTGCTATAAACGAGATTAAATCAGGTAAGATAGAGTATCGTCTTGACAAGAGCAATATTATTCACTGCCCGATAGGCAAGGCTTCTTTCGGCGCAGAAAAGCTTGCGGCTAACTTTGAGGCACTTATGGGTGCAATCATTAAAGCAAAGCCTGCTGCCGCAAAGGGTCAGTATTTGAGATCGGTTACCATTGCATCTACAATGGGCCCCGGAATCAAGCTGAATCCGAACAAGCTTATGTAAGACAAAAATTAAATTAATATACAGTTCCGCAGACAGCAGGCGGCAAGTGCCGTAAGTCCTGCCGAGGAAAAGTGCGTTTTTATGCAATTTCTCCCTGTGCGTCTGCTGATGTGCAGGGATTTTCATTGGCTCTGCCGATGATATTCCATAGCGGAATCAAAAGGCAGAAAGGAGGAAATTATATTGCCAAGTCAGAAGGTTTTAGAAAGTAAAAAGGCGATAGTTGAACAGCTTAAGGAAAGATTTCAGAACGCTCAGGCAGGTGTACTTGCCGACTACAGAGGTCTTACCGTTGCTCAGGATACAGAGCTTCGCGTTAAGCTCAGAGAAGCAGGTGTAGAATATTCTGTTGTAAAGAACAACCTTACCCGCTTTGCGGTAAACGAGTTGGGAATGAATGAGCTTGATGAGGTTCTTCACGGACCTACCGCCATTGCTACAAGTGAAACAGATGTGGTAGCTCCGGCAAAGGTTTTGGTTGACTTCGCAAAAGACAATGAAGCACTTGAAATCAAGGGCGGCTTTATCGACGGCAAGGTTGTATCACTTGATGAGATTAAGGTGTATGCATCCATTCCGTCAAAAGAAGTTCTTATTTCCAAGATGCTTGGTTCAATGCAGTCGCCCATCAGCAAGCTGGCAAGAACATTGCAGGCTATTGTTGACGAGGAGGCTACACCCGGAAAGGCAGCAGCGGCTGAAGAGGCTGCTCCTGCAGAAGAAACAGCTCCTGCTGAAGCTGCTTCAGAGACAGCAACCGAAGAATAATTTTAAGGCTGCGATTATTTATTAAAAAACTTAAAGAAATTTTAAAATATGGAGGAAATTTAAAATGGCTGATGTAACAAAGATTCTTGACGAAATAAAAGAATTAACATTACTTGAAGTTAATGACCTTGTAAAGGCATTGGAAGAGGAGTTCGGCGTATCTGCTGCTGCTCCGGTTATGGTTGCGGGCGCTGCTGCTGCAGGCGCTGCTGCTGAAGAAAAGACTGAGTTTGACGTTGTACTTGCTGCTGCAGGTGACCAGAAGATTAAGGTTATCAAGGTTGTAAGAGAAATCACCGGTCTTGGCCTTGCTGATGCAAAGGCTTTGGTTGACGGTGCTCCTAAGCCCGTTAAAGAAGGCGCTGCTAAAGAAGAAGCTGAAGAGATTAAGACTAAGCTTGAAGAAGTTGGCGCAACTGTTGAACTTAAATAAGTTTAATGAAATTTTAAATCGGAGACTCTGTTATCGGGTCTCCGATTTTTTATGCATAATATTTTTATTATTCACAAAGCAGATATTGACTTTATCTTTATAAACATTTATAATAAGCATATGCATTTCACTCCGAGGAGGAGAGAGGTTTGAAAAAATATATAACGCACAATGAAGATGAGACAAAACAGCTTGGCGGTCAGATAGCGGCAAATCTCGGTGCCGGGGCAGTTGTTGCCCTAAACGGTGATCTTGGCTGCGGAAAAACGGCATTTGTAAAGGGTGTTGCCGAATACTTCGGCTGTGACGATGAGGTGTCAAGCCCGACATATACCCTGGTAAATGAATATGATGCCGAAGTACCGATATATCATTTTGATGTGTATCGCTTAAACCACCCGAATGTTTCAGAATGCGACTGGCTTGACGAATATCTTTTCGGCGAGGGTATATGCCTTATCGAATGGGCGGATAATATAAGCGAGATTCTGCCGGAAAACACCTTGAAAATAAAATTTTCAAAGCTTGATGACGACAGCGATTGCAGAGAAATTACGATTGAATAATTTGGAGATGTACATATGAATATATTTGGAATCGATACCTGTTGTATGGCGGCAACCGCCGCGGTTATAACAGATGACAGGCTTGTGGCGCAAATAGTGCAAAATAATAAAAAAACTCATTCGCAGAAGATTATGCCTATGATAGAATTTATGCTGAAGCAGGCGGATATGTCGGTTTCCGACATAGATTGCTTTGCGGCTGCAACGGGACCCGGGTCTTTTACCGGTGTACGTATAGGCGTGGCAACGGCGAAGGCGCTTGCCTATGCCTCGGATAAGCCGTGCGTTTCGGTGTCAACTCTGCACGCATTGGCAAATAATGTTGCGTGCTTTGACGGAATCATATGTCCGATTCTTGACGCAAGGCGCGGACAGGTATACAATGCCTTATTTAAAGGCGGGGAAATGCAGCGGCTTGTCGATGACAGGGCAATTTCGGCAGAGGAGCTTTGCGTAGAACTGAAAAAAACCGAGTGCAAAATTATTTTCCTCGGTGACGGAGTAAATGTGTTTAAGGATTTGATAAAAAAAGAGCTCGGAAGCCGCGCAGAATTTGCACAGCGTATGCAAAGAATGAATCTTGCGGCGTCTGTGGCGGAAATAGGTTATGAAAAGATGAAAAGCGGAGATATTTGCAGTTATGCCGAGCTAAAGCCGGAGTATCATCGGCTTTCTCAGGCGGAAAGAGAGAGGAATGAAAGAATGGGGGTGCGTGCAGAATGAGTACAAAGTTTAAAAAGGCGGCAGCGGTTATACTTGCTGCGTTATTTATGCTTGCAGCGATTCCGATTTCGGCGGTAAACGATGCGGAGACTTCTTCCGTATCGGGCGATTCTGCAGATGAGCAAAGCGCTAACAACAATAATGACAATAATGCAGGCAAAACAGTAACCAATCCGGAGCGCAAGCAGGGAGAAAAGCCTATGCTCGGCGAGGGAGAAACGGGTATACTTATCGATGCTGCCTCGGGTAATACATTGTTTGAGTATAATTCGGGCAAGCATATGTATCCGGCAAGCACAACCAAAATAATGACGGCGCTTCTTGCTATAGAGGCGGTTGAACGCGGTGAGGTATCGATGGACAGCCGCGTGGAAATAACTGCTGAGATGCTTGATGGACTTGACCCGGACGGAAGTAATATGGCACTTAAAGAGGGCGAGATTCTGTCACTTGATTCGCTGCTTAAAGGATTAATGATCCCGTCGGGAAACGATGCCGCCTGCGCAATAGCGTATTATATCGGCAAAAGCAAAGCTGCGTTTGTGGATATGATGTACAGCCGTGCACAAGAACTCGGAGCGATGAGCACACATTTTGAAAACCCTAACGGGCTTCACGATGATAACCATTATACGACTGCTGCCGATATGGCAAAAATTGCCTGTGCGGCAATGAAACTTGATAAGTTCAGAAACATAGTTGATATCGCGCATATTAAGATTCCGCCGACAAACAAGACCGAAAAAGAGCGTTATTATATTAACACAAACGGCTTGATTTCAACTATGCGTTATACAAATTATTATTATAAGGGCGCAAACGGAATCAAGACCGGGTATACGGGAAAGGCAGGCAACTGTCTTGTATCATCGGCGAGAAGAGACGGAATCGAACTGATAGGCGTAATATTCGGAGGAAAGGATGTTGCCGATTCTCACAAAGACAGCATAGAGATGTTTGATTGGGGATTTGAGACATACAATGCTCTTACAGCGCTTAAAAGCGGTGATATGCCGTGCGAGATACGCGTTAAACAAGGCAGAGGAACCGACAGCCTTACGCTTTCGGTCAAGTCATCGGTATCGGTGCTTGTTCCTAAAGGAACGGACGTAAGCCGGCTTGAGATAAGACCCAATCTGCCCGAGGCAGTATACGCACCGATTGAAGCGGGGGGAGAAGTGGGAAGCATTTCCGTTCTGCTGAACGGAGAAGAACTTGCCAAAGGAACTCTTATAGCAAACACAAGTATAGAGAGAAGCGTTTTTTGGCCGGTAATGGCGATGGCTGACAGACTTTGGAGCAATAAAATAACAAAGACGCTGATATGTATAGCGGCAATTGTTATAGTGTGTGGGGCAGCTGCATTTGTGTTTGCGTTTGTTACCGCTCTGCGCAGAAATATAAAGATGGCAAAGCGTAAAAAAAGACGCAGAAGAATCAAGTAATTGAGAAACGCTTTAAAAATTTTTCTTGAAAAATTTAATAGGCTATGGTATACTTATTGTTAAGTGAAAGTAATTTTGAAAGGAAGAGCGTTATATGGAACAGTTCCCCAAAAAAGAAAAAGCATCCGGAGGAAGAAAATTTCTTGCCGGATTTGGAATATTTCTTATAACAGCAGGAGTGTTTTTGACCGCTTTCGGGATGTCTTTTAAAGTTATGATGTTTCCGAGAGAGAATGCATCGGACAAGAAAAATGCCGCGACAGAGACAGAGAGACTTAAAACGCAGGTAGAACAGCTTGAGGATGAGAACAGACGCCTTAAGGAAGAGAACAGTATTCTTAAAGACAGTACATCTTCAAAGTCGGGTTCATCGGGATCGTCAAGTTCGTCGAGTTCGTCGTCTTCGTCGAGTTCGTCAAGTTCATCAAGTTCATCGTCTTCGTCGGGCAAATCAAAGTCATCGGGCACATCGGGCTCGTCATCAGACTCGTCGGGCAGATAATATTACAAGACCAAATTAAAGATAAAATAAAGGAGATTTTCGACTATGGAACCGAAATACAAAAGAATTATGCTTAAAATCAGCGGTGAGGCTCTCGCCGGAGAGAAAGGCTTCGGACTGGATCAGGCAACGATAGACGCAATAGCGCGCAAGGTAAAAGAATGCTATGATATGGGCGTGCAGATTGCTATAGTTGTCGGCGGCGGCAACTTCTGGAGAGGACGCACGGGCGAGGGTATGGATCGCTCGCGTGCCGACCATATGGGTATGCTTGCAACGGTTATAAATTCGCTTGCTATGCTTGATGCGCTTGAACACCTCGGGGTTGAGGGCAGAGTTCAGACGGCGATTGAGATGCGCCAGATAGCCGAGCCGTATATCAGATTAAAGGCGGCTTCTCATCTTAAAAAGGGAAGGGTTGTAATATTTGCCTGCGGAACGGGTAATCCGTTCTTCTCTACGGATACAACCGCCGCGCTCCGCGCAGCCGAAATCGATGCAGAGGTTATCCTTCTTGCCAAAAAGGTTGACGGCGTGTACGACAGCGACCCGAATATTAATCCTAATGCAACAAAGTTTAAAAAGCTTTCTTATATGGAGGTTTTGAACAGAAAGCTTGGGGTTATGGATTCAACGGCGACATCGCTCTGTATGGACAACAATATTCCGCTTGTTGTTTTCGGACTTGATGACCCCGAGAATATTAAAAGAGCCGTTATGGGCGAGGATATCGGAACATATGTATCAAACGATGTTCAATAATAAGACGGTTGTTTAAATTTTAATAATATAAAAGTGTCTGCGCCGTTAACGGAGGGCGGACGGAATGGAGTTTATTATGCAGAAAACTGAAAGTAAAATGAGTAAGGCAATAGCAGCGCTTGAGGCTGACTATGCCTCGGTGCGTGCGGGACGCGCAAATCCTGCCATACTTGACAAAGTAACGGTTGAATACTATGGGGTTCAGACTCCGCTTGCTCAGGTGGGTACAATTTCCGTGCCGGAGGCAAGAACAATAATAATTCAGCCGTGGGATGCGGGAATTTTAAAGGATATCGAAAGAGCAATTTTAAGCTCTGACATCGGGATAAATCCGAACAATGACGGCAGAGTTATCCGCCTTAACTTCCCTCCGCTTACAGAGGAGCGCAGAAAAGAACTTAAAAAGAGTATTTCAAAGCGCGGAGAAGAGGCAAAGGTTGCCGTAAGAAATATCAGACGCGATTCAATCGATGAATTTAAAAAGCAGAAAAAGAATAACGAAATTACCGAGGATGATTTAAAGGATCTTGAAGAGAAGGTTCAGAAGATTACGGATAAATTTATAAAGAAGATTGAAGACATTACCGCTGATAAGGAAAAAGAAATAATGGAAGTTTAAATTTGGGTGATGCGGATGTTTTTCAGAAAAAAGTTCGATAATTCGGACAAAGCCGTGCCGAAAGGGCAAATTGATATGTCGCGGCTTCCGAAGCATATAGGAATTATTATGGACGGAAACGGAAGATGGGCAAAGCGGCGCGGTCTGCCCAGAAGCGCGGGACACAGACAAGGAGCCAAAACGCTTGAGAGAATAATGGATTATTGTATTTCTCTCGGTATAGAGGCGCTTACCGCGTATGCTTTTTCGACAGAGAACTGGAGCCGTCCTGAGGAGGAGGTCTCGGCGCTGATGGATTTGCTGTACAGCTATCTTATAAGCGCAGAGAAAAGATTTGCCGAGAAAGACGCACGTTTTATGGTAAGCGGAGATATATCAAGGTTTGATGATAGGCTTCAAAGGGCAATAAAGCACGCGGAGGACGTTACCAAGGACGGAAAGGCAATCATTGTTAACCTTGCGCTTAACTACGGCGGAAGAGACGAGATTGTCCGAGCGGCGCGTAAAGTGAGCGAGGATGTTAAGAAAGGCAAAATAGATGCGGAAGAATTGAACGAGCAGATATTTGCCTCATATCTGGACACCGCTTCTCTGCCCGAGGTTGACTTGATTATTCGCCCCAGCGGAGAGCAGAGACTGTCAAACTTTCTGCTTTGGCAGGCGGCATATTCGGAATTTTGGTTTAGTGACATATGCTGGCCCGATTTTAAAGAAGATGATATGAAATCTGCCATTATCGCATACCAGAACAGGGACAGACGCTTCGGAGCGGTTTAAAATTATCGGAAAGGACAGAACTGTATGAAGAAAGATGCTTCGCTTAAGGCCAGGGTGCTGACATCGGTTATTTGCGCCCCTGTGCTGATAATTGTTTTGCTCGGACCGTCGATTCTTGTTACGCTGACGGTTATTGCGGCGTCTATGGTGGGCCTTTATGAGTATTATAAGGCGGTTGGGCTGATAGAACACCGCGGTTTATGCGCGATGGGCATTATTGCCGCCGTTATAATTCCTATAGGGCTTATGCTGAGTATCCAGGAAACGTTGATACTTGTGTATTTGTATGTGGTAGGGCTGTTTTTAATTATGCTGATTTATAACAGGCGGGTTAAGGCAGCGGATATAGCTATGCTTTTGCTTGGAATTATATACATTCCGTACTTTTTGTCATATGTAATTCATATCCGTTCGATGGAGTTCGGAAGATTTTTTATATGGCTTGTATTTATCGGCGCGTTTTCTGCCGATACGTGCGCATATTTTGCGGGAAGAATGTTCGGCAGGCATAAGCTTTGCCCCGATATAAGTCCCAAAAAGACGGTAGAGGGCGCTGTCGGCGGAGTTGTGGGCGCCGGAGTAATGTTTGTTTTGTTTGGAATAGTCGTAAATAATATGTTTGCGGGATTTTTAAACGGCAGGCATTTTAACTTGATTTTACTGTTTGTACTTGGACTGATTGCGGCTGTTATATCCGAAATCGGAGATTTGGTTGCGTCGTCGATAAAGCGTCAGTATGATATAAAGGATTTTGGAAATATATTGCCGGGACACGGCGGAATCCTTGACAGGTGCGACAGCATCATATTTGTTGCGCCTACAGTATTTTTGTTTTTGTATAATGTTCCGGTTTTAATGTAGAATAATGACTAAAGAGACTGCCGAAAACGGCAGTCTCTTTAGTCCGGCGGCCGATATCAGGTTAACTATAAAATTCGCCGTGTTGTACGGTAAAATCGTTAATGTAGACAGAATGTGAGTTTTAATGTTGACTTTTATGAAAAATATGGTATGATATATATTGGAGTCAGTTGAATATTGGGCTGTGTTTAATACGGAGGTATGATTTATGGATTTGTTTTCTGTCCTGACGCTTTTGGGCGGATTGGCACTTTTCTTGTATGGTATGGAGCTTATGGGCGATGGGCTTAAAAAGCTTGCGGGCGGACGGCTTGAGATGTTTCTTGCAAAGCTTACTTCAAACCGTTTTAAAGGTTTCCTGCTCGGACTAAGCGTTACGGCTATTATTCAGTCGTCCTCCGCAACAACCGTTATGCTTGTCGGATTTGTAAATTCGGGGATAATGAAGCTGTCGCAGACTATAAGCATAATTCTGGGCGCAAATATAGGCACAACGGTTACGGCGTGGCTTCTCAGCTTAACGGGAATTAACGGAGAGAATTTTATTCTGCGGTTGGTTAAGCCCGAATCTTTTTCGCCGATACTTGCCGTTATAGGCATTATAATGATAATGGCAAATTCAAGTGACCAAAAAAAGAATATCGGTTCTATTTTGATTGGATTTGCAATACTGATGTTCGGAATGGATATGATGAGCGGCTCTATGGAAGGGCTTAAAGAGAGCGAGTCGTTCTCGCGGATGCTTGTTATGTTCTCAAACCCTGTAATGGGCATTATTGTGGGTACATTGTTCACGGCGATAATACAGTCTTCATCGGCGTCTGTCGGAATCCTTCAGGCGTTATCGCTGACGGGGGCGATTCCATACTCAACGGCTATACCGATTATTTTGGGTCAGAATATAGGAACAACCATTACGCCCGTACTTTCTTCTATAACGGGTAACGTTCAGGCAAAGCGGGTTGCCGCATCGTGCGTATATATCAAGATGATTGGCGTAATAATAGTTGCAACCGCGTTTTATATATTAAACGCAATCTTTAAATTTCCGATTATGGACGGAAATATGAATGTAAGTGTTTTGACAATCGCTATTATTCATACGCTGTTTAATATAATATCAACGATAATTCTTATGCCTTTCTGTGACAAAATAGAAAAGCTGGCAAAGGTTACGATTAAGGGCGAAAAGCAGGAGAAGGATATTTTTGCAACACTTGATGACAGATTTTTGTCGATGCCTTCTTTTGCGGTTGAGAAGTGCCGCGATGTTGTATGCGAGATGGCGGAGATTACCAAAAAAGGAGTAATTGAGGCAACCGAGCTGCTTCATAAATATGATAAAAGTATCGCAAGCCGCATTAAAGAGTGGGAAGGCGAGGTTGATAAGTATGAAGATAAGACAAGCTCTTACCTTGTGAAAATTTCTTCGCGCGAGCTTAATTCAAAAGACAGCATTGAGGTAACAAGGCTTCTGCACTCGGTAGGGGATATTGAAAGGATATCTGACCACTCTGTGAATATTATGCGTGCCGCAAAAGAAATACACGAAAAAAACATTGTATTTCCTGATAAAGTAACGGATGATATGAAGGTTATGGGCAGCGCGGTTAAAGAGATAATTGAGATTACTTCAAAGGCATTGTACAGTGACGACCTTGAAGAGGCAAAGAAGGTAGAGCCACTTGACCAGCTTATAGACAAGCTTAAGCATAAGATTAAAAACAATCAGGTTCAGCGTTTGAGGGACGGAGCCTGTACGGTTGAAATGGGATTTATTCTCTCGGATCTGCTTATAGCGTACGAAAGAATAGCGGGACATTGTTCAAACATAGCGGTATCGCTGATTGCGCCGAACAACGAGGCACTTGAAACTCACGATTATTTAAGTCACGTTAAGAATGATGATGAAAACGATTTTGTTGAAAAGTACAATATGTACAAAAAGAAGTATTCGTTAAAAAAGGCGGAGAAATAATATAAGCAAGAGCCGCACTCAATTGAGTGCGGCTCTTGCTTTTTTGTTACGGAAGTTCAAGCTTGGGTTTTATCTCGTTTGCTGGGCTGTGGTTATCCGTGATAAAAATGCGAAGCTCGGCAGTTTTGTCAAGGTACAGGTCAAAGCCTGAGGTATCGATGTTGTATACGGGGATGCTCTCAATAACGCTTACGGTTGACTTATACATTTTAACCAGCTTGCCGTCCCTGAAAACGCTGAATATAACTTCAATACTGTCTGTGTCCGACGGGAAGTCACCAACGGATTTAACCGATATGCTGTCAATCTTCTGCGGAGATGTATAGGTTAGCTCTGATACGCTTTTTCCGTTTATAGTGCTTACACGCCAGTCAGAGCCTTGAACCGGTTCGGAAATTCTTGAAAGAAGAATAACCTGATTCGGATTTGCTTTAAGGTCGTTGCCATCCAAGACCGAAACGCTTTCGGGAACGGCGCTGTCATCCGTTCTTTGCAGGCCTTCGGAAAAGGAGTAGTACTTACCGCTGACTATGTCTTTATATACGCCCGAAAATTCAAGTTGATTTACGGGGATATTTTTGGTTTCGGATTCCGACCTGTTTATAATCAGTTTGTAGCTTCCGAAGTCCGCCGCGGTAAGTACGCCGTCCGAAGTTATGGGACAATGAGCGCAATATCGGTCGTAATAGGTTGTCCTTTGATATATATCGGCATACCCTTGCTCTTTGTTAAATGAAAATGCGATATTGGCTTCTTCACCTTCAAACAGCACAGCGTTTTCGCCGAGACTGTATACGGGCTTGCTTTCCGTGGTTCCGTTTTGAGGCGCGGCGCTGTTTTGTTCGGGGAAGATAAGGTCGCTTATTCCCGATACAGAGAAGGCAAGCAGAGTGTTTACAAATTCCATTGCGGCATTTGCCCCGAGATATGGCTCTGTTATCACCGTCTCGCCCTGCTTTGAAAATTGCTTAGGTTCAAAATACGGTGACTGTGTAAGGTATGCGGCGTATATATCAGCCTGATTGTTTAAGCGCTCGTCAGAGCTGAAGCTGAGGCAGAGGCTGACTTGCTTTTTCCCATCGGTAAATTCCTGCGGGAGGGCATATGTTGCATACACAAAACGCTTGCTTTGGCTGTTTTTAAACTCGGGTGCGGTCAGCTCTGTCAGGTTTTCGGGATTATTTGATTCGGCTATAAAGATTTTGCCTGCTGCCTCGTCCTCACAGCGGAATTTAAGAGTGAGGTAATTTTGCAGGTCGGGATTACACACAAAGTTTAAAACCATAACCCCTCCGTCTTCGGGACTTCTGTAAGAGAATTGCCGTCCGCTTACCCTGCGCTTTTTGGGAGGGCTGATGTTTACGCTTTCAAACTTCTGCGAATCCTCGCTTTGGGTGTTTCCTATGTCAATATAGTTGCCGAAGCTGTATTTGGTATAATCGGGCGGAGCCTCGGCAGGAATGGTTATGGAATAACTGCGTTTTATAGAGTAACTGTCGCACTTGATTGCGGCGGAGGCAACAACGCTTACACCGCCCTCAAACCATTTGGGACGGGTGATGCTTCCGTTTGATGAAATATGGGCATTGTTGATATTTTTGCCGTTTAAATCGTATTCCTCCCAGCGCAGCTTGGCTGTCTTTCCGCTGCCGTCCTGATACGTCTCGGTCAGGTTCTTCATAACATAGGCGGGGGTATTGTTGCCGAGGGCCGACAGCGCCGCGCTTTCCGCGCACCCGATTTCTGCGTGAGCCGAGGTGTTCAGATACAGCTTTGGGGCAAACTGCGAAGAGGCGCTTTGTATATTTATTTCGCTGTTTTCAACCCCCGTGATTTTAAGCGTTATTATGTCCGATGCGGCTGCGGCATCGCATATCTGTTGAGATATGTCCAGTAAAAGCTCGCCGTTGTTTGAGACTGTATACTCGGTGGGAAGAGACTGCGAACCCTGCGGCCGCGAGGCATATGAAATAAGCTCGCTTGACCATTCGTTGTTGTCCACCGTGCAGATTTTAATTTTACCTTTTCCGCTGTTTTTGGAGAGGTAAAGGCGCGCGCGGTAGAGAGTGCCGGAGATAGCGTCTCGGTTCAGTTTAAACTTCATATAAATTTCGTTTCCGCCGCCGACGGTGACAACTTCTCCCGAACCTAAAGAAATTCCGCGTTTGTCGGGCTGACCCTGAGAGACAAAAGCGCAGTCTGACAGGGAAACCTTTGAAAGGGACGGCGCATCGGTATCATTTGCCATACCTGTTACAACCTTAAGGTAGGGGCGGTATGCGGGGTCTTCGTTTGATGAAGATGCCATCAGCACAGGAATTGAGTCGGTTGAATATATCATAAAAATAATGTCGGTTTTGCCTGCCGAAAGCACGGATTTTGCATACTCGGTTACATCAAGCTCTGCAAGGCTGTCGCCGCGCGCGGTGTCGGGGTGAAGTATGTCAAAAACGGGACGGATTGCATAAGACAAAGCAGCCGATTTGTCAGAGGTTGATTTGTCATCGGTATCGGTTACGCCGACGGCTATATTGTTGCGCAATCCTCCGCTTCCCGCAAGGAAGGAAAGGCGAAGTCTGACCTCTTTTATCTCATCGGTGCTTATTTTAGAAAATCTTAAAAGACTGTATTTAAGATATATCGAAGAGCCGTTGCCCACGGGAACGGCTTCGGAGCCTTCAAAGCCTTTGTCCGCATATACTGCGGAGGAGGCGGATAGGCGCACAAAATCACCCTCGGCGCTCGGTGCGTCATAGTCGGGAAATATCCAGACGGGGACAACAAATATAATCATAAGGCACGCCAGAAAAAGGACAAAAACCTTTTGGATAAATGACAGTATTTTGGCTCTGATCGGAATCACCCCCCGTGTGCCCTTGCAGCGTATATGTACAAAATAAATATAATTACACATTATATTATAACATAGGTTGCGTACAAATAAAAGTGGCGTATTAGCTAAAATAAGCTTTGTCAAATTAGCTAAAATAAGTATTGTAGTAATATAACAGATACAGATATCGCATTATTGTATATTGACCTATATGGCCAAAAATGGTATAATTACAAAGAAATTTGAGATTTTTCGGGGGTAATGGCTATGACAGAATCAAAAATAAAAAAGTCGCTTAAAGGATATGTAATGAGTGCGCTTTTTGCGGCGCTTATCATAGTGGGAGCGTACATAAAGGTGCCTGTTCCGCCTGTTCCGTTCACGCTTCAGACTCTTTTTGTCGTGCTTGCGGGGCTTACGCTCGGCCCGAAGTACGGCGGCTTAAGCGTGTTGGTATATATGCTTCTGGGGCTTGCGGGGCTGCCCGTATTTGCCGGCGGAAGCGGAGGAATAGGAAGCGTTGTTATGCCTACCTTCGGATACATAATCGGCTTTGCCGCAGGGGCGGTGCTGAGCGGAATGATTGCAAACAGCGGTTCGTACCCGAGGCTTCTCGGCGCGGCTTTCGCGGCAATGGGGGTTATATACTTTTTCGGAATGGTTTATTATTATCTGATGAAGGTGTTTTATATGGGGGCAGAGGTAGAGATTAAGAATTTTATATTCAGCTTTTTTATTCTGACTGCTCCAAAGGATATCGTAACCTGCTTTATAGCCGCGGCGCTGGCAAAGCGGCTGCGTAAATTTACCGCACAGTAACAAGATTTTTTATATATTTTTTAAAAACAGAATATGTATTCATTACAATTCTGCTACAAAATGGATGCGGCAGTTGCTTTTTTTTAAAAAATGTGTTATAATGACTTTGAATTTTTTAAAATTTGATTAAAGAGGTGACTGTTTTGAGAAAATATGCAAAGAGACTTATAGGTCTTGCGGCTGCTTTTACAATAGCTGCTTCGCAGGTGCAGGTTTCGGCGTTTGAGCCGAACTCGTGGGCTGCGGATGCGGTTAAAAGCGCAACAAATCTCAGTATTATATCCGAAGAATATTCTACAAAATCGTTCAGTCTGCCGATTTCAAGGTCAGACTTTGTAAATGTGGCAATAAACCTTTACGCCACTCTTACAGCGGAAAATGTATCAACCAATCCTAAAAATCCGTTTAACGATACAGACAGCCCATTTGCCAATATGGCATTTTATACGGGCTTGGTAAGCGGTGACGGAGAGGGGCATTTCTTCCCTCAGGGAACGCTTACCAGACAGGAAATGTGCAAAATTATGACAAGTCTGCTTGACTCTGCGGGGGTTTTAAGCCCGTATTTTCCGTCGGAGAATGTCTTTTCGGACGTGAAAGACGCGGACGAGATTGATTACTGGGCAAAGAATCACGTTGCCTTTATGCTTGACAATCATCTTATGGCAGGCGACGGAGACACGGGAATGTTCAGACCGAAGGACCCCGTTACGCGTGAGGAGGCGGCTATAATCGCATACCGCTGCTACATACTTTACGGCAAGAATTATGAGGGTCAGATTAAGACCACAATGCGTGACAATAAGGATTCAAGCGGAAAGACGCTTTATACGCTGATAAAGACGATAGTTCTTCCCTCGGGTGCAACGGTGGCTTTGCGTTATGCAAGCAATCCGTCTGCGGCGGACGAGGACACAACGTGGCAGGGAAGCACCGAGACTGCGCCCAGCGGAACGCCGCTGCAGATTCCCGGCAAGGACGGAAAGTACAGACTTAAGACTTATACAGAGACGCTTGCATCGGGAGAGGCGGCAGAGAAAGAGGCAAGAATCTTCCCCGACGGAGTTAAATATACTTCAAAGGAAGAAGCAGAGGCTCATATGACCGAGGTTACCGTCAATGTGTGGAAGCTGAACGAGGCTAATGAAAAGTACGCGTCAACGCTAACGTTTAAAATTAATTCTGTATTGAAAGATGATGTTACGGCGATATTTGACGAGATATTCAATTCCGACGATAAACCGCCGATAAAGAATGCAACGGCTTATGCGTGGCGTAATTCAATGGCAAGCGGATTATATTCCGACCATAACTACGGAACGGTAATAGACCTTAACTATAACGAGAACTATACCGTTTACGCAAGCGGCACGACAATAGGTACTTTTTATGACCCGTCAAAATCCGTATATTCGTTCCCGTCGGACGGAACGGTTGTTCAGACATTTGCAAAGTACGGATGGCTTTGGGGCGGAAATGCGTGGATAAACGGAACAGTTGATTATATGCACTTTACGTATTTGGGTAAATAACATAACAGGAGACCGTCAGATGAGACGGTCTCTTTATTTTTTAAAAACTTCAGAAAATTAAGGAACTTTTTAAATATCGCCTCGTCTAATATAATGAGCGCAATAAAAACGCTTGGATTAAGCAAAACCACAAGAGATTTAAGGAGGATAAAAAGATGAACAAAAATGTAAAGAGATTATTTGCATCGGCGGCAATTATGGGAATGGTTTCAACAGGAGCGGCTTTTGCGGCGGAAGAGCCCGAAGTAACCGCGGTTCCGGACGGAACTGTTACAAGACCTTCGGCTGAGCCGACATCGGCGGAGATAAACGGTGCTGTTGTAAAAGGCGTAAACGTTAAAGAAATTAACGGCGTAAAGATGATACCTCTCCGTATGGTGGGCGAAGCCCTCGGCTATCGCGTGGACTGGAACGGAGAAAATAAGTCAATCGAGCTTACAAAGGGCGCGCAGTACATCAAGATGGCTATTGATAAGGATTCATATGCATTTTCGCGCCGTGCGGGCGAACCCCTCGGAGCGGCGCCCACGCTTGTTGACGACAGCGTAACATATGTACCGCTTGCGTTTGTAACCGAAATTGTGGGCGGATACTATAGCATTGAGGCAGACGGAACATATAAGATAGTAGACCCCGCAATCGTAACCGTTACAAGTGTAAACGAAGACGGTTCGCTTACCGTGGCAGACAGCTACCTTGGCGAGGTTGTTGTAAGAATAAGCAAGGATACACGGATATTTGCAAACGGAGAGGAAGTTTCTGCCGACGAGATAAAGCCCGATATGGTTCTGGGCGTTGAGTACGGTGACGTTATGACCGCAAGCCTTCCTCCGCAGAATACTGCAGAGCGCATAATCATAGAAAATCTCCCCACGGATGCGGACCAAAGCGAAGCAAAAAACGAGTTTGGATTCAGCGGAACGGTGACCGAGATTGAGGACGGTATGATAACCGTTGGCGAAGCGGGAAAGGATACCGATGCGATAAGACTGGTAATCAGCGAAGACACGGTTATAACCAAAGGCAAGGACGGCGAGAAGGCAACAGCCGATGAAATAAAGGTTGGAAGCAAAATTTCAGGGACGCACGCAGAGGCGGTAACGATGAGTATTCCGCCGCAGTCGGTTGCGATAAGAATAAACATTGACTAATAAAAAATGCGGCAAAAATGCCGCATTTTTTATAATCTCACCGAGACTCCGTTTTCGGTGAGATATTTTTTTAAATCACGAATTTCAATTTCGCGGAAGTGGAAGAGTGATGCGGCAAGTGCGGCATCTGCTTTTCCGTCGGTCAGCGCCTCTTTAAAATGTTCGGGCGTTCCTGCCCCGCCGGAGGCGATAACGGGAATCGATACCGCTTCTGACACGGCTTTTGTAAGAGCCGTGTCATAGCCCGCTTTTGTTCCGTCACAGTCCATTGAGGTAAGAAGAATTTCGCCCGCGCCAAGGCGGCAGGCTATACTTGCCCAGGTTACTGCGTCAAGACCCGTGTCTATTCTGCCGCCGTTAATATAGACATTCCAGCCGCTTCCGTCGTTTCGGCGTTTTGCGTCTATCGCCACAACAACGCATTGGCTTCCGAACTTATCCGCGGCATCGCAGATAAGGCGCGGATTGCGTATAGCGGAGGAATTAACCGATATTTTGTCCGCGCCCTCTGACAAAAGTGCGCGGAAGTCGTCAACCGTGCTGATTCCTCCGCCCACGGTAAAGGGAATAAACACCGTTTCCGCAACGCGGCGAACCATATCAATAACGGTTCCGCGCCCTTCGTGGGTTGCTGTTATGTCCAGAAACACAAGCTCGTCCGCCCCGGCATCGTTATATATCTTTGCTATTTCAACCGGGTCGCCGGCATCTATAAGATTAACAAAGTTTACGCCCTTTACAACTCTGCCGCGGTTTACGTCGAGGCAGGGAATTATTCTTTTTGCAAACATCAGCTCTCCCTCCTTAAGTCTATAAAGTTTTTAAGTATTTTAAGACCCACATCGCCGCTTTTCTCTGGGTGAAATTGCGTTGCGTGAATGTTTCCGCGGCTCAGCGCAACCGGAAGGCTTGCCGAATAGTCGCAGACGGCGGTTATTACAGACTTGTCATTCGGCCGCATATAATAAGAATGAACAAAGTATACAAAAGAGCCGTCTTCTATGCCGGTAAATAACGGAGAGGGGTTGGGAAAGGTTATCGAGTTCCAGCCTATATGCGGAATCTTCACGCCGTCCGATTGGGGTATCTTAACACATCTGCCCTTTAATATGCCAAGTCCCTTGGCATCGGGAGACTCGTCGCTTGCTTCAAACAAAAGCTGAAGCCCGAGACATATTCCCAGGAAGGGTGTTCCGCTTTCCGTGACCTGTCTGATGCAATCGAAAAGATTTGCCTTGCGGATAGATTCGATACAGCTGCCGAATGAGCCGACTCCGGGCAGGATAACTCTGTCGGCATTTAATATTTCTTCGCGGTTATCGGTAATAACCGCCTTTTCGCCGACATATTCGCACGCTTTTTGAACAGAGCGCAGATTGCCTGCGCCGTAATTTATAATGGCAAGCATTTTAAAATCACCTCGTTGCTTTACTGATT
>OLPI01000639.1_pt1 | contig 33287 bp, 29 predicted proteins | sample 1672361 | NCBI WGS metagenome assembly OLPI01 (sample SAMEA3136675, study PRJEB25190) | human gut metagenome
ATCGAGTCGAATAGCCCGTTGGCTTCTTCTTTGAGCTTCTTCGATCGTTCATCGAGTTCTTCTCTTTGCTCTGCATACTCCCGAGCTAGTTCAGCTACTTTGCGGTAGTGGTATTCGAATCCATTGGGGATGGAAGTTGAAGCTGCTGCTACGCTTCCCATGCTCTGAGGGGAAAGCTGGCATTCGGGGCAGATGCGGAAACGGACCGGATCATCTTCGATATCCTTGAGCGATCCGTATCCGAGCCTGCTGTGAGAGCGGAGCAGATCAGGGCAGGCATCGTAAGCGTGCAGCTTGAACATCCCATCTTTTTGTATGTTGCTCCCTGTCGAACCGCCACCAGACGCGCCCGCTTCCACCAAGTTTATCTTGTACACCTCTTCGCTATAGAGCTCGGTCTCTCTCATCTCTTCGGTGTTCCTTGGCAGAATGGGGAGGAACGCATCGAAGCCTTCTTCACTGTTGTTCACGTACCCGCGCGCCAGTTCGATGGTGGCAAAGTGATAGAAGCGCTTTCTGAGCGCAGAGCGCGCTTGTTCGGCAACAGAATCGTTCGCTGGAGCCTCTTGACCAACGCGGGTGCGGTAGTAGGCTTGGGCGCGTGCGAGCGCGACACCGAAATCCCAGGTTTCAGACGAGCTGTAATAAGGATTTTCGCTCCCGCTCAAATGTGCGAGATTCTTCGCGCGTTCATACATGCAATAGTTGGTCTCGCTGCCGCAATCGTAGCGATACGCTTCTTCCTTGATGCGGTTCGCCTCGTGCGCTGCTTCTTCTGCTTCAGCACCAAGCTGCTCAAGCTCGTCCCGTTTCTGATCGACAGCTGAGAAGGCATCATCGGTCTTGGTGGTGGCGTGCTCTTCGAGAGGTTCAGTTTGCCAAGGGACGAGGATGGCAACACCGCGATAGGCAACACCGTTGCGCACATTGGCATTCTCTGCGATCACGTTCGCCGCTTTGGCAGCTGCTACGAGCGGGAGCATGAGCTTGAGCTCTTCGAGTGCCGAGGTGGCCTTTTCTGAGAATGAATCGCGCGTTTGCTTGAGCTTCTGTGCGCTTTTGAGAAGTGCTTGCGATAGGGTGGCGGTGGGTGGCGTGCAGGCGGCTGCAACCGAAAGCCCCAGAGCGCAGAGAGAAGAGAGCGAGAGCGACAAGACGACCGCATCGCACATCGTGGCGATGACGCAATATTCCCCCACTACATTCTCAGCAGCAAGCGCAGCGCTATCAGCCACGTTTTGGATATCGCCCGATACCGATTCGATCTCGTAGACGCGTGCGGCGCTGAAGATGAGCGCGAAGGACAGCAGGAGCGCCAGCGCGACTCCCACCGTAGAGAACCCTTGTTCTTCGGCAAGTGAATCTTCTAAGTTGTTCAAGAATCGTTCCATCGTTCAATCCATCGTTCTGGTTCGTTGCTGATCGTGTTCTCACGCACCCACGTGCTCTTGGTGGTGAGGTGGTGCGAGACCTTCAACTCATAATTTCCGTTGCTATTGAGCACGCCCAATGCATCCAGCCCAAAATCGAAAAGGGGCAGCGGCTTCACCTCGGTCGAGATCGATACCGTAACCTCTTCGCTCGCCTCGTTGCCTGAAAGATCGATCCGCCAGCTACAGGCAGGGTCATGAACATGGAAGTTCTCCTGCTGTGGCACGCTGGCCAGACGACGCTTGACGAAGTCTTCGACGGTTGCGGTATTCTCCTCGAGCGAAGATGCGGTGGCGAGCACGCGGCATCCTTCTGCAGCGGCCCCTTCCATTACCATGCGCGTGTAGAGCAGGATGCCTGGTTGGATCAGGAGGAGCAGACTGATCAGGAGCGCAGGGATCAAAAGCGCTGCTTCGACGGTCGCCTGTCCTTTCGTGCGCACTTTGGTACCGTGCTGCGATTCGCTTCGCGCCTTGGCGAACAAGAGCGAGCGTGCTGGCTTTGCGCATGCATCCTTTGCGAACCTCATACGCACATCACATCTTTGGTCGTGCCTGAGCAGATGCGCTCGATCGCGTGAGATGAGCTTTGCAGTGCGTGCTCTATGAGCGCACCATCCTCAAGAAACGAGTGAAGCGCGCCGAGGGCTATGATGAGCGCAAGGAATCCAACGAGCACCACCGCATATTCGACGCTCGCTTGGCCCGATCCGCTGCGCTGTGAAGTGGCTCTTCGCGCCTCGATCGTTTTGACGTGTACGCATGCTGGTGCGCTGACTTGAGACTTTTTGGGAAGGGCGCAGCTGCAGGTGGTTTTGTTGCTGTTGGATTCCATGGCTTAGCTCACATAAGGAGAGTCTGGCCTAGAGCCCGTTGATCCCGCTCGAGATAGCATCCCAGAGTTCTTGGATCTTGGGGCGGAAGAGCGTGATGGCAATGATCGCGATGACCACCAAGACCCCCACGAGGATGGCGTATTCGGTCGTTCCTTGTCCTTTCTTCTGGACCCATACATCGATCGCTCGAGCTGCGAGCGCATGATGCTTTGCTTCTATCCAGTTGCTGATCGTGTTGAACATGATGTTCCTTTCTTATCGTTCTTTAGAATCCTTCAATAAGTTCGAGAATGATCGGTCCCAAGATGAAGATGAGCATCGCGGGCAAGATGAGCGTGCCGATCGGGATGAGCATCTTCACCGGGGCCTTGGCCACCTTCTCTTCGAGCTTGGTCTTGCGCGTTGCGCGAATCTCAATGCCGGCATTGCTCAAGGTCTCTGCCATCGAGGTGCCAAAACGCAGCGATCGGACGATGCTCTCCATGACCCGCTCGAAGAGGGGAGAATCGTAGCTTTCTGCAAGCGCACGCAAACCTTCTGCGCGTGTTAAGAAGCCGTGATGCCATTGAGCCTGGAAACGCTTGCAGGCATGGCTGAGTCCGCACGAGAAATAGTGGCAATACAGTTCGAGCGAACGGTCGAAGCTGAGCCCGCTCTTCAACCCTAATACCAGCACTTCGACAAGCTGGGAAAGCTCGCGTTCGACGGCGTTGGCGCGCTCTTCCACCTCTTGCTCGAGCGCCATTTGGGGTGCGCGATAGCCCACTATGAATCCCACCAGGCAGCCGATGAGCGCAAGCATCTCCGATGCGAGCATGCCGCATACGAGTCCAGCAATCGCAAGGGAGAGCGCAAGCTTCATGCGGGCGCGTGCGCATCCTTCGATCGACAGTTCACCTCCAAGCCCTGCTTTCTTCATAAGGCGCTCTAAGGTGTTCGATCTGAGATACCAGAGCGGCGCTTGGACGAGCTTCGAACTGCCTTGTTCGTCTGACGAGGCCATTGCGATTTCGATCACCGTGCGTGCAAGACCACGTACGTGCAGGTAACCGAGAGCCTGTCTTTCTGCGGCAGCGCCTGCTTGCAAGAGATAGGATGCGCGCAGCTTCCTCTGCTCTACCTGCTCGAAGCCCCAGTATCCAAAGGCGCTACCAGCAAAGGATGCGCTGGTGATCCCGATGATGATAAGAGCGGTTTGCATCAGGCCACCTCCACTTTGAGCATCTTACGTACCAGTAAGATCCCTCCTGCTTGCATCGCGATCGCGATAGCGAGCAAGATGATGCCCACTGCGCTCGTGAAGAAAGGCTCGAGAAATCCCTCGGAGATGAGCGAGAACACACCGATGATCAAGAAAGGCATGATCGTGACGATCTGCGCGGAAAGCTTGGCCTGAGCGGTTTGGGTCTGCAGCAAGCGTTTGAGTTCAAGCTGGTCATCGACCGATTGGCGCACGACTTCCAAGACCTGTGAGAGGCTGCTTCCGGTGCGGTGTTGGATTTCGAGAGCGGTAGCGAGGAAGAAGAGCTCGGGCTCGTGCGTTTGGCTTTTGAGCACTTCAAGCGCCTCTTCAACGGTTCCTCCTGCGCCCACTACCGCGGCACTTTTCTGGAAGACCTGCTTCAGGGGGCCTTCGAGGTCTTGGGCAACTTGCTCGAAGATCTGCGGAAGAGAATAGCCGATGCAGAAGCATGCGTTCATCGCTTGTATGGCGCCCGGAAGCTCTTCGCGCAAGCGCGCGTGATAGCTGTCTTGCTGCTTGGTGATCCACGAATTGAGGAAGAGCAGCGCACAGATGAGCGCGGTAAGGGCAAAGACGAACGAAGCTGAGAGCGCCGATCCAAGGATCAAGACGGCGAGCGCGCCGCCCAACAGCAAGGAAGCAAGCGACTGTGGATACGTTTCCATATCGCGTTCGGCAAGCGCGTTCTGGAGGCGCTCGATGAAGCGTTCGACCACTCTTGCCTTCAGCAGTTCGTTAGAGAGCGGCTTGAGCGAAGAGATGCCATTGCGCAGGAGATGCTGCATTCGAGAGGAATCGGCACCGGATAGGAGCGCGGCTTCTGATCCGTGACGGGAACGCCGCGCGCAGCCTGCGATCCAGAGCGCGAGCAAGCTTGCAGCGAAGAACGCGGCAACGAACGCTATGCCGCCGATGATGCGCGTTGTTTCCATCTCTCCACCTCCTCCTCGGTTGCAAGAGCAAATTCAGGGAGGGTGTCGAGCCATGAGGGGAAGGCGATCCAGGTGCCCTGGTCATGCCAGAAGGCTCGCTTAAAATAGCTCTTCGTCTCGCAGCGCTTTTCCGCTGCGTTGTAAGAGTAGCCGACGATCTCGGTGATATAGCGTTTACCTGCTGGATCGCGGTTCGTTTGAACGACCAGATCGAGTGCTTCGGCGATCTGCAGTTCGATCACTTCTACGGGAAGATCGACGCCGTAGCGCACCATGGTGGTCAGGCGGCTGATCGCCTCTTTCGGTGCGTTGGCATGGAGCGTGGTGAGCGAACCATCGTGTCCGGTATTCATGGCTTGCAGCATGTCGAGCGCTTCGCTGCCGCGGCATTCACCTACTACGATCCGATCGGGGCGCATGCGCAGCGCATTGATGACGAGGTCTTTGATCGTCACTTCGCCGAAGCCCTCGATGTTCTTAGGCCGTGCTTCAAGACGGATCACGTGGGGGTGCGTGGTGAAGCGCAGTTCAGCTGAGTCTTCGATGGTGATGATGCGTTCTGTTGGCGGTATGCAGGCAGAGAGCGCGTTGAGCAACGTGGTCTTCCCGCTGCCCGTTCCTCCTGAGACTGCGATATTGCGCCTGCGCTGGACCGCCCAACGCAAGAAGGTCAGGACATCGTTATCGAATGAGCCTAGATCGCGCATGTCCTCGAGCGAGAAGAACTGTTCGCGAAACTTGCGGATCGTGAGGATCGGACCATCGAGCGAAAGGGGAGGGATGATCGCATTCACGCGATGTCCCTGCTTGAGACGCGCGTTGACCATCGGCGATGTCTCATCGATGCGCCTACCGAGTGGTGAGATGATGCGGTCGATGAGCGCATTCACTTCGCTGTCGTTCTTGAAGCAGTTCTTCGATCGGTAAAGAACGCCATCCGCCTCATAGAAGAGAGCGTCCGATCCGTTCACCATGATCTCGGTTATGCGCTCGTCAGCTAAGAGCTCCTCAAGCGGACCAAGTCCGAACACGCTATCGAGATAGCGATTGATAAGGATATCGCGTTCTCTGTTCGTCGGCGCGAGCCAGGGTCGTTCTTCGCACACGCGCTTGCAGACCTGGGTGATCTCGTTGCGTGCTTGGAGTGGATTACGCGTGATGAGCGCTCCCATGTCAGAAGAAGAGAGGTGCGATCCTACGCCGCTGCGGAGTTCTTCGAAGCGTTCAAGCGCTGCATCGTTGGTTCGAGCGTTCGGGTGTGTTTCGGTATGACGGGGGGCATCATGTGTTGAGTAGGTCTGTTGTGCGTTCGATACGCGTTCGAGCAAAGACATACGTTCCTCCTTTCTCGTTCTGATTTGCCTGCCTGTTCAAGGGATGGATCAGTAGCATGCCGCACGGCGCTTCTGCCTTCCGCGTAGTTTTGTCTTTTCGGGTAGGGCGCTCTTTTCGCGCGTGGAGTTCGCAGACGGATCGAGGGAGGGCTTCACGTATTCGAATACGGTCTTCTCGAGCAAGCTGGCCATGCTCGAGCAGAAGAGGTTGTTCACCCGTGAGAGCTTATGCGCCATTCCGGCACCGAGCAATTCGCCAACTTCTGCACCGCCGTCCTTGACCTCGTGCACCGTTGCACCCTTGAGCGCGCATGAAACATCGAGCGTGCTCAGGAGCGATTTTTTGGAGCAGAAGTTCAGCAAGTAGGAGAACGAGGTAGTGGCTATGCCGCACCGCGCGCACAGATCGAGCGCATGGTTGCAAGCGCGCACGGAAGAAGGCCTTTGGTCGATGACGAAGAATACGCCATTCGATGCTTCGAGAAGCTGCAAATGGAATTCTGACCAAAACGATCCCGTGTTCACTACGATCAGATCGAAATGCGGCTTAAGGTAGGCAAGCAGTTCTCCGATGCGCTCTTCGGCAACTTCTGAGTATTCAAGTTTTGCGGGAGCAGAGAGAAGCGCTGGCCAGGAATCCTGTTTGAGCAGCGTCTCTATCTGTTCGGGATGGGTGAGGATATCGCCTACCTCGAGCGTTTCCTTGTAGCCGAGCAAATACTTCAGGTCGCCGAACTGGAAATCGGCATCGAGCAGAAGTGTTTTGATGCCTCGTTTCTGTGCGAGCAGTGCGCCCATGGTGGCGATGGCGCTCTTTCCTGTGCCGCCGCTTCCGCTCACGACGCTTATGATGTGCGCGCCTTTGACCTGCGAGACGATCTGCTTTGCGGAGGCTTTCTTCGTTGCGGCAACGGTCGCTACGGTGCTGCTTGGTGTTTCGCTCGCTTGCGGTGTGAAGCCTTTTCGTGGAGGAACGGGTGAGACGATTCCTTGCGAAAAGGGTGCCTCTGAAGCGGTGCCTTCTAGGATGGGTCTTGCATCATAGGTCTTGCTATGAACAGGTGCGTTCACATTGGTGATGAGGGGGATCTCGTCGATATCGATGGTAGGTAGGGGCGCGGTTTGTCCACTGCGATCATGTACGATGCGCCTTACCGTAACCGGGGAGGCAGTCTCTTCGCTCGTTTGCGGTTTTTGTTCGTGCGCGCCGAATGCTTCGTATCGCGCTGAAGCAGAATCGCCGCGCACCTGAGCGCTATTCTGCATCGTCCGATCTTCAAGGAGCTGCTGTATATCGTTCGTTTCAGGGAAGGGGTGCTCTCGAAATTCTGGCCTCTTTTGAGCTTGGGCATGGTCCAGTTTGTGGGCAGTATAAAGATGGGCGAATTCGCGGCTTCCGCAAATGGGGATAACTCCAGCGTTTTGACAGCGGCTCATCTTCGAACCGGATGGTGAAGAGAGGAATAGACGCACCGCTTGTCTGGCATTGTCCTTTTTGAGGGCGGCAGCGAGATTGATCCCGTCGATCGTATCGTTCGAGACCACCCATGTTTCTGCCACATCGTGTTCGCGAAGATACTTGCGCGCGATCAAGGCATCTGCAAAAGGAACGATCCAGGTTTGATCGAGGATGCGCTCCCCTTTAAGCCCGAGCGTGGCGGGATCGTTGAGGCACTGTGAATCTGCGCACAGGGCAATCTTGCTCATCATGATGGTTTCTCCTAACTGGTCTTGAGATTCGCTTAATCGATCGTTCATTTCAGTTCGATCGTGGTGCTCTGCTCGTCGGTATCGGTCTTTTCGGGGGCGTTCTGCCCTTCGGTCTTGTTCTCCGTATTCGCGTCTTGCTCGTTCTTAACCGCCTCACCTTCCTGAGCGGGAGCTTCTTGGCTTTTGCCCGAAGGAAGGGTGAAATAGATCGCGAGCGATTCAGAGGCGGTTACGAACTCTTGCGCCTTTTCAGGTTTCACGGCAAGGGTGATCCAGGTAAGCTTCGTGCGCGAAGAGCTCTCATCGTTATCGGCGCTCGTTGCGAGCACTTCAAGATCGCGTCCCAAACAGGTGGTCTTCGCTCCGGTGGCATACACGTCGACCTTGCTTCCCGCGCTGATGCGTCCACCCACTGCCTGGATGTCTTCCGCTGGCAGCGCGATCGCCACGTATCCTGCAGGGATATCGAGCTCTTGGGTTTCGTTGTTGAACCTGCTTTGCGAGACCACTTCGCCTTCAAGGATGAGCGAGGTGGCTTGCTTGCCTTCCATCTCGGCAAGCTCCATCAAGGCGCCGTCGGGAAGAAGATCGCTCAACCATGTTTTGGTGGTGCAGTTCGATGGATCGAGCGTTTCGCCAGGATGGATCGTGCGTGTTGCAACCACGACCTCGACCTGTTCGCCGCCATAGCGCTCGAGCGCTTCGCTTCGTTTGGAATCGGCTTCGGCATAGACCATCTCGGTGTAGAGAAAGACGCACGCAGCGCAGATGACTCCACAGATGATTCCTGCTATGAGTAGTTGTTTCTTCATTGCTTCCCCTTAGGTTTCGTATCTTTATTGTGAGAAAGCATCCTTATAAAAATTTGAAAAAAATTTGAACTTTAAAAAGCGCGCAACTCACAAAAATTTGAACTTTTTTTCACGTGCAGAAACCGTGAAGATGAGGTTTGGTACTTGCGAGGGGGATGATTGTGGTATCATACGAACAAATGTTTGTTTTAGAAGGGAGCCTTTTGCCCACCGAGCGCATCATATTAGGTATCGATCCTGGTCTTGCGAATACCGGCTGGGGGGTAGTGCATCAGAGTGGAGCGCGCCTTCAGTGCTTGGCGTATGGTTGTGTGAGCACGAATTCCCATGAGCCCCTTGCAGCTCGCTTGCGTAAGATCTATGAGCAAACAACGGCGGTGGTGCAGCGCTTCAAGCCTAGTTGTGTGGGTATCGAAACGGTGTGGTTCGGACAGAACATCACGGCAGCATTCGCAACCGGTCAAGCGAGGGGGGCCGCGCTTGCTGCGTGCGGAAGTGGACCGATCGAGGTAGGAGAATTCTCTCCGCGTCAGATCAAGCTCGCGGTGGTGGGAACGGGAAGCGCAGATAAGGCCCAGGTCCAATACATGGTCAAGCAGGTGCTCTCGCTCGAAAAACCTCCTGAGCCAGATCATGCGGCAGATGCGCTTGCCGCTGCGATCTGCTTTTCGACCCATGCGTTCGATGCTTCGGGCTATACCGAACGAACGGCATAGCTAGAGATGCCCGTGAAGCAGTCAATTAACTCATAGAGGATCATCATGATTTCGTTTATCAGAGGTACATTGGTCGGCAGCGATAGCGAAAGCGCGCTCATCGAAGTGAATGGCATCGGATATCGCGTTGCCATGTCGTATCACGCACTTTCGAGCCTCGGCAGCAAGGGTGACGAAGTGCTCGTTCTTACTTATTTATATGTACGAGAAGATGCTCTCGTGCTCTATGGCTTCGTAGACGAAGAGGAGCGAAGCCTTTTTGAGCGCCTTATCACGGTTTCAGGGATCGGACCGAAGGTTGCCTTATCAGCGCTCTCGCGTTTCAAAGCAACGGAGCTCATCGCTGCGATCGTTTCGCAAGATGTTGCAACAGTTCAGAAGATTCCTGGCGTTGGCAAGAAGACCGCTTCACGAATTGTCTTAGAATTAAAGGATGCTCTGGGGCAAAGTGAAGTCGGCCCTCTATTCGCAACGAGCACCGGATCGTCTCAGTCCTTCGATGGCGCTGCCGATGCGCTCTTGTCCATGGGCTTCACTCAGACCGAGGCTGAATTGGCACTCAAAGATGCGCCTGCTGATGCGAGTGAGTCGGAACTCATTCGTTATGCGCTCAAACGCTTAGGAGAGTAATAACGGCGTGGAAGAATCTTTCGAAATAGAGAATCTTATCTATGATGCGTCGGCTGACTCAAGCGAGTCGCTTCCTTCAGCGCGTATGTGCTCGGTCGATCTGCAGGAAGACGATCTAGCGCTCGAACGCTCGCTTCGTCCGCGCAAGCTCAACGACTACATCGGCCAGCAGAAGGTCAAAGATAGCCTGCGCATTCTGATCGAGGCCGCACGCCAGCGCAGCGATGCGGTCGATCACATTCTGTTCTCTGGACCGCCGGGCTTGGGTAAAACCACCCTTGCGAGCGTGGTTGCGCACGAGATGGGGGCGAATATCAAGGTCACCAGTGGACCTGCTATCGAGCGCACAGGCGATCTCGCGGCGATCCTTACCAACCTCGAAGAGGGCGATGTGCTCTTCATCGATGAGATCCATCGTTTGAATCGCATGGTCGAAGAGATCCTCTATCCCGCGCTGGAAGATTTTGTGCTCGATATCGTGGTAGGGAAGGGTCCGGCTGCTCGTTCGATCCGCCTTGACCTGCCGCCGTTCACGCTCATCGGCGCGACTACGAGAACAGGTCTTCTCACAGGTCCTTTGCGCGATCGTTTTGGTATCGCATTTCGTCTTAACTACTACGAGCCTGAAGAGCTCGCGCAGATCATCACACGATCAGCGGGTATCCTCGATGTTGCGATCTCTGAAGATGGTGCTCTTGAGATCGCACGTCGCAGTCGTGGCACACCGCGCTTGGCGAATCGTCTGTTGAAGCGCGTGCGCGATTGGGCGCAGGTAAAGGGTGACAAGATCATCGACGAAGACTGCGCAGCACAGGCGCTCTCGTTCTTCGAAGTCGATTCGCTCGGCCTCGATGCCGTGGATAATCGCATCCTTGAAATGCTCTGTGGCCAGTTTGCGGGGCGGCCCGTGGGTCTCTCCACGCTCGCTTCGGCGCTCTCTGAAGTGCCTGAAACGCTCGAGGATGTCTACGAGCCTTATCTTATGCAACAAGGATTGCTCGTTCGTACCCCAAAAGGGCGTCAGGCTACGCGGCGGGCGTTCGAGCACATTGGCATGACGTTTCCTGAAGGGATGCTTTAAATGCTTCAGCAAGACTATCTTATGCGCATGTTCACTGCGCTTGCGATCGCGATGCGTGAAAGCATGCTGCGCGCTCAGGGCGATGAAGACCCAGAAGGGGCAGCGGAGCTGCTTGAAGCTGCTCTCGATAAGACCACCGAGATCGATGGTGCGCTGCTCTTGCAGATGGCGCCCGAATCCTTTGTTGCCATGGTGCAGCTCTCTCAAACCGATCCTGCGCTCATCGGCTATATCTCACGCACCCTCATGCTCGAGTCGCACTACCTTTCTGAAGCGGGATTCCATGAGCGTGCCACCTTGCGAGCTGGACAAGCACAGGCTCTTGCGCGCGCTTATGGCTTCGAATTGGGCCCAACCGATATCACTCCTGAAGAGCTCGATCGATTCTTCGAAGAGCAGAACGTCGATCCGTCTGACGTGCCCGATCCTTCATCGCTTGCCTAGAGCGCGAATCTTCAGTAGGGCGGTGCCGATAGTAGGCAAATAAACGCTCAAGTTCTTTTTTCGTTAGGTGTGAATGACCACGCTATCGTCTTATTACCTGGGGTTTTAGGGTCATTCAGCTCGTATCTGATTTCACATCGCCCATCTCCAGATTTCTCAGAATCTTTTTCTTGACCTTTGAGTTTCACAAAGCTAACATATGAACCGAGGAGTGAGTTACCCATGGGTAACTAGAGTGCGCTCCATCAAGGAGTGGAAGTGATCGCTTGGTCTTAGCAGAGGTTAAGAAAAATGGTCTCTACCATGTAAAACAACTTCATGGCATTGGAGATGTCCATCGTCATCTTGAAGATCTCGGCTTTCTTCCTGGAGAGACCGTCCGCGTGATCTCTCGTATTGGCGGCAACTTGGTCGTGAATGTGAAAGGTTCTCGCGTCGCGCTTTCGTCTGAGTTGGCAAAGAATATCGTTATTTGATAAGCGAGTAGGATACGAGTAGGGAAGGAGGAACAGTGAAGACTCTTCGTGAAGCAAAACCGGGCGAGACCGTTACCGTAACGAAGCTCAATGGCACGGGTGCCGTTAAGCGACGCATCATGGATATGGGAATCACCAAAGGAATTCCTGTGTACATTCGCAAGGTTGCTCCCTTGGGCGATCCGGTCGAGGTCACCATCCGCGGCTACGAGCTCTCGTTGCGCAAGGATGATGCTCAAATGGTCGAGGTTTCTTAAAGCCTCTCATTATGTTCAGTAGTCTATTGGGCTCATGTGAGCGCAGTGGCTCTTCAGTGGCGCAGGAGCGCCTTATTTTTGAACCATAAGTTAACTATAGAAAACAATAAAGGAGTTCAACGCATGAGAGTAGCGCTTGTCGGAAACCCGAACTGCGGGAAGACGACACTGTTCAACGCCCTCACTGGCGCCAACCAATACGTTGGCAACTGGCCCGGCGTTACGGTTGAGAAGAAGAGCGGTAAGCTCAAAGCGGACAAGTCGATCGAGATCACCGACTTGCCCGGCATCTATTCACTTTCCCCCTACACCCTTGAAGAGGTTATCGCACGTGATTTCCTGATCAAGGAGCACCCTGATGCCATCTTGAACATCGTCGATGGCACCAACCTTGAACGCAATCTCTATCTGTCCACTCAGCTGCTCGAAATGGGCATCCCTGTGGTTGTTGCGGTCAACATGATGGATGTGGTGCGCAAACGCGGCGATCAGATCAATATCATCGCGCTTGAAGAGAAGCTCAGCTGCCCGGTCGTTGAGATCTCGGCGCTCAAGAACGAAGGAATCGATCAGGTGGTCAATTGCCTGAAGACCATTCCTTCCACGGTAGGCATCGAAGCTATGGCGTATAGCCGTGAGGTCGAAGATGCTCTTACCGAGATCATCGAGCGTTTCGAGGGCAGCTTGGAGTATTCGCTCAAGGATCTTAAGCGTGAAGAAGAAGGTGCGATCGATCAAGTTCCTGAGCATCTTCAGCGTTTCTATGCGATCAAACTACTCGAGAACGATGAGAAGATCCGTGAGAGCTTGAAGAATCCGCCCGATGTCTCGGACATCATCGCGCGTATCGAGCAGCACTTCGATGACGATACGGAAAGCGTCATCACCAACGAACGCTATACCTGGATCTCCTCGATCATGCACAGCGTCCGCACGCTCGGCAACGAAGATGGCCTCACCACTTCCGATAAGATCGACCGCGTGGTCACGAATCGCTTCCTTGCGCTTCCTATCTTCGCGGTGGTCATGTTCTTGGTCTACTACATTTCCGTTTCGACCGTTGGTACCTTTGCGACCGACTGGGCCAACGATGGCGTGTTCGGCGATGGCTGGTTCTTAGGTGCTGGTGGCGATGAGTATGCCGAGGTCGTCGATGAATTCGACGGCGCGAGTGAGAGCGTTGCAGCCTTCGATGAAGCCGCGATCGCGGAGGGGCTCGACCCTGAGTCCGATACCTTCCTCTTCGAGGCTGAGCAAGCGGGCATCGTCGGCAGCTATGAAGCTTATGATGACGAAACGGGCGAAAACGAGCTCGTCGAGGTCGATGCTGCCGCATATGAAGAAGCGAAGGACATCATCGCTCCCTATGCAGGTGACGCTGATCTGATCGCTGCTTTTGAGCTTGCGGCTTCTCAGGCAGGCTTGGATCCTGCGTCTGAGACCTTTGTTGAAGACGCGGAGGCAGCGGGCATCACTGCTGAATATACCCATGTTGATGAAGAAACGGGCGAGAACCTCACTACCATCGTTGATGCTGCAGCGTATGCAGCAGAAGTCGAAGGGGGAGCACCCGATCCAACTGAATATGGCATCTGGGTGCCCGGTCTGCCGGTCATCATCGGCGATGCGCTCGCCTCGATCGATGCAGCTGATTGGCTGACCGCGCTCATCCTCGACGGTATCGTTGCAGGTGTCGGTGCCGTGCTTGGCTTCATCCCGCAGATGCTCGTTCTCTTCCTGCTCCTGGCATTCCTTGAGAGCTGCGGCTACATGTCCCGTATCGCCTTCATCCTCGACCGTGTGTTCCGCCGTTTCGGTCTGTCGGGCAAGTCCTTCGTACCGATCTTGATCGGCACCGGTTGCGGCGTGCCTGGTGTCATGGCTTCGCGCACGATCGAGAACCAGAACGATCGCCGCATGACGGTCATGACCACCACGTTCATCCCGTGTGGTGCGAAGCTGCCGATCATCGCTCTTTTCGCAGCTGCCGTGTTCGGCGGCGTGTGGTGGGTCGCTCCTTCTGCTTACTTCTTGGGTATCGCAGCGATCCTCTGCACGGGCATCATCTTGAAGAAGACGCGCTTCTTCGCAGGCGATCCAGCACCCTTCATCATGGAGCTGCCGGCCTATCATATGCCAACGGTTGGCGCGGTGCTGCGCAGCATGTGGGAACGTGCTTGGTCGTTCATCAAGAAGGCCGGTACCATCATCCTGCTCGCGTGTATCTTGGTATGGTTCATCTCGACCTACGGCGTTGTGGATGGCGTGTTCATGGCGGTCGAGGATCAGAACGATTCGATCCTGGCAGTGCTCGGTACGCTCATCTGCTGGATCTTCAATCCGCTTGGATGGGGCGATTGGCAAGCGGCATCCGCTGCGGTCACAGGCCTTATCGCGAAGGAGAACGTGGTCGGTACGCTCGGCATTCTCTACAACGGCGACGCTGGTTGGTACGCCAACGTTCAGGCTGCCTTCACGCCGCTCGTGGCCTATTCGTTCCTCGCGTTCAATCTGCTCTGTGCCCCCTGCTTTGCGGCTATGGGTGCCATCAAGCGCGAGATGAACAATCGTAAGTGGTTCTGGGCGGCGATCGGTTATCAGTGTGGACTTGCCTGGGTCGTGGCGCTGTGGATCTACCAGATTGGCGGCATGATCACTGGCGAGGTCGCGTTCGGTCCGTTCGCAGTGATCGCGATACTTCTGGCTATTGCCTTCATCTACCTGCTCTTCAGGAAGAATAAGTACAAAGGCAAGGTGGAAAGCCTCACTTCAGTGGCTGCTGAAAGTTAAGCCAAACATCGAGCTTTGGGATCGCGGACGATCCCGCACCCAAAGCTCGAACGATCCTGGTGCGCACGTGCCAGGGGGGTCGATGGCAAGAAGGACTTGCCGAAACGTAGGACTGTTTATCCCGAAGGAAGGGGGTCTCTTATGAATCTTGGAACCGCGCTCGTATCATTACTCCTCATTGTGATCGTAGCAGCCATCATCAGGAGCATCGTCAAAGACAAACGAGCTGGCAAGAACGTCGGATGCGGAAGCTGCAAATCGTGTGCACACACGGCCTCTTCTCAAAAAACTTCTCATGCTTCTTCAGCTGCCTGTTGTCCGTCGTGCAGCCAGGTCGATAAGATGCTCGCTGATATGCAAACGTCCGTGGATTCCTCTAAGCAAGACCTCCCTTCCAAACCTTTGCACTAGCTCGGCTGTGTGAGGGGTCGTGTAATTCGACACATGTGAACGCACGATCGCCTGTGTGAGGGGTCGTGTAATTCGACACATGCGAACGCACGATTGCCGTAGAGCCCCGCAAGTGCTCGTTATTCCTTTGTGAAAGCGTCTGGATCCCAGGCGCTTTCGCGTTTTAGTGCTCGAAGATGCTTACGGTTTCGATGTGATAGGTCTGGGGGAAGAGATCGACCGGGGTGGTTCGCGTAAGGCGATAACCGCACTCCTCGATGCGCGCCACATCGCGTGCCCAAGTGCTCGGGTTGCAGCTCACACAAGCGAAGCGCTTTGCGCCCGTGGCCGCGATATCTGCGGGAACGCTCGGGGCAAGTCCGCTTCGTGGGGGATCGACCACTAGACCGTCAAGTTCGCCCAATTCAGGCAGCTCGCGCGCGCTGTCACCGCCGATCACTTCAGCGAACAGATCGTTCAGTTCGAGATTACGACGCAGATCGCGCACAGAAGATGCCTGCGATTCAACGGCGAACACCTCACCGGCATGCTCGGCAAGGGGCAGGGTGAAGGTGCCCGCACCGCAGTAGAGATCAGCCTGATAAGAATCGCCTGTTACGTTCAAGCCTTTGAGCACGGATTTGATGAGCGTTTCGGCTTGTTCGGTATTCACCTGGAAGAAGCTCGGTGCGCTCACTTTATACTGAAGCCCCAGCAGCTTCTCTTCCCAGTATCCCTTGCCCGCAAGCACTTCAACACCTTTTATCTTGCGCGCCTTGCCAGGGTCGGCCATCACGCGCACCACGCTCGTGGCTTTCAAGCTGTCTTGCAAGATCTTCGCCACATGGTTGCGGGGGAAGCCGCCTGGTTTCGTCCACACGCCGATCTCGGTCGCCTTCGTGCGCGCACTCGAGCGCAAGCCCACCCTAAAGATGCCCAAGTCCTGATTGCCCTGTGCATAGCGCAGTGCACCACGAATAGCCCCGGGAGCCTTTTCGAGCGCTTTCGTTGCTACCAGACAGGTCTTCGTCTCGACGATATCGTTCGATTCGCTTTGGTGAAAGCCCAGCTTGAAGCCTCCTTTATAGGAGCCGGCAAGCTCGATCTTGTTGCGGTAGCCCAACTGGCGTTCCGAAGGCAGCACTTCGCCCACCAGCGTTTGTGCCGCCTCTCGCTCCTTGCCGCCGATGCGCACCAGCTGCTCGACCACATTCGCGCGTTTGGCCGCAAGCTGCTCCTCATAAGCAACCTGCATCCAGGGGCAGCCTCCGCACACGGCATAATAGGGGCAGGCAGGCTTCACACGCGCGACGCTTGGCCTAACGACCTCGACGATCTTCGCTTCGCAGAAGCGCTTAGCATCCTTCGTGATGTCCACCGAGACCACATCGCCCGGCACGCCCGCACCAACAAACACGGTTTTTCCAGAACTGAGACGACCGACCGCAGCCGCTCCTTGTGTAAGCCCAGTTAATTCAACGATTTCGCTCACGGACGAATCAACCCTCATATCTAATGTAGCTACGCAGAAATTTACCAAGACCTATAATATCGTATAATATAAAGCGTAATGCCCTCTTAGCTCAGGGGATAGAGCGTCTGCCTCCGGAGCAGAAAGCCGCAGGTTCGAATCCTGTAGAGGGCACCACGTTTTGTCGTAGTAGGCAGGAGAATATATGGCACTCTACACGCCAGAATATAAGCCAACAGGAAAAGAAGTGGCTATCATCAAAACTTCTCAGGGAACCATTCGGGTCGAGCTCGATGGCGAAGGTGCCCCCATCCACGTTGGCAATTTCGTCGAACTCGCGCAAAAGGGCTTCTACGATAATCTGAAATTCCATCGCTACGTGCCTGGTTTCGTCATCCAAGGTGGCGATCCCAACACGCGCGATCTCGATTCTGAACAGGTGAAAGCCGCTGAAGGCAATCCGTTCGCTGGTCTTGGCACGGGTGGTCCGGGCTACACCATCAAAGAGGAATTCTCCACGAACCCGAATAACGAGCACCTCGATGGCACGCTCGCTATGGCTCGTTCACAGGATCCGAACTCGGCTGGTTCGCAGTTCTACCTCTGCCTTGGTCCGCAGCCATTCCTCGATTCAGGCTACACGGTGTTCGGTCAGACCGTCGATGGGCTCGATGTCGTCTCCAAGCTTCGCGTGGGAGATGTGATCGAAACGATCATGATCGAAAACGCGGCTAGTAGGGCTTAACTATGAACAATGATCTGTTCCAACAGGCGCGCAGTGCCTATGTCGAGAAGGACTATGAAACCGCGCTCGCAGATTTCACCGAGTGTCTCAAGGACACCTCGGTTGCGCTCGCGCCCGGCGAAATCGGTCTTCTCTATCATCAAATTGGCAACTGCCTGGTAAAACTTCACGATCCCAACGAAGCGATCCATGCCTATTCGCAGGCCCTGCATGACAGTGCCTACGATGCCCTCGGCTCGGTCGCCTACAACCTTGGCACGGTCTATGCTTCGCAGCTCGATTACGAAGACGCGATTCCGTTCTTCGCTGAGGCGCTCGAGGATCCGAAGTACAAGACGGGCTACAAAGCCTATATGGGGCTCGGCAACGCCTACCTGAAGCTCGGTAAATCAGCCGAAGCGGGCGCATCGTTCCGCTCTGCGGCGCTCGATGAATCCAACCCCGATCCCACCAAAGCACTCCTGAACTTGGGCGTGTGCTTCATGGCGCTCGATCGCCCGATGGATGCGATCGCTTCGTATGAGAGCGCGCTCCAGTTCGACATGGCTCCCGCCACCCGCAATAAGCTGTTCGCGAACATGGGGCAGGCGTATGTCGCCGCAGGTAAGATGGCAAAAGCAGTGAAGGCATTCGAGTCGGCTCTTGCCGATCAGACCTACGTTTTCAACGATGCAGCCAATGTGGATTACCAGCGCGCGATCCAAGCGGTCGCTTCCGGCGTAGCCGAAGAAGAGCATGCGCCTGAGCGGGAAGAGAAGGATCTTTCTGGGCTCGATGTTTCGGGCAGTGCGGTTCCCTTCGATGTGGCCGACGACCGTGAGCATCTTGCTGAAGCAGGCACGATGGTGCTCTCTTCGCACGATATCAACGATCAGGTCGATGCGTATGGCAACCCGTATGACACGAACTTCTTCAACGAGAACGATGTGCGCCTGCAAGACTGGGCGCGCTCGGCCACGAAGAAGAAGCGCAAGAAGGGTATCGTCATCGCGGTCATCGTGATCATCATCGTAGCTGCGCTCGTTGGTGGGGCGGCCTACGTGGTCACGCAGGGCTTCGGCATTCCCACGAAGCAGGATGTCATCACGGAGCTCTTCGCTGATCCTACGAATGGCGATTCGCTCAGTGGGGATCTGGATGACACGAAGCGCGCTCGCATTGCGGATTGCATCGAAGCAGGCTCTTCAGCCCAGATCGTGGGTGAGGTAAACGACCTTACCACTGCGAAGGTCTATGTGGATGCCACTACCCCTGAAGGCGGCACGGTGCCCTATGAGATCTCGCTCGTGCGTGATGGCATTGGCTGGAAGATCACCGGCGCAACGCTCTACTTCACCTCTCAGCATTAAAAGCCTTTGAACGAAAGGAAATCATACATGGCAATGGAAAAGACCTACATCATGATCAAGCCCGATGGCGTCGCTAATGGTCATATTGGCGAGATCATCAATCGCTTCGAGCGTGCTGGCCTTACGATCGAGCGCATGGAGCTCGGTAACGTCACGCCCGAGCAGGCAGCAGCGAACTACCAGGAGCATGAAGGCAAGCCCTTCTACGATGGCCTTATCACCTACATCACTTCCGGCCCGGTCGTGAAGATGATCATCTCTGGTGATGGTGCGGTGTTGAAGTGCCGTTCGCTCATGGGTGCCACTAATCCAGCTGAGGCGGCCCCCGGCACGATCCGTGGTGACTTCGGCCTGATTATGGACGAAAATGTAATCCACGGTTCTGACTCGGTCGCATCGGCCGAGCGCGAGATGGCGATTTTCTTCGCGTAAGTCTCGCCCGTGCGCAACCCTGCGCAACACTGCTCGTGAGGCTGCTTACGAAAGGAAGCGTACATGCTCTATCGTGTTATCGATGCAGACAAGCTTTCTTCACTCGTTCGTGGTTTCATGAATGATTATGAAGTCATAGCCCCGGTCAAACGCGACCAGGGCTATGTTTTTGCCGTCATCCATGATCCCGATGAAGTGGAGTTCGACTACACCACCACGATCACTTCACCTAAGAAATTCTTCCTCCCTTCAGAAGAAGTGCTCATGCGCTTCGATGCTGAGGAGAACGAGGTCACTGATTTCGCGATCGATCTTAAGCCGCGTGTGCTCTTCGGCGTGCATCCATGCGACATCAACGCGCTCAATCGGCTCGATCTGGTGTACAAAGACTGCGCGTATCCCGATCCTTACTACACGAAGCGGCGCGAGAACACGCTCATCGTCGGGCTGGGCTGCATGCCAGGGCCTGCGTGCTTCTGCAACCTGTGCGGCACCGATGAAGCGCGCATGGGTACTGATATGTTCCTGCAGAAGATCGGCGATAAGTACCTCGTCTCGCTTGCGGGCGTTGAGGCAGCAAGCGTGCTCGAAGCATCGTGCGATCCTAAGCATGCAACCGACGAAGACCGCCGTGAGTTCCGCCGCGTAACGCGCGAGCGTGAAGAGAGCTTCAACACCAACATTCCTCATGTGCAAGAGGTTGCCATGATGATGGATGTGTTCCATCGCGATGAATTCTGGACCGAGATGGGTGAGCGCTGCCAATCATGCAGCGCCTGCAGCGCAGTCTGTCCTACGTGCTTCTGCTTCGATATCTACGACGAGCTCGATCCCGATGGCAAGCATGGCAGCCGCATCCGCGTGTGGGATTCGTGCACTTCGCCCGAGTTCGCGCTCGTTGCAGGGGGCCATAACTTCCGCGACACGAATCGCAAGCGTGTGCGCCATCGTTTCTATCACAAGCTCAACGGCTTCACGGGCAGCCACGACTACCAGCTCTGCGTTGGTTGCGGGCGCTGCGTGTATGCCTGCAAGGCTAACATCAATCCGATCGAGGTCTTGAAGTTCTTCGACCGCAAGGGGGCTGAGGCAGATGGAGAGTAAACGTCGCACAGCGCCCACTAAGCTCGCGGTCAAAGGGCACTACAACTACAAAGCGCCGCTCGATGGCGCAGAGATGATGGCGGCGAACCCGTATCGTCCGTGGTCGGCGCGCATCACGTCCATGACGCCGCTCACGGAGAAGGAAACGCTGTTCGAGCTGCGCCTTATCGATGACCGCATCCGTGATGCGTTCCACCACAAGCCTGGGCAATTCGTGTGCGTGAGCGTCTTCGGCGTGGGCGAGGTTCCCATCTCCATCTCATCTTCGCCTTCGAAGAGCGGTTTCATCGAGATCTGCGTGCGTCGTGCGGGTGATGTCACGAGCGCGCTCCATAACATGCAGTGCGGCGATATCGTGGGGCTGCGCGGTCCGTATGGCCATCCCTTCCCGTTCGAGGACATGAAGGGGCACGACATCCTGCTCGTGGCAGGTGGTCTTGGCATCGCACCGCTACGATCGCTGATCAATAACATCCACGATGAACGCTCCGAATTCGGCAACGTCACGATCATCTATGGTTCACGCAGCCCGGAAGAGATCATGTTCCGCGAGCAGTTCGAGATGTGGAGCCACCGACCTGATTTCGATTTCTACCTCACGATCGACAAGCCTCATCCCGATTGGAAGGGCAACGTCGGCCTGGTCACCGAGGCCTTCAAAGATCTCGAGGTCGACCCCGATAACACCTATGGAGCCATCTGTGGGCCGCCGGTGATGTATCGCTTCGTGGTCGAAGAGATGGCGAAGAAGGGCATCAGCTATGATCGCATCTTCATGTCGTTCGAACGTCACATGAAGTGCGGCATGGGCCGGTGCGGACACTGCCAGATCGGGCATCAATATGTTTGCTTTGACGGACCGGTGTTCAATTACTGGGAAGCCAAGAACATTCAGGGGTCGATGTAGCATGGAAAAACAACCCCTGTCCTCATCCTGTGCTGAGCAGAAGCCGCTGCGCGTCGTGGTCGTGGGCCTAGCGAGCTGCTTCGGTTGTCAGTTGCAGATCACCAATCAAGAGCATTTCCTCACCGACATCCTCGGACGCATCGATCTTGAATACTGGCAGCTTGCTTCGAGCGAGCCGATGCCGGAAGAGTTCGATATCGCCATCATCGAGGGCGCGGTAACCACTGAAGAAGCCATCGAACAGGTAAAACAGCTGCGTGAGAAGGCGGAGATCGTCATCACGATCGGAGCATGCGCGCATACCGCTGGTATCCCCGGCATGGCGGCACGTGGCTTCGAGGGACGCATCGGGGAAGTCTACGACACGCTTCCCGAGGCGTGCGGCACCGTGATCGAACCGCGTGCGGTGAAGGATGTCATCGATGTCGATTACGCGGTGCTCTCTTGTCCGATCGATTTCTACGAGTTCGCGCAAGTGCTCAGTGCGGCATTGCATGGGTCGAACCGCCATCGCCGTTCCACGACGATGTGTGCCGAATGCAAACGCCAGGAGAACCTGTGCTTCTACCCGCGTGGCGAGATCTGCCTGGGTATGGTGACCAACGGCGGCTGCATGGCGCGCTGCCCGAGCTTGGGTAGGCCCTGCATGGGATGCCGTGGTCTTTCACCGAAGGCCAACCTCGCATCAGCACGCAAGGCGGTCGAGCGTTTCGGGCTTTCCCCTGAAGAGTTCGATCGCAAGCTTACGATCTTCAACCAAACCAATCCGCTCATTGCCGCAGAAGACAAGGAATCACATGACACGCTCCCAGCTTAATATCGATCATGTCGCGCGCGTCGAGGGCCATGGCAATGTGCATGTGGTCATCGAAGACGGCGTAGTGAAGACCGTTGAGATGAACATCGTCGAGCCAGCGCGCCTGTTCGAGAGCATGGTGCGCGGGCAGAGTTACAAGGATTGCTCTTACATCTCCTCGCGCATCTGCGGCATCTGTTCGCCGAGCCATTGCGTGACCGACCTTAAAGCGGTCGAGGACGCGTTCGGTATCGAAGTCTCGTCGCGTACGAAGATGCTGCGCGAGTTGCTCGTGTATGGCTCCTACCTGCAGAATCACGCTTCTCATCTCTTCGTGTTCGTGGTGCCCGATTTCGTGGGTGAGGAAAGCGTATTCCCGCTCGCACAATCAGATCCTGAACTGTTCAACCACGCGCTCGATTTGAAGAAGCTCGGCAACGATCTTTGCACGCTCGTGGGCGGGCGCTCGATCCATCCCATCACGGCGGTGGTGGGCGGTTTCACGCACGAGATCAGCGCGCAGGAATACCTTGAGCTCGCCGATCGGCTCGAAGCAGCGATCCCGTTCGCGAAAGCAACGGTCGATCTGTTCTCTTCGTTCCGCATCACCGAGATCCACACCGCTTCCGATCTTTTGGCTATGGTCGAAGACGATTACTACCCGGTGCAGTCTTCGAACACGCTTGAGCTCATCGATGAGCATGTTCGCTTCGATGCGCATGATTTCGAGTCGTACCTTGAAGAATATGAAGTGCCGCATTCCGGTGCGCTCTTCACGCGCGTGAAAGCAACGGGAAAGCCCGTCTTCACCTCGGCGCTCTCTCGTTTGAACGCTTCGTGGGATCATCTTTCGCAAGAGGCCAAGTTCGCTTCTGCGAAGGCAGGCCTTCGTCCTGAAGAGAAGAACCCCATGAAGAACAATCTGGCGCAAGCTATCGAGATCTTAGATGCGCTCATCCGCTGCGCGGGGATCTGCCGTGAACTGGCGAAGGAGGAGGGCGATTCGAAGCCGGTTCCCTTCGAGGTGCGTGCTGGCATTGGTGTGGGCATGAGCGAAGCGCCGCGTGGTGTGGTCTTCCACAAGCTCGAATTCGACGATGAAGGCCGTGTTCTGCATGCTTCTATCATCACGCCAACTTCCCAGAACCTCGCTTCTCTTGAAGCTGATACGCGCCACTTGGTCGAAGTGCTCGTTGAAGCAGGGCTCGACGAAGGCTACATCCGCTCCGAGATCGCCAAACTCGTCCGCGCCTACGACCCGTGTCTTTCCTGTAGCGTTCATTAAGCTCCACTCATGCACCGTGTCCTTTTGCGTACGCGGTGCCTATGATAGAATCGAAAGCTGCACGATAAAGACCGTGAGGAACACGCATGTCCTTTTTTGATTTTATCCAGAGCGCTTCGTCGTCATCGTCATACGATATGGCGATCGACCTCGGAACTGCAAATACGCTTGTTGGCATAAGCGGGCAAGGAGTCGTGATCAACGAGCCTTCCGTTGTGGCCATCGAGCGCAGCACGCATCGCGTTCTGGCTGTTGGTCATGAAGCGAAGAACATGATCAACCACACTCCCGATACCTTCTCTGCCGAACATCCTCTCCACGATGGCGTGGTTTCCGACTACGACATCACCGAGGCTATGATCTCGGCGTTCATCAACAAGGCGGCTCCGCGCCGCTATCCTTGGCAGCCCAAGCCGCGTATCGTCGTATGCATCCCTTGCGGTGCAACGTCGGTCGAGAAGCGCGCGGTGTTCGAGGCCACCATCCAGGCGGGCGCACGCCAGGCATACCTCATCGAAGAGCCCATGGCTGCTGCAATGGGTGCCGATCTGCCCGTTACCGAACCCACGGGTTCGATGGTCGTCGATATCGGCGGTGGCACCACTGAAGTGGCAGTCATCTCGCTCGGCGGCATCGTTACGTCCTCTTCGCTTCGTTTGGCAGGCAATCGCCTCGATGAAGCTATCGCTATGCATCTGCGCGATCTCTTGGGCATCAAGATCGGTGAGCGTACGGCAGAGGTCATCAAGATCAAGATCGGTTCCATCCTTCCGTTCGAAGATGGACGCGAACGCGACATGATCATCTCTGGCCAGGATGTGCTCACTGAGCAGCCCAAAGAGGTCACGATCCAATCCGAAGATGTGCGCGAGGCGCTTCAGGAACCCATCGACGAGATGGTCGTTCACATCAAGGAGACCTTCAAGAAGACCAACCCCGACTTGGCATCAGACATCATCTCCAACGGCATTCTGCTCACCGGTGGTGGCGGATTGCTCTCGGGTCTCGACCGTTATCTCACCAACAAGCTCGAGATTCCGGTCTGGACGAGCGAAACCGCCCTTACCAACGTGGTAACCGGCTGCTTGAAGGTTCTCGAAACACCCGCCGCACTCAAACAGATATTGATGCGTTCGAAATAGGAGCTCATCTAGCACATGGCCCTGAAGATCAAGAACAATCCAGTGCAGTTCGGTGGCCATCTAGGAGGAAGAACACTCCTGATCGTTCTCCTTGTGGTCTCCCTTATTCTCTTCGTTGCCTATGCTCGTGAAAGCGAGGAAGGCCCGATCCATACGCTGCAAAACGCCACCTCTTCTCTGGTGACGCCGCTCACGGCGGTCGGCACCACGGTGGGCTCTCTTGCGGTTTCCGGGTCGATGTCGGTCGAAGACCTCACTGCATCCGATGCATCCTACAACCAGCTCAAAGAGAACAATGCTCGTCTTTCGCAGATGGTCGTTGAGCTCGAGGAATACCGCCAAGAAGCAGCGCGTCTGGAGTCGCTCATCGGGCTTGCCGATGCCTATGGTTTCACCTCTATCGCCGCGCGCGTGGTCGGCTATTCTACCGATTCCTATAACCGCTCCATCACGCTCGATGCGGGCAGCGCATCAGGCATCAAGAATGGCATGCCGGTCATGGGTGCCACGGGTGTTATCGGTCAGGTGATCTCGACCACGCCCGTTACGTGCGATGTTCGCTTGCTCACCGATCCGCAAAGTGGCGTTTCGGTGCTCGTGCAATCGTCCCGCGCTGAAGGCATCTTGCGCGGCTCGGTCGAAGGCACGCTCTATCTTGAAGGCATCGACGATAACGTCGAGATCAAAGAGGGCGATGTCGTTATCACCTCTGGCCTTGGTGGCGGCTATTATCGCGGCTTGGTCGTGGGCATGATCACCAAGATCGAGCAGCGCCCTGGCAGTGCATCGCGTACGATCGTGGTCACGCCGAACGCCTCGTTCAACAACATCTCTGAAGCGCTTGTCGTTATCAGCATGGGCGATGCCAACGCTGCCGATAATGAAGCGATCGTGCGGGCTGTCGATCCCCAAACGCTTGCGAGTCGCAGGGCAGCAAGCGGGGATAACGGCGACCAACAGGGCGGCGATCAGTCTTCGGGCGGATCGTCTGAACCGAACCAAGAAGGAGGGGAGTAGCCCATGCGTGAAAAGCTCGTTCCTCTCGTTTCTGCGGCCGTGGTCGTCTTGCTGCAGGTCGTGGTCGCGCCCGTTATCGCCATCTATTCGGTCGTTCCGAATTTCATCGTTGCCTTCGTGATCGTGCTCTCTATCGTGCGTCCCGAAGACACCACCTATGTCTATGCCTTCGTGATGGGCATCATATCGGACCTGTTCACGCAGGTTCCCTTCGGGCTCACGCCGCTACTGCTGCTCATCATCTCATTCGCGCTCTCGCGTGTGTTCGAGGTGCTCGATAAATCGAGCATTGCCATGGTGCTCGTTTCGTGCGCGGTATCGCTTTTGTTCTACGAGATGATCGTCGTTATCGTGCAGCTCGTTCTAGGATATCCGGCGGCGTTCTTCGATCTGATCGCAGCGCGCGCTCTTCCGGCAACGATCTTCAACCTTATTCTGTGTGTTCTTCTCTATTTGGTGGCGCGCAAATTCCCTGATGTTTCATCGGGCAATGAAGCGTGGACGGTGGATAAGAAGCAGCGTTTCCGCTAAGGGGTACGTGTTATGCTCGCCACTATCGTTGTCGTTGTCATATCGCTCGTTCTTATTGCTATCGCGCTCGTGGTGTTCTTCCGCTGGCGTTCGTCCACTTCGCATGTGCGCATGCGCAACAAGATGGGCGTGCGCTCCATCTCTTCAGTGGGTATTTCGGCGCAAGCTCCGAAGGTCGATGGCGCAAGCATCGGCAACACCTCCTATTCTGCAACGGGTACCACCTCAGCGGGTGCGGCCAATGCCCAGCGTAAGCGCTTCCTTGCGGTCGGGATCATCGTTGCGGCTGCTTTCAGTGCGCTTGCCGTGAAGCTCTTCGGCTTACAGGTGGTGAGTTCGGCGAGCTACCAGCGCGAAGCTGAATCGAATCTCTACACCACCGTGCGCACTCCTGCGCCGCGTGGGGTGATCTATGATCGCGACGGCGTGCCGCTGGTAACGAATCGCCAGGTACAGACCGTGCTTGCTGATGCTGATGTTGCGAACAACACGAACGTCATCTTGCGTCTTTCGGCGCTGCTGGGCATTCCCTACGACGTGGTGCGTGCGCGCATCCTCGATGCCTCCACCGGTGCGCAATCGCAGCGCGTGGTCGCAAAGGACGTGCGTTTGCGCGACGTGGCCTATATCAATGAACACCGCGATGCCTTTCCTGGTGTATCCACCCAAATTCGTTCCGATCGCATCTACCCCTACGGTGCTCTTGCCGCTCATGTGCTCGGCTACACGGGCGCTTCTTCGAAAGAAGATCTGGAGAATGTTGCTGAAGGACGCGATATCGAGATGGGCGATGCAGTCGGCAAGGCGGGTATCGAGCAGTCGTATGATGACGTGCTTGCTGGCGACCATGGTCAGCGCACGTTCATCACCGATGCTTCCGGCGAGATCCAGCAGGTTGTGAGCGAATCCGATCCTGCCAAGGGCAACGACATCTACCTCACGATCGCCGCTCCCGTGCAGTATGTCGCTGATACGGCGTTGCGCGAGCTCGTGCAGGGCGGAACAGGAACCGCGGCATCGCTCGTGTGCATCGATGTGAAGACGGGCGGCGTGCTCGCTATGGCGAACTATCCGTCCTATGAGCCTGAACACTTCATTGGTGGTATCTCGCAAGACATGTGGGATGCTTATCAAACCGAAGAATCTCACTATCCGCTCATGAACCGTGCGATCGCGGGCACGTACCCGGCTGCTTCGTGCTTCAAGGCGTTCACGGGCCTCGCTGGTCTTACCTACGGGTTCGCCGACGCGACCAAGGCGTGGAACTGCACGGGCACTTGGACGGGGTTCGGTGAAGAGTACCCGCAGAAATGTTGGGAGCACAGCGGACACGGTTGGCTCACGTTCCGCGAAGGCATCGTGGTTTCTTGTGACGTTGTCTTCTACGAGATCGCGCGCGACTTCTACAATGCGCGCAATGCGATCGGTGATGAGGCCATGCAGGACTTCATCAAGGAATTCGGTTATTCGGCGCTCACGAATATCGATCTGGCAGGCGAGGCGCAAGGACGTATTCCCACGCCTGAATGGAAGTCGGACTACTTCCGCGATGTCCCCACCGAAGCGCAGTGGCTTCCGGGCGATATCTCGAACATGGCTATCGGTCAGGGCTACGTGCTCGTCACGCCCCTGCAGGTCGCGCGTGGCTACGCGGCAGTGGCAACGGGTAAGCTCCTGCAGCCGCACCTGCTGAAAGAGGTGCGCAATTCTGCTGGCGAGGTGGTGGTCGAGGCGCCTGTGGTCGAAAACGCCACTCCTGATGTGAGCGAAGCGAACTATCAGATCGTGCGCGATGCGTTGCGTGGCGTTGCGACAGAGAATCACGATGTCTCGAACGACTTCTCGAGCTACGATTTCACCTTCGCCGCCAAGACCGGTACGGCTGAGGTTGCGGGCAAGCAGGACTTCGCGTGGTTTGCTTGTTATGCGCCTTACGAAGATCCGCGCTTCGCACTCGCGCTCTGTATCGAAGAAGGTGGCTCGGGTGGTGCGGTGGCATCGCCGGTGGCCGCGCGCGTGATGAAGGCGGCGATTGATTATTCCAACGGTGTTACCATCGACTACAAGAAGATATCAGTAGGCACGCCAGGCAAGCCGCAGCAGGCAGGAGGTGAATCGAATGAGTGAGATGGTCGAGATCGATTCCGTTCAACCGCGCGACCCAGAGTTAGCTAAGACCTTCAAGTCGCATCGGTTCAAGTACTTCAATCTGCCTTTCGTTGCGTGCTTTGCAGCGCTCGTTGTCTACGGCCTTATCGTGCAATTCTCGGCTACCTCTTCCGATTCCGACTTCAACTTCACCACCCAGGTGGTGGGCGTGGTCATCGGCATCGTGCTCTTCGTGCTCGTGAGCCGCTTCGATTACCGTGCGCTTTCGGGCTTCACGACTTTCTTCGTGGTGATCAACGTTATCTTGCTGCTCTCGCCCCACTTGCCCTTCATCGGCAGGGAGGTGAACGGTGCGAATTCATGGATCCGCATCGGCGGTTTCAGTATGCAGCCTGGCGAGTTCGCGAAGATCACGGTGGTGCTTTTAGCGGCAAGCATCATGTCGCGCTATGGTGGGCGCCTCGATGACCTGCGCGAATACCTTAAGGCGCTCGGCATCTTGGCTATCCCGTTCATCTGTGTCATGACGCAGCCCGACATGGGAACGGGTTTGGTGTATCTCTGCATCGCCGCATTCGCGCTCATCATCGGTGGGGCTAATTGGCGCTTCTTGGTGGCAACCGCTGCCATTCTTGCCGCGCTGGTAGTGGGCGTGTTCATGCTCGATCCGATCCTCGATGGGCTCTTCGGCAGCGATGTGCTGCTCAAGGATTACCAGCGCAGTCGCTTGCTTGTGTTCATGGACTCGAGCTACGACCTCTCTGGCGATGGCTATAATTTGCAGCAGGCGAAGATCGCTATCGGTTCGGGCGGCTTCTTCGGCAAAGGCTTCATGCAAGCAACGCAGTCTTCGCTCGGCTTCTTGCCAGAAGCGCCGACCGACTTCGTATTCTGCGTGCTCGCTGAAGAGTTCGGTTTCGTGGGTGCGCTTCTTCTGCTGGCACTCTATCTTGGGCTTATCGTGACGAGCATTCGCGTTGCGCGCAATGCCCCCGATCTTTTCGGCACGATCATCGTCGTGTGTATCGTGGGCATGTGGGTATTCCAGATCCTTGAGAACATCGGCATGGACGTGGGGCTCATGCCCATCACGGGCATTCCGTTACCATTTATTAGTTACGGTTCATCTTTCATGCTGGTAAACTTTGTAATGTTGGGGCTCATCAATTCCATTTGGGCGCACAGCGAAAAGGCACCGCAATAACCAGCGCGCTGCCAGGAGGGGGAAAGCATGTTCGATTTCAAATCGATCGATATCAAATCACTGATCACCGAAGCGCTCGATATCGAGCGTGCCCGTAAGACGGTCGTTTCCGTTCAAGTCTTGCTCGACGAAACCGCTTCTCCTGAGTTTCAGGTGTTCGTGCGTTCGGGCTTCAGCTCCTCTTCGGTGAATTCGCGTCTGACCGTGGGTTATTATCCTTCGCAGGATATCTCCGTTATGGAGGGCACCGATCTGGTGGTCATGGCGGCAGGCCAGACTTCGGAGACTGGCGCGATCGCGGCAACTATCCGTCAAGCAGATATCCCGGTGCTCGTTATCGCCGAGCACGGCAATCAGGTCATCCAGAGCGCGAAGGATGCGGGTCATCCACTTCCCAGCGATGCGCTCATCTCGCTTCCCGCAGGACAGCCGCTCGACGAAGAGATCAAGGGCAAGCTTGCCGACAGAATAGGCTCATGGATCATCGATCACGACCGTGAGAAGCGCCTATCGTTCTCGCTAGCCTATCCGTTCGTTCGTCGTCCGCTTGCGCAAGATGCGATCCAGCTCACTGCTGCGCAGAATGCGGGCATTGGCGTGCTCGTGTTCGTTCCTGGTGCCGATCTGCCTGTTATGACGCTCAACCAGATCAAGATGGTGCTCCAGATCGCAGCCGCGTATGGCGAACCGCTCGATAAGGATCGCATCAAGGAGATCATTCCTACCATCGCTGGCGCACTCGTGTGCCGCGGCATCGCGCGCAAGGTTGCAGGCTTCGTACCTGCGCTCGGCTGGCTCGTGAAGGGCGGCATGGGATATCTTGGCACGCTCGCGATCGGTGAAGCAGCGCTCACGTATTTCGAACAGGGCGGTAGCATCGCTGGTGTGGCTGGCATGCTCTCGCAGGCAGGCAATGCAGCTTCCGATACGGCGATGAAGATCCGTAACCAACGTGCTTATCAGGTGGTTAGCGATGCGGCGGGTCCCGTTGCGCGCAGGGCCGCATCGAAGGCGGTCGGTGTTGCGGGTGATGTTGCGCAAAGCGCGCTCAAGGGTGCGATGGACTATCGCAAGCGCAATCGTGGTGCGAAGAACTAGCGCGTTCGGTAGAAGCTCCATCCTATTCACCATAAACTTCTTGCGTAATCGCCGCATGTTTTGCGGCGATTTGCTTGATAACCACCGTACGCGCGTTTCTCGCGCAAGCGCCGCACGCGTGCTCGAAATAATCGCAAGATCAGCCTGTTTGGCTCGTTGGCGTATGCGGTAGGGTAGCTAAGATCGCAGGCGTTTGCGACCGTTTGCTCCTGTGGGCGGAAATTTTGCTTTTGTGGCTTGTTTCGGCTCCTTTTATGGATATAATAATCAACGCTGATAAAGCACGGGGTGTTAGCTCAGTTGGTTAGAGCGCTGGCCTGTCACGCCAGAGGTCGCGGGTTCGAGTCCCGTACATCCCGCCAGTCTGAATGTAAGCCTCGGAATATCTCCGAGGCTTTTCTTTTTACGAAGGACAACGGGGACGTAGCCTATTGTCCCATTCTTCACGTGATGGACAATGGGTGTGGAAGGACAACGGGGACGTAGCCTGTTGTCCCATTGTCTTATGTTAGTAGTCTGAGTTATGAATTGCGCAGTCGTATCCAGTAAGGAATGTGGTGTTGTATGACCAAATTTGAGGGTTATAGAGCAAATCTTGCTGTGCTCCGCCATGCGCCTGACCAGGATCTAGACAACGAATTCATCCAAAGCGGGATAATCTATAGATTTTGGCGTTGCTTTGAGTATGGTTTAAAAAAACTTTGTTTATTACTCCCATAAAGCTTTATCGGTAGAATCGAACAAGCCAAACTTTAAACATCTACCCAGGTAGACGGATAACCCAAATGTACGCATTCGTGCGTACGTATGAGACGTATTTAGGCAGAAAGGCTTCTGCTCCTTTAATAATACGTCTCAGTTTTGGGTTGTGTTTAAGGTTTTGCGACCTTGGAGCAGAAGTCCTTCGGCTTTCTTCTCGTTTGCTTAACCTCAGCTCCTCGGTTTTAGTGTTCATTCCGATAGAGGAGCGAAAATGACAAAAGTAAAGATCTTTACCCCAATTATCGCGATTGCAGTTGGATTAATACTCTCGTTAACTATGCTTTGTGGGTGCGCCAGTGGTTCTTCTTCAAGTAGTTCTAATAGTAAGCTTTATGAAAACTATGGCGATATAGAAGGCGTTACTTATATGTGCGCGCTTCCAAGCTCGGAAACGCTTGTATATGGAGTCCAGAACTCAAATATTAAGAGTATCTCTTTCGTATTTACATTCCAAGATGCTTATGGCGACGAAATTGGAGAATACTTTGGTACTTTGATCACAAATAATGGGCCGATACAGCAAGAGAGAATCAACGGTTTAGATGAAGCTGATTCTGCTCAAGGATATATTTACAGCTACGTTCTTGAAGATGGGACTACTTGGGGTAACAATAATCTACCTCAAACATCATCAGGTATCGAAGAGGCTGTGAAGTATGGTAAAGAAATTGAAGTTGGAGTAAATAAGCCTTTAACCGAGCGCCTTTCTTCGCTCTAATTTCTAATCGCTATTAAATAATTCTGCTATCAGGCTCATTTTTCAGAAATACTTTATTTCATATGAGCACTTTAGAAGGGGACATGCATGTCTGAATCAGAGCTGTATGAGTTCGGATATTTAAGAGAGCGTGATGTTGACACGTTCCTTATGTACTCTTTTGCATTAGACAACGATTTCTTGAGGCTCTTCACAGATAAGCTTGATTGGAATCTTAGTAGTCCAAAGATAACCAGCATTGAACTATCTAAGACGGATCCATCTTTAGGCGAGTCTGATGTTACGGTTGTTTTTTCTTCTGACAATCAAAACTACGCTCTACTGATTGAAGACAAGATTGATGCGGAAGCGCAACCAAATCAGTGTGAACGATACTATCAGCGCGGTGATTTAGGAGTAAACCGCAAAGAGTACGATGCTTTTGCAGTGTTCATTGTTGCGCCAAAAAGGTATTTGGATACTGATGATGAGGCATCGGAGTATGAAAACAAAATCTCGTTTGAAGAAATTGAAGCATATTTAGAAAATAGAGAGAACATTTTCGACAAATTGCGCCTAACCGAGATTCAACAACTTATTGCTGCACCAAATAAGTCATATGTCAGTATTCCAGACGAGTCTGCAACCGCCTTATGGCTAGATTATATCGATTACGTTCGCACCAACCATCCCGAACTCGATCTTTGTGTCACGGTAAAGCATAAACCTAAAGGGGGTTCCTGGATTGAATACAGGACTCCCTTCGATGGAAGTAAGGTAAAAATTATACATAAGGCAGAACGAGGCTGTCTCGATCTCCAATTTAGTGGTCTTGCAAATAGACAAGAAGAATTAGCAGCAATTCTCTCAAAGCAAATTGGAGATTATGAAAAGCAGGGATTTGAGATTGTAGCTGTTGGGAAATCAGCTGCTCTCAGAAAAAACTTTGGGAAAAAAGCTGCTGTGGACTACGATAAAACGTTCTCTTCTCAATTCGAAATCATAAAAGATCAGATTGAATGGATTGAGAAGATCCATTTGCTTGCATCGAAGATCGATCCTGCTGCAGTTGAAGTTCTATATTCAGAATAGCCAATCAATATAAATATTGGATATCTTGCTCTTATCAGCTGAAAGGTTGTTTATGACTAATCAAAACGAAAACACAGACTCGTTAGGATTTAATGATTTGCTCGACTTTTTACGGGAGACAAGAGCAACTTACATTTCGACGAGTACATTGTTGTCGCGATGCAAAAGAGGCCAAGCTTCTCTTGGGAATATCTCAGCAGCTGAAAAGATTATTGAAGTAAATCGTGTTCTTAAATCAATGGGAAGTGAAAGATCATATGAGGAATTTCGGGATTATGCAGCGACGTTTCGTGAGCAGATAACTACTGGAGAAAAGATTGTTTTTTATCAAATCGCCGAACAGATAATAAAAGAAGGAGCGTCTGAGCAAACAGTAGCGGTAGCAAAAGAGGCTATCAAAAGAATATGCGTTGATGCCAATGAGGTTTCTAATTTGTGTAAAGAGTTAAATCTTTCCGTGCAGAT
>OLPI01000648.1_pt1 | contig 33017 bp, 27 predicted proteins | sample 1672361 | NCBI WGS metagenome assembly OLPI01 (sample SAMEA3136675, study PRJEB25190) | human gut metagenome
CTGATAGCGTGACGGAGGAACACAAGATACAAAACGAGATACGCTGCGCGGTGTCGCCCTACTGCACGATATTTCGGGTGAATGTCGGCGCGGGCAAAACTGCCGACGGGCGGTATTTCAGCACAGGCGTGCCGAAAGGCTTCTCAGACCTCTTCGGCGTGCGGCATAAGGACGGCAGGGCTGTCTTTATCGAAGTCAAAACAAGTTCGGGACGTGCGCGCCCCGAGCAGGAAAAATTCATAACAAGAATGCGCGAATGCGGGGCGGTAGCAGGTATCTGCCGCTCAGCGGACGACGCGGTAAAACTAGTAACGGAGGAATAAAAAATGGGATTTATAGCTAATCAGAACGAAGCATACAGCGGCGGTATCAAGCCCGCCGGAGATTACGAGTGCATAATCACAGCAATAGAAGAACACATCACGAAAAACGGCGCTAAGGGGCTGGATATAACTATGGTGGTGCGCAACGACGTGGCGGGTCAGCGCTTCGGGGACGGCTGCATTTTCTACACCATCTGGCGCAAGAAAGAACCGAACGAGAACGATATGCAGGTAGAGGGCTACAATTTCGCTCAGCTCATGGCTATGGGCAAGGCGGCGCGCCTGACAGACGGCAAGGCTTACGAGAGCCTGAAAGATTACTGCGCCGACCTGCTGAATAAGTGCGTCCGCGTAACGCTGAAACATGAGGAGTATAACGGCAAGCCGCAGGAGCGCGTGAGCTATGTCAACCCTACGCTGCACCCCGAGTGCCGCCATGTTTTCAAGTCCTCAGCGCCGCAGCCTCAGCCTTCGGTACAGGCAGCGCAGACGGCGGTAATGGCGGCAGAGTCGGCAGCTTTTGACGACGGCGTGCCGTTTTGATGAAGTGGGGGGAGTGATAATTTGACGGAAAGCTATGAAAAAATACCGCAGGAGCTTAAAGCTCTGCCGAACTGGATATGCTGGGACGCAGTGCCAAATGAAAAGTGCGGCAAGATGAAAAAAGTGCCTGTCATACGATATAAATAAGGCGAACCACAATGTTCGTCTTTTTTCATACCCGAAAATTTTTTGACGGTCTTTTCTTGCGGTGATAAAATAAAGATACCGAAAAAATATTGAAACGGAGGAAATTCAAATGAAACGAACAATATTTACTGCTATCACGGCAATGCTTGTCTTATCGACCGCCATATCCGCACAGGCGGCACATACGCACGAATACACACGGCAAAATTCAAAGGTTTATGTATGCGAGTGCGGAAAAGAAAAATCGATATATTCCTTAAAGGGCGAAAAAGTTGTAACGCTGAACTGCAACGGCGGTTCGTTATACGGTGGAATTTACAAGACTGACATCACGGAAATGATTACGGAACAGAACAAAATTAAACTTCCGCTTCCGTATCGCAGCAGTGATTATCAGTTTGAGGGGTGGTTCACCGAAAACGGCGAAAAGGTGTCATCGGACAATGAGTATTATTCCGACACAACACTCTATGCCCGTTGGAGCTTGACGGGAACACGCACACTCACTTTTGCTACCGAAGACGGCTCATATATTACGCCTGTCATAAAACCGCTTGGCACAACAATATCTCTTGCGGAATTTATCCCGACAAAATACGGCTATGATTTTGACGGTTGGTATTCCGACCCGCAGACAAAAGAAAACCGTGTAACGGAGTTTACATTCAATGAAAGCGACACCGTATATGCCAAATGGATACCGAACGGCACGGCGGTATATAAAGCACCTGTGGTACAGAATGTTGCAACCGCTGATGAAGTCCTTGCTTTCGGAAACTACATTGACGAAAAAACGGGCGTACCCGTAACAAAACAATGGGTGGAACAGAATAAAAGATTAAATGAGCTTATGGAAGTATATAACGATAAATTCCGTAAGTAAGCCTATCACACATTTTGGGGGCAGCTTTTGTATAAGGGAACTTATGCAGGGGTTGCCCCTTATTTTTTATTATGGAAAGGACTGATAAAAATGCTTCAAATTTCAATGACAGTAAGGGATACCTCGTGAACAGACAGGAAAATCAAAAGACAATATATATCTTGCTTGCAATACTGTCAGTGTTTGTTATATGGCTTGCTTTGATGGTGGCAGGCTGTTATGAGGAAGGTATAAAGCTCTTTGAATTGCTTGACCGTTTGACCGTTGCGGTGAACAATCCCACACATATAGTTTTTAATGAGTATAGCCTAAAAGCCGTACTCATTTTTTTGTTTCTGTATGCAATGGGTATCGGCGTATATTTTTCGTCAAAGGAAAACCGCCGACCGGGCGAAGAACACGGCTCTGCCCGTTGGGGCAATGTCAAAAGCGTTGTCAAGCGGTATATGGATAAGGACAGTTATAAAAACATCATTCTATCTCAAAATATGCGGCTCGGCTTAAACGCAAAAAAGCACAGGCGAAACCTCAATGTGCTTGTGGTCGGCGGCAGCGGTGCGGGAAAAACTCGGTTTTATGCAAAACCGAATTTAATGCAGTGCAACACTTCTTTCATAGTCGCAGACCCGAAGGGCGAAATGCTCCGAAGCATCGCACCGTTACTCATTGAAAACGGCTATGATATTAAGGTGTTTAACCTAATCGAGCCGGAGAACTCGGACGGATATAATCCGTTTGTGTATATCCGCAAAGATGAAGATGTTATAAAGCTGATTTCAAACCTTATTCAGAATACAACACCGAAGAACGCACAGCAAAACGACCCGTTTTGGGAAAAATCCGAAATTGCACTTGATTCCGCTTTAATGCTCTATCTTCTGCACGAAGCTCCGCCCGAAGAACAGACCTTTGAAATGCTGATGTTTCTAATCGAAAACGCCGCAACTGTTGAGGACGAGGACGAAAGCGGTTATCAAAGCCCGGTGGATATTCTCTTTCAAGGCTTGGAGGACGAAAAGCCGGAGCATATTGCAGTACGGCAATATAAAATTTTCAAACAGGCAAGTGGCAAAACGGCAAAGTCGATCCTTATTTCAGCGGCGGTGCGGCTTGCGGCATTTAACTTGCCGGAGATAGCGAAAATGACTTCATACGATAATCTTGATATAGGTACTCTCGGCGAACGCAAACGAGCCATATTTTGCGTTATTCCCGACAATGACAATTCCTTTAATTATCTTGTCGGAATGTTATATACACAAGCCTTTCAAGCGTTGTATTTCAATGCGGACAATAATCACGGCGGCGAGCTGCCTATCCCCGTGCATATCGTGATGGACGAGTTCGCTAATGTCGCTCTGCCCGATAACTTTGAACGCATACTTGCAACAATGCGGTCACGGCGTATTTCGGTAAGCATTATTATTCAGAATATGGCACAGTTAAAAGCACTTTTTAAGGATAGCTGGGAAAACATCACGGGTAACTGTGATACGCTGCTTTATCTCGGCGGCAACGAGCAAAGCACACACGAGTATATTTCAAAAATGCTCGGAAAAGAAACCATTGACACACGCACAAGAGGTATTACAAAAGGTCAGCACGGCAGCAGTAACACCAATTACCAAAACGCCGGGCGTGAGCTTTTAACGCTTGATGAGGTGCGTCTTTTGGATAACAGCAACGCCCTTATTTTTATTCGTGGCGAGCGACCGTTAATTGATAAAAAATTCGATATACTGTCGCACCCGAATATTGCAAAAACCGCAGACGGAAAAGCTGTGCCGTACAAGCACAGCAAGTCGGAAAAATATTTACGAAATGATTTATCCTTTACCATAAACGAGGATTTATCAAATATCAAGCTATTGGAGGTTGACGGGGACAATGTGAAAACATTTGATTTTGCAAACCCACAAACAAAACAAAATGAAATTTTGGAGGTAACAGACAATGAAAAATCAGAACACGCAGAAAACAATTCAGAGAATAGCGAAAGCACAGAAAATTCTCCGCAAGGCTAAACTTGTACTTACGGTGCTTGCAGTTATGATGACCGCACTCACGGGAACAGTTTTTGCAGCAGATCCGCTTGGAACGATAAACAGCCTTTCAGACTTTATCTTCTCGGCAATTAAGGCTATCGGACTAATCCTGCTCGGCTTCGGTGTTGTGCAGATAGGTCTGTCGCTTAAATCACACGACGCATCGCAGAGAGCAAACGGATTTCTGACCTTCTTTGGCGGCGTCATCATTGCATTTGCGAAAGATATACTCGATATGATAATGTAACCACAGATATTAAGCCGCCGTCTTTTGCAGACGGCGGTGTATGCGTAAAGAAACGGAGGTGAATTACCTTTGAGCGATAATTGGATTGTAGCCAACCTCGAAAATGCGTTTTCCACTTGGAACGATAAAATGACCGAAATATGGTCGCTTATTACAACCTCGCCGCAAAGCTTCAAAGGCGGTGCTATATGGAATGTAATTTCCGGCATAAACGGCGGACTTCAAGCCATAGGACTTGGCTTGTTGGTCCTCTTTTTTGCTATGAGCATATTTAAGTCAACGGCGTCGTTTCGTGATTTTCAGCGACCGGAATATGCCTTAAAGCATTTTATCCGCTTTTGTGCGGTGAAGGTGGCGATTACTTATGCAATGGATTTAATGACGGCGATTTACACCATTTGCGGCGGAATTGTGGAACAAATCGCAGGCTCTCTCGGCGGTATCGGCGGAGCGTCCGTTACGCTTCCGGCGGCGATTGAACAGGCAGTCGAGGACACAGGCTTTTGGGCGAGTATTCCGCTATGGCTTGTAACGATTTTGGGAAGTCTGTTTATTACGGTTTTATCGTTCATAATGATTATGACCGTGTACGGCAGATTTTTTAAGCTGTATATCTATACGGCGATAGCTCCCGTTCCTCTTTCCTCATTTGCAGGGGAAACAACATCGTTTATGGGAAAATCATTTTTGAAGTCGTATGTCGGAGTTTGTATGGAAGGTGTGGTTATCGTGCTTTCGTGTATCATATTTTCGGCATTTGCGTCGCACAGTACGCCGACGATAGATACAAGCATTACGACGGTCACTATGATATGGAAGTATATCGGCGAGGTGATTTTTAATATGCGTGCGACACGTTCTCAACTGAAAAGGTTGAGCGTAAGAGATTTAGGAGGTGAAGTCATACTCTTACAGAACTAATAATTCGATTGGTGGAATGATGGTGTAACGACCTGAAACGCCAACCTTGATACTCCGACAGGCATTTGTCCTTTTACACAAGTGTCTGAAGCTCGGTGAAGTCGGCAGAGAGTAACCGTAATTGGGTTTAATACTCAAACGAAATCTGTTCAGAGGTGAATGGTGTTACCTATATGCCGGAGGTCTATAAAATATCTATGGTGAGAATGTCTTAACAGACTGACGAACCTGTGAATGAAAGGGTCTAAATGAAGAATATGCAGAAATGCATATACACCTTTGTGGGTATGTGAGGTGGAGTAAAATTTGCATGTTATGAAACACCTTGTAATGTTACAGGCATTACCAAGCATACAGGCTCAAAGCAGGCACCTAAGGATATATGTACAGATAGAATTATTGGAACGTGGGAAACAGAAAAGCCAGTAATGGTAAGATGACGAAGTACAATAAGAATCTGAATTTTCTGTGAAAGTAGTGGTATGAGCGATGAAGTTTTTGTAATGAAAACGGAGCAATAGCCACAAGTCATTAACAAGAATAAAAATAAAATAGTAAATATTCACAGCTTCGAGTAAGACTCAGAAAATCATACCGAAAGGAGAGATGCCTGTGGCGAGAGAGAAGCAAGAGAAAAACTCAAAATTACGACATACGGAATATTATGATTTACAACCAACTTTTGATAAGTTGTATGCTGATAGTTGCAATAAGAAGATATTTAATAATTTATATTCAATTATTGTATGTGATGAAAATATTAAATTAGCATACAGAAATATTAAAAGAAACTCCGGAAGTGTAACAAGCGGTACGGATGGTATTACTGTAAATGATATTGAAAAAATACCATTAGATAAATTTGTTGCTATAGTAAAGAAAAAATTCCAATGGTACAAACCTAAAACCGTAAAAAGAGTAGAAATTCCTAAACCTAATGGAAAAACAAGACCGCTTGGAATACCTGCTATGTGGGATAGAGTAGTACAACAATGTATTTTACAAGTACTTGAACCAATCTGTGAAGCTAAATTCCATGAAAGAAGTAATGGATTTAGACCGAACAGGTCGGCAGAACATGCTATATCACAAGCAGGGCACATGATACAAAGAAGTCATTTACATTATGTAGTTGACATCGACATAAAAGGCTTTTTTGATAATGTTAATCACACAAAACTAATCAAACAAATGTGGAGATTAGGAATACAGGATAAAAAACTAATATGTATTATTAAAGAAATGTTGAAAGCACCTATATTACTACCAAACGGTGAGATTATCAATCCTGAAAAGGGTACACCGCAAGGCGGAATACTTTCACCTCTTTTATCGAATATTGTTCTCAATGAATTGGATTGGTGGATAGCAAGTCAATGGGAAACATTCCCTACAAAACATAACTATGACCAAATCAATTCTAACGGAGGCATTGATAGAGGTAATGCATATAGGGCTTTGAGAAGTACAAATCTTAAAGAAATATACATAGTTCGATATGCTGATGACTTTAAAATCTTCTGCAAAAATCACAACGACGCAAATAAAATATTTATTGCAACAAAAAATTGGTTATGGGAACGATTAGGATTGCAGATAAGTGAAGAAAAATCTAAAGTGGTTAATTTGAAAAAGGGATATTCAGAATTTTTAGGGTTTAAATTAAAGGCAATCAAAAGAGGTTCGGCATATGTTGTATCCTCACGAGTAAATGATAAAGCTTTACAACGAATAACTGTTGATTTAAAGGAACAAATCAAGAAAATAGCTACACCAATCAACGTGAATGATGAAGCTAAAGAGGTGAGTCTATATAATTCAATGGTTATGGGAATACATAATTATTACTGTATTGCAACCAGATGTTCACTTGATTTTAAGAACGTTTCCCGTAGTATCAACTTTGTTTTGAAAAACAGACTTAGGGACAGATTGAAAAAACAAGGAACATTAACAGGATTTAAGGTTATCAGAGATAAATACGGTCGAAGTAAACAAATGAGATATATTCACGATATGCCTATTATTCCTATAGGCTATGCGCAGTACAGGATTCCATTTTATAAAAAGAGGAGCATTAACATATATACTGCAGAAGGCAGAAGTGAAATTCATAAAAAGCTTGGTGTTAATATGCATATCCTTCTTACCTTAATGCGGATGAAAGATATCAATAATAGCATTGAATATATGGATAATCGCCTGTCATTATACTCGGCGCAAAACGGCAAATGTGCAATAACAGGTAGAGTGTTAGAACTTGGTGAAATACACTGTCATCATAAAATTCCGTTAAAATGCGGTGGGACTGACAGGTATGGGAATTTAATCATAGTTCACGAAAATGTTCATCGTCTGATACACGCAACCGATAAAAATATTGTCAGGAAATATCTTAAACTGTTAAGTTTGACGGATAGCCAAATAAAGAAAATCAATTTACTGCGTGAAAAAGCCAAATTGTCAAAACTATAATTGAGAATATTTACTGCTTAAATCGTTAAATTTACTATATTTAAAACAGACTTGTTAATGATGGAACGCCGTGTGCGGTGAAAGTCGCACGCACGGTGTGGAGCGGGGGAAAACTTGGAGATAACATCAAAGAGTTACCTATCGCTATTCGTTTTGGTAGGTCTTATCAAAGGAGCAGACAGAATTGTTAAAGAATTATTCGGAACATAAGGAGGACACGATTATGAGTTACAAAAACAACGCTATCAGCAGTGATGACCCGAAGGCTATTGAAAAGCTGACGGAAAAACTGCAAAAATGCGAGGAATTGCAAACGCTGATGAAAAAAGCTAATGCACACTACAAAAAGTACGGAACGGTAAAAGGCTGTGAAGGCATATCTGACGAAAAGGCTGAAAATTTGGATATGTCAGCTCGCTCCGTTCATTATCATTGGGAAAAGCAGCCTTTTCCCTCATATCACATCACAAACAACGGTGCGGAAATACGCCGTATCAAAAAGCGTATTGAAAACCTTGAGGCTAACAAAAATACGGAGTTTGTCGGCTGGAAATTTAACGGCGGCGAAGCTGTCATAAATGAGGATAAAAACCGTTTGCAGCTTCTGTTTGATGAAAAACCGAGCAAAGAACAAAGAGAAACGCTCAAAGCAAACGGCTTTCGGTGGGCGCCGAGTGATGCCGCTTGGCAAAGACAGCTTAATCCCAACGCTTTCTATGCGGCAAATCGGATAGATTTCATCAAACCCGAAAACGGTGATAGACCTACCGACTTGCAGCCGAAAACACCGAAAAAGAGCGAGCCGGAAAGATGAGGAGGTAATCAATTTTGGAGATAAGAATCAATAAAGAAATTAAGGACTATCACGAAAGCCTGTTTTTCGGACTTTCCACACGGCAGTTTATCTGTTCTGTGGCGGCGGTCGGAGCCGCTGTCGGGATATACTTCGGACTTAAAAACTATATCGACAAAGAAACGGTATCTTGGCTTTGCATTGTGGCGGCAGCACCTATTGCTGTTGCCGGCTTTTTCAAATACAACGGTATGAACTTTGAAGAATTTGTCGGAGCGTGGTTTAGGTCTGAATTTCTCGCTGCCGGAGTGCGAAAATTTGAAAGCACGAATTATCTTTATGAAATGATAAAGGAGGAACTCACAAATGGCAATGCTAAATCTGTTCGGAAGAAAAAACCGAATAAAAAAGCAAAAAAGAAAAATTGCAAGGACTGTTCAGCAGTCGATACCGATTGATGCGATATACAAAGACGGTATTTTTCGGACGGGACGGCTGTTTTCAAAGTCGTGGAAATTCTCGGACATAAACTATGCCGTAGCTTCAGACGATGACCAGCTGCAAATGTTCCTTGCCCACTCTGCAATTCTTAACGGACTTCCTACAGACGCTATGGCTGAAATCACGATATATAACCGACAGCTCCACAATAAGGTGTTCGAGCAAATCACAACACCGTCCGATAACCCGAATTACAGAAAATACACAAAGGAACTAAACGGCATACTCTGCGATAAAATGTCTGAGAGCAACAATATCGTACACGAGAAATATATTACGGTCGCAACCGAAAAGAAAAACATCGAGGAGGCTCGGACATTTTTTACCCGTGTGGGAAATGACCTCACAGCCGATTATGCGAAAATATCGTCAAAAATAGCGGAGCTTGGTTACAAAGACAGGCTTCGCATTTTTAATGACTTCTTCAAAACGGGCGAAAATGAAGAATTTGATTTTGACCTCAAAAAAGCTATGGCGAAAGGTGCGGATTTCAAAGATTACATTGCACCCGACAGCTTGGAGTTTAAGAAAGACTATATAAAAATCGGCGATAAATACGCAAGAACGGTTTTCTTAAAGGAATATCCCTCTTTCCTAAAAGACAGTATGATTTCAGAATTAACCGACTTTTCAAGAAGTATGATGCTCTCTATCACTATTCAGCCTATCCCCACCGATGAAGCGGTTAAGATTGTTCAGAAAAAACTGCTCGCCATTGAAACGGATATAACCAAATGGCAGCAGAAGCAGAATGAAAACAACAATTTTTCCGCAAACATTCCGTATGAAATGGAGCAAATGCGAAAAGAAATCAAAGAGTTTCTTGACGATTTAACAACCCGTGACCAGAGAATGATGTTTATAACGGTTACGCTATTGCATATTGCAGATAGTTTGGAGCAGCTCGATAATGACACAGAAACGCTGATGTCGATAGGCAGAAAACACCTCTGCAATTTTGCAACGCTGAAATATCAGCAGGAGGACGGTATGCAGACGGTCTTACCTTTCGGAACGCTTAATATCAAAGCTATGAGGACACTCACGACCGAAAGTACGGCGGTATTATCTCCGTATAAGACACAGGAGATTATAGACAAGGGCGGTTTGTACTACGGCATAAATGCAATATCGCACAATTTACTTATGTGTAATCGCAAACTGTTACTGAACGGAAACGGCTTTATTCTCGGTGTATCGGGTTCGGGTAAATCATTTGCGGCAAAAATGGAAATTCTGATGTCGGCTTTATTTTCAAATGATGATATTATCGTCATAGATGTTGAGCGTGAATACGGCTCGCTCATACGAAATCTCGGCGGCGAGGTTATCACGCTTTCCGCATCGTCATAAAATCATATCAATGCACTTGAAATAAACAACGATATTGATATGGACGAAAACCCTGTGTCGATAAAATCGGAATTTTTAATATCCCTGTTCGACCAATTATTAAAAAGCAATGATTCAAGGCTCGGCGGCGGTGTCGGTGCAAAGGATAAATCTATCATTGACCGCTGTGCAATTAAGGTTTACGGCGAATATTTAAGCGGCAAATCGGAGTATATGCCGACTTTGGTGGATTTCCGCAACGAATTACTCCGTCAGCCGGAGGACGAAGCACAAGACCTTGCATTATCGCTTGAAATATTTACAACAGGCTCGCTTGACGCATTTGCACATCAGAGCGATGTCAATACGAACAACCGTATTGTTGCTTATGATATTTTGGAGCTTGGCGAACAGATGAAGTCTATCGGGCTTCTGATTATGCTTGATAATATATTTAACCGAGTTATGGCAAACAGGCGGCGTGGCAAATACACCCGTGTTTATGTCGATGAAGCACATTTGTATTTCAAAAATCCGTACAGTGCGGATTTCCTTTTGAAGTGCTGGAAACGGTTTAGAAAATACGGCGGACTGCTCACTGGCATTACGCAGAACATTTCCGACTGTCTGTTAAACGAAACGGCAAGAGGTATGCTTTCAAACAGCGAATTTCTGCTGCTCTTAAATCAAGCGCCGTCTGACAGAAAGGACTTATCGGAACTTTTATCCATATCCGATACGCAGATGAGCTACATCACCAATGCCGGAGCAGGACGGGGACTTATCAAGGTCGGCGGTTCCATTGTGCCGTTTATCAATGAGTTCCCGACTGATACGGAACTCTATAAATTGATGAGCACCAAGCCCGGTGAGGGTTAATAAAACAAAATATTTAACATTATACACGGCGGATTTTCCAAACGGAGATCCGCCGTTATCTTTTAGGAGGACGCTATGAAAAATAAAATGACAGAAAAATTATTTGAGCTTGCCTATACCGACTCTATGACGGAGCTACAAAACCGCAACGCTTATGAGGAACGCTTGAAAAAGCTACGCAAGCCGAGCGCAAACATATCCCGCATTACCATTATTGTTATTGACATAAACGGTATGAAAGAGATTAACGACAGTTACGGGCATTTCAGCGGTGATGATGCGATAAAAACCGTTGCAAAGGCATTAACGGACACGCTCGGCACAAAAGCGGATATATACCGCATCGGAGGCGATGAGTTTGTGTGCATATCCGAAAGCAATGTACTGCCGTATATATCGCAATTCAAAGACACGATATATTTTATCAACAACGAAAAGCTGTATAACCTGTCTGTTTCAATAGGCTATTCAAAATTTCACGAAAAATACAGTAAAGGTATTGACGATATAATCTGCCGTTCCGATGAGAAGATGTATAAGGATAAAAAGAGTAAAAAATAAAATTTATAATAATTTCGTTTAGTCTGCCGATTGTGTTTTTGACAAAATTATGATATACTATGTATATAAATGTGTTCGGAGGAGAAAGTATGGATAATATAAACGATAAAATTCAGCTCTTTGAAGATAAAAAAATTCGTACTGCTTGGGACGAGGAAAATGAAGAATGGTATTTTTCCATAATTGATGTTATTTCCGTATTGACGGAACAAGCCGATTATCAAGGCGCACGAAACTATTGGAAAGTTCTGAAAAAACGCCTGAAAGATGAAGGAAACGAAACGGTTACAAATTGTAACCGTTTGAAAATGACTGCTGCCGATGGTAAAAAAAGGCTTACTGATGTTGCGACTACCGAGCAGCTTTTGCGGCTTATTCAGTCCGTTCCGTCACCAAAGGCAGAGCCGTTTAAGGTGTGGCTTGCCGAAGTCGGGAAGGAACGCATTGAAGAAACAATAGATCCGGAGCTTACGATTGAAAGAGCACTCGAAACATACTTAAAAAAAGGATATAGCCGTGAATGGATAAATCAGCGGTTACAGGCTATACAAGTGCGTAAGGAGCTGACGGACGAATGGCAAGATCGTGGTATTCAAAAAGGTGTTGAATTTGCTATACTTACTGATGAAATAACAAAAGCGTGGTCGGGAATGTCAACCAGACAGTATAAAAATCTGAAAGGGTTGAAAAAGGAAAATCTTCGGGATAATATGAGTACCACTGAAATTGTGCTGAATATGCTTGCCGAAGTCAGCACAACGGAAATATCCAAAACCCAGCAACCGCAATCTTTTGAAGAAAATCGCACGGTTGCAAAACAGGGCGGTAAAATCGCAAGTGATGCAAGGATAAATCTTGAAAAAGCTACCGGGAAATCGGTTATAACAAGTAAAAATGCTGCACAGCTTAATTCGGTTGTTACAGATGTAATTGAAAGTATAGCCGATGATGAAAAAAACAAAAATTAAATTTCAGAAGAATGACACTCGTTTTTTTAGCGAGTGTTATTTTTTTGCCCAAAATTGAGGTGATAACATTTGAAAGATATAAAGACAAAGCCGAAAACAACCACTAAGGCTGTTCAGAACGCTCCAAAAGCCGCAGACCGCTTTGCAAAAGAAGCTGTCAGGGATATAAAAACCGTGTCAAAAGATGTGCTTATCAAAAATACCATAGATAAGCAGCTTGACACCAAACACTCCGAACAACCGCCAAGAGCCGAGGTTGAAGCGACCGAACAGGTGGAAAGCACATATTATTCCGCCGTTGATATGGTGTACCAAAAAGGCAAAAGCCTTGCGGAAAACAAGGTAAAGCAACACCGTCAGCAAGTGAAAACACGGCAAAATCAAACCGCAGATACACCGCATACACCTCAAAATGACAATGTTTCAGAGGTGCAGAACACACCCAAGCAGCCGAACAATGCTCCGAAAACAAAAGAGAGCATACAAGCGGAGCATAAACCATCTGCACCCGAAAATGCTCCAAAGGTGCAGAGCAAATCTACCGCACAGGTTAAGACCAAAGAAGCATATATAAAGTCGCAGAAATCGGATATGCTGGAAAAATCAGCGGATACGGTTAAAACAAAGGCTAATTACATAAAACAGCACAAAACCGCCGAAGTTAAGAACGGTATCAAGCAAAAACCGAGCGAAATTGCTCCGAAAACAAGAGTGGATACCTCTGTTTCCTCTGCTCCCACACCCAAAACCAAAGAGCAAGCCATAAAGGACGCACGGAAAAAATATGTTTCGGAGAAACTGAAAACAAAAGATGAAGCTGAAAAAGCAGCACGGCAAAATCATACTTCGGATATACCGATACATAACGGGAATTTGCCGAAAACGGAAATTTCAGCACCCGAAACACAACGAAGCATATCTGACACCGCTTTATCCTCAAAATCTATGCCAAAAACAAAGGAAAGCTATATACGCTCACACGGCAAAGCTCCGTCCGACCTCATAAAAACACCGGAGAGCGCAAAAGCAATGCCAAAGCAGAACGCTCACACCGTTACCCGCAATGTATCGACAGGTGCAAAAAAGGCGGTTAAGACAAAAGACAGTCTTTTGAAAGGCACAAATAAAGCCGTAAAAACGGGCAATTCCTATGTCGGCAAGTCTGCAAAGAAAAAAGCTGTTAAATCAGCAAAACGGGCGGCAAAGACGCAGAAGGAAATCACGAAAAAAGCGGCAAAGCAAGCTGCCAAGCAAGCGAAAGAGGTTGCTCAAAAATCTGCACAAGCCGCAAAGGCAACCGCAAAAGCAACAGTTAAAATTGCGGTTAAAGTCGCTCAAATGGTAGCGGCGGCAGCAAAAGCCGTTGTTTCGGCGCTTGCCGCACTCGGTGGCTGGGCGGTGCTTTTGGTCGCTCTTATTATCGTAATCGTTGTTGCGGCAATAGCGGCATCACCGTTCGGAATATTTATTTCCGATGAAGCAGCGGATAATGACAGTATTCCAATTTCAGCTATTGTTGCCGAGTGCAATATGGAGCTTTCAAATAAGCTCGATGACATAGAAAATGCCGCAGCCGCCGACCGCAGCGAAATTATCGGCGAACAGGCAAATTGGGACTTGGTACTCGCCGTATTTGCAACAAAGGTTGCAGGCGTTGAAGATGACACCGTTCAAGATGTTGTCGTTATCACGGAGGATAAAAAACAAAAGCTCAAAAATGTGTTTTGGGATATGCACGAGATAACATCTCGGACGGAAACGGTTGCAAGCGGTGATACCAATGAAAGGGTTGTGTATATTACAATTACAGCGAAAACAAAAGAGGATATGATTTCACAGTATAATTTCACACGCAAGCAACAGGAAGCGCTCGATACGCTTTTGGAGCAAGATGAGGTGCTGATTTCCGCAGCGCAGTCGCTCGCCGTATCGGACGCAACCGCACAGGATATTTTGAAAAACTTACCCGACAGTTTATCAGCGGAGCGAAAGAAAGTTATAAAAGCCGCCTGCTCGCTTGTAGATAAGGTTAATTATTTTTGGGGCGGTAAATCGTCTGCTAACGGCTGGGACTCAGAATGGGGCAAGCTGAAAACAGTATCGGCAGAAGGCAGTAAAACAACCGGGACAAAAAGACCCTTCGGGCTTGACTGTTCAGGTTTTGTTACTTGGAGCTTTATCAATTCCGGGTTTAATGCATCAAGCATAGGACACGGAACGAAAGGACAAATTGCAAAGTGCAGCCGAATATCTTGGAGCAGCGCTCAAGCCGGAGATTTAGCCTTTTACGGTGATTTATCTCACGTCGGAATCGTTGCCGGAAAGGACGCTGCCGGAAACATTCTTGTTATCCATTGTTCAAGCGGTAATAATAATGTCGTTATTACAACAAACAGTGGTTTCGGTTTCGCGGCAAGACCGAGGTGCTATTAAAAACAAAAGACAGCGGGGAGCATTTTGATATGCCTTTCGCTGTCTGTATGAAATAGCCACACAACCGAGAATTATTCTCTGCTGTGTGGCTCTGTTATTATTTTTCCCGTGCATACAATGCCGCAAAATTAAGAAGCTGCTTTTTTGAGGAAACGCCGAGCTTGCTGTAAATATTGCCGTTATGGTATTTAAGTGTACTCTCTTTAACTTCTGCAATCTGTAAAATTTCAGGAACGGTTTTTCCCTCCAGATAGAGGTCAAATATTGTTCTCTCCTTGGGAGTAAGGCTGCGTAAACCCGAACAGAAATGATCATAATCATCCTGTATGATGATATTTTTATGTTCTTTAATCAGACGCTTGTTTTCGGTTCTGATGCGTTCAATCTCGCTTTGCAGACTCTCGTTTTTTTCGGAATGCTCATCGAAGATTTTTTGATATTCGTTATCCTTTCCGGCAAGAAATGCAAAAAGGTCGTCAATTTCCATAATACCGCTTTGACTTTCGTCGGAATATGTCTTTTCGGATTGCTTTATTTTGTCAAGCGATTTTTTTATCGGAAGGATAAATCGTTTTGAAAAATACAGGCTAAGGCTTAAAACAGCAAATCCCAAAATCAGAATTATGAGTATAAGCTGTATGGTGTTTTTCGTTTCCAGCCCGGAATAATCCGCATACGGCATCATAACCGTAATAGAATAAGGTGTGTTTTCGGAATAAAGAGTTGTGTTTCTCGTCATGCCGATATATGCGCCGTATTCATTTTTTAAAGCGACAAGACCCTTTTTCAGCGGCTTGATTTTGAGGGAATCCTTAGGTGCAAGAAAATATCCATTTTTTGCTCCGCAGCTTAATCCCTCTTTGATATTGATTTCTTTATCGTCAGAGCGGGAGAATATGCAGGTTATGTGCGGAAGCGTGGACGGCTGTGCGTGTGCGGACTTAAAAACGCTTTCGTTTACTTCAAAGCCGCAAATGCCGTAAACGCGGCCGCCGTCGCCTCTGATAGGAAGCGCTACAAGCATAACACGCTCCGACGTTCCGGGAAGCGTTATAATATTACAAATGTGAGAGGCTTTTTCAATCGGCTCGGCGGTATCCGAAAGAACTTCTTCAAAATTCGGGAATACCCCGGTGTCAAATTCCAAATGCCATTTACGGTGAGGCATAATGCCTTTGTTTATTGCAGCCTTCACATTTCCCCTGTAAAGAAGCATTGTTTCCTTGTCCGTTGTTCCGAACAGATCCTGATTAAGATACACGCCTGCCCTTGAACCGCCTTCGCCGGTTTGAGATGCGTTAATCAGAATAAAAGCGCCGGAACAGCTTGCCTTTAAAAGCTCGTTCTTCAATAAATCAATATAGCGTTCCTCAAGAGCGTTGATATGCAAAGAAGAATTCTGAACGACGCCAAAATCTGTATTTTCCGAATTGAGATATTGCTCGGTAAGCTGTGCGGCTTTTTCGGAAAGCTGTGCGCCGCGCAAGGTAATATCATTGTAGTAAGACGTCATTTCACGGTCGAAAAACTCAATCTGAAGGCTTAATATATCCGATATTTTATCCTCGGTTGTCGAAAATCGTCCGAACAGGAAAAGAAAAGCCGCAAATATAAGCAATAAAACGATAGCCAGGATAAACATATATCCAAACAGCTTTTTTTGCATAGATTGTCTTTTGTTTCTTACCGATATTTGCATAACAATCCCCCGTCTATTTTTCGCAGAGCTTTTGCCAAAGTCCCTCGGCAAGTGCTTCGGGCGGCGTGTTGCTTAATATAAATTGTTTCTGTTCGTTTCTTAAATAATCGTAAAATGCGTAAACTCTGCTGTAATATTCGGGACTTTGCTGTTCCGATAAAACCTCCGAGCTTTCCTTAATTTTTTTTAGGGTTGCATAGAGTTTTTCATAATCGGCTGTCTTGAAACGGCAGTCGTCTATTTTGTCAAACGCACCGTTTGTAACCGGCATATAACCTGTTTGGCATACGAACTCAAGATTTCTCTCCGGCTCGGTGAGCCATTTGGCAAAAATCACTGCAGCCTCTGCTTTTTGACTTGATGTTTTATATGCGCAAAGACCGACCCCGGCTTGCGTGATATACGGCTTTTTTCCGTTTTCAGCGGGCAAAGGCAGTATCTCCAGATCCATCGGCTCACTCGTTCCGTCCTCATATGTCACGGTATCATTATAGTAAAGAATTGCGGCGGACGAGCCTATGCCGGCTACAACCTCGCCTGTCATCACCTGTGTGTTTGAATAGAGATTTGAAAGCATAATATGCCCTTTTGCAAGCGAATCCGCAAATTTCATGAAGGTTTGCTTAAAAATCACGTTTGACGGGTCATAGAATCCGTTGTCGGCAAAAATATTTCCTGCGCCGCTTTCCGTAGCTGCAAGCTCAATGGCGCGCAGCGGATAATCAAGAGCGCAGAACGGTTTTCCGCCCGACCAGTCATAATATTTCGCGGCAGCATCGAAAAACCCATCCCATGTGGACAGTGCTTCATATGTAACGCCCGTATCGGCTGAAAAGCGTTCAAACTGACCGCCTGCAATAAACAAAAGATGCGTGGATTTAGACACCGGGAACACGGACAGCTTTCCGTCTGCCGTGCCGTCCTCCAAAAACCCCGGAACGTATGCCGAAAGCTCTTTTTCGGAAAAATATTCGTTCCAGTCAAGTAAACAATCCGTTCCAAGCTCCATTGCATTGCTTTTGTGTGCAAAGAAAAGGTCGGGCATTTCGGCGGAACCGGGAATCTTATTATGTGCGTCAAGTAGTTTTTCGCCTATTTTGGAGGCATTAGACATTGCTGTGACATTGATAATAATGCCTTTTTCCATGCCAACTGTCTCGTTAAATTCGTCAATAAGCCGATTCATCGGCGAATCCGCTTGTTCTCCGTAAACGTGCCACATTGTAAGCGTAACGGGTTTGTTTTTATCAAGTTCCGATTTTTTGCATCCGGAAAGGCAGCATATTGATATGCTAAAAATGAGTAAAAGCAAAAATAATTTTCTTGCTGATTTCATACTTAGGTTCCTCCGTGATATGGTTTGATGATTTTTTCCGTTTCTCCTGTTTTATGCCGGTAAGTTGCCAACAGATGTAATCAATCCTATACTTTTTCCCCTACTTTTTCAAAAAAACTTAATTTTTTTTGAAATTCATCCTATACTTTTGGTAAAAAGTATGGGGACGAAAAAGATATTTTTATGTATAATGTAAACATGTAAAAACAACAATTTGCAGTACCGGAAAGAATCGTCTGCAAAAAACAAAGATAAAGGGGCATCCTTTTACGTATGTGTTTCAACATATTATAGAGTAATCGCATTATAAAGTAATCGCAGTTTCTCAAATAAAAAGACACATTTTTTTTAGCAGACATATCCAACACGAGTATATCACATTTTTGGCAATTAGTCAACGGCTTGCGGATAATTTGCGTAGGTTTGTGAAAAAGAAACGGGTTTATAAGTTTTTCAGAGAGGAGGCGAGGCGTATGATAAATGAGAAGCATAAAACGGCTGCATACAAAATTATTCCGTCACAGGGCGGAAACCGTTACAGCTTTTTCTGCGAATTGTCGGGGATGCTTGTCTGTACCACAGGAACGTATTATGCAGACGATTTCGAGGCAGAGCTTTCGGCGGCATGGGAAGCGGAGGGCAAGAAAAATTTTAATTTATGCCACTTATGCGGCAGATGGGTTGATTCGATTGTATATAATCCGGATATGCTTATGTGCGTGAATTGTGCTCCTCTTGAGGAAGGAGCAAAGTATTGCAAGCACTGTGGAGCAAAAGCGAATAACGGAGATATAATTTGCTTTGTATGTGGCAAAAAACTATTATATGGAGGAGCTGATGAGAATGACGAGATATAGACCGTTAAGAAAAGATGTTTTGGAGCATTTCGGTTTTGGCACCCAAAATATGAAAAGGTTTAAAATCTGCCCGTACTGCGGAAATGCGCAGGCTGCAAAAAACAAGTTTTGCAAAGTTTGTCAGATGAAACTTCCGGAGGAAACAGTTTTTGATATTTACAAAGCAAAGCATCGTTGCTGCACCAAATGCGAAAATGTTCTCCCTAATGATGCGGAGTATTGCCCTATGTGCGGGGCGAAACAAAATAATGAAAGAGAGTCAATATAAAGATGTTAAAATTCCGGAGGATGTAACGCTTGATGCGGGCGACAAAATATTTCTTTGGGAAAATCTTAAAACGCTGAGACCGCTTTGCGATGCGTTTACGATAAACAAATAATTTAATTGTAATATCCATTTTTAAAATGTGGATATAAATAAAAAATTTTAAGGAGGTTCATTATGAAAGGAAGAAAGTTTTTGAAGGTCACGGGTATTCTGATGATTATCGGAGGAGCATTTGGTATCATCGGAGGGATTGTTGCAGTGATCGGAGCAGGAGCTTTGGCGGCTGTTCTTGAAACGAGTGCCGGCGGGCTTATGCTTGCAAGTGCGCTGATTCTGGCAAGTGCAGTATTTCAGCTGATTGCCGGAATTATGGGTGTAAAAAACTGCGATAAACCCGAAAAGGCTCAAAGCTGCCTGGTTATGGGTGTCATTGTGGCAATTTTAAGCGTATCCGGAAACATTATCTCAAATGTGCTTGGCAGCGATTTTAACATTTTCAGCTACGCTACCGGCTTGATTATTCCTGTTCTGTACATAATTGGTGCGGTAAAAAATAAAAAGCCGGCATAAGTAAAATATCCGAATGCTCCCGCCGTCCTGTTTTTGGCAGCGGGAGCATATGTGCCAAAATTTAAGAGGTGATTTTTATTAAAAAATATATTGTTTTTTTAACGGTTTTATTTCTTTGATTCCGGGATGTTTTCAATGTTTGCGCTGGACGGCTGCAACGGTGTAAGCGTAACAAACTCAGCAATTAAAAATAACAACAGCTCGGAGGATTCGTATTTTATAAGCGCTTACGATTGCTCGGGTATTGAATTTTCTGACTGTGACTTTTCAAACAATTCTTATTATAATTTCTGCAGCGGCGATGCTGTAAAATTTATCGGATGCAAATTATGATAAGCATATTAAGGGAGTGAAACGATGGAAACAGTACAAAGCTATAAGTGTCCTTGCTGCGGTGCTTCGCTGGTTTTCCAAAACGAGTCGCTGCACTGCGATTCCTGCGGAAATGATTTTGAGCTTGACGCTATGCAGCAAATGGACGATGCCGGAGCACAAATGCAGGGCGAATCAAAATATGACTGGGAGCATTACGAACCGAGAAGTTATGAAACAGACGGAGAGATTGAACTCGCAAGCTATACCTGCCCCTCCTGCGGTGCGGAAATAACCGGTGACGATACAATGGGATCAACCGTTTGTCCATACTGTGGCGATGCAGCGGTGATCAAGGGACAGTTTGAGGGTACCCTCCGACCTGACTATATTATTCCGTTTAAGACAGATAAGAAGGCGGCAATGGAGGCATTTGAAGCAGATTTCAAAAATGCGCCGTTTTTACCGGATGAATTTAAGGTTAAAAAGAAAATAGAAGAAATGGCGGGTGTTTATGTGCCATTTTGGATGTTTGACTGCGACTGCAGTGCTGCGATAACTTACGGTGCACAAAGAACCACAAGCTGGAGTGATTCTAATTATAATTATACAAAAACAGATTATTACAGACTTTTCAGAAGCGGCAGTGTGGGTTTTGCCAACATTCCTGTTGACGGCTCAAAAAAAGCAGATGACGCATATATGGAGGCGGTAGAACCCTTTTGTTATGATGATGCAGTGGAATTTAACGGTGCATATCTTTCGGGGTATATGACGGATAAATATGATGTTTCGGCAGAGGAAAGCATAGATCGGGCGAACGAACGTGTAAAAAATTCAACGGTTTCGGTATTTAAGGAGACAACGAGCGGTTACGCTGCGGTGATTCCCGAAAGTACAAAAATCAGCTTTTCAGACGGTAAAATAAGGTATTCCCTTCTCCCGGTTTGGATGCTCAATATTAAATATATGAACAATACATATAAGTTTGCTGTCAACGGACAGACCGGTAAGGTTGTCGGTGAATATCCTATTGATAACGGAAAAAAATGGAGATACTTTGCGAAAATTGCAGGCTTCTCATATATAGCCGCCATCGCAATAGCATATTTTCTGCTGCGTTAGGGGGTGAGTGCGATGAAAAAAATTGCTATACTTATTACAGCTGTCTTTTGTCTTTTGTCAGTGCTTCCCGTCTATGCGGAATTTGAACGGCCGCCGATTACGGATTTGGCGGGATACCTTACCGAAGAACAGAATGAGGAGCTTACGGCGCAGTTTAACAGTATCCGTGAAAAATACAGCTTTGACGTTGCGTTTGTTTCGGAAAAAAGCCTCTCTGCCGTTGATGCACAAGCGTCGGCAGACGACATTTACGATTATAATGGCTACGGTTACGGTGAAAATTATGACGGAATACTTTTTTACATAGCAGACTACGAAAGAAAATATCATTTTTCCGTCTGCGGCAGCGGTGAAACGATATTCAACGAAAACGGTCTTGCCTATCTTGAAAAAAAAGTTGTGCCGTTTCTGAAGGAAGATAACTATTATGCGGCAGTCAAATCCTATGCCGAGCATACGGAAGAGCTTTTGGAGATGGCAGCAGAGGGTAAGCCGTTCAACAAGAGGCAGCACAGCATGAAGTATATCCTGTGTGTGGTTGCCGGGGCGCTTCTTCTTCCCCTTATTCTTGCGTATTTTATGATGCACAAAAAGCTCTGCGCAATGAAAACGGCGGTCAAAGAGGACTATGCCGGCAACTATATGAAGCCGAACAGTATGAATCTTGACTTTTCAAGGGATATATTCCTTTACAGCACCGTGACAAAAACGGAAAAACCGAAATCGGATTCCGGCAGCCATACATCGTCTTCCGGCAGAAGTCACGGTGGAAGTGGCGGAAGTTTTTAAAAACAAATTTTAAGGAGGAAAGAATTATGGGAATAGGTGATTTTTTTAAGAACATTTTCGGTAAAAAAATTTGTGCATTATGCGGCAAGGAGTGCGGCATGATGCATTGTTCGAAACTCAGGAACAAGGAATTTTTATGTGACGATTGCGGAAATCTATGTTCAAAGTACATTAGGCTGAGCGAGCTGACATTGGACGAAGTCAAGGGGCATATAGAATATATGAAAAGGCAGAACAGACTTTTTGAGGAGGTCTATTCCAAAGAAGGAAAGAAAGACACATACCCTTCGTCGCTCAAGGAAATGGGCATTGAATTTTGCGATGATTTGGGAATGTTTCGGATTAAACACAGAAGCAACACGGGCAGAGGCAAAATGAACGAGCTTTTCCGCTACGATCAGGTGGCAAGCTATGAGGAATACATAGATGAAACACCGGCAACTGAGCCGGGAAAAAATCCTGAATTTAAGGAATGCGGATTAAAAATCAAGCTTTTGGGCGGAAATATGAGCAAGGTTAATACAGACAACAAAAAAGGTCTTCGTCCTCATCCGTATATTAAGCATGAAATTAAAGTTTGTTTCAGCAAAAAAGACCGTTCGGATTTGCAGTATGCACACAATGCAAAATGCAAGTTTGATTATATTTTCGGCGTTCACGATGACGAAAGAGGCTTGTTCGGCTTTGGCAGAAGTAAGGCAGAAAAAAGAGAGGATGCGGCAGCGATTGGAATGGCGGCGGCATTCGGAACGGCTTTTAAGGCTGCAACAAAAGGTGAGGAAGCCGTAACGGAGGCGGACAAAGAAAAACTGAAGGAAGGCATAAATGCCATGAATGACGCAGCGACCGGCGGCATGGCGGTTTACACAAGACGCGCGGACGATGCGGAAGCCAAAATAAAGTAACGGGAGGTGCGAAGCGTGAAAAAATTATCGTTATTGCTTGCAGCACTGCTGATTTTAAGCAGCACTGTTGTCTGTGCGGAATGGGAAACATTCAAATCGGCAGACGGTATGTATGAATACACAAAGGATGGAGTAATTACCGCTTATTACGGTGATGAATTTGCCTTTTTCCCGGCAGAAATAGACGGAACAAAAATCAATGAAATCGGTGTTATGGCTTGTTTTGACTTAGGACTTGAAGCCATATCCGTTGCCGAAGGAATTGAATTGATAAACACAAATGCATTTGAAGGCTGCAATGCCGAAAGTGCATATATTCCGTCAAGTGTGAAAAATATCGGTGAGCGTGCTTTTGCCAACTGCGCAAATCTTAATGAGGTTACATTGAATTCAGAGGAAATAACGTTTGATCTTGATGTGTTTATCGGAACCGGATTTATACAGTTTTATATCCCGTGCACGGCAGATGAGCATGTGATGTACGAAAAAATATCCGACGCAAAGGGTGACGGAAATTTTGAGTTTTTGACTATGCACACCGCACTTGCTGAGAGCATGGAGGAAAAGGATATTTTCGGTGAAAACATGGTATACTGCGAGGACTGTGGCTTTAAAGGAAGCAAATATCTGGAGGATACCTCTATGCCGTTTGCGGACATATCGCCGGACGCATGGTACTATTCTTATGTGCAGACGGCGTACAGCTTCGGCATCATAAACGGGAAAAACAAAAGGGAATTTGACCCGAATGCAGGGCTTACCTGCGCGGAAGCAGCCAAAATTGCCGCGGTAATTCACAATAAAAGCCAATACGAAAGAGAGGAAGTTGAATTCCAAATGACCGGTGAAAACTGGTATGATGTTTATGTGGATTATTGCTATGACAATGCAATACTTGAAGATTATATTATCTTCGATTGGGAGGAAAACGCAACGCGTGCACAGATGGCATATCTGTTTTCGCGGTGCGACGTCAATCCGTATTTTATAAACGATGTTCCGATAACCGATATTCCGGACGTTTATGACACAACGCCCTTCGCATATGAAATTTTGGATCTTTATAATAAAGGGGTCGCAGTGGGAAGCAATGAATACATGGCGTTCTATCCGGATTCACAGGTAAAGCGGAGCGAAGCTGCAGCGCTTATTTCGAGAATACTTTGCTATGATATGCGGATTGAATTGCCGAAAGGGTGATTAAGGTGAGGCTGATGAAAGCAATTGCGATATTTACGGTTATTGCCGGTCTTTTCGGGTGCCGGTCTCCCGGAGAAAAGCCTTTTATGCTTGACGGACCGGGCATGGTGTATGTTGACAGTGAGCATCGCACAGAATATGCAAACACTCTTCCGTTCGATGAAATCGATGACTATCCCTATTGGGCGGTCGCATATCTCGGAGAGGGAGAAAACGGCAGGCTTATATCTACACCCGATATATGGGATATAACAGAATATAAAGAATAAAAAATTTGAAAGGAGAACAGAATTATGGGACTTTTAAAAGCAGGAGCAGGGGCGCTTGGCGGCGTTTTAGCTGATCAATGGAGAGAATTTTTCTACTGCGAAAGTTTGGATGCCGACACACTTGTGGCAAAAGGCGAAAAACGAGTGGGAAAAAGAAGCTCCAACAAAAAGGGAGACGACAATATTATTTCAAACGGTTCAATCATTTCGATAAACGAGGGTCAGAGCATGATTATCGTGGAATCGGGCAAAATTGTTGAATTTTGCGCCGAGGCAGGAGAGTTTGTCTATGACAATTCAACCGAGCCGAGCATTTTCTGCGGCAGCCTGGGAGAAACGGTTAAACAAAGCTTTGCGCAGGTAGGCAAGCGTTTTACTTTCGGCGGCGAACCCGGTAAGGATCAGAGGGTTTATTATTTCAACACAAAGGAAATAACAGGAAATAAATTCGGTACGTCCTCACCCGTACCCTTTAGGGTAACGATAGATGAGTCTATGAACTATAAGCTGTCGGTGGATTTAAGGTGTAACGGCGTGTATTCCTATAAAATAGCCGATCCCGTTATGTTTTATACGAACGTAAGCGGTAATGTCGAATATGTATACAGCCGTTCGGAAATTGACGAAATGCTAAAGAGTGAGCTTTTGGACGCTCTCAGACCGGCATTTGCGCAGATTTCGGCAATGAAAATAATGTATTCCGAAATACCGGCGCATACAAAAGAGGTTACGAAGGCTCTTTCGGAGGAGCTTAAAGCCGAGTGGAGGGAAAAGCGCGGAATCGAGCTTTTCGCCGTAAGCATTAACGGCGTGTCTATCCCCGAGGATCAGAGAAAGAAGATTACCGAGTGGGAGGAAAACGTTATGACAACCAACCCGAATATTGCGGCGGCACGCATTGTCGGCGGTCAGACGGACGCTATGCGAACGGCTGCGGCGAACGAAGGCGGAATGGGCGCAATGGGCGGATTTTTCGGAATGTCTATGGCGCAGAATGCAGGCGGCATGAATGCGGGCAATCTCTTTGCCATGGGTCAGCAGCAACAGCAGCCTCAGCAACAGGCGCAGCAGCCTTTCTCGGCAGGCTGGAGCTGTGAATGCGGTCAGACGGGAAATAACGGAAAATTCTGTATGAATTGCGGAAAACCGCAGGCTCAAACGGACGGCTGGACGTGTTCGTGCGGTACGGTAAACAAGGGTAAATTCTGTCAAAACTGCGGAAATCCAAAGCCTGCGGGCGCGCCGCTGTATAAATGCGACAAATGCGGCTGGGAGCCTCAGGACCCGCAAAATCCGCCGAAATTCTGTCCGGAATGCGGCGACGTATTTGACGATAATGATAAACAATAAAATAATGGGAGGAACTTTAGATTATGAAAAAAATATTAGCGTTCATTTTAGCGGTAGGAATGGTATTTTCGCTCGCTGCGTGCGGCGGTGAAAATACCGGAAAAGAAACCGAAACAAAGCAGGAAACCAAAAAGATTGACTACGCAAATATGACAGAGGACGATCTGATAAAAGAGTTTATTAAAGATGAGCAGAATATAACCTTGGATGAATTTATAGACCTTGCTTCCACATATTCATATGCAACAATCAACAATAAGCTTGAGCTTGATGAAAATATAACAGACAAAGCAATAAAAAAGCTTAAAGAGAATAAAGCAAAGCTGCCGGCGGCAAAGGAATTTGTTGAGCCTCTTTTAAAAAGTGACGCACCGCAGGTAAGAGGCTATGCTTTTTCAAACATCGCCACATTTTTCGGGGCAAGTGATTCGCATAAAGCGTCGGCAAAGGAGATTCTGAAAACCGAAAAAGAGCCTTACGTTATTAAATGTGCGGTAAAAGCTCTTGGAAATGAAGGCGGCAAGGATGCAGAAATCGGCAAATTCCTGCTTGATGCGGCAAAGAATGAAAACGCAGCTGTAAGAAGGCAGGCGGCGGTTGCTCTCGGAAGCACATGGAACAAGACTCTTAACGGAGCGGTTGATGCAGAGATTGAGCTGATGAAGGATTCGGATAAAGAGGTTCGGAAAGCAGCGTATGAGTATGCCGGTCTCCTCGGTGATGACAGGGTGGTTGCGCCTATCTCGGAAATGCTGAAAAACGAGGCTGACGCAGACCTTCATTCAAGCGGTGTAAGAGGACTTGTTTGGCTGTGGTATGATTATCCGTCACACGAAAACACAAGCGAGGCGGCATACAGAGCCACGATAGACTACTTTAAAACCACACCGGGCAGCGACAAAGTTCCCGCATGGGCAGCCGTAACAAGCTTTACCAACAAATCTGAAAAAAATTATGCCGCATGGAAGGAAAAAGCAACATATTTCAATACGGATGAGCTTTATGAAGTTATGCTCGGACTTGTAAAAAACGAAAATTTAGGACGTATGACGCGCGGATATGCCTGCAAACCCATTGCGGTGCATTGCACAAAAGAGCAGTTTGAAGCGTTTGGCGAGGTTGTAAATGCTCTTACCGATAAGAATGCGAAATTTATACAGGACGAGTATCAAAATCAGGCAAAAAAGCTTGAATAGCCACAGAACGGAGGAATGACTATGAAAAAAATAATCGGCGTTATACTGATTGTAGGAGGCTTGCTCTTTGCTTCGCTTGCTGTAAAAGCTCTTGTGTCAGCACCGCAGTCCTACGAGAAAATCAGAGCTGCGGCAACGATTAAAGACGGCAAGGTTATCCCCGAAAACGAAGGGAAGCTTGTGGTTGTTTCGGGAACTCTTAAACCTGCCGAACAGCTTCAGGATCCCATAACTGGTGTTAAGCTTCCCGGAGTAACGGCGAAAAGAACCGTTTGGACTTATAAACGGGATACCAACAGCGATGATGAACAGGTGTGGGACTGGAGGCCTGAGAATACCGACTACAGCGAAAAGGCGAATTTCGGAATCAATGCCGAGATACTTACAACAACCATGCTTGCCGCGCCTACATTACTCGGTGAGTTTAAGGTGGAGAGCGAGCTGCTCAATCCTCTTATAAGAAACACGGAATTTAAGCAATATGACGAGAAGAGCCTCAATGCGGGCTGGAAGGTGCTTTCGGGCGGAAGAGAAAGCAGCTACTGCGTTTCAAAAGAACATTGGCTGCCGAAAAAATCAACAGGTACGTACTCAACGACGGGATATGGAGCTCAAAAAATATCCTACGGTATTGTTTCGCCCGACGATCCGCTCGAATATACGATTATCGGCGTACAAAAAGGCGATACCCTGATAAAGAGCGAAGATGTAGATTCTGTTACAACCGTTAAGGGAATTATGACGGCGGAAGAATTTGCCGAGGAGAACAAAAAAGGAGTGCGCGGCGGCTCGATTTTCGGCATCGTGGCAGGAATATTGCTTGCAATAATCGGTGTTGGAATGATGGCATTCCGGAGGTAGTGAAAATGAAGACGAATACAAAATTATTCTCCGGCGGCGGAACCTATATTTCAAAAGTGGCAATTGCAAGGCTTACATTAAAAAAACACATACAAATGATTATAGGCGGATTCTTCACAGCGGTTTTTCTGTTCGGAATTATTTCGGGGGTTACGGGGTATAACGAAGAACTTCGTGATAACTTGATTACCAATATAGTCATGCTTGTTCCGTCCGTACTCCTTTTGTTAAACGGCATTAAAAACGGCACAATGGCGGCGCGTGCATATCGCTACAACTCAATCTTTATGTGCGATATTGACGGCACAGTAACAATTGACGAGCTTGCAAAGCAATCCGGAAAACCGCCGTTCAGGGTGCTTTCCGAGCTTGAGAAGCTTTTTGATAAAGGAGTGTTCTGTGACTGCACTCTGCAAAAGCAGGGATTGCCCTGCGTGATTCTTTCGGGCAGAGAAAACAGTAAAACAAGCTTTGTTAACGTTGTATGCGAAAAATGCAACGGAACAACAAGGATCCGCGCCGGAAGCTCCGGTAAATGTGAGTATTGCGGAAACGCAATCTCAAGCCGCAATATCGGATAAATGCAAAATCCAAAATAAAGGAGATGCTAAGTTATATCGAAAGATATTAACGCAGACAAAGAAATCTGAAGTTCGGATTATACTGTTATGTAATCCGATACATTCCGGCAAATTTTGCAGAGGAATGTAAAATATCACATCAAAAAGAGGATATAAATGTGAAAAGGACAAGACAATTTTTTCTGTTTTACTGACACTGGCAATGCTGCTTACGCTTGTGCCCGCCATTGAGCTTACCGGCCTTACCGTTGCCCCGGCAAAGGTAAATCTGGATATCAACGACACCTATCAGCTCTCCGCCGTGAAGGAGCCTGTCAACGCAGCGGGCAGCCTGACTTGGACGAGTGACAAGCCCGCAGTCGCGGAGGTTGATACTACCGGCAAGGTGACTGCCAAGGCACAGGGCACGGCAATTATCACAGTCACCTGCGGAACCAAATCCGCTACCTGCACCGTAACGGTCGGCCATACCCACGATACCGACGGGCGGGATTGGGTGTACATGGACCCCGGCACGCATATCAAGACCTGCACAGCGGGCGACGATTTCAAGGTGGAAGCCCACGACTTCTCCGCATGGACAAAGGTTGATGATACCAATCATAGCCGTACCTGCTCCAAGTGCAAGAAGTCCGGCGAAACCGCAAACTACACCGAAACCGCCAACCACAACTGGCAGTGGGTGGCAGTAACCCCCGCAACCCCCAATGCAGATGGCAAGCAGCATGAGGAGTTCAAGGTCTCAACTTTCATTTAACTTAACAAAATACCCCGAAAAGGCTAAAATCTCCCCATCTCCCTCCACCAAAAAATCCGTACGCGAAAGTGTACGGATTTTACTTTTTCATTATTTCCCGATAATATGGCTGCGGCTCGGTTTTTCTGCCGTTTTGCAATAACAAAAATATTCCTCTTGCAAGATAAAAATATATGTGATATAATCTATTGTTAAGGCACATAAAAAAAGGGGGAGATTTCGGAATGGATTTTCAGATTGTTTCTAAGTATAAACCAAGCGGAGACCAGCCGCAGGCAATAGACAAGCTGGTCAGAGGCATAAGAAACGGCGACAGGTTTCAGACGCTCCTCGGTGTTACGGGAAGCGGAAAAACGTTCACTATGGCAAACGTCATCGCCAAGGTGAACAAGCCAACGCTTGTCCTTGCCCATAACAAGACATTGGCGGCTCAGCTTTGCAGCGAGTTTAAAGAAATCTTTCCGAATAACGCGGTAGAATATTTTGTATCATACTATGATTATTATCAGCCTGAGGCATATATAGCAAGTTCTGACACGTATATAGAAAAGGACGCGTCAACGAATGAAGAGATAGACAAGCTTCGCCACAGCGCCACATCCGCGCTTTTCGAGCGCAGAGACGTAATAATCGTTGCAAGCGTATCCTGTATCTACGGCTTGGGCGACCCGATTGACTACAATAATATGGTTGTTTCGCTGAGACCGGGAACAATTCGCGACCGCGACGATGTGATAGCCAAGCTTATCGAGATAAAATACGAGCGCAACGATATAGATTTTTCAAGAAACAAGTTTAGGGTTCGCGGCGATGTGCTTGATGTCTTCCCTTCGGATTCGAGCACGGTGGCTGTCAGAATCGAATTTTTCGGTGACGAGGTTGAAAGAATTTATGAATTTAACCCGACAACGGGCGAGCCGATTGCCGAGCGCAGTCACATTGCCATATACCCCGCATCGCACTATGTTACCACCCCCGAAAAGAGAGACAGAGCGATAGAAAGCATAAGAAAAGAGCTTGCGCTGAGGCTTGAAGAATTAAAAAAGGAAAACAAGCTTATAGAGGCGCAGCGGCTTGAAGAGCGCACGAATTATGATATAGAAATGATGCTTGAAACAGGCTTTTGCAACGGAATAGAAAACTATTCGCGGCACATAAGCGGAAGAGAGGCAGGAAGCCCGCCGTTTACGCTTATGGACTATCTGCCGAAGGACTTTCTGCTTTTTGTTGACGAATCGCACGTAACGCTTCCTCAGGTGGGGGCGATGTACGCGGGCGACCGCTCGCGCAAGGAGAGTCTTGTTAAATACGGGTTTCGGCTTCCGTCGGCTTTTGACAACAGACCGCTGACATTTGACGAGTTTTACGAAAGAATAAATCAGGCGGTTTTTGTAAGCGCAACCCCTGCCGCGTTTGAGCGCGAGCATTCGGCAGAGATTGTCGAGCAGGTTATAAGACCTACGGGCTTGCTTGACCCGATTGTGGAGGTAAGACCGATTGAGGGGCAGATTGACGACTTGTACAGCGAGATTCAAAGCAGAATCAAGCGCGGCGAAAGGGTTCTTGTCACCACTCTTACAAAGAAAATGGCAGAGAGACTGACCGAATATTTTGAAGAAATGGACGTAAAAGTCAGATACCTTCATTCGGACGTTCATACAATAGAGAGAATGGAGATAATAAGAGATTTGCGTCTTGGTGTGTTTGACGTGCTTGTGGGAATCAACCTTCTGCGCGAGGGATTGGATATCCCCGAGGTATCGCTTGTGGCTATTCTTGACGCGGATAAAGAGGGCTTTTTAAGAAGTGAAACATCGCTTATCCAGACAATAGGCAGAGCGGCGCGAAACGCCGAGGGAAAGGTAATAATGTATGCCGATACCGTAACGGGTTCTATGCAGAGGGCAATTGACGAGACAATGCGCCGCAGAGAGATTCAGGCGGCATATAACGATAAAAACAGAATTGTTCCTAAGACAATTAAAAAGAGCGTCAGCGAGGTAATAGAGGCAACCAAGGCGGTAACGGTTCCGCGCAAGGCGGCAACCGATAAAGAGAAAAAAGCGGCGGATATCCGCGGCAAGATAGCAGAGCTTACCACAGATATGCGCAAGGCGGCAGAGCTGCTTCAGTTTGAGCTTGCAGCACAGATAAGAGACGAGATTCGCAGACTTGAAGACGAACAAGGAGAAGAATAATGAACAAAAATATTATTATCAAGGGTGCAAGAGAAAATAATTTGAAGAATATATCGCTTGAGATACCAAGGGATAAGCTTGTTGTCATGACGGGACTTAGCGGCTCGGGCAAATCATCGCTTGCGTTTGAGACGATTTATGCCGAGGGTCAGCGCAGATATGTAGAGTCGCTTTCAGCTTATGCGCGGCAGTTTTTGGGGCAGATGGACAAGCCCGATGTGGATTTGATAGAGGGGCTGTCGCCCGCCATATCTATTGACCAGAAGACGACGGGCAAAAACCCGCGTTCAACGGTGGGAACGGTAACCGAAATCTATGATTACATCAGGCTTTTGTATTCAAACATCGGTATTCCCCATTGCCCGAAGTGCGGCAAGGAGATTGCTCCGCAATCGGTTGACCAGATAGTGGACGCGGTTTATGCGCTGCCCGAAAAAACAAAAATTCAGGTAATGGCGCCGATTGTCCGCGGAAGAAAAGGCGAATATATAAAAACCTTTGAAAAGGCACGTAAAAGCGGATTTGTAAGAGTGCGTGCCGACGGCGAGATTTACGAGCTTACGGGCGAGCCGATTAAGCTTGACAAGCAGAAGAAGCACAGCATCGATATAGTGATTGACCGTCTTGTGATTCGCAACGGAATAAGCAAAAGACTTACCGATTCGATTGAAACGGCACTTAAAATGGCGGACGGACTTGTTCTGATAGATGTAATCGGAGGGAAAGAGCAAATGTTCAGCCAGAACTATGCCTGTGATGGCTGCGGAATAAGCATACCCGAGTTTACGCCCAGAATGTTCTCGTTTAACACTCCTTACGGCGCGTGCCCGACCTGTATGGGGCTTGGCACGGTAACGACCGTCTCGCCCGATTTGGTTATTCCTGACAGAAGTTTAAGCATAAACGAGGGTGCAATCGCCGCCTCGGGCTGGACGGGAACAGAGAAAAACAGTATATCCAGAATGTATTACGAGGGTATGGCTGAAAGGTACGGATTTAGCCTTGATACACCGATTGAAGAGCTTCCCGACGATATAATCGATATTCTTCTTTACGGAACAAAAGGCGAAAAGCTTAAGCTTACCTATGACAGACGGTACGCAAAGGGCGTTCAGTATGCCAAGTTTGAGGGAATTATCCCGAATCTTAAGCGCAGATATGAAGAAACAACGTCAGAGTGGGCAAAGGCGGATATAGAAAGCTTTATGGTAAGCGCCAGATGCCCCGACTGCGGAGGTGCGCGCCTTAAGCCCGAAACCCTTGCGGTAACGCTTGACGGGCTGAATATAAACGAACTGACAAAAATGTCGGTTGCGGACGCGCTTGAATTTTTTAAACAGCTTGGCGGAAAGCTTTCTCAAAAGGAAATGATAATAGCCAAAAACATTTTAAAAGAGATTATAGGACGTCTGGGATTTCTGTCGGATGTGGGGCTTGAATATCTTACTCTCTCGCGCAGTGCGGGCACACTGTCGGGAGGAGAGGCACAGCGTATACGCCTTGCCACGCAAATCGGCTCAAGCCTGATGGGCGTTATCTATATTCTTGACGAGCCGAGCATCGGCCTGCACCAGCGCGATAACGACAGGCTGATTGCAACGTTAAAGCGGCTGAGAGATTTGGGCAATACTTTGCTTGTGGTAGAGCACGATGAAGATACTATGCTCGCCGCCGACCATATAGTAGATATAGG
>OLPI01000650.1_pt1 | contig 32998 bp, 37 predicted proteins | sample 1672361 | NCBI WGS metagenome assembly OLPI01 (sample SAMEA3136675, study PRJEB25190) | human gut metagenome
GTTTCGATACCGGGACACTGCAATAAAAACAAAAAACCGGAGTCGGTTCGCCTCTAAAAAAGCGAGGCACCTATGGTTTCCACCGTAGCTTCGAACCGGGTTCACGCAATAAACGTATAAGGAGTGCGCTAAAGCGCTATTAAAAAAATGGCAGAGCTTACACCGATGAAAATGCAATATCAGCAGATCAAGTCGCAATACAGCGACTGTCTGCTGTTTTTCCGCCTCGGGGATTTTTACGAGATGTTCGACGAGGACGCGCGCGTTGCCTCGCGTGAGCTTGACCTTGCGCTGACCACGCGCGACAGGTCGGTCGCCGACCCCGAGCAGCGCACGCCTATGTGCGGCGTTCCGTATCACAGCAGCCAGACGTATATAGCGCGGCTGATCGCCAAGGGCTACAAGGTCGCCATCTGCGAGCAGATAGAGGACCCGGCGACGGCCAAGGGCCTTGTCAAGCGCGACGTTATAAGGATAATCACCCCCGGCACGGTGACGGACGCTTCGATGCTCGAGGAGGGTAAGAGCAACTACCTGGGCGCGGTGTACTACGAATCGGGCAAGTGCGCGGCGGCGTTCTGCGATATCTCGACGGGCGAGTTCTGCGTCGCGGCGTTCGAGGGCGATAACCTGAGCCATGTGCTCAACGAGCTTGGCCGCTTCGCGCCGCGCGAGCTTATCATGAACAGGGGCGCGGCCGAGACGAAAACTATTCCCGACTTTGCGCAGAAAAAGCTCGGCTGCATGCTCGAAATGGGCGGCGACGATTACGAATACATGTCCTGCGCTGCGCGCGTGTGCGAGCAGTTCGGCCTTTCCTCGATCGACGAGGCCGGGCTTGGCGACGCACCGGCGGCGGTGTCGGCAGCCGGCGCGCTTTTGCGGTATATCAGCGAAACGCAGAAAACCGACATGGCGCACATCCGCCGCATCGACCTGTTCACCGGCGGAAGATACATGGAGCTTGACTGGGCGACGCGCCGCTCGCTGGAGCTGACGGAATCGCTGCGCACGGGCGAAAAGCGCGGCTCGCTTCTGTGGGTGCTGGACAAGACGAAAACGCCGATGGGCGGACGCGAGCTGCGCGCGTGGATCGAGCGGCCGCTTCTTAGCCCCATCGCCATAAAGCGCAGGCTCAGCGCCGTGGACGAGCTTTTCAAGGACAACGTCGCGCGCGGCGAGCTTATCGACACTCTGCGCGGCATGGGCGACATGCAGCGGCTTATCGGCCGCATAGTTTACGGCACGGCAAACGGCCGCGACCTTATCGTTCTGCGCGACTGCGCGGCGGCGCTGCCGAGGATAGTTGAGCTTTTAAAGCCCTTCAAAAGCGCGCTTCTGCGCTCGATATCCGAGCTTGACACGCTTGAGGAGATACACATGCGCATAAGCTGGGCGATCTGCGACGATCCCCCGTTTTCCGTGCGCGAGGGCGGCATACTCAAGCCCGGCTACTCCGACCAGGTCGATCACCTGCGCAACATCCGCGATAACGGCGCGCAGGCAGTCGCGGAGCTTGAGGCCAAGGAGCGCATCCGCACCGGCATAAAAAAGCTCAAGATCGGCTACAACAAGGTGTTCGGCTACTACATCGACGTGCCGAAATCCGCAGGCGATGTCAAGATCCCCGATAACTACATACGCAAGCAGACGCTTGTTTCAAACGAGCGCTACTTCACCCCGGAGCTGAAGGAGCTTGAAACGACGCTCCTGACCGCTTCGGACAAGATAAAGCAGCTGGAATACGACTTTTTCATGGACCTGTGCAGCACGATAGCCGAGCAGGTCGCGAAGGTCCAGGCAACCGCCGAGGCGATAGCGCAGCTTGACGTTCTGTGCGCCTTTGCCGAGGTCGCCGTGCGCAACGACTACTGCATGCCGGAGGTGGACGCCTCGGGCGAGCTTATCATCCGCGAGGGGCGGCACCCCGTCGTCGAGCAGACGCTCAGCGACATTGCCTTTGTTCCGAACGACACGCAGCTAAACTGCGAGGGCAACCGCGTCGCCATCGTCACCGGGCCGAACATGGCCGGTAAGAGCACCTACATGCGCCAGACCGCGCTCATAACGCTCATGGCGCAGATAGGCTCCTTTGTTCCGGCAAAAAGCGCCGTCATCGGCGTCGTTGACCGCGTGTTCACGCGCATCGGCGCGTCGGACGATCTCGCGTCGGGCCAATCGACCTTCATGCTCGAGATGAGCGAGGTCGCGAATATCCTCAGCCACGCGACGGGGCAAAGCCTGCTGATCCTCGACGAGATCGGCCGCGGCACCTCGACCTACGACGGCATGGCGATAGCGCGCGCGGTGCTGGAATACTGCGCGGACAAGAAAAAGCTCGGCGCAAAGACGATGTTCGCAACGCATTATCACGAGCTGGCCGCGCTCGAGGGCAGCGTCGAGGGCGTGCACAACTATTCGATAAGCGCGAAAAAGCAGGGCGACAGCCTCGTTTTCCTGCGCAAGATCGTGCCCGGCGCTGCCGACGACAGCTACGGCATCGAGGTCGCAAAACTCGCCGGAGTTCCGGACAAGGTCGTTTCCAAGGCCAAGACCTATCTCCGGCAGTTCGAGGCCGAAGCCGCGTCGCCCAAGGCGAAAAAGCCGGAAAAGGACGATCAGATAAGCCTTGTTGACGCAGGCACCGACGAGGTCGGGCGCATTCTGCGCAGCACGGACATAAATTCACTCACACCGCTCGAGGCGCTGAATCTGCTCAGCGAGCTTCAGCAGAAAGCGAGGGGCTGATGCGCGACAGTCTGAAAAAATCCGAGTTTTGGAGCGCGATGATACTTTTGGTGCTCCACATGGCGGTGTTCCCGATCGCGCTGAGCCTGCTGATGGCGGCAAAGCCCGACCTTTTGAGCGCTTCGCAGATGAATTTTATCTACTATGCGCTGAGCCTGCTGCTTGTCGCGCTGTTTCTGGGCAAGTTCCTGCGCCGCAGCTTCGACGGGCTTGTTGACGCGCCGGGCAGGTGCCTGACGAGCTTCGCGCTCGGCTGGGTAGCGTATATCGCGCTCGGCATGATAGCGACGTATGCGCTCAAGGAGCTGAACATAAACACCGACAACCTCAACGAGCAGACCATAAGCACCATGCTCAGCTCCGACCGCGGCATCATCATCGCAATGACAGTTTTCCTCGCGCCCATCGTCGAGGAGAGCATCTTCCGCGGCGGAATTTTCTGCGGTCTGCATCAAAAAAGCCGCGTCGCGGCCTACGCCGCGTCGATCGTGATGTTCTGCCTTTACCACGTCTGGCAGTACGCCGTGCTGCTGTGGGACGCAAGCTATCTTCTGCTTGCGATACAGTATATCCCGGCGGCGATAGTCCTGTGCAGGATCTACGAGCGCTCCGGCTCGATCTGGACAAGCATATTCTTCCACATGTCGGTCAACGCGATCGCCGTGTTCTCCGCCGGCAGCGCCGCTGTCGGACTTCTACCCTGATCTGAGAGGTGCCAATGAAAATAAGCACGAAAAAAATCGCGATAAGCGCAATGCTCATCGCCTTCGACGTAATATTCACGCGCGTACTTGCTCTTAACATGCCGCTGACGAAGATCGGCCTCGGCTTTGCCGCGGTGATGGTCTGCGGCATGCTCTACGGCCCCGGCTGGGCGGCGCTCTGCGCCGGACTGGGCGACCTTGTCGGCTCGCTGCTGTTCCCGACGGGGGCGTATTTCCCCGGCTTCACCGTCACGGCCGCCATCGGCGGCGCGATCCTCGGCGCCGCGCTTTATAACAGACGCCTGAAGCTCTCCGGCTGCATCCTCACCGCGTTTGTAAACGGCCTTGTCGTTTCGCTCATCCTCAACACGACGATGATCTCGCTCGTGTTTGGCCCGCCGCTCGGCCCCCTGTTTTTGACGCGCCTCGGGCAGTTCGGCATCATGCTGTGCGTGCAGACGCTCGTCCTGTTTTACCTCGAGCGCTCCGACACGCTGTACAATAAGATCATCTCCCTCAGAGACTGAAAAAACTCCTGCACCGCCCGGTGCAGGAGTTTTTTCAGTGGCGCTTTGGAGCACCCACGGATACGCTTATCTCTGGTGGCCCGGTTCGAGAGTGCGTGCAAAACCATGGCTGCCTCGCTTTTTCAGAGGCGCTTTGACGCAGCTTCGACACCGGGATACCGCAACAACCGTATCCGTAGCGGCCCCAATTCGCCACTAAAAATAAAACCGGGACGGTGGATACCGTTCCGGTTTTTTGAATGCTTATTATCAGAGCTGCTTCTGAGCGTTGATCTTGACGCCGGGGCCCATGGTGGAAGCGGTGACGCAGGACTTGATGTACTGGCCCTTTGCCGCTGCGGGCTTTGCCTTGATGATAGCGCCGATGAGAGCTGCGTAGTTCTCGTACAGCTTATCTGCACCGAAGGAGACCTTGCCGATGGGGCAGTGGATGATGTTGGTCTTATCCAGACGGTACTCGACCTTACCGGCCTTGGACTCTTTGATAGCCTGAGCGATGTTGGGGGTGACGGTGCCTGCCTTGGGGGAGGGCATCAGTCCCTTAGGACCGAGGACCTTACCGAGACGACCGACGGTGCCCATCATGTCGGGGCTTGCGATAACGGTGTCGAACTCGAACCAGTTCTCCTTCTGGATCTTCTCAACGAGATCCATGCCGCCGGCGTAGTCTGCGCCTGCTGCCAGAGCCTCTTCCTTACGCTCGTCCTTGCAGAAAACGAGGACGCGGACGGTCTTGCCGGTGCCGTTGGGAAGGACGATAGCGCCGCGGACCTGCTGGTCTGCGTGACGGCCGTCAACGCCGAGCTTGACGTGCAGCTCGACGGTCTCGTCGAACTTTGCCTTGCTTGCCTTTATTACCAGGCCGAATGCCTCCATGGGATCATAGAGGGCCTGCTTATCTATGAGCTTTGCGCTCTCTTTATAATTTTTACCTCTAAACAATTTCGTTTCCTCCTAAAAATGTGGTTGAGTCGGAATAAATCCTCCCACTTTTGCCTTTCCTCAGTCGCCGACCAGGACGCCCATGGAACGGCAGGTGCCTGCGATCATGCTCATTGCAGACTCAATGTCGGTGCAGTTGAGGTCAGGCATCTTCTGCTCTGCGATCTTGCGGAGATCTTCCTTGCTGATGGTCGCGACCTTGTCCCTCTGGGGAACGCCGGAAGCGGTCTCGATGCCGCAGGCCTTCTTTATCAGCAGTGCTGCCGGGGGAGTCTTGGTGATAAAGGTGAAGCTGCGGTCGGAGTAAACGGTGATAACGACAGGGATCATCATGCCCATGTCGCCCTTAGTGCGCTCGTTAAAATCCTTGGTGAACTGGCCGATGTTGACGCCGTACTGACCAAGTGCAGGGCCTACAGGGGGAGCCGGAGTCGCCTTTCCTGCGGGAACCTGGAATCTGACATATCCAACTATTTTCTGTGCCATAATTCAGCACCTCTTTCTTATTATTCTTTGATTTCCTCGACCTGATCAAGCTCAAGATCGACGGGGGTCTCTCTGCCGAACATCGAAACGACGACGCGGACTCTGTCCTTATCGGGCTCAAGCTCCTCAACCGTGCCGAGGAAGCCTGCGAGGGGACCGTCGGTGACCTTGACGGTGTCGCCGACCTGATAGCCCGTGACGATCTCGTGACGCTCGACGCCGAGATCATATATTTCCTGCTCCGTGAGGGGGACGGCCTTGCCGCCTGCGCCGACGAAGCCGGTTGCGCCGCGGACGTTGTGGATAAGATGCCAGCTATCATCGGTCAGCACCATCTTGCACAGAACATAGCCCGGGAACACCTTGCGCTCGACGGTCTTTTCGCCGCCGTCGGTGATCTCGGTCACGGTTTCCATGGGGATGTTGACCTCCTGGATCAGATCCTGCATCCTGCGGTTCTCGGCAGCCTTCATGATCGCTGCCGCAACTGCGTTTTCATAACCGGAATAGGTATGGATCACATACCATCTTGCGTCCTCTGCCATGGCCACTAACCCGCCAGCTCGAAGATGACGTTAACGACCAGACCTGCCAGCTCGTCAAATCCCCAAAGGACGACGGCGGCAAGCGCCATAACAAAAAGTGCGACACCGGTGTTGGTCGCAAGCTGCTTCGGGGTCGGCCATACGACCTTCTTCAGCTCGCTTTTAAGCTCGCGGAACCATTTTCCGATGCGCTGGAAAAAACCAAGTTTCTTCTCTTCTTTCTTGACGGCGTTGGTGTTCTTGACAGGAGTAGCTTTTTTCTTCTCTTCAGCCATTTTTTACACTCATCCTTTCAGAAAGTTACTTGGTTTCGACGTGCTTGGTGTGCTTTCTGCAGAAAGGGCAATACTTGCTTCTCTCAAGCTTTTCGGAAGTATTCTTCTTGTTCTTGACAGTGTTGTAGTTCCTCTGCTTGCACTCATCACATCTAAGTGTGATCTTGACTCTGTTGTCAGCCATACTTTTCGGCACCTCCTATTTTATTTATCCGCGTTACGGTGCGGACATTTGCCTCCCTGTATGGGAACCCGGATCCCTGCCCCGCGCCCAAATAAGCGCACGAAAAAAGACCTCTCGTCCGACAGGTAATCATTAATATACCATATACCCCCTCATTCGTCAAGGTTTTTTAGTGGCGAATTGACGCACCTACCAATACATTTTTTGCGGCAGCCCGGTTCGAGACAATGGTGGAAACCGTATCGTTTCGCGCTTTTTTGGAGGCGAATTGGGGCACCTACGGATACGGTTATCTCTGGCGGCCCGGTGTCGAAGTTACCGATGAAACCGGGAAACTGCCGCGCTACGCAAGGTTGTGCTATATTTGTGCAAAATTAGGCTGCACCCAATTGTCTTCCCCTCAAGCTCCGCAAGGGGAAGACATTTAGTGGCGCATTACTGCACCTACGGATACAGTGATTGCGGTTGCCCGACCGGAAACAACTGAACAAACCATAGCGTTTCGCGCCCTGTTAGTACGGCGCTGAATTTTGCGCCGCACCACATTGGCTCACCTGTCAAGGGGAGCAGGCAGCTTTGCTGCCGAGGGGTTGAATTAAATCCGTGCGCTTTAGCACACACAATGGCTAACTGCTATCAGCTATCAGCTCTCAGCTGCGAAGCCGCCCGGTTTCCACCAATGTCCCGAACCGGGCAACAGCAAAACTCAGCAACGCACTACTGGGTTGCGTAGCAGATACGGTTTCCACCAATGTCCCGAACCGGGCAACCGCAATAACCGTATCCGTAGGTGCGTCAAAGCGCCTCTAAAAAATATTGAATTGTGGAGATATTGTGGTATAATAAGCTATTATAATTTGCCCTTGGCAAATGGGGGCAGCCGTAAGGTAAACGGAGGTTTTGAACATGGGTAAAAAACAATTCAAAGCTGAGAGCAAGCGTCTGCTTGATCTCATGATCAACTCGATCTACACCAACAAGGAGATATTCCTCAGAGAGATCATCTCCAACGCATCCGACGCGATAGACAAGCTCTGCTACATCTCGCTGACGGATGACAAGGTCGGCCTTGAAAGGTCCGATTACCGCATCCGCATCACCGTTGACAAGGACGCGCGCACGATCACGGTGTCCGACAACGGCATCGGCATGAGCCAGGACGAGGCCGAGAAGAACCTCGGCGTCATCGCAAAGAGCGGATCTTATAATTTCAAAAACGACATGAGCGCCGAAGAGGCGGAGAAAGACGATATATCCATCATCGGCCAGTTCGGCGTCGGCTTCTATTCCGCGTTCATGGTTTCCGACAAGGTCACCGTCATCACGAAGAAGTACGGCGAGGAAAAGGGCGTCAAGTGGGAAAGCACGGGCGCCGACGGCTACACCGTCACCGAGTGCGACAAGTTCAAGCCCGGCACGGACGTCATCATGCACATAAAAGAGGACACCGACGAGGAGATCTACGGCTCGTACCTCGAGATATGGAAGCTCAAGGCGCTGGTCAAGAAGTATTCCGACTATGTCCGCTGGCCGATCGTCATGGACATCACCCACCAGGAGCAGCAGCCCACCGGCGAGGAGGACAAGGACGGCAAGCCCGTTATGCACACCGTCAACGTCACCGCTCCCGAAACGGTCAACTCCATGGTGCCTATCTGGCAGCGCGCCAAGACCGAGGTCACCGACGACGAGTGCGTCGCGTGGTACAAGGAAACGAACCGCGACCAGACCGACCCGGCAGCGGTGCTGCGCATAAACGCCGAGGGCGTTGTGTCCTACAAGGCGCTGCTGTTCATACCCGGCAAGGATATCGACAACGGCATTTCCGGCGCAACGAAGAAGGGCGTCAAGCTCTACTGCAACGGCGTGCTTATCATGGAGGACTGCGACAAGCTGCTGCACGACTATTTCGAGTTCGCGCGCGGCGTCGTCGATTCGCCCGACCTGAGCCTGAACATCTCGCGCGAGATATTGCAGCACAACCGCCAGCTCAAGGTCATCGGCCAGAACCTTGAAAAGAAGATCAAGGCCGAGCTTGAAAAGATGATGCGCGACGATCGCCCGAAGTACGAGACGTTCTGGAAAAACTTCGGCATCCACATCAAGTGCGGCGTCTGCGACGAGTACGGCCGCTTCACCGATTTTCTCAAGGATCTGCTGATCTTCTACACCTCCGAGGACTCGATGCGCTCGCTCAAGGAATACGTTGACGCAATGCCCGAGAGCCAGAAGGCCATCTACTACGCCTCGGCCGACACCGTAAAGCACGCAATGGCTCTGCCGCAGTGCGAGGAGGTCCGCTCGCGCGGCTATGAGATACTCTATCTCGACCACCCAATCGACGAGACCGTGCTCCAGCAGCTTCGCATGTACGAGGGCAAGGGCTTTGTCAACATTCTCACCGAGGATCTCGGCTTCCAGACCGACGAGGAGAAGAAGGCGGCCGAGGAGAAGGTCGTCGAGAACAAGGAACTGCTCGACTTCATCCGCGACAGCATCGGCGATGAGAAGCTCAAGCAGGTAACGCTTTCGAGCAAGCTCGTTTCGTCGGCATGCTGCCTGACCTCGACCGGCGGCTTCACGCTCGAGATGGAAAAATACTTCCGCAACGGCCCGAGCGAGGAGATGCGCAAGCTGCGCGCCGACCGAGTGCTCGAGCTTAACGGCAAGCACGCCGCCTGCCTTGCAATAAAGAAGGCTTACGACGACGGCGATAAGGACAAGGCCGCCGCCCTGTCGAAGATACTGTACGCCCAGTCCGAGCTGATAGCCGGCGTCGAGATCGAAGACCCCACCGCCTACGCCGACCTCGTCTGCAGTCTTTTTTAATTGCGATTTGACGCAGTCACGGATACGGTGATTGCCGGTAGCCCGGTTCGGAACATTGGTGGAAACCGTGGTTGCCACGCGCCGCGTTAGTGCGAGGCAACTACGGTTTCCACCGCAGCCTCGAACCGGGATACCGAAATAAATGTATCCGTAAACTTTTAATGCGCCTCTAAAAAAACGTATAGGAGAAGCGCCAAAGCGCCTCTGAAAAAATGAGAGATAGACTTGGAATTTACATTCACATACCGTTTTGCGTTTCAAAATGCAGCTACTGCGATTTCTACTCGATCGCCGGCGGCAAGCAGCGCATGCCCGACTATCAGTCGGCGCTGCTGTCGCACATAAGCGAGTCGGCCGAAGCGATAGAGAGCTACGAGATCGACAGCATCTACATCGGCGGCGGAACGCCGAGCTGCTACGGCGCAAAGCGCATCGTCGAGATCCTCGACGAGCTCAAGCGCATCGGCAACGTGCGCCTCGACTCGGAGATAACGGTCGAGGTAAACCCCGACACGACGAAGCTTGAGGAGCTGAAGCTCCTGCGCACGGAGGGCGTGAACCGCCTGTCGATCGGCGTGCAGTCGGCAAACAACGACATATTGAAGATCATCGGCCGGCGGCATAATTTCCGCCAGGCGGAGATAGCCGTTGACACGGCGCGCGAGGCCGGGTTTGAGAACGTGAGCCTTGACCTGATATACGGCCTGCCGAGCCAGACGCGCGGCGACTGGGCCGACACGCTCTCGCGAGCGCTTGAGCTGCACCCGGAGCACCTTTCGTGCTACGGCCTGAAGCTTGAGGAGGGAACGCCGATGTATCGCAGCTACCTCGGCTCGCCGCTCATCCCGGACGAGGACGAGCAGGCCGACATGTACCTGTACACGGTCGATACGCTGGCGCACTACGGTCTGAAGCAGTACGAGATATCGAACTTCGCCATACCCGGCTACGAATCGCGGCATAATTTGAAGTATTGGCAGCTGGGCGACTACATGGGCTTCGGCCCGGGCGCGCACTCGTGCGCAGGCGGCGTGAGATACAGCTATGTGCGCGATCTTGACAGGTATGTTTCCGCCGTGGTGGGCGACAGCATGATAATCGACGAGTACGAGCAGATAGTTCCCATCCAGAAGGCCACGGAATATCTCATGCTCGGCATGCGCACGACCCACGGTATATCCGAAAAGGAATACCATAGGATATACCGCAGCGACTGGGAGCCGATAGAGGAGACCTTCGAGCTGTTCGAGCGCAAGGGCTGGGCAGAGCGCGACGGCGAGCGCTGGCACCTCACCCCGGCAGGCTTTTTGATCTCGAACGTGCTCATAAACGCCGTTCTGGAGGCGCAGACCGGCGCAAAGGTCGAGAACAATCCGTGGATGCGCGACGCGTTCCGCCAGGAAAAGAAGCAGGAGCTTCCGCAGGGCGAGTACGAGCGCTTCACCTCGGTGTATAAGGATAAGCTGAACTGATAAAAGGAGGGACGGCATGGCAATAGGCAAGCATGAAGCTTCAAAAAAGTCTGAAAAGACCAAACCCGAGAAAAAGCCGAAACGCTCGGGCGGCGCGAAAAAAGCCGTCCTGATAATCGTGATCGTCTGCGCCTTCTTAGCAGCGGCCGCCCTAGGCGGAGGATACCTCGTCGGGCATTCGGATAAGATCCACCCCGGCATGACCCTCGGCGGAGTGAGCATCGGCGACATGACGGCAGGTGACGCGGCCGCCGCGCTTGAAAAAGCCGGCTGCGACTTTGCCGGCGGCAGCGTCAAAGTAACGCTCCCGGGCGATTTTGAGTTTGCCGTATCGGCCGAGCAGGCCGGGATGGCGATGAGCTGCGCGCAGGCCGCGCAGGCGGCGTTTGACTACGGCCACTCGGGAAATGCTTTCGGCGACCTTGTGTGCTATTTTAAAAGCATCACAGGCGGCGTGAGCGATGCCGAGATCCTCGCCTCGGCGAGTGCCGACGGCGTTCGCGCGGCGGTGGATAAGGCGCTTAATGACTATAACGAGCACATGGGCAAGGGCTACGAGGTCGATGAGGAAAACCAGACCCTGAAAATGATAAAGGGCCTGTCAACGAAGGATATCGACGCCGATAAGCTCTGCGAGAGCATCGTAAAGGCGTTTTCCGACGGAAGCGGCGCCGTTAAATACGAGGTCGGCGGCGAAAATGCCGAAGCGCCGGACTTTGACAAGCTGCACGAGGAGATATGCGCCGAGGCGCTCGACGCAAAATACGACCCCGAAACGCAGAAGGCTACCGAGAGCCGCGTCGGCATTGAGTTTGACGCGAAAAAGGCTCGGGAGCTTTGGGATAAGGCCGAAAACGGCGCAACGGTGAAGATACCGCTGGCCGTGACTCAGCCGAAATATACTCAGGAGCAGCTTGATAAGATGCTCTTTGCCGACAAGCTCGGCTCGCAGACGACGGGCTATGCCTCGAGCAACGCAAACCGCGCAACGAACGTTGAGCTTTCGGCCAAAAAGATAAACGGATATATCCTCGCTCCGGGCGAAACGTTTTCGTACAACACCGTTGTCGGCAAGCGCACTGCCGAGGCCGGCTTCAAATCCGCCGGAGCATACGCCGGCGGCAAGGTGGTGCAGGAGATAGGCGGCGGCATATGCCAGACCTCATCGACGCTCTACTGCGCGGCGCTGTACGCAAATCTTGAGATCGTCGCGCGCGACGAGCACGGCTTTGCCGTTTCCTATGTCCCCTGGGGCATGGACGCAACGGTCAGCTGGGGCGGCCCGGAGTTCAAATTCAAAAACAACCGCGAATTCCCCATAAAGATCGTGACCAAATGCGAAAACCGCCAGCTCACGATAGAAATTTGGGGCACCGACACCGACGGAAGCTATGTTAAGATGGACTATTCGGCGTGGACGGTGTATGATACAACGTATCCGAGCGTTGCGATAGGCACAAAGGCCGTGACCTACCGCTGCGTTTACGATAAAGACGGCAACCTGATAAGCCGAAACAAAGAGGCAAACAGCTACTACCACTATCACCCCGAGAATATACAGTGGCCGACACCGTCGCAAACCCCGGCCCCGGCCGAAAGCCCGGCGCCGTCAGAAACAGCAAGCGCTGATCCTTAAACGAATGGAGAAACACATAATGGAAAAGGGAAAGTTTTATATCACAACACCGATCTACTACCCCTCGGATAAGCTGCACATAGGCCACACCTATTGCACCGTGGCGACCGACGCCATCGCGCGTTATAAGAGAATGTGCGGCTACGACGTCATGTTTCTGACCGGCACCGACGAGCACGGCCAGAAGATAGAGGAAAAGGCAAAGGCCGCCGGCCTTACGCCCAAGGAGTTTGTCGATAAGATCGTCGAAGGCCCCGGCGGCATCACCGATCTGTGGAAGCTCATGAACATATCCAACGACCGCTTCATCCGCACGACCGACGACTATCATGTTCAGGCCGTCCAGCGCATCTTCAAGAAGATGTACGACAAGGGTGACATCTACAAGGGTGCGTATAAGGGCATGTACTGCACGCCCTGCGAAAGCTTCTGGACCGAGAGCCAGCTCAAGGACGGCAAATGCCCCGACTGCGGCCGCGAGGTCCACTACGCCGAGGAGGAGGCCTACTTCTTCCGCCTTAGCAAATACGCAAAACCCGTGCAGGAGCTGCTCGAGAGCGGCACCTTCCTTGAGCCTGCATCGCGCGTAAACGAGATGATAAATAACTTCATAAAGCCCGGCCTCGAGGATCTGTGCGTTTCGCGCACGAGCTTCACCTGGGGCATCCCCGTTGATTTTGACCCCGGCCACGTCGTGTACGTCTGGGTCGATGCCCTGTTTAACTACACCTCCGCGCTCGGCTTCTTAAACGATAAGTACGACGATTACGACAAGTTCTGGCCGGCCGACGTTCACATCGTCGGCAAGGAGATCGTCCGCTTCCACTCGATCATATGGCCGGCAATGCTCATGAGCATGGAAATGCCCCTGCCCAAGAAGGTCTACGGCCACGGCTGGCTGGTCATCGACGGCGGCAAAATGAGCAAGTCAAAGGGCAACGTCGTTGACCCGTACAAGCTTGCCGACATGTTCGGCGTCGATGCGCTCAGGTTCTTCCTGCTGCGAACCTTCCCCTTCGGCTCGGACGGCAACTTCTCAAACGAGCTGCTTATATCCACCATAAACACCGACCTTGCAAACGACCTGGGCAACCTCGTTTCGCGCACGACCGCAATGGTCGAAAAGTATTTCGGCGGTACTCTGCCTGCCGAGCGCGAGGCCGACGCTGTTGACGATGAGCTTAAAGAGCTTGCGCGCACGAGCCGCGATAAGTACGAGCAGCAGATGGACAAGCTCCAGCTCCACCTTGCGCTCGAGGAGGTCTTCAAGCTCATCCAGCGCGCAAACAAATACATCGACGAAACAGCTCCCTGGCAGCTTGCCAAGGATGAGAGCAAAAAAGCTCGCCTTGCAAGCGTTCTGTATAATCTGCTCGAGTGCCTGCGCATAAGCCTCATCATGCTCAAGCCCTTCATCCCCGAAAGCTGCGACAAGGCATTTGCGCAGATCGGCGCATGCGAGAAGTGCTCAAGCTGGGATAGCGCCGCCGTTTTCGGCGCCCTGCCGGCAGACGTCACCGTCCGCAAGGGCGAAACGCTCTTCCCCCGACTCGATATGGAAAAGGCTCTTGCCGAGCTTGAGAAGATGAACGCTCCGGCAGCGCCGAAGTTTGACCCCATCGAGCCGGAAGTCACCATCGACGATTTTTCAAAGTGCGATATGCGCGTGTGCAAGGTCCTCTCCTGTGAGGCCGTGAAAAAGAGCAAGAAGCTTCTGAAGTTCAAGCTCGATGACGGCACCGGCACTCCGCGCCAGATACTCTCCGGCATCCACGAGTTCTATGAGCCGGAGCAGCTCGTCGGCAAGACCGTCGTTGCCATCCTCAACCTGCCCAACCGCAAGATGATGGGCGAGGACTCCTGCGGCATGCTCATCTCCGCCGTGCACGAGCACGACGGCAAGGAACAGCTGCACCTGCTGATGCTCGACGATAACATTCCTGCCGGCTTCCGCCTGTGCTGAAAGGAGAAACGCATTGAATCTCAATCTTAACGTCATAAAGTTTTTGCAGCAGTATGATAATGATCCCGAGCTGCGCGCAAAGGTCGAGCAGGCCGAGATGATGTATCCCGGCTCGCTGGAGATACGCGAATCGGTCGTTGAGGATGTGCTGATCCCCATCGCCGAGGAGATGGGACTGGGCTTCACGCTCATGGACCTGTATAATTACGAGCGCCAGCTCAAGCGCGAGCGCAGCCGCGACGTTGCCCTCACCGAAGAAGAACTCAAGGCTGCCGACGAGGAGTATCACTACTGGCTCGTCGATAAGGGCTGGGAAAACGACGAATCCTGCTTCAAGCAGGGTGAGCAAAAAGGCATAGACTGAGTTAGGTAACGAGAGCCGAACCGTCATCGGTTCGACTCTCGTCTGCCGATGCGCAAAAAAACAGACGGTCAAATGACCGTCTGTTTTCCTTGGTGCTCCAGCGGGGATTCGAACCCCGGCTTTTAGCGCGCTGCGCGCGAAAAGCTTTGATTTGAATCGGCTATCGGCTCGCCGCCGGAAGCGGCAACCGCCGAGCGCCGCGATCTTGTCGACCAGCTCTGCGGTCTTCTTCTCGGTCACGAAGCTGGCCGCCTGCATGGCATCGATCAGGATCTTGAGCTCCGGGACACTGAAGCTCCGGTCACATACGAAGTATCCTTTTTCGTGGCCGATCAATCGTTCCATAATCTCATAGCCCTGTTCGTTCAGTAGCTTGATGTCTCGGATCAGCGACCGAGGGCTACAGGATACGTTCATGGCCACCAGCCGGGCAGCCAGCTCCACCTTGGTCATCGGGGGCTCTTCGTCCGCCTCTTGGCGCAAAATCTCCATAATCTTCAGGAGCTTGATTTTCTGGTAGTTCTCCTCCGGCATGGCTGGCCTCTACTTACTATAATTATACAATTAAAAGCATACCACTGTCTTTGTCAAATCACAAGATTTTACCTCGCCAATTCTGCGCCGATTGTCGGTTTTCCTCCCACTATTCAGGCGTAACGTGGTTCAAATCCACCCGCCGCTAACTTTTTCCGACCACTTTGCTCCGTGTATTTGTCCCAAAAAGTGAGTGGTAATTTTGTCCCGAAAACGCAAAAAACCGGATCCGGAACGATCTTGATGGCCATTCCAAAGCCGGTTTTCTCTGATATTACAGTATTTCGGGCTGTTTCAGCCCCAAAAACACCAAAATTGCCTGATTTATCTGGTAGACAAATCAGGCAATTCATTTGTGTATGCCTTACACTAAAGATGCAACCAACTAAAACCAAACCGCAGCCCAACGCAGTGGGTGCGGTTTGGAAGCGGAAAACAAGCCCGTCCGGCTAAGACCCCTCGCCGCAAGGCGGGGATTCGTGCAATAAGGGCCTGTTTAGAGCTGTCTAATCTTTACGCTTTAGATGCCAAGTCACGATATAAGCCCACTTAAATCCAGTAGCTCTCGCCGTCCTCGGGAATGCGCACCCGCTCCCGGATCCCCTTTTCCTTCAGCTTCTCATCTAAGGTCTTGCGCGTAAGCGTTGCGTGAGGAACATTGTCCATGTGACTGGCAATAATCACAGCCTCCGGCGCAGCGGCGCAGACTTTCTCCAAGTCGTTGTCATCCATGATGAGACGGCCGTTATCCACCAGCATAGCCGCACAATTGTTCGTGACGATCACATCCGGGTGGTACATGGCAATCGTCTCCGCCACCTCATCGCACCATACCGTGTCACCGGCCACATAGAGAGTCTTTTCATTTGGGCTGCGGAAAACATAGCCACAGGCGTCACCGCACGGCACCTTTGTCCCATGGATGGCCTTGACCTTGATGACCTCAGCCTCACCATAGGTGATCCGATCCTCCAACACACGCACATCTTTCATGCCAGAGAACTCCAGATAATTGGAGTCTTGCCGGTTGATAGCGTAAATAGGAATTCTCTTATCCAGTTTTTCACAGCCTTTGCCATTGAGACCCAGGCCAATGTGGTCCAGATGAACATGGCTGCACAAATAGGCATCTACATCCCTATTAATAGCCGCAACAGACATGGGCAGAGGCTGCATGGGGCACATAATCCATTTTTGCTTGGGATCGACAGGTTTCCAGGTAGCGCAGTGGTCGATCACATATTTCTTGCGCGGGTCCCCTCTCCGATTCATGGCAATGATCAGAGGAAGCAGCCCAAAGCAACCTGTCATATATTGGGGCGCCAGCCAGGGATCAATGAGAAATGTTTTACTGTCGTAAGTGATTTTAACGGTTGCATTGCGGATCTGCTGAAACTTCATTCTTCTTCTCCTCCTTGCCTTTTTCTGCTTTAATTATACTGGTTTCCGGCAAAATGCGAAAGAAACAAAAACCTCCCTTGCTGCAACGAAAATGATGTAGTAAAATGACAGCAGAGGTGAGGATATGAACAAGAAACAGCTTGAATACTTCATGGAGACGTATCATTACCGCAACATCCAGGTAGCGGCAGACAACCTGTATATCAGTCATCAAGGACTGAGCCGGGTCATTCGCTCATTGGAGGACGAGTTGGGGCAGGCCTTGTTTGTCCGCTCCAACCGCGGCTTGGAGCCCACTGATTTTGCCACCACGCTGCTCCCACATATTCAGAGTCTCCTGGATACCTATGCCCGGATTGAGGGCGTACAGACCCTGGCAGGGCAGAAAAAGTCTGTTGTCACGGTCTACGCCCTAGATCATGTTTTGGGCTATTTGGGGGCAGAGTTTATACTGCGTTTCCACGAAGAACATCCAGACATCACGCTGAGTGTAGTGGACACCACCGACGAACTCGCTCTTAACAGCCTATCCAGCTGCCATGCTGATTTCGCCATCGTGAACGGTCCCATCGACAACACCCGGTTTAATTGCGAGGAGCTTTTCTATTCCCGTTACTGCTACCGTATCCATAAGGACAACCCTCTTGCGAAGAAGGAGCACCTAACTGTGGAAGACTTTGATGGGCAGAGACTGATAGGCAAAGGACGGGAGTATAACTGCTTCCGTAAAAACATCGACAAGCTGGTGCTTGCGGAGGGTGTCAATATCAATATTCCCATTGAGACCTCTGACGAAGAGCTAACCAAGGAGCTGGTAGAGCGGAAACTGGCCATTGCAGTAACCTATGCGTTTTCTGCGCTTAATCACTGTGGCCCCAACACGGTCATACGCTATTTGGATGATCCCGGCTATGGGCAGACGATTTACCTGGTGGAGCGCTGCAATACTCTGCCTACTAAGGCTGGCCGTACCTTCAAAAACTTCCTGCTGAACTGGATGAGGGCTGTTTAAAATTGCCCGTTGCATTCGCAGCAATATTTGATTCGCTTCTTAACTGCCGTAGCCAATACTACTGGTGTAACCAATGTCACTTGCAGCAAGGCGAAGCAAACTGAAAAAAACGACATGTCGAAACATGTCGTTTTTTTTGTTGGTGAAGGTGATCAGAGTCGAACCACGTTTCAGGTTCAAATCCACCCTCCGCTAACTTTATCCGTCTACTTTGCTCCGTGTATTTGCCCCAAAAGGTGCGCGGGATTTTAGGCACGAAAACGCAAAAACCGGCCTCAGTCTGGCTGTGAACGCCATTCTGAAGCCGGTTTTCTCTGATTTTACAGTATTTCGGGCTGTTTCAGCCCCAAAAACAAGAAAATTGCCTGATTTATCTGGTAGACAAATCAGGCAACCTATTTGGTGCTCCAGCGGGGATTCGAACCCCGGCTTTTAGCGCGCTGCGCGCGAAAAGCTTTGATTTGAATCGGCTATCGGCTCGCCGCCGGAAGCGGCAACCGCCGAGCGCCGCGATCTTGTCCGGGGTTCTCGTCAAAAATCGGCAAAAAACAGACGGTCAAATGACCGTCTGTTTTCCTTGTCTAAAACTTACGAAAAGGTACGTATAATATAGGTAGACTTACGAAAAGTATACCGGCGTCCCCTGAAAAAAACATGTCGATTTTTCACCTTCGGGTTTCCGCTTGTCGCAAGTTTGACGGGAATGAATTCTTTCTCATCTGCTTGCGGTTTTCCTATATTACACTGTAATTTTGTCGTCTTAGACTTTATATTAAATCGGTTTCCAGATGTTAATTTCAACTCTTAATTTGCCTACCAGACAAAAGTGGTTTTTTTATTTTAGGTTAAGCGAATAATTTGGCTTCCTGCCGTCAGGCGCGACACAAGGGTTTCTACCATGTGCGTGTCCTCAGCGCCATTCGACCATGTGGAGAGCTCTCTGTTCGTTATTACGATCAGGCTCCGTGTCTCATTCAAAAATGTCAGTGCGTGGTATAGCTTTGGAAGGTGCTCGTCCGGGATCCTTGCGTACATCATGTCATCAATGATCACGACGGACGACTGCGTTATATATCGGAATTGCCGCTGGTGTCTGTCTGACCGGTCTTTGCGCTCGATGATTTCTAATAAGCGACTGATCGTCATGTACGAGACCTTTTCTCCCGCTTCCAATGCTCTGCGGCCAAGATGCGACGCCAAGGATGTTTTGCCCTTGTCACATTCCCCGATGATGATCAGGTTCTGAAATTCATCGATCCATTGAAGCGATTCCAAACGATCAATCTGCCATGCAATCCCTTCGTTTACTCTGCTCTTAAGAAATTCCTTGTACGGCAGTTTGCTTTCCTTTTCTCGTTTTGCCATAGCTGCTTCCTGCCGCATTTCTATTTCCTGTGAAAGTACCCAGTACAAGTAATCCAAATTGCTGAGCTCCGGTTTGTCTTCCAGCTCTATATAACCATGCGCAATGTTCTGTAAGTTGAGGATCCGCGTTGCTTCTACGATCTTACTGATATCTGTCATGTCTTTCCCTCGCTATTCCGTCTGCTCTTGTTTTGCAGGAATAAAAGAAATTCTTATCCAACAGCTTTTTTGCCGTCCCTGCTCCGTACCGGTATATGATGAAGGCCCCAGCTCGAAGGCCGTACAGTTCTGGACAGATATGACAAAGCTGTCGCCGAGCTCGAAAAGACGGAGGCAAAGTTCGACGAGGATGTCATGAACTATAACCAGAAGCTTGCGCAGTACAATGTCGGCAAGGACGCCGTAAGCTCCGGCAAAACCGCCTACAACGAGGGCAAAGCGCAGCTTGACGCAGGCTGGGACGCTTACAACGAGGGCTCGGAGCAGCTAAAGAATTATGACAAGGCAAAGGCTCAGTACGACAAGGCTAAGGCTCAATACGACGAAAGCCTTGCCGCATACAATAAGCTCACAAAGGCTATCTCCGATCTCGAGGCTAAGGGTGTGCCGCACTGCGTTGCTCTTGCAATGGTAAGTGTATCGGCCGGTCAGCGAATCACCGATGATTCGCTTGCCGAGATGAAATCCCAGCTTGACAGTGCAAAGAAGCAGCTTGACACCGCCAAAAAGCAGCTCGATCAGGCAGCAAAGGCAAAGGAGCAGCTCAAGGACGCAAAAAATCAGCTTGAGAAGGGTGAATCCGAGCTTAATAACGCAAAGTCTCAGCTTGCCGCCGGCGAAAAGCAGATAAGCGAGCTTGAAAAGGAGATAAGCGGCGGTCAGGGCAAACTCAATGAGCAGCAGAAGGCGATAAGCGATAAGCGCACCGAGCTTGAAAAGACCAAGGCCGATCTTGACGCCAGAAGCGAGAAACTCGAGGCATATGAGGACACATCCGAAAAAGCACAAAGAAGCCGCGACAATCTCATCGACGAGGGCTACGGCACGGCAGAGGATGACAACGCAGCCATACTTTCCGCGGCACAGAAGCACGAGGATAAGCTGCACGGCGAATACCTGAAAGCCAGCATCTCATATTCTGTCACCAATATTACTCGTCTGCTTGCGATAGTCTCCGCCGTAATCGCTCTTTTGAAGCTAAGAAAGAACAAGCTGAAGCCCGCAACAAAGCTCGCAATAGCGGCAACCGCATTCGGTGCGGTCAGCCTCATCGCCTCGATCGTGTTCGGCTCGGTGCATTCGCTTGCATTTGCCGCCGCAGTGTTCACCGCCGTCGGGGTTTGCCTGACCGAAAAGCCCGAGGAGGCATGATTCTTAATTAAAAACGAGCTCCTGCATCATAAGGTGCAGGAGCTCGCTTTTTCAAGGGGGTGTTGAACGAAAGATTTTCAGCACTCTGTCAAATCAATAAGTTTTTTGGGATCGATGTTGCCGCCGGTGAGCACGAAGCAGACCTTTTCGCCGGGCTTGACCTTGAAGCCGCCGCTGATGAGAGCCGCAACGCCGATCGCCGCAGACGGCTCGACAACGACCTTTGCCTTGTAGACGATGTAATTAAGTGCCTTGGCAATTGCGTATTCGGGCACGGGAACTATCTCGTCAACATATTCTTCGATGAGAGGATAGGTGTTGGTGCCGGTAGTGGTTATCATGAGGCCGTCGGCCAGAGTGTCCTTAAGCTCGACGGTTACGGGCTTGCCCTGCTTCCGGCTTTCGGAATAGCGAGGGATACGCTCGGGTTCTGCGCCGATAACACGGCACTTTGGATTTATGGACTTGACAGCCGTTGCAACGCCGGCAAGAACGCCGCCGCCGCCGAGAGGCACAACAACGGTATCGACATCCTTAAGATCCTGCATTATATGACCGCGAGGCATACAAAGGAAAAGCACCCGTCCGCACAATAGGTACCGAGTCGCTAATCTCGTGGTCATGGTCCAAGGACATGGCCGGAACATATACCGGCGGCGAGTATACCTACACCGATATATCCACAGAGGCGGACATCGCCGTTTCGATCGGTAACGGCAAGCGCATTTTGAAGCAGTCCGGCAAAGCCGACAGCCGAGCCGATGCGGAGCGGAAGATCCGCGCAGCAGTAAACAAGGCTAACCACGGCAGTACGAAGCTGAGCGCAAGCATCATCGGCGACGCGCAGCTTGTGTCGGCGCAGTGCGTTACCGTCGTCGGTATCGGCAGGCTATCCGGTAAATACTATATCGACAGCATTACGCACAACATATCCGGCAGCGGCTACACAATGGATTTGGAGATGTCTCTAGTCGAATCAATGTCCGACGAAGTCATGAAGGATTCGATAGGCCGCCTGTACGCTGTCGGTGTTATCACGGACATGCCTTACTGGATTGCCCGGTACACGCAGGTCAAGTACCTTGACGGTCTCATAGTCAATATGGCAACGGTCATTAAGGTCAACCGCGGCGGCAGCAGCATAAGCACCGTGTCTGCGGCGCTGGATGTGCTTACACAGTACGGCGTTGTAAACTCGCCGACATATTGGGCAGTAAAATACACACTGGTACCGGCGCTTGACCGGCTGATCATCAACGCAGCGAACGCGCTGACGGAGGGATAGCATGAATAACAACATCCGCATCGGGAAAATATCCGCCATTGATTACGCATCCGGGCTCGTCCGCGTCGTGTACCACGACAAGGACGATGCCGTAACCGGCCTTATTCCCCTGCTGTCAAGTGAATATTTTATGCCCCAGGTCGGCGATCAGGTGATAGTGCTGCATCTTTCAAACGGCACGGAAGCCGGTGTTGTCCTCGGCCGCCCGTGGAGCGAAAAAAACAAGCCGCCCGAGAGCGGAGAAGGCATTTACCGAAAGGAGCTTTCGCACGAAAACGGCAAAGCCTATATCCGCTATGAAGGCGGCATTTTAAAAATTCACGCAGACAGCATCGTCCTTAACGGCAATGTCACCGTGACCGGCAGTCTGACATCAAACGAATAAGGAGCAGCTATGATTGGAACATTGGGAACAAAAATAGTGTTTGAAGTCTCGGCCGAGCAGGTGCTCACATTTGAAAGTCTCAGCCGCGAGGTAGCCGGTCGCTGGGCGGCGCACGAGATACTCGGGGCAAAGCCTAAGACAGAATACCTCGGTCCGGCTGCCCAAACTGCAAGTCTGACCATCCGGCTTTCCGCAGCACTCGGAGTCAAGCCCCGCACGATGCTCGAAACTGTTGAAGAAATGGTCGAGAGCGGCGACGCGGAGTATCTGATAATCGGCGGCAAAATGATCGGCAGAAACCGCTTTTACATCGAAAGCGCGTCCGAGAGCTGGGATCGCATCTACAGCCGCGGCGAGCTGGCCGCAGCGTCGGTCACTTTGAATTTAGGTGAATATTCATGAACGACCTTTACGATTTTCAAATCGAATACACTTTTTCGGACAATAAGCTTGCCGATTTAGACCGCAGCATTTGTCTGTTGCTATCCACGCGCGCAGGGACTATACCGCTTGACCGCGAGCTCGGCCTGAGCATGGACTTCATCGACATGCCGCCGGAGACTGCAAAAAGCCTTTACACGGCGGAAGTGTCCGAAAAAATCGCAAAATTTATCCCCGGAGTACGGGTGAAAAGCGTTTCCTGGGATAAAGGAAACAACGGAAAAATGAAAAGCAAGGTGGTGATAACAGGTGTCTGAAATATCTGCGATCAAAAATACCCCCGATATATCTTTCATTGACGGGAAGACGGTCGACGATGTCCAGCGCGAGATGATAGCCGACTTTGAAGACTATATGACCCGCATCGACGGCAGGCCGGTCACCCTCGGCCGCGCATCGGTGCATAGGGCAATCATTAACGCGGCCGCCGTTCAGATCTATTTGGCCATGCAGTACGTTGACCGCGCCGGTAAGCAAAATCTTTTGAAGTATGCCTACGGCGATTTTCTCGACAACCTTGCACTGCTGCGCGGCGTAGAACGCACTCCGGCGACAGCTGCGACTACAACACTGAAATTCACTGCATCCGCCGCCCGTGCGTCCGCAATAAGCATACCGCAGGGTACTCGCGTCGCATCAGCCGGCGGCACGCTGTACTTCAAAACCGTCGAATATGCGGAGATCCCGGCCGGATCCACGACCGTTACCGTTGCGGCGGTGTGCACCGAAGCCGGAGCGGCCGCCAATGCGATAGCCGCCGGAGAACTGACGACCATCGTTGACCCCGTACCGTATGTCGCATCGGTCACGAACACGACCGATGCGGCAGGAGGAGCGGAGGTTGAAACCGACGACGCGCTGAAGGAGCGCATCTATCTCGCACCCGGTGCGTACTCCACAGCCGGAGCGGCAGATGCGTATATCTATCACGCGAAGCGGTACAGCGCGGCCGTGGGCGACGTTGTCGTGTCCGCAAATCACGATGCCGGTACTGTAAACATCGTATTCCTTAACAGCGACGGCACCGCGCCGGGCACGGAGATGATACAGGGGCTTACGGCGTACCTTTCCGCAAAAACCATCCGGCCGCTGACCGACAAGGTCGTTGTCGCCGCGCCGGCAAACGTAAGCTACAGCATAAGCCTGACGTACTACATAAGCCGCGAAGACAGCGCACAGGCCGAGAATATCCAAGCAGCCGTAAACACGTCCATATCGCAATACACGGCGTGGCAGCGCACCATAGGCCGCGATATAAACCCGTCGAAGCTGACGGCGATGGTCATTGCAGCCGGTGCAAAGCGCGTTGTCGTGTCCGCACCCGCCTACACCAAGGTGGCAGCAACATCCGTCGCAAATCTTTCGGCCGCGGCATCGGTCACATACGGAGGTCTTGAAGATGATTGATCTGAAGGACAGCCTTATGACCGACATACTGCCCGGACATTTGGAAACAGCCGAGGTCAAGGCGCTGGCCTACGCCGTAGGCCGTCAGATCAGGCAGCTATGCTCCTACGCCGATAAGTCGCGCACATACGCGGCGCTTGCGTCCGCGCCGGACACGGTGCTGGATGCCCTCGCCGCCGAGCTACGCACCCCGGCCTATGACGAAACCTTGCCGGTCGAGACAAAGCGTGAGCTTGTTGCCAGCACCCTGACATTCTACACTCACCTCGGCACACCGGCCGCACTTGAGCAGCTTATAAGCATCCTGTTCGCAAAAGGCCGCGTCGCCGAATGGTACGATTACAACGGCAGCGAATATCACTTCAAGGTTCAGATAGATATTGCCGCCGATGCCGTTGATGATGCAAAGCAGGCGCAGGTGCAGGCATGGGTAAACCAGTACAAAAATCAGCGTTCGATACTGGACACCATCGAATACTACGAAACCGGCGCCGAGGCCGTCGCATTCACCGCCGCCGCATTCATCGGCTGTGAGCTGGTCGATAGCTGCACCGCCGAAAACTACAATTAATCCGGAGGTACACACATGGCAAAATGGACAGGTGTTGTCACCAACAAGGGCGCGGAGCTTCTCGCCGCATGGGCGGAGGGTACGACCCTGAATATATACTCTGCGGCCGCCGGCACGGGCACCGTCGCCGAGGCCGCAATGATAGCTCAAACCGCGCTTGCCGGGCAGAAGCAGGCCGCAAGCATCGTAAGCCACAGCAAGGCTGACGGCGCCACCGGCCTTAAAATCCAGCTTCAGATCACCGCACCGTCAACCGGCTACACCCTTAATCAGTTCGGCATATGGGCAAAGGTCGGCAGCGGCGAAGGCAAGCTGCTCGCACTATTTCAGAATTCCGAAGGCATCGACGTTCCGTCGGCATCCGATTCACCGGACTTCGTTTATACGTTCTATGGCCTGATCATGATATCCAACACCGGCAGTATCTCGGTCACGGTAGATGCAAGCGCCGTCGTTACCACAGCGACTATGCAGGCCGCTATCGCCGCTGCGCTTGAAAATCTGCCCGAACCCATCATCGGCAACGCGCCGCCGACGACAGCGACGGTGGGCACGGTCGGGCAGCAGTACATAGACAAAACGAACAAGCGCGTGTGGTACTGCACGGCGGCAGAAGCGACGGGGTATACGTGGATACTAACCTCTGCCGGACTCAGCACTAAGGTCAACACAACGCTGTCTGCATCCGGGTGGAGCACCGCGAAGAAATACACGCTCAGCAACTCCAACATCACGGCGACATCGGCGGTCGAGCTTCTGCCGCGAGAGAACAACGGGATAACACAGGCGCAGCTGGAGGCGCTGTCGGGTGCAATGATCGTCGGCGGCACACAGGCGGCAGGCAGCATCCAGCTCGTCGCGCTGGGTGACGTTCCGACAACGGATATCCCGGTGACTTTAATAATCAGGAGGGATTTGTAATGCCTTTAATAAACCGATGCGGAGGCGGCGGAGGCACACCGCAGCTGTGCGGACAGGTGGAGAATTTCAAGGTAATGCCCGGAACTACGGCGCTGACAGCTGTTTTATCATGGACAGCGCCCAGCCCCGACGAGGATAACAGCTTTGTCGGCGCTCGCATCGTGCGCAAGACCGGCTCTGCGCCTACGGGCATCAACGACGGCACGGTCGTCTACGAAGGCACGGCGCTCAGCTACACGGACACGGGATTGACCGCCGGAACAACGTATTACTATCGCGCTTTCGCCTATAACGCAAGAACCAAGTACCAGACCGCAAAGCGGGTGGTTAGTGTAGTTGCAAGAAATACAAGTATAAGCACTGTGCTTAACGATAATACGTGGGAGACTATCCGACTGGTTTCTGATTTAGGACAAGGTGCGAATTTTTGGGCCATTGGAGATTGCAAAGCAGTGACGCTTAACGGGCCGATAACAGTGCTTAGCAAAAGTATCTCGCTTCCCGAGACAGCCTATCCTTTTATTATAGGCTTTGATCATAACGCTGAAATCGAAGGTGCGAATAGGATACATTTTCAATTTGGAAAGTCGGCTTTGGCGAATGGCCATATTGAAAGCTTGTTTTCTGCTGCCATAGATACATCTACCGAATTATGGGCTTATACCACTTTTCGTGAAAATCTCGGGCAAAATTTAGCGGCTGATTCATCGACGCTTCTTGGCAGTCTCCCCGCTGATCTTAAATCAGTGTTAAAAAACGTTGTAAAATATTCTGTGAACGCAATGTCAGGGAAAGAATCAGCAGTTACCCCGACTACAGACTATATTTTTATACTTTCGGCGTATGAAACGCGTGGTAGCATCCAATTTACAACTTCAACTTCTGGGAAAATAAACCCCTATGTGAAAAATTATCAAAAGCAATATGCTTATTATGCAGCGGGAAATACCCCGCCGATTAATATCTGGTTAAGAGACTTTGCTTACTATAGTTCTAAACAAAGTGGAGGGTGGGCATATATAGCTGCTTCAAACGGACAAAACCATGTATCAGGGCAATATTCACATCCTATTTGCCCTGCATTTTGCGTGTAAGGTGCAAGCTATGGAATACATAGTACATAAACGCTTTAAAGCTAAAGGCATTGACGGACATTTCAATTTGCCATACGGGGCAATCGTAAATGAAGAAAACGGGTTTCTATTCGCGGAAGATGGACGCAGAATTTGTGCAGTAACTTCCGAAAATGGCTGGGAGCATTTCAGGCCGAATACGCCGGAGGGCGCATACAGACTGAATTTGCTTGACAGACTGTATCGGTATTATAAAAACGGCTGTCATTCTTCGGATTTCGATCCAGAAAAATGGCCGGGAGCGATAAATTACTACTGGAAGAACCTTTTGCGTACAATGCCAACGCCAAAATTGATTGAATATTACAGAAAGCGGTTAGGCGAGCCGCCTGAAATGGAGGTGTAGATCGTGTATGCGATAAAAGTAGACAACGAAATCGCCGAATATTCCGACAGCTTCGTATATATCCGGCTGCACACAAACGGCTGCTATGTGCTGTGCAATGAAGCGGAGGCGGAGGGCATATGCGCGAAAATTGCAAGGGAATACACCGACACGGAGACCGGCGAAACGGTAACGCAGATAGCCGACACCGTATTCCGGCTTACCGATGACGGCCTGCACGGCACTGAGCCGAAGTGCGAAATAGAAACGGTAAACGGCGCACAGGTCGTAGCGGACAAGGACAGCGAGCTAAAAAACGCCGTGAGCACCGGCAACCTTGAGGCGGCATACAAGGAAGGAGTCAACAGCGTATGACGAAGACAGAGGCCATGACCAAAATGAAGGAAAAGGGCGCGGACGATGCGCTCAATCTGCGCGGACGCGCAAGCACGATGGACGGCACGGCGATAATCGCGGAGGAAAGCAAAGTGCCCGATTTCGACGCGGCGAAGGACTACAGCGCATGTCCTGTGGGGACGCCGGTAGCCGACGAAGGACAGGTGTGGAAGTTAATCCAGCCCTACAACGCGGCAAACTACAGCGGCAGACCGTCCACTCTGCGTGCGCTGTGGGGGCTGTGCCACACTACAGACCCGGCAAAGGCGAAACCGTGGGTCGATGCACACGGCACGTCGGGAATGTACATGAAAAATGAATGCTACAAGGCCGCAGACGGCAAGGTCTATCGTTGCAAACAGGACAACTGCGTTCACGATGCCGACGCGCTGCCGAGTGCGTGGGAGGAAGTATGATGGACATAACCGCAAAACAGGTGCTTGAGCTGGCCGCAAAATACATAGGCTACAAGGAAAAGGCATCGAATAAAGACCTATACAGTTTCACAGATAACGCCGGGCGCGGCAACTTCACGATGTTTCAGGCCGAGCTCGACAAGGCGAAGTTCTGGAACACGCCGAAGAACGGCTATGAATGGTGCACAAGCTTTGTTGCGTGGTGCTTCTGGCGCATTGCCGGGAGCGAGGCAAAGGATATTCTGTGCCTTACCGGGCCATACGGCGCAAGCTGCGTGAGCTGGGCGAAGTATTACGCGGCACAGGCGAGGCTTTTCACCAAGCCGCAGGTCGGCGATCAGTATTTTCAGCGCGACAGCCGCGACGGGCTGCCCTGCCACACGGGAATTGTTGAAAGCGTAAACGGCAACACGTTCGTTACCATAGAGGGCAACTATCAAAATAGCGTCCAGCACGTAAAACACAGCCTGAACAGCGGCACGGTCTACGGCTTTGGCAGGCCGAAATATACAGCAGAAAGCGAGGATGAAGAAATGGTCAGATGGAACAAAATCGAGGATGTGCCGGAGGGCTTTTACCGCAATACCGTCAGGCAGCTTATGCAGGACGGCATAATCAAGGGCAAGGGCAACGGCGTTATCGACCTGACGGAGGATATGCTCAGAGTAATGATCTTCTGTCAGCGCATTATGGAGGGCAAGTAAATGAACGCACCGGATAAAATCACAGAGATCAAGGGCGCCGCGACTGCGGTTGCGGCAATCATCACCGGCCTGATAGGCTGGGCAGGCTGGGCGGTAATGCTGTTTCTCGCGCTTGTCATCATCGACTGGACAACGGGCTCGTGCGCCGCGAAGAAGGCCGGAGACTGGAACAGCGCCCGTTCAAGAGAAGGCCGCTGGCACAAGGTCGGCGAGATCGTCGCAGTCGTGGCTGCGTTCATGTGCGATTTAGCATTGAAGATAGGCATGCAGGGGCTCGGCATAACGCTGCCGATAGACTATGAAACGCTGTTCGGGCCCTTAGTCACAATGTGGTATATCTTCACGGAGATAGGCTCAATCGCCGAGAATGCACAGGCCCTCGGCGCGCCTGTGCCCGACTGGCTGACGAGCGGAATCAAAAAGCTCAAGGATAAGACCGACGATATTGGGAACAAGTGAATAGAAAAACAGCCCTCGGCATACCTGCCGAGGGCTGCTCAACACAGAGAATCTCTTATATTTTGTATAACAATCTCAAAAACTATGTTGACATATTTGATAAATTTGATAATATAAAGGTATAAATAACATTAAATGTCGAGAGCGATCAGCAACTTGATTGTAGGTGAGCTATATTACTACACGTAAGAGACAATTAGACAGAGCTTTTAAAGATTATAAAAACAATCAACGAGGAAAAGCAAAAGCAAAGAAAAGGCTTGATATTTGTCAAGCCAAATACTCAGAGATTACAAATAGAACTACTGTCTCCGCCCGCAATATTGTTGTCGCAGGAATGCTTTATTTTGATGAAAGAAAACGTGAAGAATTATTAGCTGAAGCTGAGCAGCTTAACTATTCTAGAGAGACACTTAATAGACTGCGGATATTTAATAGCGGTAACTGGAACGAAGATACTGTGGACTGTGACACCATCATAGCCTTTAGCGCGATCGAGAACTATGTAAACAATAATAGTCCCAGTTGGAAAAAGAGTCCCCTATATTCTATTGGAATGGCTCTCTCGGAGGAGTGGGATGAGCTATGAATTTGAGAATAATTTATCCGCGAAGAATGCCTTTTTTTGTTGTGAAACATCGCACAAATACTTATTTTAGACAGACAGAATATGCTGAAAGAAATAATGTTTACACACACAAGTATGCGACAAATACCTATATTCTCCAAAAAAACGCCATTGATATAATAGCCGAGGCAAATGATACAAAAAGCCTTCGAGCTATTTTAGATTATTTAACACATGTTTTTGGTATGAACGAAATTGGGCTCAGTATATCAAGCCCTAAGTATTATAGCTATTTCAATGAATTAAATTATATAAAAATATAATGGAGTATTTGAGCATGGTTAAACTTGAGAGAAATACTCGAACAGTCGCCATTATCACCGTTCTAATCGTGCTAATTATCGTTAGGCTGTTAACTACCGATACTGGCGGCACAAAATGGATTGAATTAATTAACATAGCGGGCCTATTAATAGCTATCTTTGCTTTACTTAATGATGTATACTTAGAGTGTAAAGAATATGAAAAAACACCTCTCGTTATTGGTACAATATTCTTTATGTTGATCATTGTTTGTATAATAGGCACGTTAATTTTCACTAGAACTATTACCCCGTCACAGAGGGCAAATGATATCATCATGTTAATCACACTTTTAGTATCATTGCCGTCACACTTTTATGTAAGGCTAATTAAACATTACGTTTCAAAGTGAGGAATTAATTATGGATTACAAACAGCAAATATACGGCTACATATCGACTTGCTCAGGGAAAGTAAGAGATGTTTTTTATGAATTGTGTCAAATCATTAACTCAGTTAATGAGGAGTTACAGCCTCACGCTTTAATGTTTTTACTCGAAAACATCTTTGATATCGACAGCGACAACACTCGCGAAACAGCAAAAAATTACTACACTGATGAAGAGGCTAATCAAATTAATGAAGAATTTTCGAAAACTAACTTTCGTGAATTTCTTCACGAGTATATCTCTAACGCATCTAAGGAAAACATTGAGCCTATAGACTTCTACACACATGTGTGGAGTATGCTGAGAGCAGCTTGTCACTATGTCGATAAGAAGACCGCTTTGGCGCTATTCTTGCTTGCAGATGATTGTCTTATCCCTTACCGCAAAATTGGAACTGGAATTGAAATGTCTGACGAAACCTTCTCCGAGATCATAGATATGATGAATTCCAATCAATTGGCAGATATGAAATACATTTTGGCCTTACATTATCCGCAAAAAACTCAGTCGACTTCTCTTTTAGTAGACACTCTACTTTCGCTACCGAGCAGAGAGTCGCAAGCCGTTTTTTTGGCAACACTTATTGATACTGTCACAAAAAGCACAAAAGAAAATATTAAAGAATCTATAGATTCATTGTAATGCCTAGAGCCCGAAATGGAACCCCAAAGCAGCTTAGAGCCCCGGTTTTTGCCCTATTTATCGGGCTCCAAAGCGTATTTTTGAGTAACACTGCATTGATATGAAAAAACCTTGTAGTCATTGAAACTACAAGGTTTTTTCGCATTTTGTGTTGGTGCTCCAGCGGGGATTCGAACCCCGGACACCCTGCTTAAAAGGCAGGTGCTCTGCCTACTGAGCTACTGGGGCATGTCTGGCTGGGATGGCGGGACTCGAACCCACTATATCAGAGTCAAAGTCTGAGGTGTTACCATTACACTACATCCCACCATCTATATCTATTCTATTGTACACAGAGACCGGGCTTTTGTCCGGCCTCTGTGACTTGTGGGGTGGGTAAAGGGACTCGAACCCTCGACACCCGGAACCACAATCCGGTGCTCTAACCAACTGAGCTACACCCACCATATTTTTATTTTGGCACGCCAAGAGGGATTCGAACCCCCGACCTACTGCTTAGAAGGCAGTTGCTCTATCCTGCTGAGCTATTGGCGCATGTTTCCGCTTTTTTGGAGCGGGCGATGGGAATCGAACCCACGTATCCAGCTTGGAAGGCTGGTGTTCTACCATTGAACTACGCCCGCATGGCCGTCCCCATTGATATTCAGCTTAAAGATAATAACAACATTTTTGCGAATTGTCAATATTTTTGCGGCAAAAACTTTTGAAAGTCAAAAAAATATTTAGTGTTGCTATTTTCGGCGCTTTTCTGTATAATGCTTCTGTTATATATAATGTATGCAATTTCACCGGAGGTTTGCAATGATCGAATTAACAATGCAGGTAAGCGAATTTGACTACACCGAAACGCTTGACACCTTCCTGCCCGACTTGATAAAAATTCTGTCCGAAAGCGAAGGCGTGAATCCGCTGATCCGCAAGTGCGTCGGCGCGTCGCCCGAGTTTTCCAAGAAGATCGTCAAGGGCATCCTCGCCGCGATGAGCCCCAAGCAGAAGGAAGCGCTCACGGTCAAGTTTTTGAACGTCTACGCGTCCAAGCTCGTCGCTCAGGTAAATGAGGTCGCCGCAAAGAACGGCATCGTCATCACCCTCGACAACGCAAGGGCAACGATTAAGTGATCCGCAAAAGGTGCAGCTGTTCGGCTGCACTTTTTCATTTGCGGGAATCTTAATGAAATTCAGCTCCGCATCAAACCGATGCGGAGCTGAATTTATTCGCCGCACTCCATTGGCTCTCGGCTGCGGCAAAGCCGCACGGTTTTGCCGGTAACTTCGACACCGGGCCACCGCAATAAGCGTATTGGCACAGACCAAATGCGTAACTAAATCCGTGCGCTTGCGCACACAATGGCTATCAGCTATCGGCTAACAGCTCTCGGCTGCGGCAAGGCCGCACGGTTTTGCCGGTAACTTCGACACCGGGCCACCGCAATATGCGTATCCGTAGGTGCATTAAAGCGCCTCTAAAAAAACACTTGATTTTTTGTGTTGGATTAGGTAGAATATCATAGCACGATGTAAGGAGTGACCGCGATGGCAAAGCTCGTTTCAAAGATAGTCGAGATATGGCATGACCGTAAGCGCATACTCGGCATGCCGATAAGCTTCACGCGCTACGCCCTGAGCGAGGACAGACTGTTCCTGCGCCGCGGCTTCCTGAACGTCAGGCATGACGAGATCGTGCTGTACCGTGTGCGCGATCTGCGCATTTCGGTGTCGTTGTGGCAGCGCATTTTCGGCGTCGGCTCGGTGACGGTGGTCTCGACGGATAAGAGCATCCCGGAGCTGACGCTAAAGAACATCCGCCAGCCGAACGAGGTCAAGGAGCTCATCCATGAGCACGTTGAGAAAATGAAGATCGAGCGCCGCATGCGCATCGGCGAGATGAGCATGGACATGGACGACGATTCGATAGATCTCGAGGATATTAATTAAACGCAATCGGCCATGCGCCGCTTGTTATATATGGATAGGTATCGAAGTGGTCATACCGGCCCTGACTCAAAATTTTTGGAAGCTTCAGCCGTTTCGTCCGCTGAAAATTTCCGCCGTACAAGGCTTTGCGCGGGTTCGGATTTCACAATTTCATATCGTTCTTGCGTGTTTTTCTTGCATTCCTCCGGAGCAAGGATCACACTTGAGTAATACGGAGAGTTGTCCGAGTGGTCGAAGGTGCAGCACTCGAAATGCTGTAGACCGAAAGGTCTCTAGGGTTCGAATCCCTAACTCTCCGCC
>OLPI01000655.1_pt1 | contig 32808 bp, 29 predicted proteins | sample 1672361 | NCBI WGS metagenome assembly OLPI01 (sample SAMEA3136675, study PRJEB25190) | human gut metagenome
TTTTCGCCGGACGGCACGCTGCTTTTTTGCCCCGGCGGTCGGCATGGATGGGATCGGTGAGGGAAAAACCGTGCCGGCCGGGAGAAAAAATGTGGAAAAATGACTGTCTGGCGAAAAGGTTCCTTTGGAGATAAAACCAAAAAAGGAGAGAAAAAGTTGAGAAAGTATGGCGTATTTTGTGTAAAATCACAATAAAAACGGGGAAATGTGCGCAACCAGGAAACACCTGTCGACAGATTGCCTGTGGAGCACGGGCGGTATTGTATTGACAAAATGGAAACAAATCTGTTAAAATTATAGAACCCCATAGCACCATTTTGCAAAAAAATGAAAAAACAGGAGGTAAGTATGAAGAAGTTTTTAAGCTTGCTGCTGGCGCTGGCCATGGTGTTCACCCTGGCGGCATGTGGCGGCAACAACACCCCTGCCACGGATGGCAACGGTGACGACAACAGCAACGATGGCAGCGACGCTCCCGCCAACTACAAGATCGGTATCGTGACCGGTTCCGTCTCTCAGTCCGAGGACGACCGCCGCGGCGCCGAGGCTTTCCAGGCGGAGTATGGCGAGGATATGGTCACGCTGGCCATCTATCCCGACAACTTCACCGAAGAGCTGGAGACCACCATCCAGAACATCGTGAACCTGTCCTCTGATCCCGACATGAAGGCCATCATCGTGAACCAGGCTGTTCCCGGCACCACCGAAGCTTTCCGCAAGATCAAGGAATCCCGCCCCGACATTATCTGCATCGCCGGCGAGTCCCACGAGGATCTGCCCGAGATCGGCTCCGCTGCCGACCTGGTCTGCAACAACGACTTCGTGTCCCGTGGTTATCTGATCATCCGTACCGCTCACGAGCTGGGCTGCGACACCTTCGTGCACATTTCCTTCCCCCGTCATCTGGCTTATGAGACCATGTCCCGCCGTCTGGCCATCATGAAGGCCGCCTGCGAGGAGTTCGGCATGAAGCTGGTGGAAGAGACCGCTCCCGACCCCACCTCTGACGTTGGCGTGTCCGGCGCTCAGGCTTACATTCTGGAGAAGGTGCCTGAGTGGGTTGGCAAGTACGGCGAGAAGGCCGCTTACTTCTGCACCAACGATGCGCACACCGAACCCCTGCTGAAGCAGCTGGTCGAGTACGGCGGCTACTTCATCGAGGCTGACCTGCCCTCTCCCCTGATGGGCTATCCCGGCGCTCTGGGTCTGGATCTGACCGAGGAAGCCGGCGATTTCGAGAAGATCCTGGCCAAGGTCGAGTCCGCCATCAATGAGAAGGGCGGCGCCGGCCGTTTCGGCACCTGGGCTTACTCCTATGGTTATACCCTGTCCGCAGGTCTTGCCCAGCATGCCAAGAACGTCATCGACGGCACTGCTGATCTGACCGATATGGACGATGTTGCTTCCGCTCTGCAGAAGTATTCTCCCAAGGCTGAGTGGAACGGCGCCGGCTACACCAACGCCACCACCGGCGTTAAGTCCGACAATGTGTTCCTGATCTATCAGGATACCTACATCATGGGCGACCCCGGCAAGTTCATGGGCAACGCTGAAGTGGAGATCCCCGAGAAGTACTTCACCATCAGCTGACATAGCTTTTGTAAAGCACAATGTATCGAACAGGGGGGAGGGATTCCTCCCCCCTGTTTACTTATAGGTAGGGTATATTATGGAAAATAACAATGCTCCCCTGTTGGAGATGCGCAACATCCAGAAGGACTTCTTCGGAAACCAGGTGTTGACGGATATCAACTTCACGCTGAAAGAGGGCGAGGTGCTGGGTCTTGTGGGCGAAAACGGCGCCGGCAAGAGCACCCTGATGAAGATCCTTTTCGGCATGGACGTGATCCGCGAGACCGGCGGTTATAAAGGCGACGTCCTTATTAACGGCGAGAAGGTCACCTTCAACACGCCGTTCGATGCGCTGAAGGCCGGTATCGGCATGGTGCATCAGGAATTCTCTCTGATCCCCGGCTTCACCGCCACAGAAAACATTCTGCTCAACCGTGAGCCGAAAAAGAAAAACGTCATCTCAGAAGTGTTCGGCGATAGAATGGACACTCTCGATTATAAGGAAATGGATGTGCGCGCCAAGCGCGCCATCGAAAAAATGGGCGTTGAGATCGACCAGAAAATGATCATCAGCAGCATGCCTGTGGGCCACAAGCAGTTTACCGAGATCGCCCGCGAGCTCAGCAAGGAAAACCTGAAGCTGCTGATCCTAGACGAGCCCACCGCCGTGCTGACGGAGAAGGAAGCCGAAGCGCTGCTGGACTCCATCCGCAACATGTCCGCCCAGGGCATTGCCATCATCTTCATCACCCACCGTCTCCATGAGATCCTGTCCGTCTGCGACAAGGTGGTCATCATGCGCGACGGCTATGTGGTCAAGGACACCCCCGCCAAGGAGACCGACGTGACGGATATCACCCGCTGGATGGTGGGCCGCAACGTGGAAAGCGCCGCTGTGGCGCAGGATATCAAGATTGACCCCGACGCCAAGACCATCATGTCCATCCGCAAGCTGTGGGTGGATATGCCCGGTGAGATCGTCCGCAACGTGAACCTTGACATCAAGGAGGGCGAGATCTTGGGTATCGGCGGTCTGGCCGGTCAGGGCAAGCTGGGTATCCCCAACGGTATCATGGGCCTGTACGAGGCCGGCGGCACCGTGGAATTCGACGGCAAGCCCATCGCCCTCAACAGTCCCCGCAAGTGTCTGGACGCCTCTCTGGCCTTCGTGTCGGAGGATCGCCGCGGCGTGGGCCTGCTGCTGGACGAGTCTCTGGAGTGGAACGTGGCGTTCCCCGCCATGCAGATCCACGACAAGTTCCTGAAGAAGCACCTGTTCTTCACGTGGCGTGACGAAAAGGCCATCCATCAGGTCACCCAGAAGTACATCGACGAGCTTCAGATCAAGTGCACCAGCTCTCTGCAAAAGGCAAGAGAGCTGTCCGGCGGCAACCAGCAGAAGATCTGCCTTGCCAAAGCCTTCGCGCTGGAGCCCCGTTTCCTCTTTGTCTCCGAGCCCACCCGCGGCATCGACGTGGGCGCCAAGGCGCTGGTGCTGGAGGCCCTGAAGAAGTTCAACCGCGAGAGCGGCATCACCGTGGTGATGATCTCCTCCGAGCTGGAAGAGCTGCGTCAGGTCTGTGACCGGATCGCCATCGTCTCCGGCGGCAAGATCGCCGGTATCCTGCCGGCTGACCATAGCTCCGAGGAATTCGGCATGCTGATGGTCAGTCAGGTGAAGTAAGGAGGACAAGATGGGCAAAAATGTAACCACAAGTCTTGGCAACAAGACGAAATTCCGGCAGCTGATCGATAATTTCGGACTGCCCCGCGTCATCATCACGGGCTTCCTGCTGCTGCTGTTTATCTCCGCCCCTATCGTGGGCGCCGATCTGGCCACCCAGATCACCAATACCATCAACCGCTTCAGCTGGAACGCCGTTCTGGTGCTGGCCATGGTTCCCATGATCCATTCCGGCTGCGGCCTGAACTTCGGCCTGCCGCTGGGCATCGTGTCCGGCCTGCTGGGCGCCACGCTGTCCATCGAGTTCGGCTTTACCGGCCCCATGAGCTTCGTGATGGCGATCCTGATCTCCACCCCCTTCGCGCTGCTGTTCGGCGGCGGCTACGGCTGGCTGCTGAACAAGATCAAGGGCGGCGAAATGATGATCGCCACCTACGTGGGCTTCTCCGCCGTGTCCTTCATGTGCATGATGTGGCTGCTGCTGCCGTACCGTCATCCCACCATGGTGTGGGGCTTCGCCGGTACCGGCCTGCGTACCGTTATCTCGCTGGAGGGCTTCTATGACCAGCTGCTGGCCAACTTCCTGGCCATCGACCTGAACGGCATCGGCATCAACCTGCGGATCCCCACCGGCAGCCTGCTGGTGTTCGCGCTGCTGGCGCTGGCCATGTGGGCGTTCCTGCACACCAAGACCGGTACCGCCATGACCGCCGTGGGCTCCAACCCGGCGTTCGCCAAGGCCGCCGGCATCAACGTGGACAAGATGCGTCTTATCTCCGTCATCATGTCCACGTGGCTGGGTGCCGTGGGTATCCTGATGTACGAGCAGGGCTTCGGCTTCGTGCAGCTGTACATGGGCCCCTTCTGGATGGCGCTGCCCGCCGTGTCCGCCATCCTCATCGGCGGCGCGTCCGTGAATAAGGCGTCGATCCCCAATGTGATCATCGGTACGTTCCTGTTCCAGGGCATCGTCACCATGACGCCTACCGTCATGAACTCCGCGTTCCACATGGATATGTCCGAGGTCATCCGTATCATCGTCTCCAACGGCATGATCCTGTACGCACTGACCAGAAAGACGGAAGGAGGGCGCTGAACATGAATAATCTGATGAAGAAAAAAGTAAGCGTTCTTGACCTGATCCGCGGCAACTCCGTGCCGCTGATGTTCGTCCTGATCTGCGCCGTGTTTATCCCGCTGTCCGGCTTCTCCGGCAGCTATCTGCTCAACGAGATCATGACCCGTCTGGGCCGCAACGCCTTCCTGATCCTCAGCCTGCTGATCCCCATCATGGCCGGTATGGGCCTGAACTTCGGCATGACGCTGGGCGCCATGGCGGGCCAGATCGGCCTGATCCTGGTAGCCGACTGGCAGATCTGGGGTATCCCCGGTCTGGTGCTGGCGGCCATCATCTCCATCCCCATCTCCATCCTGCTGGGCCTGATGTGCGGCGTGCTGCTGAACCGGGCCAAGGGCCGCGAGATGATCACCAGCTACATCATTTCCTTCTTCGTGAACGGCGTGTATATGCTGGTGGTGCTGTACATGATGGGCCCCATCATCCCCATTGCCCACAACACCCTGAAGCTGCCCCGCGGCTACGGTATCCGCAATACCGTCAGCCTGCTGCCCATGCGCCAGACCATCGATAATGCGCTGGCCATCTACGTGGGCGGCGTCAAGATCCCCGTGCTGACCCTTATCATCATTGCGGTGGCCTGCCTGTTCATCGTCTGGTTCCGCAAGACCAAACTGGGTCAGGACATGCGCGCCGTGGGTCAGGACATGGAGGTGGCCCGTGACGCCGGTATCAACGTGGAGCGCACCCGCATCATCTCCATGGTGATCTCCACCGTGTTCGCCGGCTTCGGCATGATCATCTACCTGCAGAATCTGGGTAACTTCCCCACCTACAGCGCCCACACCAACGTGGGTATGTTCTGTATCGCGGCTCTGCTGGTGGGCGGCGCGTCCGTGGAAAAGGCATCCATCGGCAACGTGTTCCTGGGCGTTATCCTGTTCCACACCATGTTCATCGTGGCGCCCTCTGCCGGTACGAAGATCACCGGCGACTCCATGATCGGCGAGTACTTCCGTGTGTTCATTTCCTACGCGGTCATCACCATCGCACTGGTCATGTACGAAACCAAGAAGCGCAAGTCCCAGAGCCTGATGGGCCAGATGCTGGCGCAGGCCCAGAAGGACGAGGAGGAGGGTAAGACGGCATGAAAGCACGCAGACTGATTATCCGAATCGCCGCCGTTCTGGTGCTGGTCGTGATCGGCGTGATCATGAGCATCATCGGCCGCGGCCATACCATCTATCTGGACAACAAGACGCTGGAGTACGACGGCCAGACCTACAAGGCACCCTATAAGGTGACCATCACCGTGGGCGGCGAGGAGCTGACCAAGCTGTACGACAAGGAGCGCGGCTCCACCACCTGCCTGGGCCAGACCTTCACCGTGACGCTGACCGTTATGGAAAAGAAGAACGGCACGGAGGAGACCCAGACCTACAAGATCCCCGTCCCCAAGAACATGGACGGCGTGATCCTCAACATCCCCGGCTATCTGGCCGGCCTGCCTCAGGAGGCGTACATCACCGAGTTCGTTCCGGCTGTGACGGAGGAGCCCGTTGACGACGAGGTTCCCGGCGGTGAGGACGACCTGATCCCCGGCACCGATGGCGATTCCGCGATCCCTGATATGTAAAAATGCTTCGATACAGCCCATGCTGCCTGCATGGGCTGTATCAGCCATTGTGGAAAAACAAGCAAAACGGAGGTAAATATTATGGCTGTATTGTCCGGGCTGAAGCCTGAAAGAGTGTTTGCGTATTTTGAGAAGCTCTGCTCCGTGCCTCACGGCAGCGGCAACACCAAGATCATCAGCGATATGTGCGTGGGCTTCGCCAAGGAGATGGGCCTGCGGTACCGTCAGGAGCCCTGCAACAACGTCATTATCTGGAAGGACGCTTCCGCCGGGTACGAGAACGCCGCGCCCATCATTCTGCAGGGCCATATCGACATGGTCTGCGCCAAGACCGACGACTGCACCAAGGACATGACCACCGAGGGTCTTGACCTGATGACCGACGGCGAGTGGGTGTGGGCCGACAAGACCTCTCTGGGCGGCGACAACGGCATCGCCGTGGCTATGATCTTGGCCATTCTGGAGGACGAGACGCTGGCCCATCCCCCTATCGAGGCGGTGTTCACCGTGGACGAGGAGGTGGGCATGGACGGCGCCTTCGCGCTGGACTGCTCCGACCTGAAGGGCAGGAAGCTGCTGAATCTGGACTCCGAGATCGAGGGCGTGTTTACCGTTTCCTGCGCCGGCGGCATGCGGGCCGACTGCCATCTGCCCGGCATCATGGAGCCTGTGACCGGTATGGCGGGCTATTCTATTACGCTGGCGGGCTTGCAGGGCGGCCACTCCGGCGGAGACATTCATCTGGGCCGCGCCAGTGCCAATCAGGTGATGGGCCGCGTGCTGTACAGCGCCATGGAGCGCTTTCACGGCCTGCGTCTGGCGGCGGTGTCCGGCGGCCAGTTCGATAACGTCATCTGCTCCCGCTGCGACGCGGCAGTGGCGATCCCCGCCGGAAAAGAGGCGGAATTCGAGGCGTTCATCGCGGAATTTGACGCCATCCTGAAGAACGAATACGCCGGCTGCGACGACGGCATCATCCTGAAGTGCGCCAAGGCCGATGTGACCTCCGCTGTCAGCGAGGCTGTCACCAACACCATGCTGCATACGCTGCTGGCGCTGCCCCAGGGCGTGCAGGCCATGAGCGTGGACTTCCCCGGCCTGACCCAGACCTCCCTGAACATGGGCGTGCTGAAGCTGGAGGACGACGGCCTGCACATCACCTTCTCCATCCGCTCCAGCATCGCCTCCCAGAAGGAGATGCTGGCCCAGCGCGTCCACGCCATCGTGGAGTTCGCCGGCGGCACCGTCACCGAGCGGGGCAAGTACCCCGGCTGGCAGTACGAGCGCGACTCCCAATTCCGGGACATGGTGCTGGAGGCCTATCACGACCTGACCGGCAAGGAGGGTGTGGTGGAAGCCACCCACGGCGGTCTGGAGTGCGGTCTGCTGATCGAGAAGATCCCCGGTCTGGACGCTATTTCCATGGGCCCGGAGCTGCACGACGTTCACTCTGTCCGCGAGCGGCTCAGCGTTCCCTCTACCGAGCGGATGTATGAGCTGCTGTACGAGGCGCTGAAGCGCAGCAAGTGACCAGACACCACAATATGTAGTATATTCGCCCTGCAAAACGGCTTGTTTTGCAGGGCGAATGTCTTTTTAATGCAATTTCTGCAAGACGACCGCCAAAAGCGCTGGCTTTTGCAGTGGTAAAAATGTGAATGGCGTTGCGCATATTGTGCATAAACACGGGGGTTATTCCGAAGAAAATGAAAGAAAACACATGAAAAATGCGTTGTGTGAAAAAGCTGCAAAAAATAAAATGAATTTCTTGCCGATTTGACTTGCAAAAAACAAAATCTGGGAGTATAATACGCCTGTTGATACAATTTGGCCGCGGAACACGGCACATTAAAATGAGGAGAATTACCATGAAAAAGTTTTTTGCATTGATCCTGGCGCTGGCCATGGCTCTCAGCCTTGTGGCCTGCGGCGGCGGCACCGACAACGGTGACGGCGGTACCGCTGCCGAGCACACCGACACCACCACCGTGGCGGTGGGCGCGGTGATTCTGGCCCGTGACGACGTGGCTGAGGATGACGTGTACAAGTTCGTGGCCGACATTTTTGACAATGCTGAGTCTCTGGTCACCAGCCATGCCAAGTATGCGGAGCTGAGCCTGGAGTACGGCGCTTCCATCACCTCAGTGCCTTATCATCCCGGCGCTGCCAAGTACTTCGCTGAGAAAGGCTTCGAGGTCGCTTCTGTGAAGGAAGGCGCCGGCACCGGCGCTTCCCGCAATCTGCGCTTCGTCACCGGCGGCGAGTCCGGTACCTACTATGCCTTCGGCTCCGTCATCGCCCAGCACGCCACCAACAACGCCGGCGTCAGCGTCGTGGGTCTGTCCGGCAACGGCTCTCAGGCCAATGTGCAGGAACTGGTGGACGGCACTGCTGACTTCGCGTTCTGCCAGTCCGACGTTATGGCCTATGCCTATAACGGCACCAACCTGTTTGACACCAAGGTAGAGGGCTTCTCCACTGTGGCTGCCCTGTACATGGAGCAGGTGCAGATCGTCACCACAAACCCTGACATCAAGACTGTGGAAGACCTGAAGGGCAAGTCCGTGTCCATCGGTGCTCCCGGATCCGGCGTGTACTTCAATGCCATTGATGTGCTGGGTGCTTACGGTCTGACCGAGGATGACATCAAGCCCACCTACCAGTCCTTCGGAGACAGCGCCGACGCTCTGAAGAACGGCCAGATCGACGCCGCCTTCATCGTGGCCGGTGCTCCCACCACTGCTGTGACCGACCTGGCCACCACCAAGGACACCTATCTGGTCAGCCTGGATGACGAGCATATTGCCAAGCTGCTGGAGACCTCCGACTATTACACCAAGACTGTCATCGCCAAGGACGTGTACTTCGGCGACTGATCCTTAACGCGGTATTGACACTTTTCGAGGCTGCGGCGGGGTTTCCCGCCGTAGCTCTCGCGTTATTCTGAAATATTTGGGAGAGAAACGACTATGAGCAACGACAAGAAAAAGCCGGATACCCGCCCGGCGGCAGGCGCTGATACCGCCGCCGACGAGGCCACGGATCTGGACGCGGTGATGCGGAAATACGACCGCGAATCCGCCACCCGTATGTGGGAGGGCACGCCGCAGCTCATCATCCGGATACTGATGGCGGTGTTCGGCGTGTTCTGCATCGCTATGACCCTGCTTTCCAAGGATATGCCGGAGGTTCGGCTCACGCTGTTTGTGGGCTGCATCGTGATTATTGGATTCCTGACCTATCCTGCCAGCAAGCACCATGTAAAGGTGAACTATCTGCCGTGGTACGATGTTGTACTGATGGTGGTTGGCGCGGCCTGCTTCTTCTATTTTGCCCTCAATGCCATGACGCTGGTGCGCCTTTCCACCCGTATTGAGACGGTGCACGTCGTGATCGGCGTGGTCGGCATTCTGGTGCTGATGGAGCTGTGCCGCCGCTGCGTGGGTGTGCCCATTCTGTGCGTGGCGGGCGCGCTGATCGTCTACGCCTTTATCAATCAGCTCAGCTACGCCGGTGCGGTGAACAGCGCCACGCTGTATGACGCCCTCAAGACCATCATCTATAAGCTGTTCTATACCACCTCCGGCGTCATCGGCACACCCATCAACGTGTGCTATACCTATATCGTGCTGTTCATCATTTTCGGCGCGTTTCTGGAGCGCACCGGCATCGCCAACTTCTTCATCAGCTTTGCCAACCGTATCGCCGGCTGGTCCAGCGGCGGCCCCGCCAAGGTGGCGGTCATTTCCTCCGCCCTGTGCGGCATGGTGTCCGGCTCCTCCGTGGGCAACACCGTCACCACCGGCTCCTTCACCATCCCCATGATGAAAAAGACCGGCTATAAGCCGGAGTTTGCCGGCGCCGTCGAGGCAGCCGCCTCCACCGGCGGCCAGATCATGCCCCCCATCATGGGCGCTGCCGCTTTCCTGATGGCGGAGTACATGAAGCTGCCCTACGCGCAGGTGGCCGTGAAGGCGATCCTGCCCGCCATTCTGTATTTCACAGGCATTTTCATTGCCGTCCATCTGGAAGCCAAGAAGCTGGGCCTGAAGGGCGTTCCCCGTGATGAGCTGCCCAAGTGGAAGGTGCTGGCCCGTGACTGCTATCTCATCATTCCTCTGGTTCTGCTGGTGTGGCTGGTATCCTCCGGCAGCAAGACCATGTCCCACTCCGCAGCCTATTCCATTCTGGCTGCCATCGCCGTGGGCTTCGTCAACTTCTTCCTACAGAGCAAGCGGGGCGACGAGGATAATGCGCCGCAGTCCGTCGGCAAGGCGCTGGGGACAGCCGGTAAGCGTTCCTTCTTCTCTGCGGTGGAGTCTCTGGAAGCCGGTGCCCGCGGCGCCATCACCGTGGCTGTGGCCTGCGCCATGGCGGGTATCATCGCCGGCTGCATCACCGTTACCGGCCTGGCCTCCATCCTCATCAACGCCATCGTGCAGCTGGCGGGCAACGCCACCATCATCGGTCTGGTGCTGACTATGCTGTGCTGCATCGTGCTGGGTATGGGCGTGCCCACCACTGCCAACTACTGCATCATGGCTTCCACCTGTGCCCCCATTCTGATCCAGCTGAACTTCCCTGTGGTGGCGGCTCACTTCTTCGTGTTCTACTTCGGCATCGTGGCGGATATCACGCCGCCTGTGGCACTGGCTGCCTACGCCGGTTCCGCCATTGCCAAGTCCGACCCCATGAAAACAGGCGTCAACGCCACAAAGCTGGCCATCGCCGCTTTCATCGTCCCCTATATCTTCGCGTACTCTCCCGCCCTGCTGTTTGAGAATGTCTCCGGCTGGTGGGAAGTGACCCAGATCTGCATCAGCGCCCTGTTGGGTATCTTCGGTATCGCGGCGGCCCTCAACGGCCACCTGTACAAGAAGGTGCCCTGGTACTTCCGCCTCCTGCTGGTGGCGGGCGGCCTGGGCATGATGATCCCCGGCACCCTTACCGACGTGGTGGGTCTGGCGCTGGTGGCTCTCGTCATTGTTGTGCAGTACTGGTCTGCCAAACGCGAAAAAGCGATTACCGCGTGATCTCCTTTCCAAACAACATTCCCGCTGCCTATAGACAGCGGGAATGTTGCTTTCTTATAAGCTAAAGCGGCAGATAGAGAGCTTTTGAAAGTGCATAACGCGTATTGTGCAAAACACCAAAGCATGGAAGAAATTAACTTGTAAGAGAAAGTTGTGTGAAAACCGCATAAACGGAGAGAAACAGAAAGAAAAATAATGTTTTTATTTCTGTTTCGACGTGAAACGTCACGAAAAAATATTCTTATGCAAGCAATAAGAAATACTTATGCCTCAAGAACAACATATTTCTGGCAATAAAACGAAAGCAAATTGCAGAATAGCTGCAAAAAGCGGATTTTGCAAGCCGTTAAACGAAAAAATGTTTTTGTGCAAAAAAACGGAAAAATCACATAAAAAATGTTTTGTGCAAAAAATTAGTTTGAAAATTTGACGGGAAAAGTACATTTTTTTATAATATTCAGCGGAACAAAAAAGAAAAGTCTCCCCGATGTGGGGAAGAAAGAGGAAAACACATTATGGAAAAGTACCTGGTTCTTGCCACATTTGTTGGCTCGATCATCGCGCTGCTGTTCGCGTTTATCACGGGCAAGCGCGTCCTGAGCTTTGACGAGGGCACCCCTCTGATGAGCAAGATCTCCCGCTCCATCCGCGAGGGCGCCAACGCCTACCTGAAGCGGCAGTACACCGTGGTAGGCGTGTTCTTCGTCTGCATGATCGTGGTGCTGTGCATTATGGCGGCCTGCAAGCTGCTGACGTGGTTCGTGCCCTTCGCGTTCCTGACCGGCGGCTTCTTCTCCAGCCTGTCCGGCTTTGTGGGCATGCGCATCGCCACCAAGGCCAACTGCCGCACCGCCAACGCCTGCCGCGACGGTCTGAATAAGGGCCTGCGCGTGGCGTTCTCCGCCGGCTCCGTCATGGGCTTCACCGTGGTGGGTCTGGGCCTGCTGGACATCAGCGTGTGGTTCATGCTGCTGCGCTTCGTGTTCAAGCTGGAGGCCGCCGATATCACCAGCGCCATGCTGACCTTCGGTATGGGCGCCAGCTCCATGGCGCTGTTCGCCCGTGTGGGCGGCGGCATCTTCACCAAAGCTGCCGACGTGGGCGCCGACCTTGTGGGTAAGGTGGAAGCCGGTATCCCCGAGGACGATCCCCGCAACCCCGCCGTTATCGCCGACAACGTGGGCGACAACGTGGGCGACGTGGCCGGTATGGGCGCTGACCTGTATGAGAGCTATGTGGGCTCCATCATCTCCGCCTCCGCGCTGGGCGTGGCCGCCTTCTCCGGCGAGGCCTTCAAGGCCATGGCCATCCCCATGGTTATGGCGGCTGTGGGTATCATCTGCTCCATCATCGGCTCCTTCTTCGTCAAGACCGAGGAGAACGCCGACCAGCGCACGCTGCTGAAGGCTCTTTCCCGCGGTACCAATCTGTCTGCCGTGCTGATCGCCATCATCTCCTTCTTCCTTGTATGGAAGCTGCTGGGCATCGAGCACTGGGGCCTGTATGTGGCCATCCTGTCCGGTCTGGTGGCCGGTGTGCTGATCGGTAAGGCCACCGAGTACTATACCTCCGATACCTATAAGCCCACGCAGGAGCTGAGCAGCAAGAGCCAGACCGGCTCCGCCACCATCATCATCGGTGGTCTGGGTCTGGGCATGCTGTCCACCGCTATGCCTATCATCATCGTGGCCGTCTGCATTCTGCTGGCCTACTTCCTCTCCGGCGGCGCTGCCAACGCCAGCATGGGCCTGTACGGCATCGCGCTGGCCGCCGTTGGTATGCTGAGCACCCTCGGCATCACGCTGGCTACCGACGCTTACGGCCCTGTGGCCGATAACGCCGGCGGCATCGCCGAGATGGCCGGTCTGGAGCCTGAGGTCCGTCAGCGCACCGACGCGCTGGATTCTCTGGGCAACACCACCGCCGCCACCGGTAAGGGCTTCGCCATCGGCTCCGCCGCCCTGACCGCGCTGGCTCTGATGGCCTCCTATATCGAAAAGGTCAAGGAAGTGGGCGCGGCTGACGCCGACTTCAGCAGCTTCTCTCTGATGAACCCCGTGGTGCTGGTGGGCCTGTTCATCGGCGCCTGCCTGCCCTTCGTGTTCGCCGCCCTCACCATGAACTCCGTGGGCCGTGCCGCCCAGAGCGTGGTCATGGAGGTGCGCCGCCAGTTCAAGGAGATCGCGGGTCTGATGGACGGCAAGGCCGATCCCGACTATGCCCGCTGCGTCGACCTGTGCACCAAGGCCAGCCTGAAGGAAATGGTGCTGCCTACCGTTATCGCCGTTGTCACCCCCATCGTGGTGGGTATGATCCTGGGCTATAAGGGTGTTGTGGGCCTGCTGGCCGGCGCTACCGTTACCGGCTTCCTGATGGCCATCTACATGGCCAACGCCGGCGGCGCGTGGGACAACGCCAAGAAGTACATCGAGGCGGGCAACTTCGGCGGCAAGGGCAGCGAATGCCACAAGGCCGGCGTCGTGGGTGACACCGTGGGCGATCCCTTCAAGGACACCTCCGGCCCCGCCATCAACATCCTCATCAAGCTGCTGAGCATGGTCTCCATCGTGTTCGCCGGTCTGGTGGTCAACTTCTCCATCCTGTAAGGATCTGAACGCTGTAAAATATCCCCCGGCTTTGCCGGGGGATATTTTTTTCAAAAAGCTGTCTTTCGGGTCTTGACTCTGCCACTGTGTCAGGGAGTATCCTGTATCCGAGCTCAAGAAATCCCCCTTGGAGGTACGACAAATGTTAAAGATCGGAGAATTTTCCAAGCTGTCCCGCGTCAGCGTCCGGATGCTGCGCCATTATGACGACATCGGCCTGCTGACCCCCGCCTACATCGACCGCTTCACCGACTACCGCTATTACAGCGAGTCCCAGCTGCCCACCGTCTGCCGCATCACCGCCCTGAAGGACATGGGCTTCCGTCTGGCGGATATCTGCCGGATGCTGTCCTTCTACGATGAACGGCAGCGGCTGGACGAATGCCTTGCCGCCCAGCAGGCGGCACTGGAGGCCCAGGCGGAGGACGTGGCCCGGAAGCTGCGGCTGTTGGACAGCGCCCGGAAACGACTAAGAAAGGAAGATACCATGGCTTACAATGTTACCGTCAAGACCCTGCCCCAGCGTTACGCCGCCTGTGTGCGGATGACCATTCCCTGCTACGAGCAGGAGGGGACGGTGTGGGGTGTCCTCTGCGCCGAGACTGACCATATGAACCTGATCCCCGACGATCCCTGCTATTGCAGCGTGACCTTTTTGGACGCCGAGTATAAGGAAAAGGACGTGGAGGTAGAGGCCCAGAAAACCGTCAAGGGTCAGTATCCGGACACCGAGCATGTGAAGTTCCGCACTCTGCCCGCCGTCACCTACGCCGGCTGCACCTATCAGGGCGGCTACGAGCATATCGGTGAGGTCAACGCCGCCGTAGCCGCGTGGATCGAGGCCAACGGCTACCGCTATGCCGGCCCCATGTTCAACATCTACCACGTCAGCCCCCACGAGACCCGGAACCCCGACGAATTCGTCACCGAGGTATGCTACCCCATTACGAAATAAGAACAGGACGGCCATCTATGAGATGGCCGTCCTTAAACTTGTCAAAAAGAGCTTCGTCCTCTTTGTGAAGTTAAAGTACTCTTTCCCAGCGCAGCTCGCCCCAGCTGCTGGTGTCAAAATTCTCCCGGATGGCCCGGCACATGATCTGCAGCTTCTGCGCGATGGCGGGGGACTGCACCAGTGCGCCCGCCACGTCCTCGGTGGCCATGATGTACTCCATGATCCGCGCCCGATCCTCCTTGGCGTTGGTGCGGGAATAGGCGTCCACAAAGTACACATCCTGTGCGCTGAACTCATAGAAGAACGTCCAGCGCTCCGGATTGGAGTCGGGCGTCTCTGCGTCCTCGTTGTAGGAGAAGCCCGCCGGGTTGCAGGCGGCCCACTCCTCCTGATCGATGGCGTTCCAGTTGCGGGTCAGGAGTACCCCTTCGATGGCGTGCCAGATCTCGTGGCAGATGGTGCCCTCGAAGGCGTCGATGGTCACGTCGATGTAGATGTTCTGCCAGCCGTAGGTCTCATAGGTCAGGCCGATGGCGTTGACGGCGTTTTCAATGTGCCCCACCGGCATAAACCGCACGCCGCCCTCGCCCATGGTGTTTTTCATCTGACGGAAGAAGCCGTCCGGATACAGGGCCAGCGTCCGATCCAGCGCTTCCAGCATCCGGGCGATGGCGTGGGGTTCGTCCTCCAGCGGCCACTGGTCGGTGGTGGTGATGGTGGCGTCCCACACGGCGTCACAGGCCTCCTGCGCCTGCGCCGACAGCAGAATGGTCACGCCGTAGCGCTCCTCCAGCCGGTCGGCGTACTCCCGTGCCTCCTGCAAGGTGGCGGGCAGGGGCTGGCCATTCAGGCTGTTCCAGTAAACCTCCGTCAGCGAGGTATCCACCGCCAGTGGGCTTTCCACCGCTGCGGCGTCGGTGATGTGGGTGAAGGTCAGCTGCGCCGGATCAATGGCGGCCAGCCGGAACTGGCCGTTTCCGTACACGCCGCCCACGATGATCTCCTCCGGCAGCCACACTGCGCCCCGGAAGGTGCCGCCCAGCTGATCGCTGCTCAGCAGGCAGGCGGAGATGCCGCTTTCCAGCCGGTACAGGGTGGCATCATCCGCCGCGCCCAGCAGATAGGGGGAGCCGGACAGCGGGAACAGATCAGCCTCCGAGGCGTGCAGCAGCGCCGCGTCCGCCTGATAGTACTGGTCACCGGCGGGATACAGCATGTCGTACCCCATGTCCTGATTGTTGAACCGTAAAAATTCCGGGCCGGACTGGCCGTAGTAGGGGGCGTACCACTCCTTTTGCAGCATGGCGTATTCCCCGGTGGCTGTGTCCAGAATGACGGTGCCGCTCTCGGTGCTGTAGGGGGACAGCAGGCAGTGGAGGAACAGCGTCTCGGAATCCGGGAAGATCCCCGCCACGTCCATAAAGCGCAGCTCACTGCTCAGCGGCACCCGCTTCGTCTGGCCGCTGGCCACGTCGGCGCGGCACAGCACGTCGTCCTGCACGAAGTAGTAGGTGCCGCCGTCGTGGGAGAATACGCCGCCGTACTGCTCCGCGTGAAAGGTCTTGGTGACGGTCAGGCTGGCGTCGATAAACTGCCACGCGCCGCCGTCCCAGTTGAACAGCACGGCGGAGCCGTCGGTGAACTGCTCGGTCTGCAATTCCCAGCAACCCTCCAGCGTCTGGGCGGCCAGCTCCTTGTCGGCGGCCACGTCCACCACGCTGAGGTGTGTCATTTCGTTTTCATAGTCCACCCAACCGGCCAGCACCCGGCCGTCGCCCAGCGGGACGAGGGTAGGCAGAGCCGTGGGTTCCACGCAGGTCAGCGTTTTGATGGGCTGATCCAGCAGCGGCTTTTCCCCGCCGCAGCCGGCCAGCGCCAGCAGCAGACACAGCGCTGCCAGCAGCGCCGCGCCTGTGGATAACAGTCGTTTTTGTGTCATAGGAAGGCTCCTGAATCGAAAAAATATGCGCCGCACAGCCGTGCGGCGCATGCCTTATTATAGCCTGTTGTGCCTGCCTTGTCAAGCAACGGGGACGGTGCGGGCCGCCAGCGCGGCGGCCTCTGCCGGATCGTGGCAGGCCATCACCAGCGTTTTATGCGGCCCCACCGCCCGGTCAATGGCGGCCAGACAACAGGCCTTTGCGGCATCGTCCAGGCCGGTCAGCGCCTCGTCCAGCACCAGCACATCAAAGGGATGGGCCAGCGCACGGGCCAGTGCCGCCCGCCGTTTCATGCCGCCGCTGAGCGTCTCCGGCAGCGCGTCAAGACTGCCGCCCAGTCCCAGCTCTGTCAGCCAGCAGCGGGCATCCTCGGCGCTGCCGGTCAGCGCGGCGTTTTCCAGCGCCGTTTTCCACGGCAGCAGGCGATCCTCCTGAAAGACCACGGAGAACCGCGTTCCCTCCGGACGGATCACCGTGCCACTCTGGGGCTGCTCCAGCCCCAGCAGCAGCCGCAGCGCCGTGGTCTTGCCCTGCCCCGACGCACCGGTCAGGCACACCCGGCCGCCCTCCGGGATCTCCAGCGAAAGCTCCCGCAGCACCGGACGCTCCGCCTCGTAGCCGAAGGTCACATGGTCAAACCGGATCATGGCCGCCCTCCTTTTCCGTCAGGCTCAGCGCGGCGGATTGCAGCAGGGCGCTGCACAGCACGATCACCGCCGCCAGCGCGAAAACCTGATCGTAGCTGATGGTGGCCTTGCCGCCCCACAGCAGGTCGCCCAGCGAGCCCTGCGTGCGGCAGATGACCTCGGCGGCGATGCCGGACTTCCACGCGAAGCCCAGCCCCGTGACGGCGGCGGTTCCGGCGTAGGGCCGCAGCTGCGGCAGCGTAATGTGCCGCAGTGTGTCCCACCGGGTCATGCCGAATACGCGGGCCATCTCCGCCAGCTGGGGGTCAAGCTGCCGCAGGCCCGTTTCCATGCCGCTCCATACGATGGGCAGCACCGTCAGAAACACGATGGTGCTGGGAATGTAGCCCCGCCCCACCCACAGGAACACCACAATGGTGAACACCGCCACCGGCATGGCCCGGATCAGCCCCACCAGCGGCCCGGTCAGCCACCGGAACGCCCTCCACCGGACGGACGCGGCGGCGCACAGCGTGCCCGCCAGCGCCGCCAGCGCGAACCCGGCACAGACCCGCAGCAGCGAAAGTCCCGCCGCCCGCCAGAAGTCCGCCGTATCCGCCAGCGCCAGCAGCGCCCGGAGGGTATCCACCGGCGTAGGCAGCGGCAGCAGCAGTGTCCGGTTGGCGGCCATAGCCGCCAGCTGCCACACGAGCAGCCAGAATAGTACCGCTATGCTGTTTTTCAGCGCCTTACGCACCGTAATAGAAGTCGTCGCCCGGCAGCGCGCCGCCCACGCTCTTGGGGTCGGCGTCGTACATCACCTGCAAATAGGCGCTGAGATCCGTTTTCATCTCCGCGCCGGTGACGAAGGTCAGTCCGCAGGAGGGGATAGCCTTCTGGGCCAGCGCCGCCTTGGGGATCAGGCCGTACTGCTCGCACAGGGCGGCAGTGCCCTCCACGTCGGTCTGTGCCTTTTCGATGGAGGCGGCGTACTCCTTCAGGAACAGCTCCACCGCGCCGGGATTCTCCTGCAAAAAGGCGTTGCGCACGATGACGCAGCCCATCATCAGCTGATTGCCGCTGATCTTGCTCCACTCCTCCGTCATGTCAAAGAGCTTCGCGGCGTTCTCGTTCTGCATCAGGATGCTGGTAGCCACCGGCTGCGGAGCCAGAATGACGGCGTCCGGGTCGCTCTGCCACACGGTCAGCAGCTCGCTGCCCTCGCCCACGAACTGGATGGTCACATCCTTGTCGGGGTCAAGGCCGTTGCCGGTCAGCACGTAGCGGAGGATATACTCCGGGTTCGCGCCCTGTCCGGGTGCGTAGATGGTCTTGCCCGCCAGATCGGCGATGGTGGCGGCCTCCTGTCCGTTGCCCAGCAGGGACAGCACGCCCAGCGTGTTCACCGCCAGCACCGTCACGCCGCCCTCGGTCTTGTTGTACAGCGCCGCGGCCATGTTGGTGGCCACGGCGGCAATGTCCGCCTCGCCCTTGGAGATGGCGGCCACCACCTCGTCGTTGGCACCGCTCATGGTGACGTGATAGGTGTTCTCTGTCTCTCTGGCGTCAGTGGCGGCCCACAGGTTCATGGCACCGATGCCGGTGGGGCCGGACAGCACGTACAGGTTCACCTCCGCCGTCGTGGGGGTATCGTCCGGCTGCTCCGGCTCTGTATTGGCCTGACTGCCGCAGGCGGTCAGACTCAGCGCCAGCGTCAACGCCAGCAGCAGACTGACAATGGATTTGATGTGCTTCATAGGATTACCTCGATTCTTTTTCCGTCACGGACGATCAGTCCCGCTTCCGCCAGCTCCTCCATGGCCCGGTACAGGCTGGTGCGGCCCATGGACAGCGTGCCCGCCAGCTTTGTCATGCTGAGCTTCTCCGGCAGCCGACCCCACTCGTCACAGTTGGCCCGCAGCCAGCGGTACAGCCGGTGCTGGGCACTGTCCTGGGTGAAGATGGCGATCTTGCCGTTGAGGAACCGCACCCGGCTTGAGAGAAAGCCGATGTAGTTCACCGCCATCTGCGGGCAGCGCTGGAACCACTGCCGCAGCAGCTCCTCCGGCAGCAGCAGAACTGTACAGCCCGTTACCGCCCGGATACGGGACACGTACCCGTCTCCGCCAAACAGTGCCGCCGCGCCGAAGGTGCCGCCGGGGCCAAAGACCGCCAGCACCGCCTTTTCCCGCGTGGGAGCCACGGCTTCCGCCCGGCCCTCCAGCACGATGCCCAGCGCCCGTCCCGCCGTAGCGGGGTCACAGATGGTGTCGCCCCGGCTGAAGCGGCTCACGCCCAGCGATTGTGCCTCGTGCAGCAGCTCCTCCGCGCCCTGAAACAGAAAGTGGTCATGCAGGAGCGTCATGTGATCGTCCATAGCGTACTCCTTAAAAATGTGTTCCAAATGGAACGGTTTTACATAGTATAACGGCAGCGGCGGCGGTTGTCAAGGGGCGGAAAATGTGGTATGATGGCAAAAAACGCAAAGGAGCGTCCTTTTATGCGATTGATCTCATGGAACGTCAACGGCCTGCGCTCGTGTCTGGGAAAGGGCTTTCTGGATTTCTGTGCTTTTGCCGACGCGGACGTGATCTGCCTGCAGGAGACGAAGATGCGCCCGGAGCAGGCGGCATTCGACCTGCCGGGCTATCACCGCTTCTGGAACAGCGCCGACAAGGCGGGCTATTCCGGCACCGCCATTTTCACCCGCCGCCAGCCGCTGTCCGTCGCCTATGACTTCGGCCCGGATATCCACCGGCACGAGGGACGGGTCATCACCGCCGAGTACGAGGATTTTTATCTGGTGTGCTGCTATACCCCCAACTCCAAGGATCAGCTGTCCCGGCTGGACTACCGCATGGAGTGGGAGGACGATATCCGGGCGTACCTGCTGGAGCTGGACGGCAAGAAGCCGGTGGTCTACTGCGGCGACCTGAACGTGGCCCATCAGGAGATCGACCTGAAAAACCCCAAGACCAACCGCATGAACCCTGGCTTCTCCGACGAGGAGCGGGCCAAGATGACCCAACTGCTCTCCAGCGGCTTTGCCGACACCTTCCGCACTCTGTACCCCGACCGCACCGGGGCCTATTCCTGGTGGAGCTACCGCTTCCATGCCCGGCAGAACAACGCAGGATGGCGCATCGACTACTTCATCGTGTCCCAGCGTCTGCTGCCCCGTGTGAAAAACGCCGATATCTGGCCGGAGATCACCGGCAGCGACCACTGTCCCGTGGTGCTGGAGCTGACGGAAGAATAAAAAAATGTCTGCCGCGAAAGCGGCAGACATTTTTTACAGATGTGCGTAAATTTTCGTACCGGAGGTTTTCAGCCACCGCAGCAGCACCAGCGCCAGCACGATAAACAGCGCCGTGGCCGCCAGCAGGAACGCCGCCGCGCCCAAATGAGCCATCAGGGCGTAGTACAGGAAGCCCAGTCCCGCTGCCAGCACCCAACCGCCGAACATGGACAGGAATACCGCCAACCCCTGCTTGATGGGAGCCACCTCGCTGGTCCAGGTGAGGTTGGGCCGCTTCAGCCCCATGAACAGGCCGAAGGCGGCGGACAGCACCACGTATACCATGGGGACGACCACCACCAGCGCCGCGTGAAGGAAGTCCAGACCGGACACCGCCGCCACGCACACGGCGCACAGCATCAGCGGCAGCTCCGTGATCAGCAGGTGCAGCCCCAGCTTGGCCCGCAGCGCCTGCCACAGGTTGATGGGCAGCGACTGGGCGATCCACAGGCTCTTGCCCTCCAGCGACACCGACGGCGCGGTAATGTCGTTGCTGCCTGCCAGCAGGCACAGACACAGCGCCGCCAGCACCGGCACGAAGTCCTCGTTTCCGGCGAACAGGGCGTTCATCATCAGGAACACCTCACGTCCCTTGATAAGAGACGCCACCGCCAGAATCAGCAGAAACACCGTGCCCAGACCGCAGTTCAGCATGTAGAGGGGACTGGCGGTGAACCGGCCCAACTCCTTACGCAGCAGCGCGGCGGCAGGGGAGGTCTGCATGGCGGCCTTCTCCCGATAGACCGCCTTGGCGGTATTGCCGGAGGCGGTAGCGATGTTCAGGAAGCTGCGGGCGATGAGATACCACACCAGCGCCAGCAGGGCGATCACCACGGCGGAGACGATCAGCATCGCCACGCCGTCGCCGCAGCCCACCCGGCCAAAGAGGTACAGGGGATAGACGCTGCCCTTGATCTTATCACCGACGCTGGCGGCATTCAGCAGCAGACTGCCGATCAGCGCCTGAGACCGGAAGCAGACGAAATAGTACAACCCGAAAAACACCAGCGATACCAGCACCGTGATAAAGCTCTTGTTCTTCAGCTTCAGGCTGATTTTCGCCACCACCCAGCCCAGCACGCAGGACAGCGCCAGCACGAACAGCGAGATGACGATCAGCAGCACCACGCCGCCCAGAATGATCCCCGCCGTAAGGGGCACGGTGCACCAGTACACGATGATGACCGGCAAAATCACGATGCCGGAGTACATCAGTCCCAGCAGATAGACATTCAGCAGCCGGGACGCCATGATGATCCGCACCGGAATGGGCATGGACAGCAGCAGGTCGTTGTCCTTGGCCAGATACAGCCCCGAATAGGTGTTGAACACGCTGCCGAAGGCACCCAGAAACACCGCCATCATGCCCATGATGACGAAGTACAGCCAGTCCAGACCCATCTCCGCCAGCTGGCCGCACATAACGTTGGCCAGCACCGCGAACATGCCGCCCAGCACGCCCACCATCAGCAGCACGAACATCACGATATAGGCGATGGTCGCCCCCTTGGAGCGGGCCTTGCTCTTTTTCGCGTCGTAGAAGTAGCTGCGGAACACCTCCATCAGCTGCTTTTTCAGCAAAAGCTTCAGCATTCCTCTCCCTCCAGTTCCAGAAAGACCTCCTCCAGACTGTCGTCGCCCTTGACCTCCTCCATGGTGCCGGAGCGGATCAGCTTGCCGCCCTTGATGATGGCCACCTTGTCGCACAGCTTTTCCGCCACCTCCAGCACGTGGGTGGAGAAGAAGATGGCGCCGCCCTCGTCGCACACCTCGCGCATCATGCCCTTCAGCAGATGGGACGCCTTGGGGTCAAGGCCCACAAAGGGTTCGTCCATGATGATGAGCTTCGGCTGATGCAGCCACGCGGCGATGATGGCCAGCTTCTGCTTCATGCCGTGGGAATAGGCGGCGATAGGCTGGGCCAGATCCTCCGTCAGCTCGAAGGCGTCGGCGTATTTTCGGATGCGCTCCTGCCGCTGCCGCGCTCCGACGCCGAAGATATCGGCCACGAAGTTCAGGTACTTGATGCCCGTCATAAAGTCGTACAGGTCGGGGGTGTCGGGGATGTAGGCCATCTCCCGCTTGCAGCCCAGGGGATTCGCCTTGATGGACTTGCCGTCAATGGTGATCTCCCCCTGATCGAATTGCAGAATGCCCACCACGGATTTCAGCGTGGTGGTCTTGCCTGCGCCGTTGTGGCCGATGAAGCCGTAGATCTCACCGGCGGCAATGTGCAGCGTCAAATCGTCTACGGCCTTCTTCTCGCCGTAGCGCTTGGTCAAATGTTGAATGTCCAGCATATGCTTTCCTCCCAAATCATATTTTCTATCCTGTATCCTACCACATGACGCAGCGTCATAAGCAATACCCGCCGCGCCGAAAAAGCAATATTTTATCAAAGGCGGGCGTATTATAGCAGTCGGCCTTACGACTGTCAATGATAATGTGTTTCCATTCCGCAAACTCCGTAAGAATTGACACAAAAGGCGCAGCGGCATACCGCTGCGCCTTTTCGCAACTGTGTTACCGGTGTCCACCGCCGAAGCCGCCGCGGCTTCCACCGCCGCGAGAGCCGCCGAAGCCGCCATTGCCGAACCCGCCGCCCCGGCTGCCGCCGCCAAAACCGCCGCCGGGCCGGGAATTGCCCCGTGGCGGACGATAGCTGCTCTGGGGCGGGCGATATCCGCCGCCGGCGGGAGGTCGCGGCCCGCCTGTCGGCGGACGGTAGCCGCCATGGGGCGGCCGGGGACTGCGGGGCGGACGGGGCCGCAGGTGCCGTCCCCAGAAAATGGGATAGTACACGGGCCGCACCACGTTCACCGGCGCGCCCAGAATATACCGCCGCCGGTAGCGGTTGTACCGTACCCGATCCAGCAGCGCCCACACCACAAGGATCGCCGCGATCAGCAGCACCACACTGCCGAGGGACACGCCGCCGGAGCCGGTTTTCGCCGGAGCGTTCCATTCGCCGCCGCTGTTATAGCTGTTGCTGTAACCGCCGGAGGGCTGCATCTGGGCCATCTGGCCGTAAAACACATCTGCCTGCCGGAAGAACGCCGCCGCCGCGCCGTCAAAGTCGCCGCTGTAGTAGAGACCTTCGATGGACTGCTTCAGCTTGGCCTGCATGGTGTCGTACTGGTTCAGCACGGCCAGCACGCTGTCGCCGCAGGCCACATAGTAATCGTCGTTCCGCACCATCAGCAGCAGCATGTCGTTTTTGCCCAGCTTCCAGTCGGCACCCAGCTGCTTTGCCGCTTCCTCCGGCGTCCAGCCCTGAATGCTGTCTGCGGTGGCCACCGCCACCACGGCGTAGTATTTCGCGTCCCAGTCCGCGTTGCGCTCCGTGATATACGCCACCGTGTCGTCGGACAGCATGTCTGCCTCGTCGCAGATCCACTGCTGGTATTCGACCTCCGGCAACGCCACTGGCTCCTTTGCCAGAAAGCTGTCCTTCCGGCTCAGACCGATGCATACGCTGCCCACGACGGCCAGCACCAGCACCACCCACGCCACCGCGCGGTTTTTGAAAATTTTCATAGGAGATTCCTCCTTCCATAAGGAGATCGCTGTTTTACCGAGGCTCCCTTGTGTAAAGGGAGCTGTCAGCGCAAAGCGCTGACTGAGGGATTGTCCGTGTGCGATGTTGCTCGCAAGTGACAGACAACCCCTCCATCGCGGTTTACGCCGCGACACCTCCCCTTACACAGGGGAGGCTTTGAAAGGTTCAGCCTCTCAGCTCCATCAGCTTCTGCTTCAGCTCGCCCTCAATTTTGCCCAGTACCCCATTTTGCGCAAGCGCAAAACGGGAACCCCTTTTATTTCACATCCTCGGCGGAAATGAATTCCGCCTGCGGCAAGGTTTTGCTGCGCAAAACGCTTGGACGCGCTGACGCGCGGGGCGGCTTGCGCCGCCAGCCGAACTGGGCCGATGGCTTTCGGAAATTATGTTTATCCTCTCAGTTCCATCAGCTTCTGCTTCAGCTCGCCCTCAATCTTGCCCAGCTCGACTTCCGCTGCCTTGCGCTGGGCGGCGCCCTCCTTCTGGATACGGGCCACCTCGTCCAGCGTGGAGATCAGCTGCTCGTTGGTGTGCTTCAGCGTCTCGATATCCACCACGCTGCGCTCCGCCTCCTTGGCGGTGGCGATGGTGCCCATCTTCAGCGTGTCGGCGTTCTTCTTCAGCAGCTCGTTGGTCATTTCTGTAACGGCGTTCTGGGCGGCCGTGGCCTGACGGCTGTGCTCCATGCCCAGCGCCAGCACCATCTGGCTTTTCCACAGGGGGATGGTGTTCACCAGCGAGGACTGGATCTTCTCGATCATCAGCGTGTCGTTATTTTGCAGCAGCCGGGTCTGGGGCCCCATCTGAATGGACACCATCCGGGTCAGCTCCAGATCGTGGAGCTTCTTCTCGAACCGGTCGCACATGCTGACCAGATCGTTATAGGCCTGGGCGTCCTCGGCGAGACCGCTCTGCTCCGCCTTTTTCCGCAGCTCCTCCAGCTCGCCGCCGCGCACCTCGGCCAGCCGCTTCTTGCCCGCCAGGATGTACATGGTCAGTTCCTTGTAGTATTTCAGGTTCAGCTCATACATCTGGTCGAACATGGCCACGTCCTTCAGCAGGGCGATCTGATGGCTCTCCAGATTCTGGGCGATTTTGTCCACGTTGGTCTCCACCTTGCTGTACTGGGCCTTCATGGTCTCCAGCTTATTGCTGGTCTTTTTGAACAGGCCCGCCAGACCCTTTTTCTCCTCCTCCGCGCCGAAGCCCTTCAGCTCCACCACAAGGCGGCTCAGATCCTCGCCGATCTCGCCCATATCCTTGTTGCGGACGTTGGACAGCGCGTTTTCGGAAAAGCTGGCCACGCTTTTCTGGGCCGCCGCGCCGTATTGCAGCACCTGATTGGTGTCCCGCACGTCGATCTTCTTGGCAAATTCGTTGACAGCGGCTTTCTCCTGTTCCGTCAGCATACTGTCGTCCAGCACCACCGGCTCGACCTCCTTCTTCACCTCAGGGGCGGCAGGGGTGGCGGGCGCTTCCGGCGTCAGCGTCAGGGTGGGCATCTCCGCCGCAGCGGCGGTATCGGGGGTCAATGTCAGTTCAGGCATGTTGGTATCAGTCATAGTTTTGATTCCTTTCTGTATATTTTCTTCCTTGGATTGCGATTCGTATTATAATTCCAGCGTAATGTCGCCGTCCTCCGGCGTATCCTCCGCCGAAGCTGCGGCGGTGCGGTGCAGCGGATCATCCGTCAGTCCCTCACGGGCCATCATGTTCTCCAGCACCACCATATCGGTGGAGATATCCATAGCCTCTGCGCCGAACAGGTTGTCCAACTGCTTTTCAAAGGCGGTGATGATGGTGGCCATCATGCTCTCCACCTTATGCATGGTGGAGGTGATGTTCTCACCGGCCACGCCCTGCTCGCCCATGCGGTCATAGGCGTTGAGGATCTTCAGCGTGGTGGGCAGGTAGTAGTTCATGAACCTCCGGATCTGGGGCAGCTTCTCCGGATTCTGCTCCACCTGGGCGAAGATCTTGCCGGAAAGCTCCTGCAAGCGGACGATCTGGGCGGAGATAGTGGGATCGGCGATATTGTCGTCCAGCCGCTTCATCTCGGCAATGGCCTTCCTGCCGTCGTCGATCATCTTGTCCAGCTCGGCGTTGCCGGTGGATTTTGGCTCCTCCGGCACTTCCTCCACCGTGTTGGGACACAGCAGCCGGGCCACAATGCCGATCACCGCGGCGGCGCCTGCCGCCAGCACATAGTGGAGCGGCCGGTACAGCGGGAACAGCAGCGCGTACAGCAGCCATGTGGCTGCCGCCGCGTACAGCGGTATAGTGGATTTACGAACAACTTGCTTCAACGCGATCGCCTCCGTTCAGCGGACAGATACTTTTACAGCCTACATTATATCCCAACTGCCGTGCATGGTCAAGAAAAAGAGACGGGCTGCCCCGTCTCTTTCCTCACATCCCTATGGCGGGCAGTCCCACCGTGCCGTTGGTGGGGTCGATAAAAATAGGCAGCACCGGCGGAGCATACGTCCACCAGACGAACGGCGCCGCGACGCCCAGCAGAAGCAGCAGCCCCACCGCGCCCCAGATGGGGCCGGTCAGCTTGTTTTTTGCCAGCACCCGCCAGGAGACCAGGGCGCCCAGCAGCACCGCTGCCTGAAACAGCACCACGTCCACGATCATACTGCTGACGCCCAGCGCCCCTGTGTAGGTATAGTACACCGTGGGGATCGTCACCAGCCCCGCCAGCAATCCCAGCGCTCTTGCCATCAGTACGCTCTGGCGGCTGCTCCGCAGCGCCACGGCCTCCACCAGCGACCAGATCACCCACGGCATAGCCAGAAGCTTCATGTGCTCCCATGTGGACTCGTTGACGGCGGCAAAGGCGGCCACCACGCTGTTCTGCCCGCTCCAATCGTAAACAAAATGCAGCAAATTGCCGAAGATCAGCGTGAGAAACAGCCCCGCCAACTCCCACTTGCGCCATCTCCTGTCGGTCATAGCAGACCCTCCCATCCTTGTACGCATTTCAGGACTAGTGTACGCCGCCCACTGGGAATTTATACCGAAGTTGTCCTAACCGCTTGCAGAAAACGGAAAAATATGGTATAATATATAACAAGCATTATGCAATATAGCGCAGAGCTTGCGGAAGCTCTGCGCCCGTTTTTTCGGGAAAGGGGAGAGCTATGAGCTTTGATCTACGCATGGCGGTGCTTTCACAGGGCGGCGCCCTGTCCGCCGCCCGGCAGGCCCGGGAGCTGCTGGCCTGCAACGATACCACCGCCGCCTACGGCCTGCGATTAACGCCCCAACAGGCGCAGGCACTGCTGAACACCCGCTCCGCCGCCCTGCGGAAAACAGGCCGGGTGGAGCTGGGCGGCAGCATTCTGCAAAAGGTCGTCCTGACCTTCTGTGACTCGCCCTATCTGATGCAGGAGAGCTACGAGGAGACGCTGCACCAGCTGGTGGACGCCTTCTACTACTTCAAAAACGAGACGGAGGACAGGGTGGGGGACGATGCGCTGCTGCGGTACATGAAGCGGGCCTTTGACGGCCCGTGCCGCGGCTCGCTGGAGCTGCTGACCGGCACGGCGCTGCCGGACATGGCCCGGAAGCTGCGGGCAAAAGCCGCCCGTCCGCTGACAGAGGAGGGCCGCCATGACTGATCTGACCCGCCGGACATTGCTCGACCCGCTGACGCTGGACGGGCGGGACTACTTCGCTTCGCTGCTGGCGGAGGGCCAGCGCTGCGGCCTGCTGTCCGACCGCGACCTGAGCCGCCTGCAAGGAGAAAGCCTGACACTGCTGGCGGAGCGGGCGGACGCATGGAGCCACGGCCTGAGCACCTCGCTCCCAGCGGAGCGGGCCCAGCAGCTGCTGGGCTCGGTGCTCTACATCGTCTCACTGGAGCTAAAAGCTGCTCCCTCACCGGAGGAAGCGGTGGAGCGCCTGCGGCGTGAGCCGCTGGCGGCGCTGTACGCGGCGGGACAGAAGCGCATCACCCGTAAGCTGCAAGCCGCCCGCACCCTCCACCGCCAGCTGAAAAAGACGCTGTTTCCCACCCCCAACCAGTTCTACCGCGCCACGCTGGCGGACAGCGTCGGCGGCTTTTTCAAGCTGTACCGCCCAGCCCTCGCTGCCCAGGAGATCCACATCACCTCCGATTACCCCACCTTCTTCGGCCTGCCGCCGCTGGACGGCGTGGAGTTTATGGAGGAATATCTCCGCCACCTGTCCCACGAAAACCGTTTCCTCCGCTGCTTCGCCCCGGAGACCGTCCACGCCCTGCTGCTGGGACTGGATGAAAACTACCCCCTGCTGATCCTGAACCTCTACGGCCCGGTGCTGGCGGCGGCGCTGGGGTGCGTGCTGACCCGGCAGAGCGTGGCCCGGCTGTGGTACGACCCGGAGCGTCTGGCCGCCCTGCTGACCGGCAGAAGCCGTCAGGAGACGGAAGTCCTGCTGCGTCAGGCGGCGGAGGTGTTCATCCGCGGCGCGGGCTGCCCGGAGGGTCTGTCCGCCTACCTCCGCCGCAGCGTGCCGGTGCTGGCGGGCGATGTGACCCGCGCCGTATCGCTGGGCCATCCGGAGGCGGTGCTCCCGCTTCCCGCAGAGCGGTGACCCCTTGCATTTTTCGTCCAAAGTGGGTACAATAGCGGCAAAGATATGAATCGATAAGGAGAGTTCAAGATGGCATTTCAAGGCTATACACAACAGACGGTGGACTTCATGTGGGGCATCCGCTTCAATAACGAGCGGGGTTGGTTTCTGGAGCACAAGGACGACTATATCAACACCTTTCTCACCCCCACCAGGGAACTGGGCGAGCAGGTCTATGACGCGGTGCATGCCCTGCTGCCGGACGAGCCGCTGATGCTGAAGGTCTCCCGCATCTACCGGGATGCCCGGCGGCTTTTTGGCCGCGGCCCCTATAAGGATCACCTGTGGTGGTGCATCCGCACCGGCGACAAGGACTGGACGGGCCGCCCCACCTTCTGGTTTGAGTTGGGGCCGGATTACTACAGCTTCGGTCTGGGTTTCTGGTCGCCTGCCGCCGCCCTGATGGAGACGTACCGCAAGCAGATCGACGCCCACCCGGAGGAGCTTTCCAAGCTGGTGCGGCAGTTCAACAGGCAGTCGGTGTTCACGCTGGACGGCCCGGAGTACGCCCGCAGTAAGGGCCAGACCTCCGACCTCCTGCGCTCCTGGTATCAGAAGAAATCCCTCTCCCTCCGGTGGGAAGGCCCGCTGGACGAGCGGATCTTCACCTCCGCCTTGGCGGAGGATATCATCGCCGGGTTCAAGACCCTGATCCCGTTCTATCACTATTTCAATAAGCTCGTGTCCCTGACACCTCGGCAGGAGCGTAGGGGAGAGGAAGCATGACAGAACACGGCGGCATTCCTTGCAATTGATCTATCGATAGAAATTGTAGGGGCGGGCGACTCTGCCCGCCCCTACAAAGGCATGAGATCGCAAGGCGGCATCCGCAGACTTTGCCCCTGCAACGCTTCAATGAAAAAACCACGCTGCCCCGTCGAGGCAGCGTGGTTGTGTTATTTCTCAAAAGTCTATCGTTCCGTTCAGCACCTTCAAATCATACGGTTCATACACCACCTTGCGGTAGGCGTCCACGTCCATCTTCACGCCTGTCCAGTCGCTGTGGATCTCGCCGTTCTGCTTGATGAGCACATCGTACAGAATGTCGTAGGTCACGCCGTCGACGTCCTTCTCCACAATGGTGGAATAGGGCAGCGTCTTGTGGTACGTCAGGTGCAGGCCCTTGTACTCGAAGTGGAAGCCGTTGCGCATGCGGCAGCCGTCCAGTCCCTTATAGGTGAATAGCCGCCGCAGATCGTGCAAAATCTGGTCATGCTCCTCGTCGTACAGGTTCTCCGGCGTGGTCTCGGTGTAGTCGTACCGGAACTGCACGGGGATGCCGTAGGGCAGGAAGCGCTCCACATAGGCGGGCAGCTTGTCGGCGGGATAGCGCTTGTACAGCACGCAGTTGATGCGGGTGCGGCAGGCAATGCGGCCCAGCACCTCGTCAGGACTCTCCTCCACGTACTTCTGCAAATGGCGGGAGATGTTCATGCAGGTGATCTTGTCCTTGTTCCGCTCCGTAAAGGCCACCATCTCGTCCAGCGTGGTGTGCTCCTGCACCGGGAAGGTGGTGTTGATATACACCTTGTGGGTGGTGGGGATGGCATCCAGCATTTGCTGCAGCGCGTCCAGATCCGCCAGCGGCTCGCCGCCGGTGAACACAAAATCACACCGGGGCGTGATGGCGTCCAGTGTGCGGATGGAGTCGATGATCTTTTCCAGCGAAAAGCCGGTGCAGTCGGCATATTCCTGCTTATTGATACAGAAGGGGCAGTGGTTCTGGCAGTCATAGGGGACGAACACGGTGACTGTGGCGCCGCCTTCACGGGTCTTGTAAGGGTGAGTCATGTATGAGCAAAACCTTTCCGTGTGAATATTCTTCAATATTTTATACCGATGCGACAAGAAATGCAAGAAAAAAAGCAAAAAATCGGTTGTTTAGTTATTCACAAACCCAACTGCGCCTTTTTCGTTGACAGAAGCGGTCTTTTGCGGTAAATTGTTGATAAAGGACAGGCGAAAGGAGCGGTCAGACATGAAGATCCGAAACGAATTGCTCTCTCAGGTGCGCAGCTACGCCGGCCATACGCCCCACGCGGCGGAGGACACGCTGGATTGCTCGCTGGGCGTGAATCCCTACGGCTTTCCGCCTGTGGTGAAGGAGGCCTTTGCCGCCTTTGACCCGGAGCGCTTCTATCACTATCCCCACTCCGACGCGCCCCGAAAGGCCATCGTGGACTACTGGGCGGACTATGCCTTCATCGAGCCGGAGAACATCGTCCTCACCGACGGCAGCGTGTCGGCCCTGTATCTCCTGTGCAACATTCTGGCCAAAAAGGGCGCGGAGGTGGTGGGCTTCCTGCCCACCTTTACCGATATGGTGGAGTATTCCCGCATGATGGCCATGCGATACGTGGGCATTCCCGCCCGCCGTGAGGAAAACTGGCACATGGAGGTATCCGATCTGGTGGATGCCATCAGCGGCGATACCAGTCTGGTCTATATCGACCGGCCCAACAACCCCACCGGACAGACGTTGTCCCTGGCGGATATCAGCCGTGTGCTGGACAGGTGCGAGGAACTGGGCGTTTACGCCATCGTGGACGAGGCCTACGGCGATTTCCTGCCCCGTGAGGAATCGGCGGTGACGCTGGGGCCGAAATATAAGAATATCATCATCGTCCGCACGTTTTCCAAGGGCTTCGGCCTTGCGGGACTGCGGGCGGGGTATATCATCACCGGGCAGGAGCTGATCCGCTATATCAGCAAGGTCTCCAACCCCTACATGATGAGCGAGCTGTCCCGTGAGCTGGCGGCTGCCGCCCTCAGCGACCGCACCTATGCTGACAGTCACGGCCCGGATTTCGCCGCCATGAAGCGCTCGCTGCGCGGCGTCTGCGGCAAGGAGCTGACCATGGCCGTCACCGATGACCGGGTGCCCATCTGTCTTCTCCAGCACCGGAATCCCCGCGCCGATTTGCAGGAGCTGCTGATGGCGGAGGGCGTTCTCACCTGCTCCGGCGGCGAGTTCGAGCCGCTGGATCGCAGCAGCGTCCGGCTTCGCGTCCCCCGCGCCGAGGAGCTGGACAAGCTGCTTCGCGCCGTGGAAAAAGTCAATAACGGATGAAATGAGATCACCCCCGGCGGCCACAATGCCGCCGGGGGTGGTGTTTGTTGGGTGGGGTTTCGTAGATGGATATCGGCGTTCTCGGCCCCCTCTGTGAGGGGGCTGGCGAGCGCAAGCGAGACTGGGGGAGAGAATTTAACCCTCCCTCGTCAGAGGGAGGCTTTGGCTCTATGCCGCGTGAGAGGTCTCGCTGCCCTCCACCGCAGCATCGCCGTCCTTCACGCCAGACTTGTGATAATTGTGCATCACGATGCCCAGCAGGATCAGCGCCGCGCCGATGACGCCCTGCACCCCCAGGCGCTCCTTCAGGAAAATTGCGCTCAGCACCGCCGTGGACAGGGGATTGATGGCGCACATCTGGGCAGCCCGGTCGGCGGTGGTGTACCGCTGGGCCACCGGCTGGAACGTGAAGCCGAAGCAGGAGCACACCAGCGCCAGCGCCAGTATCACGCCCCACTCCGTGCCGTTTTGGGGCAGATGGGGCGTCTCCACCAGCAGCGAGCCGATGGCGGCAAACAGCCCCAGAAAGCCGATCTGGAACATGCCCAGCAGAATGGCGTCGCCCTCGTGGGAGAATTTGGCCGTCAGGATGATGGCGATCGCGTACAGGCAGGCCTCCATCAGACACAGACCCTCGCCCAGTCCGAACCCGGACAGACCGTTTTTCAGCGTCAGGAATCCCACGCCTGCCAGCGTTACCGCCGCGCACAGCAGAGCCCGGCGATCCGGGGCCGTCCGGTGCAGCACCGCCTCAAACAGCGGCACGATGACGATGGCGGTGTTGGTCAGGAACGACACGGTGGAGGCGGTGGTCATGGTCAGCCCAAACACCTCGCAGGTCATCACGGCGAAGAACGCGCCGCCCAAAATCATGCCGTGCAGCAGGTCGGTTTTGTCACATGGCGCAGCTTCTTCCAGAAGATGACGCACAGCACCGCAAAGGCCAGACAGAACCGCACCGCCAGCAGGTTCAGGTGGCTCATGCTCTCCAGTCCCACCTTGGCGAACAACAGCGACGTGCTTCTGGCGAAGATGACCCCGACCAGCAGCCACTCAGCGGCTATTTTGCTCATTTGGTATCCCTCCCACGATAAGCTCTCCCCGCGAAACGCGCCGCTGGGGCAAGGCGCA
>OLPI01000678.1_pt1 | contig 32175 bp, 27 predicted proteins | sample 1672361 | NCBI WGS metagenome assembly OLPI01 (sample SAMEA3136675, study PRJEB25190) | human gut metagenome
ACAGTCAGCCAGTGGGCAACGATGCTCTGTCGGGCATTTGATGCCGAGCCGGAGGGCGTTTCATGGCAGGAAGCAGGTACGAATGCCATCCAGACAGCCATCCGCAGCAGCTGGCTGGAGCCGACCGCAATCAGTGACGCAAACGGTCTCATCTGCCGCGGCGAACTCTATCGGACTGCATTCGCGGCAGCCGGAATCCCGCTCTACGATGCAACACTTTACGGCCTTGATTGGCTTTCTCCCGGTGAAAATGCGCTGCGCGTCGGCAAGGAGCTTGGGCTTTGTGCTGAAAACAAGACCGCAGCAGACCTCGTCACACGCGCCGAAGCCGCACAGCTTCTTCATGCCGTCCTGACGCAGATACTGACCGTTGTGCCGCCCAATTCGCCGGTCACAGTGGAAAACCTGACGCAGTGGAATGTGAACGCATTTCTGTTGGAACTCCGCAAAGTCCCACAGCCGATCCTCGATGCTTTCAACGAAAACGGCTGGACGTTTGTGATCGGCACGGAATACCTCACGGATCTCAGCCGCAAGCTCGGCGTGAACTGCATCGGCGTAGCGGTGTACACAGAGAAGCGAATCTATGTTTCCGAAGCCAGCGCGGTCCTGCACGAGTTCGGACACTTCCTCGATTGCACAATGGGCTTCCCGCAGGAGCATAAAGACCTGTATGCGCTCGAAGCTGCATCCGCACCAATGAAGCAGCACGCAAAAAGCAACAGCTTGGAATACTTCGCGGAGTTCTTTTCGTACTGGCTTTCTGGCAGCACACGGACACTGGCACAGCTTAAGGAACTGACGCCGGAAACATATGCGTACTTTGAAAGCCTGTCGGACGAGTGGGTTCCGCTTTCGTAAATCAGAAAAAACGAAGCTGCGCGTCGGCATTCTCTTTTTTCAGCCTCGGCGGAACCAGATGCAGAAGATCTTCCGTAGCAGAAGAATCAAGAATCCAGTCCTCCGCCTGCTCCCTGCTCAGAATCAACGGCATCCGGTCATGCACAGCTTTCATGGAATCGTTGGCCGCCGTGGTGATGATGCAGTAGGACGGTGCGCCATTTTGCATCAGCGTCAGACCAGCCAGATACATCGCCTGATTGCGCCCTTGCTGAAAGAAATACTTATGCTTTTCCGCATCCCATTCGTAGAAGCCGGAGGTTGGAACAATGCACCGCCGCTGCCGGACGCTGTCTCGGAACAGCGGCTTTTCCAGTACGGATTCTGCCCGCGCGTTGATAACCAGCGAGGTCGGCAGCTTATAGCCCCACGTTTGAAGCACCGGCTGGATGCGGCCGTGTTCTTCATGCAGGACCGGCATAACGGCAGTTGGGCGAATCTCGCCCTGCGGCACGCTGTTTTGCCCATATCGACGTTCAACAGCCTTGACGATCTGCGTCAGCTCTGCATTCTGTTCTGCTGAAAAGAGATACCGTCCGCACATGATAAACCTCCGCATAATCCATTTGTACCTATTATAGCACGTTATTGTCCGTTTAACGGGACTTATTTGCCGCAGCCGCAAATTTCCTCTTGATCTTATAAAACATTCGTTCTATTATCTAGGCATGGAAAGGAGCTGGTGTGGATGGGACGGCACATTTTGCATATAGACATGAACTGTTTTTACGCTTCCGTTGAAATGCAGCGACACCCCGAATACCGGAACGTGCCGCTGGCGGTCTGCGGTTCGCAGGAGGATCGGCATGGGATCGTCCTGACAGCGAATTATCTTGCCAAGCCGCGCGGCGTGAAGGTCGGACAGGCAATCTGGCAGGCCAAGCAGGTTTGCCCGGAGCTGGTCACGCTGCCGCCGGATATGTCCGAATACATCCGCTTCAGCCATATGGCGCGGGAGATATACGAGGACTATACCGACCAGATCGAGCCGTTCGGTCTGGATGAAAACTGGCTGGATGTGACCGGAAGCGTCGGCTGCAAAGGCTCACCGATGGCGATTGCGCAGGAGATCAGTGAACGGATCAAGTTTGAACTCGGTATCACAGCCAGCATCGGCGTTGCGGACAATAAGATCACAGCCAAACTCGGCAGCGATTACAAAAAGCCGGACGCCATTACGCGGATCGAAGCGGACAACTACAAAGAAATCGTGTATCCGCTTCCTGTAGACGATCTGCTCTATGTCGGTCCCGCGACCAGCCGCAAGCTGCACGGCATCGGTGTTCACACGATTGGGCAGCTTGCAGAGCTGGATACAGATTGCCTTGTCCATAAGTTCGGCAAGATGGGCATTGTCCTCAAAACCTTTGCGATGGGGCAGGATCGTACTCCGGTCACGAAAACCGATCACATTCCGACGATCAAGTCCGTTGGCAACAGCGCAACGACACCGCGCGATATGACCTGTGACGAAGACGTGCATCTGATGCTGTTGCTGCTGGCCGAGAGCGTGACCTCGCGGATGCGGGAACTCTGCTCCAAATGCACGACGGTCGAGGTTTCCGTTCGGGATACCGGCCTGTCATGGTTCACGCGGCAGAAGAAACTTCCAATGCCGTCCTGCTCCAGCGACGAGCTTGCAGAGGTGGCATTCCAGCTTTTCAAGGCGAATTACCGCTGGCAGAGTCCCATCCGGAGCATTGGCATCCGCGGCTCCGGGCTGGTGGAAGCTTCTCCGTTTGCGCAATGCTCTGTTTTCCCGGAAGATCAGCGGCGGGGGCGCTGGGAGCAACTCGACAAAACCGTGGACGGACTGCGCAGCCGTTACGGTTATCATAGCATCCGCAGAGCTGTCATGTACGGCGATCAGCTGCTCGGCAGCATCAACCCGCGCGACGATCACACCGTCCACCCGGTCGGCTTCTTTGGAGGATGACGATGGATAGAGAAAAGAGATATGTGCCGGTGCTCGTGCGCTTCGACGCAGAGGGTAAGATGCGTCCGGTCGAGATCGAATTCGAGGAAGGACAGACCTTTGCCGTCGACCGCATTCTCGATGTACGCCGAGCCGCCTGCCAGAGTGTCGGCGGTGTCGGTGACCGCTATACCTGCCGGATCATGGGCAAAGAGACGTACCTGTGGTTTGAAAAAGGACGCTGGTTCGTGGCGGCAAAAATATAATAAAATGCAGCGGCATGGACTGAATCGAAAGAAGTCCATGCCGCCGTCTTTTTGCTTATAAGAGTTCTGGAACGCTTGATATTCCGCCATGCTTCGTCGTGGAAAGCCCCGCAGCTTTGCAGGCAAAGGATACGATCTCATGCAGCTCCGTTTCAGTCAAATCTTCCGGAGCTTTTCCGATCTGAAGCAGCTTCCACACGGCGCTGCCGCCGAAAATATCGCCTGCGCCGGTCGTATCGACAACCTTGATATTCTTCAGGCTGTCCACATGGCCGCTCGACTTGCGGTTCTGGAACCAGCATCCATCCGCGCCGCACGTCACAAACACGAGTTTCACCGGGAAATGGTCAAGGATGTACTGTGCGCCGTCCTGCGCACCGAGGCTAAACAGGAATTCAACTTCTTCGTCGCTGATCTTGACCACATCGGTGTGGTCAAGCCCCCAGAGCATTTGCTCTTTCGCGTTAACAAGATCACGCCACAGAGGTTTACGCAGATTCGGGTCGAATGTAATGAGCTTGCCGTGCGCTTTTGCATACTCCACAGCGCGGTACGTTGTGCATCTGGCCGGTTCGTCGGTCAATGAGAGCGTACCGAAATGGAACACGCGCGCCTCGCCGATGACGGAAAGATCCAGCTCGTCGAAGCGAAGCTGCGTGTCTGCGCCGGGCTTGCGCGCGAACGCAAATTCGCGGTCGCCGTTTTCGTCCAGCGTGACGAATGCCAGCGTCGTGAAAACATCGTCGGATGCGACAAGTCCTTTCGTTTCGATCCCAGCCTTGCGGAGAGTATCGATCAGCAGCTTTCCGAACGTGTCCGTGCCAACCTTTCCGAGCAGCGCGGCTTTGCCGCCAAATTTGGCAATCGCTGCGAGGAAATTCGCTGGAGCGCCGCCCGGATGCGCAACCATCGTCGGATAGCCGTCCGGGTCGGTCGCCTGCGTCGTAAAGTCAATCAGCAGCTCACCGAGCGCAACAACGTCATACATATGCGCTTTCGATATGCGCATATTGTCCTGTGTAATAATATCATTTTTGCTCATAGTCACCATTTGTTGCTCAATTCAGATAGGAATACCTTAATCCAGTTTCAGCATCCATTCCAGCACATGGCGTGCGTTTGCGGTCAGCTGCTCCCTGGTGATGAGACCGAGCGCCATTGCTTTTTGCAGGCGTCTCGGGCTGCCGTGCGGCATACGGATGTTGTTGCCCGCTAATACTTCGCGGTACGGTTCTGCCCAGTTATCCCAGTCCGTGATGACAAGACCTGTGTAGCCCCATTCCTCACGCAGGATACCATTTAATAGCTCTACACTTTCCGATGTGTATATGCCGTTCATTAGATTGTAAGAAGTCATAATCGCCCATGCGTCCGCCTCGTGTACAACGATCTGAAATGCTTTCAAATAGAGTTCGCGAAGCGCGCGCTCTGACACACGTGAATCGCTGGCGCAGCGGTTCGTTTCTTTATTGTTGCAACAAAAATGCTTGACACAGGCGGAAATATGTTGTGACTGGATACCCCGTACCATAGCCGTTGCCAATTTGCCTGCGACTAGTGGATCCTCAGAGTAATATTCAAAATTCCGTCCACAAAGCGGACTCCTGTGGATATTGATGGCTGGTGTTAGCCACATCCCAATATTGTTCTCTTTGACTTCTTTAGCGCTCGCTTCGCCAACTGCATATACGATTGATTGATCCCACGAACAGGCCAACAATATTGCAACTGGCCATGCTGTTGTTTGCACGCCGCGGTCGGGGGATATGCGCAATCCAGCAGGACCGTCCGCAGTCATAACTGCTGGAATTCCAAGATAATCCAAGCGCCCAATGCCACCTGTATCTGATACTCCACGGTTTGGCGTGCCTCCAATCAACGTAATCAACTCATCATCAGTTAGACTTTGCAAGAAAGCATCTAGCGTAATCTCACCGGAAACCACCTTTCCAAATTCCAACCTTCCGTCTGGCAGCATGATCTCAGCATGATCTGGAAGAATATGTTCAGTATAGCGCATGGCTTTTGGGGGCCAGTCCGCTGCATCATAAACTGGCGCATACTCTCCCATTTCCAGAGCTTCGTAGCTACCGTCTGCTTTCAAGCGTCGCGATAGCTTTCTTGGCACGCAACAGTTTTCCACCTGTTTCGTGATGCGCTCCGTCTCTACCTCGAAGACGCCGGCCTCGCGGATCGCCCGGACACTGGTTCCGGCAAAGATGCGGTAGCTTCCCGCAGGAAGAACGTAGGCTGCCAGCTTTTCGTCGTAGACGCTAAGTTCGGCGGCAGGAACGCGCAGTGTGATTGTCCGGCTCTCGCCGGGCTTGAGAAGATCGGTCTTCTGGAATGCCCGCAACTCCAGTTTCGGCATTTCCAGACGGCACTTCGGCGCAGAGCTATATAGCTGGAATACTTCCTTCCCAGCGTAAGTACCTGTATTGGTCACGCGGAGTGTGACCGCGATGCTTTCGCTGTCAATCTCCGTTTTTTCGCACGTCCAGTCGAAACTCGTATAAGACAGACCAAAGCCGAACGGATAGTTGACTTTCTCCGCCGCACCGGGAATCGTCTCAAAGTAGCGGTAGCCGACGAAAATGTCGTCGGTATAGCAGACGTAATCCTCCGAATCGTTGAAATTCGAGGAGGAAGGATAGTCGTCGAACGAGGCTGCAAATGTGTCCGTCAGTTTGCCGGAGGGCGTCACGTTGCCGCAGAGGATATCTGCCTCGGCCATCGCGCCTTCCATACCACCCTGCCAGGCTAGAAGAACAGAGGAAATCTTATCATTGTGCGCAAACCACGACGTATCCACCATGCCGCCGACGTTCAGCACGACCACAACCTTCCGGAACGCTGCTGTAACGTCCGCGACCATCCGCTGTTCCTCGCGGGAGAGATAGAAGTCACCATCGTCCGGCTCACCCTTGCGGTCCCAGCCCTCGGCGGAGAAGCGGCAGATGCTGATGATGGCAGTATCGCATTCCCGTGCAGCCTGCTTCAGAAGTTCGGCGGGCACCTCCGGCTCCGTCGTATAGCCGGGATTTTTTCCAGCCTTGTGCTGCTGCGCCACGTTCTCACGGTAAAACTCATTCAGCGGAGCGAAAACCGAGAGCATGCCTGCGTTTTCCTTTTCCTCCATGCCATCGCAGAGATTGCGGACATACGCGACGGTCACGTCGCCGCTGCCGCCGCCTCCCTTGACGTAGTCCGCGCTGGCCTTGCCGAACAGCGCGACGCGGCTGCCCTTCCGGAGCGGCAGCAGATGCTTTTCATTTTTCAGCAGCACCATGCCCTCGGCTGCCGCCGTCCGCGACAGGCGGATGTGCTCTGGACTTCCCGTGACCAATTGTCCGTCCTTGCCAAGTGGTCTTACTGGGGTATACTTAAAGCGATTCCATTTTACCATTTGTAGATTCCTCACTTATTTAGATTCTGTGACCGAGATATACCAGTCGTTTGTATATGTGATGCCTTGTTTGAGATGAACTAAATCGCTCTTGCAGGACAGTTCTTCCACCACGTCCTGCCGCGATGGGAGCGACGCCCACGGCTCAATGCAGACATACGGCGCATCCGTGTGCGGCATATGCCAGATACCGAGATACGGCATCTGAGGATAGGTCACGGTGACGGAGCGGTTTGATTTGGCAGCGCAGAGCGTCACGCGGCGTGCCATATTTTTCAGCACAATAGCATCGTTGTCGAACAGCTCATGTCGCAGCCGGAGGGTCGTGCCGTTTTCCAGCGGATAGCGGGTATCGTGACCGTTCAGGAAGCAGGTTTCTGTGAAGCCGACGCGATCCGGCTCACAGGCGTGCGAAAAGCGCAGCTCATAGTCCTCAAATGCCGTGCCTTCAGCCAGCGGGACGCGGAAGCCGGGATGCCCGCCAATGCCGAACATCATTTCCTTTTCATCCTCGTTCCGGACAGAGTACGTCACCGCGACCGTCCAGCCGCGCAGCGCATAGCGCACCCGGAATGTGAAGTGGAACGGATACTGCCGCAGTGTTTCCGGCGTGTCGTGCAGGCAGAGCGTAACAGAATCGGCGGACTGCTCCTCGACGGAGAAAACGGAATCCTTTGCAAAGCCGTGAATGTCCATCGAATAGCGCACGCCGCAATAGGTATAGCTGCCGTTTGTCAGCCGCGCGACATACGGAAACAGCACCGGTGCACGGTCTTTCCAGTATGCCGGATCGCCGTTCCAGAGATACTGCGTTCCATACTTGGAGCATAGCTCCATCATCTGTGCGCCGAGCGGATCGACGCGCAGGGTCAGATTCTCATTTTGAAGCTCGATCATGATTCAATCCTGCGCTGCCGGATACTCGTTGCAGAGCAGACGGTAGGGCGCTTCGTCCTCCTCGATCTTCGGGAAACGGCCGACCGGCGGGTTGAAACGGTTGTCGGTGTTGTCATCGTTGCACTGGCTGACCTCGCCGAGAAGAACCGCGCCGGTGCCGGGTTCGACCTCAAAATCGTGGTACATATACTGCTGAATGTGGATGCTCTCGCCCGGCGTGAGCTTCACCTGCGTTCCGGCAGGAACGGTGTAGGTGCGACCGTCGCAGTGGACGGTCACATCGGATTCTTTGTCAATGGACTCGTCCGGCAGGCTGTTGTAGACGCGGATCAGGATGTTGCCGCCGCCGCGGTTGATGATGTCCTCAGTCTTGTACCAGTGGAAGTGGTTCGGGGAATACTGCCCCTCCTTCATGTACAGAAGCTTCTCGGCGTAGACCTTCGGATACTTATCCTGCATGGCGCGGTTGCCGTTGCGGATGGTAATGAGCGACATACCGACCTTGTCAAAGTCGCCGAGGCCGTAGTCCGTAATATCCCAGCCCAGCATACAGTCGCGGACTTCATCGTATTTGTGGCCTTTGGTTTTCCATTCCTCCGGCGTAAAATTGCAGAACGGCGGCAGGTAGCAATGCTCGCGTGCGCACATGGCTTCCAGCTCTTTTAAGGCTTTGTTTATTTCTGAGCGTTTCATTGGGCTTCTCCTTTGTCGTTCGGATATACTTTCAGAGTTACAATTTCAAATGGTTTTACGGTCAGATGCACACTGCGTTCACACAGCGATAATTCTTGAAGATCTTCTTCCATCATCGAGCAGAGATATGCACGGCTTGCATGGAAGCCAAACGTAATCTCAACGTTTTCCCTATGCTCATTATAAGCATCATACAGACGGAAAATCAATGCATCGCCGCTTTCGGATTTCTTGACAGTTTCCAAAATTACATTCGCCTCGGAAACCTGTGCCAGAGAATAGCTGTCAGCCAATGCGCCTGCCTGTTGATTTACTGGGATTGCCTCCATTTGCTGATTCAAATCATAGGCCATCTGAACGATCCCGGTCTCCCGGTAGTCTCCGATATGCGGAGCAAGTGAATAGGTGAAAGCGTGCATGCAGCGATCCGCGTCAGGATTCGGATATGTGGCAGATTTCAACAGCGTCAGCCGCATCACACCATCATGAACGTCATGACCATATTTGCAGTCATTCATCAGTGCAACGCCGTAGCCATATTCAGAATAATCGCAGTATTTATGTGCACAGACTTCAAATTTTGCTGCATCCCAGCTTGTGTTGCTGTGTGTCGGACGTTCAACCGTGCCAAACTGGATTTCGTAGGTTGCTCGATTGGAGTTGATTGAAACAGGGAAAGCCGCTTTCAGCAGAAGATGCTCCTGCTTCCAATCAATCGTTGTTTCAAAGTCAATTTTTTTGATATCCTCATACAGCCATATCGTCTGTACAATTTCAGAGGTGAGGAATTTTCTGCGAATCCGAATGCCCGCTCTTACGCCGTCGTGTACGGCTTCTGCCTCTGTGACATCATTCACAAGATATCGCTTTTCCTTGTAATAATTGGTGATTTCCCATGCATCGTAGTCCCGCGGGAAATCCTCATAGGCCTCCAGCTGATTGCCAAGTCCCTTCGACAAATCCAGGACTTCACGCTGCGCTTCTTTGTCAAAAATGGACATCAAATTATAATGTGCATCGAAATGCAGACGGAAGTAACGATTTTCAGCGCTATATTGCTGGACCTGAATGCTGCCATCTGAATGCTTTGGAGCCACAACAGCATAACCGAGCGGAGGAATATTCTGAGCGAAGCACGTTTCTCCGTTCACGCGCACGGTGCTGCTGCACGGGAAAGAGTGTGGATTGAATACAAGGACACCGCCATTCGTCTGAATCCGTGCAGCAATTGCCTGTTGCGCGGAGCGGATGATGCGTCTGGCGTTTTCCAGCACTTGGGGATATATCTGGTCGCAATCATCATAAACCTCTTTGATGGAGGAACCGGGGATAATATCGTGGAACTGATACAGAAGAATCCGCTCCCAGCCTTTATGCAGACGCTCTGCCGGATAGTCTGTATTACACAGGATTCCTGCTAGTACACTTTGCTGTTCGGCCTGCTGATAGGCAAACTCACACATACGATTGTGTTTCTTGTTTTTTGCAATCGAAGTGTAAGTGCCACGGTGCATCTCCAGATACAATTCGCCGCTCCAGACCGGCAGGTGCGGGTTTTGCTCCACATCCACAAGATGAGAGAAAAATTCGTCTACAGTTCCGATTCTGGCGTTCGGGCATTCGCCCATACCGTTTTCCATCCTGCGGCGCTTTTCCAACATATCTGCCGTCGGACCGCCGCCGCCATCGCCCCAGCCGAACGTATTCAGCGCTTGATCCGTGAATTCTTTCTGCTGAAAGCGCTCCCATGTACCAGCTATTGTAGAAGGGTTATTGTCGGAGTTATATGTCGTATAGTTCTGAGGTCCGATGTAACGCTTCTTTTCCTGCGCGGTCAGGAAGTAGGACAAGATCTCCGTCCCGTCAATGCCGCGCCATTGGAACAGATCGTATGGCATCTGATTGGTCTCGTTCCAGCTGATTTTAGAAGTCACAAAGCGGTCTACGCCACTTTTTTGCAGAATCTGCGGGAGAGCGGCAGAATATCCGAAGACATCCGGCAGCCATAGAATATGACTGTCCACACCAAATTCCTGCTTGAAGAATTGTTTGCCAAACAAGAGCTGGCGCACAAGGCTCTCACCGGATGGCAGATTGCAGTCTGCTTCCAGCCACATTGCACCCTCAACTTCCCAGCGCCCGGCGACAACCATCTGTTTGACTCTTTCATAGACTTCCGGTGCTTCTTCTTTGAGGTAGGCATAGAGCTGTGCCTGCGACGACATAAATTTGTACTCCGGGTAGCGCTCCATCAGCCGCAGAACCGTAGAAAAAGAGCGCTGAACCTTTTCTCTCGTCTGCGCCAGCGTCCAAAGCCACGCAACATCAATATGCGTGTGACCAATGCAGATGACGCTTCGATCCTGATTGCTGCAATACTGCCCATAAAGATGTTCTTTCAGATATGCTCTTGCGGCGCGGACTCCATCGATAAAAGCATCACGATCCGGTTCGCAGCAATTCATCCGATTGACAGCTTCATTTAATAGATGGAGAATATCGGCGTAGGATTTGCTGACCGGATCTGAGAATTCCAGAATGCCGAGCGGCACACACAGGTCGTAATATAGGCCCTCGCAGTCCAGATCAACGCACTGCAATTCTGCGTGGAATTCAAACGGGACGCCGTCCATGCCAGAATACGCATAGAGCGCCAGATCCACATCCCTGCGCGTACCTAAATAAAGCTCCGTATGATTCCCATCCAGCCCCTGCTCCATCTGTCCGTCGATATAGGCAATAAACTGCGGAATGCGGGGATTGTTGTCTCCCTCAAAGCCCGTGCGCAGATTGATGCGAATGTCCCCTTGCGTCCAGTCCTCCGGAACCTGAACATGGCGCAAAAACCATGCGTGCTGCTCCGGAGTTCGACCCCAGCGTTCGTATTCGCCAAATTCTTGTTCTCCGCAGGACGGAATGCGGTTATCCGTTTTATAGTCACACGCAGCAAACTGCCATTGCAGAAGCGGCTGACGCTTGCGGATCTTTACTTTTTGCAGAAGCAAAAGCATCTGCTTGATTCGCTCTGTTCTGAAATCCATGTTTTTCTCCTGTACTCATAATATCCGCAACAGGGATGCACCCATAGGGCGCATCCCTGTGCTTGAAATTGCTTACTTCGCGGTTTTGGTCAAATAGGTATAGATTGCTGTGGCGACTTCCGCGCGGGACGCAGTCTTTGTTGTATTGGTAGTTTCTGTTTTTGTCAGAATACCTTCCGCTGCCGCCCACGCGACATTGCTTCTGGCCCATGCCGAAACAACATCGGTAGAAGCCAGCGCATTGGCAGCGTCGTAGACTACGATGTCCTTGCTCACTGCGTAGCGGCTGATGATCGCAGCCAGCTGCTCACGAGTGACGGGCTGTTCGGGTTTAAACGTGCCGTCGCTGAAGCCGTTTACGATATTTTTCTCTGCTGCCCAATCCACAGCCTTGCTGTAGTAAAGACCAGCCTTGACATCGGAGAAGGTCTTTGCACCGGCGGTGAGCGGTTCGCCTTCCATTCTGTAAAGAATGGTAACGACCATAGCCGCGCGTCAGCTCTGCGTTGGGGCTGAATTCCGTCCTGCTGGTGCCGTTCATGATGTTGTTTTCGTACAGATATTTCACAGCGTCGTAGAACGCATCGCTGCGGCCGACATCCTTGAACGGGAACTTGGAATCGCTCGCTGCAGGAATGTAGGAAGGGATCGCCGGACGCGGCGGATCAATCGGATCGATAGGATCGACCGGGTCAATCGGGTTGACCGGATCAGTGGAATCCGAAATGACCCACACGAGGCCGCCGGATGCAATACGCAGCTCCTGAAGCGCAAGCGCGATGGACGTCTGCGTTGCATTGGAATCTGCGGAAATGGCCTTCGCTGCGGCAAGTGCATCCGTCAGAGCCTTGAACGATTCTTCTGTATAGTTCTTGGAAGAAGCCTTTTCCCAAGCGGAAATATATCCATCAAGAATGGCTTTTGTAACGTTCATATCCCGCTCGTTTAGATTTTCGGGCGTCGTCATATCTTTAGCCCGACCAACGTCTGCAAATACATTACCCTTCAGGACAATACCATACTCATATTTCTTCGTGGTGATTGCGGTATCGAGGCTCTTAAGCAGATTGTTCTCGATCAAGATATTTGTTGTGTCGCCATTGTAGAGAACCTTAGCACCCTGACTGCTTGCGTGGATGCCGGAGAGAGAGACAATGCCGGAATACTCAGGCGCTTCGTTTACAGCAACCGGGGTGACACCACGAATACCGGTGATCTGATTATCCCTTACTTCAACGCCATAGATATCGGTCGCGTGTAAGCGTCAAACCACCCCGCGCTTAGAGGCAGGCATGTCCCTCAGCGCCGGATCCAGATCCATATGGTAGAGCACCTGCTCCCCATAGAGGAAGCCCATCAGATCTAGATACTGGGCGGTGATGTCCAGCTCCCGTCCCATGGGAATGATCGCCTCTGTCTTTAAGATGTTCCGGTACAGCTGTCCAAGACTGGCCGCCGCCTCCGCTGCGTGGGGCGCCCCCTCCCGCATGGCGCGCAGCCGGATCATTTCCAGTGTCCTCTCCGAAGGCGATATTCTGCATGACCCGGTTCAGTGCGGTCAGCGCCGCACCGCCGGTCACGATTGGAAGGCTGCACACGAGGAACAGCACATTGGCGATCATCATCTCTCCCGCACGGGAAAGGAACTGCATAACAGAATTTTCTAATGAAAACAGTTTTTCCATGACACACTCATGATGAGGTATAAAAGCCCCATTCCCGCTTTTTCAGCGGATATCGTACACCGTCCTGACGGTCAGCTGCTCCAAGATCTCCCCGGTCGGACGGTCGGTGCGAACATGCACCGTGCGGGGCGTTTCGTCGGTAAGGGGGAAGAAGTTGTCCGAGAGCACAAAATCATCGTCCCGGAAGTCCAGGTAGACGCCCTTGGTAAAGGTATCGCTGGCCACGCTGAGGGATACCCCGTCCGCAGTCTCTGCGGCCGCAATCCGCAGGTTCGGCTTTTTCCAGTCGAAGTGCTTGGCCGGCACAAGGGTCTCCACCCGGCGTGTCAGGAAATTTCCATCGGCGTCAAACAGATCCACTGCCACAAAATCACGGTACGGATCCATTTCCGGCAGTTCCAGTGTAAATACGTCACGGGAAGACAGCCTGTTCACGGATACCTCCACCCGCTCCTGATAGTGGGTGGTGAAGTCACGGCTTCTGACGGACAGGACGATGCTCCCCCGGAAAGCCCCCATGGTCTCATTGGACACATTCACCGTAAGCGTTCCTTCTTCCAGGAAGAGACCCATGGCGACCGGAGCGTAAAACCGCCGGGCAGCGTAGTGCAGCGCCTTGTACCGGCCGAAATAGTCCACGCTGGACCAGGAAGCCACCGGCCAGCAGTCGTTGAACTGCCAGTAAATGGAGCCCATGCAGTAGCCCCGCAGACGGCGGAAATGCTCCACGCCGTAGCTGATGGCGTCCGCCTGCAGCAGCTGGGAGGCGTAGACCAGATTCTCAAAGTTGCCGGGATAGAGATAGCTGTTGGCAAGGTAGCGAAGGATATTTCCGTTGCCACCCCTGCACTTCTGGTGATTCTCCATGACACGGGAGAAGCAGTTCCAGTCTTCCTGCTCCGCGAAAGCCTTTATGGTCTTCATAGAGGGGAAGCTCTCAAAGCCATATTCCGAGCAGAAGCGGAATTTCTCCTGCCGGTAGGCGGTAAAGGGAACGCCGCCGTGCCAGACCTCCCAGTAGTGGGTATCGCCGCGGGCGAAATTCCCCGGATCGTCGAAGCCGCCGGAGGATGGGGAGCTGGGCCAATAGTAGGTATCCGGCGCGTATTTTGCAGACGCCTCCGCCAGAATGTGCTCGTAGAGCTTCAGATAGTCCATCCGCACAAGCTCGGTATTCTTGGCCCCGCCGAAGATCACACACTCCATTTCGTTGTTGCCGCACAGAAGCCCCAGGGAGGCATGGTGCTGGATCCGGAGAAGATTCGCCTTTGCCTCTTCCCGGAACTGCGCCTCCATTTCCTCCGTCAGCCAGATGTTGGCGCAGGCGACCATGAAGTCCTGCCAGACGAGGATGCCCTTCTCGTCGCACAGATCGTAGAAATGATCCTCAGGGTAGTATCCGCCGCCCCACACCCGCAGAGTATTGAAATTGGCATCCACAGCCCAGTCGGTCAGCTTGTCCAGCCGCTGAGGGGTCACCCGGCTGAGAAGGCTGTCCATGGGAACGTAATTCGCGCCCATGGAAAAGATCTTTACGCCGTTGATGACGAAGCAGAACTCGCTGCCCCGCTTATCTGCGTCCGGCTCCGTGCTGACCGTCAGGGTGCGCAGGCCAATCCGGAGGCGCTTTGTGTCCAGCAGGTTTTCCCCGGAAACAAGCTCCAGCGTCAGGTCGTACAGATTCTGCTCGCCGTAGCCCCGCACCCACCAAAGTCTGGGCTTTTCCACCCGGATAACGGCCTCCCCATTGTGGAGAAGGACACGCTGCCCGTCCAGAGAAGCGAAAACCGGGCAGCCGCTCCCATTTCTCGTCTGTGCCTGGATCCTGACGTCCACAACGCCGTCGTGGTGATTCTGGGAAACGAGAACATCTCCCAGCCGATCCGTATCATAGCCCCGCAGCTCCACAGGGCGGAAGATGCCCATGTCCTGCAATGTAGGGCCCCAGTCCCAGCCGGACTGATAGTAGGCCGTCCGCAGATGAGCCGTGCCCGGGACGGTATCCCCGTCGTTCATGTACAGATAATGCCGGTGCTGCTCCCGGGCGAAATACCGCAGGGGCGAACCGAAATCCAGCCGCAGGGTGTTTTTCCCCGGACGCAGCAGAGAGCGGACCTCATAGACATAGGTCCTGTGCATATTTTTTACGGAGTCCAGGGTTTTCCCGTTCAGGGTGATCCGGCACAGGGTATCCAGGCCGTAAAATATCAGCTCCGCATAATCCCGGCGAAGGAGCGCTTCGTCCGCCGTAAACTCTGCCGCAAAGGAGCAGTCCTCCCGACTGAGCTGCTTCACGGCCTGCTCATTCAGGCCGAAGAAGGGGTCCGGTATTTTTCCATGGTCATACAGCACACTGTACATGGTGCAGGGGGCCTGACAGGGCAGGGGCTCATACCCCGGATAAGAAAAAAACCAATCTGAAATCAGCATAAGAGATCCTTTCTATCCGCGCTTCCGCGGGCAATTGTCAGGGCGTTTTCACAACCCAATTATATACCATGGCCACATTAAAAGAATATACCTATTTACTCAATTAAGCAATCAGGTGATATCCTTCGTCGGCCATTGTGAAGTGGAATTCTGCCTTATGCGTAAGGCGATGAGGTGTGTTAATTGGGCCGCTCAATGCACCTGCAAAGAATTTTTCCGAACACTGTGCATTATCGGGTTTATCGAGGATGGTGTCATCATTTTGTCTGTGGCACCACAGATGACCACCAATATTGTAATTCAAAGATTGAAATACGCTGTCCTCTGCTTTGGCAATATAATCGTATGTTGAAATTTCGATGAAATCAGTCTCGTTGCTGTTTTCATTCAGTGTCCCGGTATAGTTGTAGCCGAACAGAATTACAGCATCATTGCCATACTTTCCTTGTCAATGCCCCTTCGTTTCCGAATCGATCCCGACCCGGAATGCCTCACGGCTTGCTTGCTAATTTTCATTCGCTGGTGCAGCAGCGAAACCTACGCTGATGCACGAAAGCAGAATGCAAATACTGAGCAAGACAGTCAGAATTGTACGTACATGTTTTTTCACGTTTTCAGTTCCTCCTCTTATTTATTAAATGCGCTGCTTATATCTTATTAGGAGAAGTGAAAAATGGTAAGGGATAATTATTTGACATTTTGTTAGAAATAACGACCAATCGCAAGCAGCATGTTGTTTTTTTGTAAAAGTTGAATTACATTGTATTTGCACCGATAGGTCAAAATACAAAAAGATATGAACAGGAGTGCTGACGATGGCATGGATAACGCTTCGATATTTCAGCGAAGTTCTTGGTATGCAACGGGAACTGTACGCGATTGTTCCGCAGAAAAACAAAGCAGGTGAAATTGGATTATCCGACAACGGAACTGACCTGCGCGGCAAATGTCTCTATCTCCTACATGGGTTAAGCGACGACCATACGATCTGGATGCGCAGAACCTCCATTGAGCGGTACGCAGAAGCCTATGGCCTAACCGTCGTTATGCCAAACGGGGATGTCAGCTTTTACACAGATATGAAGCACGGGCGCAAATACTATACGCACATCGCGCAGGAAATTCCGCGTATCGCACAGGAATTTCTGCACGTTTCTGGCCGTAGAGAGGACAGTTTCATTGCCGGTCTCTCTATGGGAGGATATGGTGCCTTAAAAATCGGGCTGCGTGAAAGCCACGCGTTCCGCGCCTGTGCAGCGCTTTCACCGGTCACAGACTTGCATTTTCTTTCTGCCTACGATGATCTGTACGATGCAATTCTTGGCGCCAACTGTCCGATTCCAGCGCAGGACGATCTTTTTGCCTTGGCATCGCAGCATCAAAACGATGCACAGAAGCCAGATATATATTTGACAATCGGAACAGAAGATGCTCTGTATCCTTCAGCGGTCCGGTTCCGCGATGTCATGCGGAAGCTATCCTACCAATTTGAGTGGCGCGATGGTCATGGCAGTCATAGCTGGGACTATTGGGATGCAGAAATTCAAAACGTGCTGGTATGGATGGCCGCACTGTCATAAGGAGACACAAACATGAAACAACCGAGCTGGCTTTCATCCGCAGTATTTTACAACATCTATCCGCAGTCGTTTTATGACACAAATGCGGACGGCATCGGTGATCTGAATGGTGTCCGGGCGAAGCTGCCCTACATCCGCGACATGGGCTTCACGGCAGTCTGGCTGAATCCGTTCTATGAATCGCCGTTCCGCGACGCGGGCTATGATATCACCGATTTTTACAAGGTCGCGCCGCGCTACGGCACGAATGAGGATTTCGCCGCGCTCTGCACAGCTGCGCACGAGTACGGTATCAAGGTCGTTGTCGATCTGGTCGCGGGGCATACCGCGCTGGAATGCGAGTGGTTTCAGAAATCCGCTCTGTCAGAGAAAAATGAGTATACAAACCGCTATGTCTGGACGGACGACTGGCTGAAAAACTACGAAGGAAGCTGCATCGGAGGCTATGGCCAGCGCAACGGTATGTATATGAAGAACTTCTTCTATTGCCAACCTGCGCTCAATTACGGCTTCGTGCAGATCGACGATGCGGGTTGGCAGCTTCCAATGGATCACCCGGACTGCCGCGCAACCAAGCAGGAGCTTATCAACATCATGGAGTTCTGGCTCTCCTTGGGTGCAGACGGCTTCCGTGTGGACATGGCCTCGTCGCTCATCAAGAACGATCTGGATGGCAGCGGCATCCGTGCATTCTGGCAGGAGATCCGGCAGATGTTCGATGAAAAGCACCCGGAATGCGTCCTGGTTTCCGAATGGTCGTATCCCACGAAGGCCATCGCAGCAGGTTTCCACATTGATTTCCTGATTCATTTCAATCTGCCCGCCTATACGAAGCTGTTCCGCGCCGAACCGGGACGGAACGTCAGCGACCAGTTCGGCGGTCACAGCTTCTTCCAGAAGGACGGCAATGGCAGTCTGGACGATTTCCTGACTGATTATCTGCGCGAATACGACGCAACAAAGGGCAAGGGCTATATCTCCATTCCGACCGGCAATCACGATATGCCGCGCATCAGCGTTCAGCGCACAAAGCGTGAGCTGGAGGTCGTGTATGCGTTCCTTATGACCATGCCTGGTGTTCCGTTCGTCTATTACGGCGACGAAATTGGTCTTCCGTACCGTGCCGATCTGCCCTCCAAGGAGGGCGGCTTCAACCGCACCGGCGCGCGCACGCCGATGCAGTGGACAGACGGCAAAAACGCCGGCTTCTCGGAAGCCGACGCAGGCAAGCTCTATCTTTCTGTGGATGAGCATGGCGTGAATGTGGCCGAACAGCTTGCAGATGAAAATTCGCTGCTGCACACGATGCAGAAGCTTATTGCGCTGCGCAAGTCCAGTCCGGCACTCTGCGCGGACGGCGAAATTGAATTTGTCAATCGTCGTCACAACGGCTATCCACTCGTCTATCGCCGCTGGCTCGGCAGCGAGGAATATCTGGTCTGCATCAACCCGCTCGACGTGCCGGAAGTCTATGCCGTCGGTGATGGATGGCAGACAGCGCTGGCAAATCAGACCGTCAGAATCGAAAACGGTCAGCTTACGCTGGAGCCGTTCGGATATGTGATTTTGAAGAAAATTTAAGGAGAAGCCAATGTTTCCGAAAGAGTTTGTCTGGGGCGCGGCATCCGCAGCCTATCAGATCGAAGGCGCGTGGAACGAGGACGGCAAGTCCGATTCCATTTGGGATGTATTTTGCCGTAAACCCGGTGCGATTTTCCGCGGGCAGACCGGCGAGGTTGCCTGTGACCACTACCATCGTTGGAAAGAGGATGTTGCGCTCATGCGGGAACTGGGGCTGAAAGCCTACCGCTTTTCCATCTCCTGGCCGCGCATTCTCCCGGATGGTACCGGCGCCGTCAACGAAAATGGACTGCAATTTTACAGTAATCTGGTAGACGAGCTGCTGAAAAACGGCATCACGCCCTATGTGACGCTGTTTCATTGGGATATGCCGATGGCGATTTATCAGCGCGGCAGCATGATGAATCCGGACTTCCCGCAGTGGTTCACGGAGTATGCCGTCACGGTCGTCAAACGGCTGGGTGACCGCGTGAAGCACTTTATGACGTTTAATGAACCATCGATTTTTATCGGTGGCTTCGTAAACGGGAGAACACATGCTCCGGGGCTTAAAATGTCGTATTCCGAAACTGTTCCAATGGGACACTATCTGTTGCTGGCGCACGCCAGAGCATATCGTGCCATGAAATCCTGTGGTTTTGATGATTTGCAGATCGGCATTGCACAGCAGGGGCTGTTCTACTGCCCAGCAACAGAAACAGAAGCCGACATCGACGCAGCACGAGAAGCAACAATGATGCGTATAAATTGTGACTGGTATGCATCTGTTTCGTGGTGGAGCGACCCTATCATTTTTGGCAGCTACCCGGAATTTGGAATTAAGAAATATGGCAACTACCTTCCGCAGGGATGGCAGCAGGATCTAAAAGAAATCAAAGGAACACTTGATTTTTTCAGTCAAAATTTCTATGATAGCCGCCTGTGGTCAAAGGAGCAGGGCTTTGTCGAAGCAGCACCCGGCGCGCCCCGCAATGTGTCCGGCTGGGATGTGACACCGGGCGGCATGAAGTGGGTACTTCGCTTCCTGTACGACCGCTACCATATGCCAATCTTAATCACAGAGAACGGTATGAGCTGCCACGATTGGGTGTCACTTGACGGAAAGGTTCACGATCCGAACCGCATTGATTTCATACACAGATATCTTCTGAATGTACAGGAGGCCATGCAGTCCGGTGTAAACGTCCTCGGCTATTTTTACTGGTCCGTCATGGACAATTTTGAATGGGCAATGGGCTACTCCGAGCGCTTTGGCCTGATTTATGTGGATTTTGAAACGCAGAAGCGCACGATCAAGGACAGCGGATACTGGTATCGGCAGGTCATTGAAAGCAATGGCGGAATCATTACAAACGAGGAAAAATAATGCTGGGATACATTTATTCTGCGATTGCGCTTTTTACAGGCACAGCCAAAGGGTATTGCGGAAAGAAAATTAGCGAATTTACAAACAAGATATCGGATGCCATACATATGGGTGTTGATTGCAGTTGTTGGAATCGTTATTATCAACCTTTAATCAGTTGACATGAAATAGAACAAACATCGAAAAAAGGAGAAACTTCATGCTTCGTCACTTCAGAAACTTTTCGGTTTTTACAGATGAATCGCGCATAGAAATATTTGTCAATAATTAACACTGTACGGCAGGCATGGAGCATCTATATCACGCGCATTGAAAACAGCTGATAAAGCTGACTCAGAAGTCATACTTCTTTCATTTGATGACAGGAGAAAGGCAATGAATATTCCAATTCTATATACGGATAACCCAACAGTCGATATGGCGTTTCGCATTGCTGTTGGTGATTTTGTCCCTAATATCGCACCATTTCAAGGCGGCGTGTTAAAAGAAAAAGCCCCGGTCATGCTGGCTGGACTTGGCTATGATACACCTTGAACTGGAGATGGTGCAAGAAGCGCATGGTCCTGCGGAGGTTTGCTTGCACCGGAAGCCGTAAAAAACGCGCTGCTTGCAACCGTTATTTCTGACAATGGCTTCAATTGAATTGGCGGCGAATATTGGGATGCAATTATATGGGGAATCGGCGCTTGTTCATATGTCCTGCATATGCAGACAGACATGATCCATGAACTACATCTTTGCGCACTTCCATATCGAAACGCGATCATAAATCTGCACATTGGTTTTTCCAAGCATGGTTCGGCATTTATTTCGGCAGATGAGCAGGGCGTAAATTCAATATCCTATTTAAGTGAGTGTGAGATATACGATGAATATTGTGTTTTTTGGCGATTCTATCACAGATGCGGAGCGCACACGGGAACCTACTGGGCCTATTCCAATGGGAACCGGATATCCGCTTCTTATTGATGCAAAGCTGTCTGTAGATGCGCCAGGAAAATACCAGTTTTTCAACAGTGGAATTGGTGGGAATCGCGTTATTGATCTGTATGAACGATTGCGCGCAGACGTCTGGCAGCATGAGCCGGATGTGCTGAGCATATTGGTCGGAGTCAATGATGTTTACTACCGCTGGGTTAGTGAATACGATCCGGTGGATTCGGATCGATATATCGTTACATACAAGAAAATAATCGAGGAAAGCCAAAAGCGTTTTCCCCTGCTCAAAGTCATCCTGATGGAGCCGTTTTTGATGCGCGGCAGCGCAACAGAGCCATATTGGGATGAATTCAGCAGAGAAATTCTGTCCCGCGCGAAACTGGTCAAGGTACTTTCAAAGGAAACGCAGTCCCGCTTTGTGCCGCTTCAGGAAATCTTCCAGAAAGCCTGCGAATCATATCCGGAAGCCCGCTGGACGAGAGATGGAATTCATCCAACGCCTGGAGGCCATCAGCTCATCGCAAACGCATGGATTCAAGCGTTTCACTCTTTATAAATTACCGGAGGAAAAGAACATGAAAGTTGTCTTTCTTGGAGATTCAATTACCGACGCAGGTCGTAATACGACAAACGGAAGTATGGTGTCAATTGGTCAAAGCTATCCGCTGATTCTTGATGCCAAGCTGAGTGTTAGCGAACCTGGCAAATATGAGTTCATCAATACGGGTGTTAGCGGTAGCCGCATTGTTGATATCTATGCGCGGATCAAAACGGATGCGTGGAATGAACAGCCAGATATCATTAGCATTCTTATCGGAGTCAACGACGTCTGGCATGAGTTCATGGAGCATCACGGCGGCGTAGATGCCAAGCGCTTTGAAGCTGTCTATCGGATGCTCCTTGCAGATACGCTGGAACGTTTTCCAAAGGTAAAGTTCCTTATGCTGGAGCCATTTATTCTCTACGCGGCTGCAACACAGGAAAAATGGGACGAGTTCTATCATGAAGTCCGTTTGCGTGCCGATGCAGTGCAACGTATTGCTGCAGAATTTCATCAGGTATTCGTTCCGCTTCAGAACGTATTTGACCAAGCCAGCACAATACAGCCTGCGGAATATTGGCTGGCCGATGGTGTGCATCCCACCCCGGCAGGCCATCAGCTGATTGCGGATGCATGGCTTTCGACGTTTCAGAACATCTAAGCATCTAATAAATAAAGCAACAGCACCGTATCCGAGCATAATCGTCGGTACGGTGCTGCTTTTATATTTACAAATCAAAAAACCAAACGGCCGCAGACCAGCAGTAAGCGCGGCCGCAGTTTCCTTCAACGGTATAGGAGTTGCTGTTCTCGGAGGCTCCGCCTTTTTGCAGTGCGTTTTTATAGCGTGAGAGAATCATTTTCCCCAGAGTACGATCTCCGGCAAGTTCAGCTGCCCGCGCCAGAATGACCTGCTGACAGCTCCATACAGATCCGCGCCAGTATGCTTCGTGCTGTCCGTCGAGGTGCTTCTCGCTGGCAAACGCTTCGCTTGTCAGCCCATACTCGCCAAGGAAATCGGAGCGGAGCAGGGAGAGAATCTGCTTTTTGCAGCCGGGCGTGAGGTACTTCGCGGCCAGCGCCTGCTGCGGCAGCAGGCTTCCCGTAATAAGCGGAGAGCCATCATCCATTGGTCTGACAAAGAACTGCTTGCCGTCATAGAATCTGGCTTCCGCTTCTTCTGCAAGCTGGACAGCATGTGCATGATAGGAAGCGGCAGAAGTGGAATCATCAAGCGTTTCAGCAAATGTCGACAGCAGATCCGCGGTGCAGGATAGCATGGCATACAGATCCGGCGATTGGATATGCGGATAGCGGTCAAAGCACGTTGCATTATCTGCACCGGACTCATTTCCGTGCCAATAAATCGGCGCATTCTGCCGGCCGTGCAGCCACCAGAAAAAGTTGCGCCGCATCGCCGGATAAATACGCTCGATCTGTACCTGCTCACAGAAATATGGATGCATCTTCATAAGGATTGCGTAAATAAACGCATGAACTGGTGGCTTCGTAAAGCCGCGCTCCACACCAAATGGGCAAATGGCATCCGGCATTGCTCCCTCTGCATCCAGATTATCATAGACAAGCTGGAGCTGATAAAACGCAAGAGCCGGGAACGCTTTTGCTACGCCAAGCGCATGAAAACAGTTATCCCATGACCAGACCGCGTTCAGGCCCTCCTTGTTGCAAAGAATCGTTTCTTCTTTGTAGTTTCCAAGCGGAGCCACGATGCTCTGCCACAAAACGAAAGCCATCTCTCGGTCAATATCAGAATGCGCTTTCATTTTTCTACACCAGTCAGCAAAGTCTGCGCACTTTTCTGCGCAGCACTGCTCGAAATCCGGGCAGGAAAGCCGCGGCGTGCCGATGGAGTATGTCTTATAGATTACCACTTCAAAGTCCGAACCTTCCGGCTCAATGCAAATGGAAACATCACCGCTGTGGATCTGCCCAGGTTTCCATTCTGCGTTCAAGTAAATCTGCCCTTGCTTTGCATAGAGCCAGATATGCGCATTCGTTTTGGTGTCACAAATATGTATCACATGATCCTGCTGCACAGCGGTATGCGCGCGGTAGGCGGTGTTATCATCATAATGCAGCACCAGAGGGGCATTTCCCTTTAGAACAGCATAAAAGCCCTGATAGAATGTCTATGCATAGCTGGCGTGCTCACTTACGATTGAAATTTTATCCTCCTGCACATGAACATCGGCTTCCTCTGTGTTTTCCATGAAAAACAGGTTTCGGTTTTTTGTGCGATCCTCCAGCGTTTGCAGGCAAATACCGGAGCTGCTGGCGTAAAGACGATAGTAGGAGTCTCGCAGGCTCCATGCAACACGGTTTGGATCAAAGATCATTGCTTTGTGTCCCTTCTGAAGTTTGAGGTGTGTATTGTATGAAAATCCGCTTAAAAATGAATCCATTCCATGCAAAGAGCATTCCCGGTGCAAAAAGAATCATGCCCTTAACGCAGAGGGCAATCAGTATGACGAGTGCATCCGAAAGAAGCAGCGCGATGCTCCAGCCAAAATGATGAACACCAAGAACCAGCGCATTGCGCAGCGTTGCCATCAATGTGTTATCGAACCAGCTTTGCAAGGGAAACAAATACAGAACCGTAAGCAGCAGCAGAAAGGCAATACAGACCAGCATGATGAAAACGACTGCGATCAGGGTTTGACTGACTTGCGAATATCGAAAGCACAGCGAAATATCCAATGCCAGAAAAGCAGCAACCGCCAGCACCGGCAGCCAGAGCAGGGTTGCCTGCTTGAAGTTTCTTTTGAAAGATTTGAAAAAGTTCTGAATTACAGCATCGTCATCTTCATTCATCAGCCGTAAAGAGGCATAATATGCGCCGGTAGTTGCAGCACCGATTGTAAAAACGGGGATACAACACAGGATCCAAAGTATATTCAGAAAGAAATAATCGAGTACATAGCCAACTCCACGCCACAAGCGGCTGTGCATCAGCTTTCTCATATCTGTTTATCCACTCCATTTCTGGTTTCGGTATGGGTTATCGGATATTGAATATCGACAGTGGTTTCTTCGGGTGTGCTTGAAATATGAATACCGTAGCTCTCACCAAAAACGGTATGAATCCGGTTCTGAACATTCCGGATGCCCACATGGGACGCAGAAGAATCATCCGTTTCCTGCAGCAGCTTCCGGATGCTTTCCAGCGTTGTCTCGTTAATGCCGCAGCCATTGTCAGTGATGCGGATCGTAAAGGTTTCCTGACCAGAGGCGAAAATTCGAATGCTAATACGGTTTTGGCGATTCTGCCGGTTCTTGAACGCATGGATAAAGCAGTTTTCAAGCACCGGCTGCATAGAAAACTTGAATACCTGACAAGGCAGCAGAGCATCGTCGATATTCCAGTCCACATCAACGCCCGGAAAGCGAAGCTGCATGAGGGAAAGATAGCTTTTTGCAAGTGTCAGTTCTTTTTCCAGCGGTACGATGGCTGCACGGTTCTGGATTGTTTCCTGCACCAAATTGTTCAGAATCGCAATACTCTCTTCGATTTCATTCTCTATGCCAAGTTCGGTGATAGAAATCGCTTTGATATTTTCCAGCGTATTGAACAGAAAATGCGAGTTGATCTGATGCTGAAGAACAGCCGCCTGCGCCTCCTGCAATTTGGACAACGCTTGCGGCAGCGCTTTTTCAAGCTTCGCACCTTTCGTTACATACTTGGAGATATTCTGGTCGATGAACGCGATCTCGCTTTCATAGTTTTTCAGATCGTCCGGGATGTATGTGTGCAGAAGCTCAATCATGTTGTTGATTGGACGGTAAAAACGATAGGTCAGAAAAATGGAAATCAGCAGTGCCAAGGTCAAAAGTCCTGTGCTCATCAAAAGGAGCTGCGCTGTAAGTGCATAAAACTGTGCGGAATAAACGTCTTTTCTCACGAGTGACACGATACGGAAATCATATTTGTCAGTCGCGGTTATTGCTGCATAGCTTCCGTTATATTTTTGCAGACTTTCTTCGCCTGAATCAACGCAGTCCAGCAGACCGGGGTGGACATCCTCGATATTCTGAAAAAACGCTGATTTTACGTTGGTGAGAAAAATTGTTCCGTCCGGGAATATCAGATAATCCTCCCGTTCTTCATTTTTGAAGGGAAGGAATTCTTTGCTGAGATGATATCCGCTTACGGTAATTGTCGACTTGACAAATCCATGCCGGTTGGAAGAACACAGATCAAAGCAATACGGCCAAGAAGGTTCCAGCTCTGTGTAGATTTGAAATGCAGCATATTTTCCAAGCATCCGATCATGCGAGATCTTCGTTGGATAAACGGCCTTTCCATATGTGCTGATTTCAATGTTTTTTGTATAGCTGTCTGCATTTAGATGCGAGTAAATGAGACGCTCGTAAAGAGAGCGGGTCCAGTAATCGGCATTGATACCAACCTGCTCATAGGGGATATTCAAACCAACAAACACGGTATTCTTTGATACGAATTGATTGAAATAAACATCTGCCTGCCGCAGTAATTCCGTTGCCCGCTCCTGCTCGGACGCGGCAATCGATCTTGCTGTTGTATGGGTCGCATTCGCATATAAAAGCGCACTTGCAAACAGGCACAATAGAAGCAGAACAGCAATCGTGATTGTGAGAATCTGCCGGAAATACCGCCGTGAGATCAAGCTTTTTTTCATTGCACTTCCTCCATCCGTAAACAAAGTATAATCTGTATCTCTGCGGAAAACAACGGCATCTCTCCGGCAGGTCAAAAAATCTAACAAAAGGTAGGATTTTTGCACAGCAAGGGTGCTGTGCGACATGCTATAATTTTAACAATTCAAACAGAATACAGGTGAAATTATAATGCAATCGGGTATATATACGCACGCGCTGTCAGATAGTCCAGTCAATTTGGAAAACGCAATACAGTTTCATTCAGCAGATGAGATTGTTCCGTATAAAGAAGTAAATGGGCAACAGCTCATGTTGGGGTTCTTTTGGCCAAAAAGTCGGCAAGGACTTCATCCTGCAATCATTCTGACGCATGGCGGCGGATGGCAGGCAAAAAAGATTTTTGCAGATCAAACCACATGGGCCGGCGACTACCTTGGCTTTTTGGCGCGTTATCTTTCCAATTTGGGATATGTCTGCGTGAGTGTCGATTATCGCTTGGCAAAAGACCTTGCGCAGCCGGACGGTTTTCAACTGATTAATCTATTTGATGATTGCTTGGATGCTGCAAATTACATAATATCAAATAGCCAGGGATATGGGATCGACCGAAATCGTGTAATCGTGCTTGGCGAATCGGCAGGTGGCCAGCTTGCAGGAGCCTTGGCAACATTCCCGCGCGCACGGCATTTGAATTTATGCGGAGCAATACTAGTAAATCCAATCATGGACTTTGTCAATGATTTATTTTGGCAGACGTATGTTCCGAAAGAGTCAGTACATCCTGCGCTGCGAAATCTGAGCTTTCCGCAGCGCTGCGTCTATCTGTCCCCACTATGGCAAATTAACCACGAAACCTGTCCGATTATCCTTTTGCACGGCATGGACGACAGTGTTGTTTCCCCTGATCACTCCATTCGCACATATGAATCAATGAAAACCGTTGGGCGACCGTGTCAACTGCACCTTTTCGAGAAAACAAATCACGCATTTTTGTTGACAGAATTTACAGACAATCAATTCGCCTGTCGAAGTGGAGTTGCACTCATTGCAGAGACTGCACATGAGCTGTTACAAACAGAAGTTTGAATTTTAGCCGAAAGCAAAAATGTTTGTACTGGATAAAAATTGAGGAGAGAATAGGAGCGCTATGGATAAGATAATAGATTTTCATGTACATCCGCTGCTCTATCCAGATCAGCAAATTACAATGTACAATATTTGCAGTTTAACGCCGCAAAGTTTCAAGTCGTATTTGGTGGAGAATGGCATCACAAACATATGTGGTTCCGTGATATCGCCGAGGCATACAGAGCTCGGGCTAAGTGAATGGGAAAATGTTAAGCGCAACAATGACTCCGCATACCAGTTGAGCTCCTTATATGGTGATTTTTATGTTCCCGGTATCCATGTCCATCCTGCTTATGTAGATGAATCAATTGCAGAAATAGACAGAGCCTGCAACTGCGGTGTAACACTCATTGGTGAGCTAGTGCCTTATGTAGATCATTGGGAGGAACAGTATAACAATATTCACAGTATTTTAGATTATGTCGAAACCAAAAAGATGATTGTCAGTATACACGCTCTAGATGATCCGAATATTGACGAATTGGTCTGCGCGCATCCAACTGTAACTTTTGTTGGGGCACATCCAGGACACTGGACTGCTTTCTTTGCGCAAATTGAGCGAATGAAAAAATACGACAACTATTATTTGGATATTTCGGCAGAGGGGATTACTCGTTTTGGCATGCTTCAGCAATTAAAAAACGAAGTGGGTACTGATCGACTTTTGTACGGGTCGGACTATCCAAGCTGCAATCCTTGCGTGTTCATAGCAGGAGTCCGAAACGATCCGTTTATCACGCAGGATGAAAAAGAAGCAATTCTATTCAAAAATGCGCAGCGGCTGCTAAATGCGCATGGAGGGAAACTATGAATCAAAGCTATTGGGTTCGCAACGGAATAATTGAGTCTGAAAACGGCTTGCCTTTTGAACCGCGTTGGTTTTGCGATAATCGTGTCAGCTTCCAAATGAAGTACGGAGAACTGTGCGATTTGCAGTATTTTAATCCAAGGACAAACAGCTTCCGCATCCTTCGTAGTCAGTTTTGGGGCGGAATCAAACTCTATCTATACAACAGAAATCAGCGAATTCAAATTCTTCCGCAGAAATGCCGGATATATCCATTTGGATTTGAAAGCCAGAATAACATAAATGGAATTCAATTTACCTATTCGGTTTATACGGTCAATGACGCGGTATTTCTCACACTTCGCGTTCTGGAAAGCATGGAACCTGAGTTTTCCTTTTCACTGGAAATGCATGAAGACCAAAAAGCGTGTATGGGGGAGGCATATAATGACCTCCGCTATGGCGGCAGCTGTACTCGAAAGTGGTCTGCGTGGTCTGCATCAGAAAACGCGGCAGCCTGTTCCTTTGATGAGGATGGAGTTTTAACCGGAGTAGCCTTTTGCGGAACGCAGCCAATTGATTTGCAAAAAACAAAAGCATTTGGTAAAAATCGTTTTTGCATGCATGAAATAACACAGGGGCAGTCTGTCTCTATGGTGTTATGCTTTGGTGATAATGAGGCAGCCGCTATTGGCAATTGCCGTGAAGCACTTCAAGCACAGGATATTTGGTGGAACACAATTTTAGAAAGATACGATGCTGTGGCGCAGCGGACACCCAAAATTTCCTCCGGTAATGCGTCTTTGGATCAGGCAATGGAATTGATCCCTTATTACTTTGAATCACTGAAAATCAAAGAAAAATCCGGTGGCCTGCGCGCAAAGACAACAATGTATTGGATGTGGGGCTGGGACTCTATCACATCGGTACGCGCCTGCTCCTATTGGGGCGATTCCGACTTCTGTATGAAACTGGCGAATTGCCTTAGAGAATACGCATCCGGCGACGCAATTCCACATGCATTCGGTCAGAATATGCAGGCAAGCTGCACCGGCACCGTAACAAACGCATTCTATATCTTTTTAATTGGAATGCTGGATGATGCGGATGCCGACGTCCAGGAATTCTATCCTTTCATCAAGCGTCTGTATTTTGCTATGGTTGCAGACGAGATTCCTGGTTTAGGTCTTTGCAAAGGGCGCTCCTTGATTCCGGATATTCTATACGCGGTCAAGGAAACAGGGCATGACATCAGCACATTTAACAATGTCCTGATATACGCAGCATCGAGAACAATGGAACGGCTGGCTGCCCGTCATAATGACTCTGATACATCTCAATGGTCAGCTGCATACAGTAAGCGCTGCAAAGAACACATGGATATGTTGTTCAACAGCGAATGTGGCTTTTGGGATTCATCCGCAGACAGTGACACATATGCGTTGAGAAATGTCTTATCAAACAATGCATTTAAGTGGGAAAACCCCTATTGCGATGAGCTGACTGCAAAACATATGCAGGACTGTTTTGCTTTTTACAGGACTGAACTTTGCAGTACAAACGGCATCCGGCCATACCCTATATGGTCTGACGTGTTCGACAGCGATGCAAATCAGCTCAGTGCATGGTTCCCCAATATTACGGAGTTCTACGCCAGACTGCTGAACCGCTTTGACTGCTGCGATGGCCTTACACAATGGGTATCGTGGCTAACACGCTACACGGATAGGCTCCTTTTCCCGGAAGGAATCCCCTGTTATGCAGATACGCTACCAACGCATCTTGATGAATGGAACAATCAGAGCGGAACATGGCAGGCGTTTGGTATGCGGGCATTCTATACATCTGTGATTGAAAGCTACATTGGTGTTTATGCAGACTATGGCGGATTGCAGTTTGCGCCCAACTCGCTGGGTGAGTGTGCGATTGACAATTTACACTTTGGAAGCCATACTGCGCAAATCAGATTTTGTGGAAAGGGCAGGTTCGTTTCCGAAATACAGATAAACGGCGAACATGTCGTCGGAACAAATAAAATCCCATATGATCTTCTGCGCGAAGAAAACAAGGTACATATCATTAAAACCGAACTGGAACCAGCACTTTATATTTCAGAGGCCTATGAGTCCCTCATTGCAAAATATGGATACTTAAGTGGATGCATAGAATTTGAAGCACAGACATACGGTGAACACACGATCACAGTACATGCGAAGCAAGCGGTTGAAGTGTGTATAAATAACACGCTCAAAGTGCTTCTTCCTGATGAGCAGGGATGTGTAACGATTTTGCTTTCTGAAAACAAGAACCATGTCTGCATCCGATTGATTTGATATTTAGGAAAAACTTTGGCAGGCAATAAGTCAAATAATCTAACAAAAGGTCAATAAATTGATTCTACCTCTTATGCACAGTGCCTGTTAAAATAATATTAACGGCATTTTTATAAGCAGCAAAACAGGACTTACAAAACAGAAAGAGAAATCGCCATGACCATCTACATCATCCGGCACGCCGAGCCGGACTATACGCACGATTCGCTGACCGAAAAGGGCTGGCGCTTTGCCAATATCCAGAACGCATATTTTTACGTTTCGCCGTTGGGGCGCGCACAAGCAACCGCGTCGTGCGTGCTGGAGCCGCTTGGCGCTTCGGCTGAGGTAATGCCGTGGCTGCGCGAATTTAATCACGGCTACCATGTCTCCCCCGCGTTTCATCCGGCCGGACAGGCATGGGATCTGCTGCCGTCGGTCTGGTCGGACGATCCGATCTACGTTGACCCGGAAAACTGGTATCGCGCACCGGCGTATGTCGGAAGCGGCGTAGAGGACGCATGGCAGACAGTGGCGGATGGCCTTGACGCTGTGCTTGCACGCCACGGTTATGTGCGCGACGGGCGCATCTACCGCGCCGAACGGCCGAATAAGGAAAATGTGTTTCTGTTCTGTCACTATGGTGTAGAATGCGTGCTGCTGTCGCATCTGATGAACTGCTCACCGGTTATTTTCTGGCAGCAGTCGGCAGCGCTTCCAAGCGGCGTGACGATTTTGTCTACCGAGGAGCGCGAGCCTGGCCGCGCCGTGTTTCGGATGTCGCGCTTTGGCGATTTGTCACATCTGGCCGTTGGCGGCGAAGCGCCATCGTTCTACGCACGCTACCGCGAAACGTATGACGATGATGCGGAGGAAAAGCGGACGCAAGGGTAAGTCAGGGATTGTTTCACCCCTCTTTTCTTTTTCTATGCGGGGATGCCTCCGGCGGCTTTGCTTCGCAATTGCAAATTTGCAACAGCGGGCAGGTGCGCACCCGTAAGGGGCAAGCCACATCCGTAGCGCTCCTTTCGTCGCTGACGGCTACGCTTGCCATCCGCCAAACGGATGTGGTGACAATTGTAAACGTTGGCGCACAGAGTCGTCCGCCCCTACAAGGGAACTCTCATGAACACCGTCCCTGCTCCGCACGCTGCTGCGCGCAAAAAAGCCATGCCTATTCCAGCACCATGCTTGACCGTCTGAACGCCGATTTGGAAAAAGAGCAGGCCGACATTGGCAGCCTGCTCAAAACCGGCGCGCTCCCGGAGGACGCCGTAAATTTTAATTCCGGCACGGAAAATATCAAATAATATTAACAAAGGAAACGGGGTGTACAAAACTTGAAAAAACAGCAGGGTAACGGTTCCTATGCGGTTCGCAGTCGGCGGTTGAAAAGCGGAAACTGGAAAACGCAGTTGGGATATTATCTCATGTTTATCGTGCCGGCCGTATGGGTGTTTGTATTCAGCTATCTCCCAATGGCTGGCATCTATCTGGCGTTTACCGATTATAAACCGGCAAAAGGCATTTTCGAAAGTCAGTTTGTAGGGCTCAAGCATTTCAAGCAGTTTTTCTCCAGCCCCGACGTTATTCGCGTATTCAGAAATACCATTCTATATAATGTCGGAAGGATCGTTCTTGTCAGTATTCTGTGCGGCATCGTGTTTGCGCTGCTCCTATATGAGATCAGATCGAAAGTCGCAAATAAAATCTTCCATACCTGCATGCTGCTCCCGGCATTCCTTTCCTGGACTGTCGTGTCCGCCGCGCTGCTGATTTTCCTGCATCCGGACAGCGGTGTCGTCAATGCACTGCTGAAAACCTTAGGCGGCAAACCAATCAACTGGTATATGCAGAAGCAATATTGGCCGTACCTGATCCTGTTTTGTATGATGTACAAGGATGCAGGAATGTCAAGTATTTATTTTTGTGCTTATCGGCTTCAGGCAGCTGAACGAAAAATAGATGTAAAAGTCCGAAATATGGGATATTAAAAATGCTACAATGATCTCAGAAAACGCAGGAGGTCATTGGCATGGCACGAGCAGAGAG
>OLPI01000699.1_pt1 | contig 31558 bp, 31 predicted proteins | sample 1672361 | NCBI WGS metagenome assembly OLPI01 (sample SAMEA3136675, study PRJEB25190) | human gut metagenome
GGGATGATGGTAAGTTCGTCGCGGCGAAAGAGTGGTGCTATCTGGATGCTTCTGGGGCGCGCGCTTCTGGCTGGATCAAGTCTGAGGGAAATTGGCATTATCTCGATCCGACCACGGGACTTATGGTGCGTGGCAAGAAGGTCATCGACGGGAAGACCTATTCCTTCAATACTGCCGGTGTCATGAAGACCGGTTGGGCGAAGGAAAGCTCGAAGTGGTATTACTACGATACATCAGGTGCCATGCAGACGAATTGCTGGATAGAGGATAGCTATTACGTTGGCGCTAACGGCGTGATGGCGGTCAACACCTGGATCGGCGACAAATACGTGGGCGCCGATGGCAAATATGTTCCGGGGAAGCAGAAATAGATCGGCCACCCTGCGTTAAGGCGAGCCTGATTCGCGTTTCTGTTTTTGCCTAGAGCTTGCCTAGAGTTCTAGAGAAGCTGGGTTTCGTCGAGCTTTTTCACAACGAAGCTGTTGAGCTTTGCGAGGGGCTTGTGCAGCGCGAGGCCGAACACGAGCGAGACGGCCAAGAATCCGCCCAAGCACAGCATCGAAATCCAATACTGCATGCCATAGATGCCTGCAATGCATCCTTGGAATGCTTCCATGGAATGAGCGAAGGGAAGCCACGGGTAGATCGCTTGGAAGAAGGGCGCCGACATCTGGATGGGGAAGATGCCGCCCGATCCGCCAAGCTGCATCACAAGCGCGATGATCGCGATAGCTTTACCCACGTTTCCAAAACAGGTCGTGAGTGTATAGACGATGTTCGAGAAAACGATCGCGCAGAATATGCATGCCAGCAGATAGAGCCAGAAGTGTTCGCATTGAACACCCACGAAGAAGACGTTCCCAATGCAGAGTACGATCCCTTGTAGGATAGCGATGCAGGCGAAGATGCCATAGCGCCCCAAATAGACCTGGTGGGGCTTCACATCTTTAAGGCCTTCGAGCCTACGCTTCGTGGGGTTCACGCTCGTGAGCGCAACGAGGAAGATCGCACCGATCCAGAGGGAGAGCGAAGAGTAGAAGGCGCTCATCGTGTCGCCATTGCTCTTCATCTCATAGACGGGGTGCTTCTCAAGAACGGTCGGGGCAGATAAGAACGCTGCGATGGCTTCAGGATTGTTGCCGATGATCTTGCGGATCTCATCGATGTTACTCGTGCTGATGGCTTCTTTAAGGTCATCGCGTGTTTTCGCAAGGTTGCTCTCGATCGTGCCGAGTACGTTCGCGGTGTTATCGAGGGAGCCTTGAAGCGCTTCCATGTTCGTCGAGAGATTGCTCGCGGTGCCAGAAAGGTTGTTGGATATTTCGGTGAGCGAATCGCTCAGCTCGACGCTTGATGACTTGAGTGCGGAAAGATCAGAGGCCAAGCTCGCCGTTTGCTGCTTGAGCGTTTCTTCGAGCGAAGAGTTCATTTCCGTGATGTCCTTCTTCGCGTTCGCGAGCTCTTCGTTGATCTTGGTGCGCGCATCTGCAGTGGTCGTGCTTATCGTGCTCACGTCGGTCTTCGCGCTATCGACGGCTTGCTGCAAACGAGCGAGCGTGGCAATGGCGGCATCGATCGTATCGAGTGCGGTGCCAGAAACGCCCGCGGCTTGCAGATCGTTCTTCATCTGCTCATACAGTGTTTTGGTAGAAGCGAGGGAGCCAGAAATGCTACCCAGCAGCTGCTCGGTGGCGGCAGGGTCTTGGCTCGCAGAATCAAGAGCAGCATTGATCGCGGACGAAAGTTCGTCGTAGCTGCTTGCGTTCGATGTGATCGCGCCATTCACTTCATCGGTGATGTTGCCGAGTGCTTCATCGGCCGATGAAAGCCCGTTTGAGGCTTCGGAAAGGAGCTTGTTGGTGGTGTTCGTGGCGTTTTTCGTGTTGCTAAGAAGCGTGCTGCTTCCCGCAAGGAGCGTTGCGCTGTCGCCGACCATGGAGGAGAGACCCTTCACTTCGAGCTGTGCGGCATCAAGGTCTTCGACGGCATTATCGAGTTCATGCAGGAGCAGCGAGGCATAGTTCATGATGTTGTCGCCGTTGAGGAAATCGGTAAGGCTGCTCGTTGTTGAGAGCGCGATATTCGCGACCGTTTTCGTGAAGGTTTGGTCGATCTCGTCCTGCAGCTCGGTAGCTCCTTCGGCGGTAACGCGCGGTGCGATGGCGTTCTCCTTTTCATTGGTGTAATAGGTGATCTCCGCTTTGGTCGCGTGATCGCTGAAAACGGTCATCAGGTTCTTCGTGAAGTCCTTGGGGATGACGATCGCCGCATAGTATTCGCCCGAATGAGCGCCATCAACCGCCTCTTGTTCGCTGACGAATACCCAGTCGAAACTGTCGTTTTCGTGCAGTGCGCTTATGACCTGGTCGCCTGCATTTATCTTGGTCGGGATAAGAGCCGAAGAATAGCCCTCGTCTTCATTGGCAACGGCTACCTTGATCGAGCCGGTGTTGGCATAAGGGTCCCAGAAGCCGAGCGTGGTAAGCCAAGCGTACATGGGCGGAACGAGGATGAGACCGATCGCGACGATCGCGGCGATCACGCTCGTTTTGAGCGCGAGCACATCGTTCTTGAATATGGCGAGGATATTATGCATCGCGCGCTCCACCTCCGCTTCGCAGGAGTGGTTCGGGCATTTCGTGGGTTTCAAGCTGAGCTATTTTCCCTGCATCGGAGGCCGGTTCGCTTTGCGCAAGTTTGAACTGGTATTGGATATCGGCATGAAGGAACAGGATGATGATCTGATATCCAGCCACTATGAGCGTACCGAGAATGAACCAGGAGAGCAGAATGAGCTTTTCATTGGGGGAGCCTTCGAAGAGGATGAGCGTAGCGAGCATGAGGATGGGCATCGCGAACAGAGCGATCCAGCCGATCTTCATGAGCAGTGGGTATTTCGTATCGAATCTCATAGCGCGCGCGATGATCTTTTCGCGGTATTGCTTCGTTTGCATGAGCGCCAGCAGTACGGGGCGCAAGCGGAACCATTGGGCACCTTTGGGCACGGATTCGGAAGCGAACAGCTCAGTTTGGGAGAGCTTCGCGTCGAAGAGCGTGTTCACGTTGTAACCGAAGTGAACGCCCATAAGCCCGATGAATAGACCAACAGGAATGAAGCAGCCGCCTAAGATGAGCATATCGATAAGGTAGTGCGCTCCATACATGCCGCCAATAGCTTCGCGCATCGCATCGATCGAATAAGTGAAGGGTAACAGCGGATTGAGCACCTGATAGAATTCGGGCATCATCTCGACGGGGAACATGCCTGACGATCCGGGAATCTGCAAGACGAGCAACACAACCGCAAGCGCTTTTCCGATGTGGCGCATGCTGTAGGCGAGTGCGTAGAGCAGGTTCACGTAAACGAAACCAGCGAGCACACCTGCTCCGATGAATGCGGCAGGGTTTTCGCATTGGATCCCCAACACCAGATCGCCTATGCAGATGATGAGGCTTTGGATGATGCCGATGCTCACGTAAAAAAGCCAGCGTCCGAAATAGGCCTGCGTTGCCGAAAATCTTGGCAAGCCCGCCGGATCGACGCGGAGACGCACGATGGCCATGAGGATGAACCCGCACACCCAAAGCGCCAGGTTGCTGAAGAAAGGTGCTATGCCCGAGCCGTAAGGGTTGACGGGGTAAAGCGTGACCGTATCGAGCTTTACCGGGGAAGACATGAACGAAGAAACATCATTGGGATTCATGCCAAGCAGGGTGGTGAGTTCTTTGAACGAGGCGGAATTCTGGAGCGAGCGAAGATCGGTGTAGGTTGATTCGAGGTTGTTCTCTAGCGCTTCGAGCGAGAGACCTACTTCTGCGCAGATGGATTTCGACTGTTCGAGCATCGAGGCAAGTTGCGTTAAGAGCGTGCTCTCTTGATCGAAGAGCGTGCGAAGCGATTCGGTCGCGCCCCGCAAGGTTCCGATCGCTGATGCGAGGCTGTCGAGGCTCGTGTCGATCTCGGGCAAGATGGTGATCTGGAAATCCTTCGCGCTCTTTTGAAGGTTATCCGCACTTGTTTTTGCTACGTTGGCCACGGCATCCGTGGCGTTCTTGACCGCTTGCGCATTGTTGTCGAGCTGGTTTGCGAGCTGCTCGAGCGAGGTGATGGTAGAAGAGAGGCTCGCGTTCTGCGCTTCGATGTTGCTGATGGTCTTTTGCACTTGGTCGGTAGAGGCAACAGGGGAGTTGCGCAGCGATTCGAGCAATTGGTTGTTGTAGCTGACAAGCTCGCGTGCTTCGGCAAGTGCGGTATCGACGTTGGTCTTTGCTGTTTGGATATCGCCTGCGATCTGGGCCGAAGCAAGATTGATATCCACGGCTGCTTGTGTGAGCGCGAGCGCGCTTTCAGTAACTTTCGTTGAAAGCGTTGCGCTGTAATCGTTGAGCGTTTTACGGATGTTCTCGAGCGAAGTGGACGCGGAATCGAGACGGGTATCGAACGCAGGCAGCGAAGCGACGAGCTTCTTGAGCAGATCGTTCGAAGAATCTACTGACTGAATGGAGCTATCGATCGTAGGCATGAGATCGTTCACCATCGTGCGATTTTGGCTGATCGCATCCTTTGCTTCTTCAACGCTGTGGGATAAGAGCGACGTGGACTGTTCGCTCTTATCGTGCACTGCGCCGCCCGTTCGCTGCGCGATCTCAACGACCTTGTCGCTCACCTGGGAGACGAACGATTCATCGATGGTGGTCTCGATCTTGGAAGCAGCCGAATCGGTAACTTTCGTTCCTGAGCCAGAAAGCTTCTCATTAACGTAGTATTCGATCTTAGGTTGGGTGAAATTGCCGCTGAAAACGCTGATAAAGTCTTCGCTGAAGTTTTCGGGGAAGATGAGCGCTGCGTAGTATTCGCTCGAATAAACGCCGTCCATGGCTTCATCTTTTGAGACGAACTGCCAATCAAGTTGGTGATCGTCGTGAAGCTCATCGACCACTTCCTGACCGATGTTTATCTTGCCGGTAGAGCTCGAATCAGCACCCTTGTCCTCATTTACCACCGCCACTTTGATCGAGCCGGTGTTGGCGTAAGGATCCCACATCGTTTCGATGGTGTACCAGGCGTAGAGCGCGGGCAGGATGCAGACGCCCGCCAAGATGATGCAGGCGACCGGATTGACAACGAGCCGCTTTAGGTCGCGCACGAATATCTGCAGGATGATCGAGAGATATTTTCGCGCGCGATCGAGCATGGTGTCTTCCTGAGAAAGCCTAGTCTTCGTTACGAAGTTCGGTGTCTACGGTCTCTTTGATTTCGGAATCGGCAACATTCTGTTCGCGTCGTTCACCCTTTTCGGCGAAGTGGATCTCGTCACGCAACGTGCGATCATAGCGATCGGCATCGTGGCTCAGATCTTCACGACGCTCTTGGTAGTATTCGCCGCGGCGATCCTTGATGTGCTTGGCCTTTTCTTCTTCATGAAGGTGCTCTTCATGTTGGTCTTGGCGTTCGTTTGGTATTTCGAGAGTCATGATAGATTCCTTCTCTCCTATGGTTCTTATTGGAATGGCTGCAGAAGAAGCTGCAACACCTATTTAGCCTAGCGCTCTTTTTGGCGAGATCGCCGATCAGCGACCAGTTGTTAATGACTTGCACTAAGCCTAATAACGAAGCGATGAAAGGGTTCAGGGGTGAGGCGAGGAATCCCGCTTGTTGGCGCATCTTCGATCGCTTTGATTCGGGTGCGACGCTTTGGGTGCTTGGAGGCGTTTGACGAGTGGGTGCTGCGATCGTCTCTGTCGGGCGCTTCGCCGCCCCAAGATTCTTACAAGATTGTTCTCTTTGTGTAAGGAAGATGAATGGCAGCGTCCATGGCAAGCCCCTAAGCTTGAACCAAGTGGAATGTCCGACTCGATGGAGGCATCATGAAAACCAGAGTCATGCCCTTGTTCTCCCTTGCTCTTATCGTAGTCGCTTTGGTTTTTCTTGGCGCTGGGTTCTTTGGGGGAGAACGCACCTGCTACACGCAGGTCGACAATAGCAAGGTTGAACAGATCGAACCTGATAAGGGAATCATCAAGCTAAACGGAGGAATGTCGTATAAGTATTCGCTTCCGGCGTACACCGAAGATGGCGCAGAAGCTAACGTGGTGTTCGGTACGGAACGAGAGCTTACCGAAGGGCGCTACCTCAAACTGCAGGAGCGACCGATCCAGGGCGTGATCGGTTGGCAAGAGGTTCGTTTCGATGAACTTCCGCCTGTTGTCCAGGAAGCCTATAGACGCTAGATCGGTTTCGCGAGCGTATCGTTGCAGCAAGCGCGACCGCTTCGGCATGGTGAGCAAGTGCGATCACTTCAGTATGGCAGCTGGGAGCGAGAGAAAAGGGGGGTGGGTAGATCGCTGCATTCCTTGCAAGGGGTTAAGCCGTATGCGTTGCCTGTTAGCGAAGAGTTCGCAGGTAGTCTTTCATTTCGCGAGAGATGCGACGGCTCTCGATGGCTTTTTGAATCGCTTTGCGGCGCGTCCATTCATCGAGCAGGGCTTCTTCACCCTGGCGTTCTAAGTAGGGAAGCGCAGCGGCCTCCTGCTTCGCGAGCGCTTCAGCGAAATACCAGGCACGCATCATATCCACGTAGTAGATATCGTCTTCGGTGGCGGGGTTGGCTTCGCTGTTGGGCATGCGCGTAGCTGCCACCCATTCGCAAAACCGAAGCTCGAACAGTTCGTCCAGATAAAGCCGCATGAGAATACCGATGGCAAAGCGAATCGTGTAGCAATGATCTGAAGCAAGCCAGCGTTTTACCTGCTCAAGCGTTTCTTCGGGGCGTTGCGCGAACACTTTGGTAGGAAGCTGATCGCAGGTTGCCCAGTTGTCCACGAAGGGAAGGAAGCGCTCGTAGAGCTCGAGCGCTTTATCGTAGTCGCGTTCTGCGCCGATCGTGAAGGCATGTACTTGGTTCTCGTCGAAGAGCCGATGGGGGAGCGCGCGCAGAAACGTGCTAGCGTCATCGCGCTTAGCGAACTCTTTAGCTATCTTGCGAAGGGCGGGCGTTCGAACGCCCGCGATGGTTTTGGGATCCACATTCGGTACAAGTCGAGAATGGAAAGCGCGATAATCCAGATCGACATTTGCTTCCAAGCTGCGGCAGACGAACTCGCCAGCGGTGTCTTCGCCGAAGCCAGGAAGCTCGTTTCGAAGGATCTCTTCCAAGGGCGCATCCTTAGCTTTGGCGAGCAACGCATCTTTTTGGGCGCGGTCGAGTTGCTTGAAGTGCGCTTCTGCGCTCATGGCGCGTTCTTTCGAATAGAAGCGGGCTTGCGCGATCAGGCGTACGGGCGCGTGCGATTTCGTGTACTTGGCACCAGTGCCAGCTTGATGTGCGGAAAGGCGTGCTTCGACATCGGTGGTGTATCCCGTGTAAAGGCTGCCGTCCCCGCATTCAAGAATGTAAATGTAGTGCTCGAAAGGTTTCATGAAGTATTATGCGCGCAGTTTCTTGCGAAGGTATTCGAGCGCCATGATCGGATGGCGAACCATCATCCTCGGCGCAGCATAGCGCATGATGGCTCTGATGCGAATCTGAGCATCGCCGCGCTGGCAGTGTGTTTCGCAGTCTTGGCAGTTGCCTTCGTGCCCGTATGGACATGAGGCCGCGCGGGAAAGCGTGTGCTCTATGGTCGTGCGGCACTCCCGGCACATTCCGCCTTCGTCTTTTTGGGCATCGGAGTGATTGCCCTGGCAATAGATGCTCCCCATGGCTTCAAGAACGCGTCTGTCTTTATCGATCTTATCCACGTGCATCAGTATAGATGAGCTAAGAGCTTACGTACCAGGAAGCTCTTGAGCGGACGGTTGCTAGCGGTGCTCTTTTTCTGATCGCTCCTCAGCTACTTGCGATGCTTCGTAGTCTCGGATTTATAGCGTTCGAGCTGCTTATTCAAAAGCTTCGTTTCGCGCCGATAGAGTCCTGTGAAGAGTAGGCTGCTCAAGGCGAGTATCACCACATACGTAACGCTCCAGATCAGCCATGCGCCGGGTAGTTCAGTGGGAAACCAACCAAAGGCGATCGCAAGCGGTGTGAGGACCGCATAGAAGCACACGCCGAACAATGCGATGCGCGCACCGTAATTGAGACGGCGGATGAGGAGCGGCGTGAAGAATACGAGCTGCAAGACAACTGCCAAAAGCATCGCGCCCGCAATGGTCCAACAGTACATGATGCCTGCTCTCGCTTCTTCATCGGCGTATATCATGCCGAAGAACATGGAGAACAGCATGAAGAGCGTGAAGGCGATCGAGAAGTTGATGCAGAGCATCTTCATGATCTCGTCGGGGGTCTTTCTCTCGGTATCGATGATCTTGTTGTTCATGATCGATCCCTCCTAGGCACCTAGTAACTTCTTGATCGCGCTTGCATATTTGCGCGAGATCACGATCTCTTCGTTGTTGTCGAGACGAGCGAGCAATCGTCCGCCTACGTAGGGTTTGAGCCCTGCTATACGACAAAGATTCACGAGGCAGTTCTTTGCGATGCGTACGAAGTGGGCATCTGCAAGGCGTTCCTCGAGCTCGATGAGACGCAGTGGCATTTCCAAAACAGTTGTGGCGGAATAGGCGAAGCATCTGCCGTCGATGGATTCGATGTAGAGTATCTCGCCTGCAGGAACGGCGCAGGTTTCTCCTTGCACGGTGCCATAGAGTCTTCGATCATGCATGCGCAGGCTTGCGACGATAGCCGCGATGGATTCGTCGACAGCAACGCAGCGGAGCAGCACTTCGGGTTCCGCGAGCGATCGGTCTGTTTCGATCTCAATCTTCATGAGTCTTCCTTTCTGGGCGAAAGTATAGACCCGCCCGCAGAGAAAGGAGAGCGCGCCCCGCGGAGATGCATCCAGGCTCTATTGAAATGCAAAAGGATGGATGGGAAGGAGGTTGTTTTCGTTAGGCATCGAAGTGGGTGAATGAGCGTGCTGAAAGTTTGCAGGCGACAACATTGCAAACGATGAAGACCACAAGTCCTGCCGCAAGCGCGCAAAATTGAGCACTTGGGTCATTGAAGCCAGCGATACCAAAGGACGCAGCGTTCGCGGCAGGGAGATAAGGAAGCATCACCGTTGCCGCGATGCAGAGCGCGGCAGGGATAGAAGCGATGATGAAAGGCAATCCAACCTTCAGCGGATCACGATAATACAAAGGGTAGAAGACCAGGTTGAACACGCCGAACGTGATGAGTCCGAGCGCAACAAGATAGAGATTCGCCGCCGTTCCCACTGCTTCAGAAGGAGGGGTGATCGCGTTGATTCCCAGCGGGCCGCGCAGCGCGATGAAGGCGACCATGATAGCGAGCATGATCGTTTCGATCCCTATCATGGTAAGGATACGTGCCCTTGTCATGCTGGCGCGAGACAGCGGGAGGGAGAACGAGTACTCGAGGTCGTGCATTTCGCGGGCGTTCATTCCGTTGAAGAAGGCGACCAGGACCCCATAGATGAAGATAGCGCCATACATCCACGATGGTATGAGCACGAGCGCCCCGAGCACCACGATGAAATAGGTCGAAGGATGCACGACAAGGCGGAGCTCTTTCAAAAGTACGGCTTTCATAGCGTTGCCTTTCGTGCCGTGTGGGTCATGATATCGTCGAGCGTTGCAGGTTCACCGATGCCTGATCGGGCAGAGATAAGAGCGCTCCTCCCATTAGCAGTTTCGCGTATTCCGTAGATTGGCGCTTCGGCGCGTTTCGCGGCATCAAGCGATGCAACGCGATAGCGGTCCTTGAATTCGGAAAGGCTCCCTTTGCCGATGATGTTCCCGTTGTCGATGTAGAGGATATTGGACGCACATTTTTCGAGGTCGGAGGTTATGTGTGTGGAGAACAGCACGCCTACGTTTTCGCTTCTGGCCAGCTTGAGAAGGATATCCAGCGCTTCTTCACGCGAAGCAGGGTCGAGCCCGCTGGTTGGTTCATCGAGGATGAGCAGCTTTGCATTGTGAGAGAGAGCGAGCGCGAGCGCAAACTTGACGCGCATACCTTGGGACAGGTCCATGATGCGCTTCTTCTGATCGAGGTCGAAGAGCTTGCAGTAGCGAGCATACGCATCGTCGCTCCAATTCGCATAGAAGTTGCTCGTGATGCTTGCAATGAGCGAAAGCCGCTTGGTGCGATAGAAGTCTGCGCTGTTGAGCTCAAACCCAACCTGCTCCTTGATGGTGTCTTCGTTTCCTAGGTACGGCTTTCCGAAGTATTCGATGGTTCCGCCATCGGGGTGCACCGCACCTTCAAGACATTTCAAGGTGGTCGATTTCCCCGCGCCGTTTCGTCCGATGAAGCCCGTTATGGTGCCTGCCTCGACTGAGAAGGAAACATCGCGCAGCTTGAAGGCAGGATAGGATTTCGCGAGATCCTCGACGCGCAAGAGCGTTTCTGGCTTGGATGAGCCACTGCTATGAATTGATGGTTGGGCCATCTGCTCTCCGTTCATTCACTATTCGTCCATAGCTCTCAAGCATGGATTCCGCATCTTCGACTTTCTGCAGTGCGATACCTTGTGCTTCGTCGCCCAAAACGAGCAGTTCGGATCCTGCGTGCAGATTGAAGATATCGCGCGCTTTCTTCGGGATGACGATCTGTCCGCGTTCTCCCATGCGCACGATGCCGAAGATGTGCTTCCCGCGGGGAGGAATGGGGTAGCCTGTCGCTGCTTCGTTATGCGCGATGAGGTCGTCGACAGAAACACCCAAAAGCTTTGCGAGCGCATAGGCGTTTTCGAGATCGGGAAGAGATTCCCCCGATTCCCACTTGGCAACGGTCTGCCTTGCAACGCTCAGTCGATTCGCAAGGTCTTCTTGGGTGAGTCCGAGTGCCTTTCGTGCCGCTTGGATATTCTGAGAAATCATACGATTCATACCTCCTGATATAGCGTATCGCCCCTTTTCTTCTTTCACCACCAAGTATAGATGGCATTTGAAGGGCAATAATGTAATGAGTTCGTGACATTTCAAGACACTGGAGAGCAGTTCCGCCTTCGCTTTGTTTTGAAGGGCGGCGCTGTTCTTTGCCCCCTTAAGGCTTTTCGTCTTGACGGCTGTGTATAGGTGTGTATATACTGTTTATATTGCATATGCACACAGTCTCGCGAAAGGACGCTTTTGCGAGACGATGCGGCAGCTGCTGCAGGGTTGCCGGAAAAGAGGACAATTGGAGATCGTTATTTCGAATTCGGGTTCGGTCCCGATCTACGAGCAGATAGAGGCTCAGATCAAAGACGCGATCATGACTGGCGAGCTAGCGGCGGGGGAGCATCTCCCAAGCATTCGCTCTCTTGCCAATGATCTGCGGGTGAGCGTGATCACTACCAAGCGCGCGTACTCCGACCTGGAGGAGCTGGGCTTCGTGGTCACGGTTCAGGGGAAGGGCACCTTCGTTGCCAGTGGCAATCAGGATCTGCTGCGTGAGGAGCGCATTCGCCATGTTGAAGAGTCGCTCGAGCGCGCAATAGCAGACGCGCGACCCCTCGGGCTTACCGCGGATGATCTGCACGAAATGCTCGATCTGCTCTTGGAAGACTAGCTCGTCCGAGGAGATATACATGGACGCATTGATAAACGTAACTAACTTAGGGAAGCGCTACGATGGCTTCCATCTTGAAGATATCGGGCTTACCGTCGAGACTGGCACTGTTGTAGGCTTGATCGGATCGAATGGAGCGGGAAAGACCACCACGATCAAGATGCTGCTCGGCATCTTGCAACCCGATGAGGGTGAAGGTGAAGTGCTCGGTTGTTCGATCGGAAAAGGCATGTTTTTGGAAGGGAGCATCAAGGAGCGCATCGGCGTTGTTCTCGATACGTGCGCCTTCCCTGAAACCTCGAAGGTCAAAGATGTGGCAACGCTCGGCCGTTTTGCCTATCGCAATTGGGACGCGAAGCGTTTCGGTGCGCTGTGCGAGCGTTTTGAGCTTGCGCCCAAGAAGAACGTGAAAGAACTTTCGCGTGGTATGGGCATGAAGCTCATGTTGGCCTTCGCGCTTTCGCACGATCCTGAGCTGCTCGTTTTGGATGAAGCAACAGCTGGTCTCGATCCGATGGCGCGTGATGAGGTGCTGGATATCCTGCGGGATTTCATGAAGGCCGAGAATCACGCGATCTTGCTTTCGACGCACATCACGAACGATCTCGAGAAGATCGCCGATGAGATCATCTGCATAGATGGCGGCAAACTCGTTTTCAACCTGTCTAAGGATGAGGTGTGCGATGTAGCGGGCGTTGCGCACTGCAGGCAGCGCGACCTTGAACTAATAAGGGAGAGCGCCTGGGCAGAAGATGAGCGTATGCGGAAGCTCAAGAGTGGCATGGCCTACGATGTGCTCGTGCCTGATCGCTTCGCTTTCGCGAAGGCTTTCCCGAACATTGCGCTCGATAGCGCAAGCATTGACGATTACATGACGCTCACCTTGAAAGGAGAGCAATTATGAAAGCTATGATCTTCTCAGATCTCATCACCTCCAAGAATGCTTTTGTGCAACTGCTGCTCATATCCATTGTGATCTGCGGATTCCTTGCATGGGGCACAGGTGAGGTGATCGTTGGTACGGCTGCAATGGCAACGATGGCGCCTTTGATGTATCTCTTCTCGATCTTCGCCTACGACGAGATGAACGGATGGGAGCGCTTCCGTATGACGTTGCCCTTGACCAAGCACCAGGTTGCCTACGGGCGCTACGTGAGCATGCTCATCGTTTCGGTGGTCTCGATGCTTGCAGCTTGGCTGATCTCGTTCGTATTCATTGCGATCATCCAGGCTTGGGGTGGTTTAGGCACAAGTGCGGAGTTCGCGGCCCCTGAGTCCCCTCTTGCCATTCTCGATTGCGGCATAGCTGGCTTTGTCTTCATCTTGCTGCTTGCAGCACTCACTCTGCCGCTTCTGATGCGTTTTGGCATGAACAAGGCAACACGCCTTTTGCCGCTTCTCGTGGTCGTGGTGGTCGTGCTTGCGAGCGTTGCGATCGGAAACGTTTCAGATGGGATCGACATGATGGCCGTGCGCACCTTCTTGAATGACCACACGGTTGCTATCGCGATAGGGGGCTGTGTGGTGTCAGTTGCCCTTTATGTTGTGAGCGCATTCATCGCCGCACGCCTCTATCAGGCTCGCGAACTGTAAAATAGATCGAAGCACGTGGCGCAAACGGGACGATCTCGCTTTTTGCGAGCGCACCTGCGCTGCTGTGCTTCGCTGTTGTTCTATGAAAGGGCTCATGATGGATTATCAGAAGATCACCTACACCGTTGAAGAGGGTATTGCGGTCATCGCGATGGCGTGCAAAGAGAACTTGAACGCGCTTGACATGCAGATGGGTGCCGAATTGCTCGATGCGATACGTAACGCGGAAACGAACGATGAGGTGAAGGTGCTCGTGATCAAAGGGCTTGAGCGTTCGTTCTCTGCAGGTGGCGATGTGGGGATGCTCCATGGTGTCTTCGAATCGGGCGAGCCGATGGATATGGCAGCCATGATGGAGAAGAACAGCATCATCACCGACAAGCTCAAGAAGATGGACAAGCTCGTCATCACCTCGGTTGCTGGGTCGGTCGCGGGAGCTGGCGTGAGCTTGGCATTGAGCGGCGATTTCATGATCTGCGCCGATAACGCGAAGTTCATTCTTGCATTCGTGAACCTCGGCCTCGTGCCCGATATGGGCCTTACTTATCTGCTCTCGAAGACGATCGGCCCTGCGCGCACGATGGACCTAGCAGTAACGGGTCGCCCGGTGGATGTGGCGGAATTCTACGACTGGGGTCTCGTGCAGCGCATGGTGCCTGCCGATACCTTGGATGAGGAGACGATGAAATTCGCGCGTAAGCTGGTGCGTGGCCCACTGGTCGCTTACAAGAACATCAAGAAGCAGATCTACACCGTTGAGTATGCGGAGTATCTCAAGTGGATCACGACCGTTGAAGTACCCACGCAATGCGAATGTGCTGCTACGCAAGATTTCCGCGAAGGTGTCTACGCTTTCATCGAGAAGCGCCGCGCAGAATTCACAGGGAATTAGTGCAAGCAGAACGCATCTTTGAAGAGCATTTGTTTGAGGCTCGTGGCCTAGGAGGGCTGCGAGCCTTTTACTCGTTTGAGCCGCTACTCGAGCCTGCAGCCATCGCTCGAGCGTTTGATCTTCGCCTCGATACGCTCTTTTTCGTCGCCTGTTGCAGGCGTGGGTTGGTAGTTGTTTCGCGAGCTTACTGAAGAGATCGAACAGGGGATCACGTTCGTGTTGTCGATCGTGACATCGTTGCCGCGTACCGTGAAGGTCTGTTGAACGATCATGCAATCCTTATCGCTGGGGTTCTTGTTGCCACCGAAGCAGAAATTGCCCAAGCTGTAGACGATCGTATGCCCGTTGTAGTTCTCCATGCCTTGGATCACATGCGGGTGCGATCCGACCACGAGCGTTGCTCCAGCATCGATGGCGGCATGTCCGAGTTCCATCTGAACGCTGTCGGGCACGGTCTCGCGCTCGGTTCCCCAGTGGAAGAACACGACGATGATCTGCGCTCCTGCTTCTTTGGCAGCGTTGATGTTGCTCACCATTTCGTCTTTGATGCCAGCGCCTTCGGCCAGTTCGTACGTTCCGACGAGCGCAACCTTCACGCCTTTCACGTCCAGATACGCGATGCGATCATAGCCGAAGGTAGGAATGCCCACAGCCTCGACCGCTTCGATGGTGTCGGTGTAGCTTTGATCGCCGTAATCGCGCGAATGATTGTTCGCGAGCGATGCGGCATCGACGTTGCCCGCCTTGAGTATCTCGGCGTATTCGCGCGGTGCTTTGAACGCGAAGGTCTTATCGGCGCGCGTAGTGGAATCGGTGAGGGTGCCTTCCATGTTCACGATCGTGGCATCGTCGTCTGCGAAGATGCCAGCCACGTTCGCGAAGAAGTAGGCGGGGTCGCCCACTTCGTTGTATTTTGCGTTGAAGCTCGTGGAGCGATCGAAGCCTTCGTCGGTGCCGAGCGTGCAATCACCCGCGAAGGAAAGCGTGATCGTTTGGCCTTCAGGGGCAGCTTTGTCTGAGGCGGCAAGCGTTCCTTCACTGTTCGATTCGCCTGAGGAACAGGAGGTGCAGGAGCTGAATGCGAAGGCGACTGCGATAAGGGCGATGAGGGCGAAAGCGATCCAGATCGTTATGGGGAACTTGTGACGCACTTCTTGAACGGCGCTGTAGGGCTGGGCGCTTCGCGGGCGTGCTTGCGCTTGGGAATCGCGCTTGGAGGTGCCTGCTTGATTTCGTGCGTTGTGCTTGGAGGCAGGCATTCTCTCTTGGTTGCGAGATGCAGTTCTTGCTGAAGTTGTACGCACCCGATCGCGCGAGGGCTGTGCGTGTTCGCGGGAGTTTGCCGAAGAAGACTTGCGAGCATTCGGCGTGAATTCCCTGGTGGCCGATGTGGATGCTTGGGTGCTGGAAGCAGCGGTGCGCTCACGAGCGGTTCGTTCGCGGGTTGCTTCGTTTCGCGCTGTATTGCGCGCGACGTTTTGCTTCGCTTTGCGCGGGGCAGGGCGGTCGGTGCGCTTCGTGGGCTTTCTATCTTGCTTTTTATTATGTTGATATGGCATATGCCACCTTTTTCTTAGTAAGCTAGAGAAATAGTAACAAAGACTGCGCCATGATGACCAGGGAAGAAAGGCGTTTGGGCATGATAATCAAGAAATCGCCGCGCGATATCGATGCTATGGCGAAAGCGGGGGAGCTCTCTGCGCGAGCGCTTCGCGTGGTTGGTGCTGCGGTGAAGCCGGGCGTGACCACGCTCGAGCTCGATCGTATCGCTGAAGAGACCATTCGTCAGGGCGGTGGCATCCCGGCATTCAAAGGCTACGGTGGATTTCCGGGTTCTATCTGCGCGTCGATCAACGAGCAGATCGTTCACGGCATTCCTTCCGATGCAGTTGTGCTGCAAGAGGGCGATATCATCTCGATCGACACGGACGCTACCGTGGGCGGCTGGGTTGGCGATAATGCCTGGACCTTCCCTGTGGGAAAGATCTCGCCGAAGAAGCAGCGCCTGCTTGAGGTGACCGAGGAGAGCATGTGGGCAGGTATCGATGCGGCACGTGCGGGGAATCATCTGGGCGATATCGGGCACGTGGTTCAGGCGATCGCTGAGAGCGCGGGGTATGGCGTTGTGCGCGAATACGTGGGGCATGGGATCGGTCGCGTTATGCATGAAGAGCCGAATGTGCCGAATTATGGGCGTAAGCACACGGGTCCGTTGCTCGAGGTGGGCATGGTGCTGGCGATCGAGCCGATGATCAACATGGGCACACGTAAGACCAAGCAGCTATCCGATGGTTGGGGCGTGATCACGCGCGACGGGAAGCCAAGTGCGCATTTCGAGAAGACGGTAGCTATCACGGAAGAAGGGCCGCGGCTGCTTACGATCGAGCCGGATTTCAAGCGGCCAGTCGAATAGCGTTCGTTTGAACGGTGACTACTCGTGTGTGTTGAGCGTTGCGCCCATGCCGAAGCGGTAGCTGCCAGCCGTGGCTACTCGTGCGCGCGGGGGTGCGCGGCGAGATATTCTTCCTTCAGATGCGACATTTGCACATGAGTATAGATCTGCGTTGTGGCGATGTCGGCATGTCCGAGCATGTCTTGGATCGAACGCAGATCAGCGCCTCCCTCGAGCAGATGGGTTGCGAACGAATGACGTAGTGTGTGAGGGTGAAGGTTCTTCACACCGATGCTCATACCAGCGCGCGCTACGATCGCATGTACGCTTTGACGCGAAAGGCGCCCGCCACGCGCATTCAGAAAGACCGCCGTGGTGGCAGGAGCTTTTGTGCTTTCAAGTTCGGGGCGCACCTCGTTCAAGTATTCGATCAGTCGTTCGAAGGCGATACCTGAAATGGGTACGATACGCTCCTTGCTGCCCTTGCCGAACACCCGCAAAAAGCCTTCTTCGGAAAGGATGTTCGCTCGGTCGAGGTTCACCAGCTCGCTCACGCGCAAGCCGCATCCGTAGAGCACTTCAAGGATGGTCGCATCGCGTTTGCCCGTTGCTGTTGAAGTGTCAACGTTGTCGAGCAGATCGTTCACCTGATCGATCGAAAGCACATCGGGAAGGCGGCCGGGCTTCTTGGGAAGAGGGATCGCTTGAGCTGGATCGGCATCCACATACCCTTCGCGCAAGGCGAAGCGGTGCAATCCCTTTATCGCTGAAAGCCTTCGCTCAAGAGTTGAGACGGCAAACCCCTGATCAAGCTGGCTCTTTTGGAAAGCAAGGATATCATCGCGCTCTATTTGGGCAAGATCGGTCTTGCCGCGTTCTTCAAGGAACGCGCGGTAGGTTGCAAGATCCTTGGCGTAGGCATCGATCGTGAGCGGAGAAGAGCCGCGTTCGATGGCAAGATAGGCAAAGTATTCTTCGATGATCTGTTCCATGGCTTCATTGTAAACGCCTTGGAGCAACCTGTCTTACTCGACGGCTTTTGTTGTCGTTTGGTTCGGGTTGTTCAGGTAGAGTTCGGAGGGGTTTATTGCTGGAGTTTCTTCTGCTTGGTATGGTGAGGCGCGCTCGACGAAATACATGCGATACCACATCAAGAACATCCATACGATGAAGATCTTTCGATTCCGATCAGCTCCGGCAAGATGCTCGTTCAGCAATCGGTCAAGCTCGTCCTTGTTGAAGAACAGCTGCGCTTCGGGACCCTCGAACCACGTTTTCACGCGCTGGGCATTAGCAGGTTCACGCAGCCAAGCGGCAACGGGGACGGGAAATCCTAACTTTTCCTTTTGCGCCCAATCTATGGGAATGGCGGTCAAAGAGGCTTTTCTCAAGGCAACTTTGGTCTGTTCAGGTGTTACCCGCATGGCAAGCGGCAGCACGGAAGCCGCTGCGAATACTTCCTTATCGAGGAAGGGGACGCGGCTTTCAAGAGAGTGAGCCATCGCCATCTTGTCGGTTTTGAGCAGGATATCTCCCACGAGCCAGTTGCGAATGTCCACGTATTGCATCTGGGTCGGCTCGTCGAAGTCATGATCTTGGGCTTCTTGGTAATCGGGAGAGACAACCTCCAGCGGATCGGGCGCCTTCACGGGATTCTTGAGGATTCGCTCGCGTTCTTCCACTGTGAAGGAAACGCCATTGGCGTTGGTGTAATACCACTCCGCTACAGTTTTGCTCGCACGCTCTAGGAAGTTCGCGCCGCGTATGCCGAGCTTTCGCAAGAGCGCTGCGCTTGCGCGAAGAAGCGGTTTTGGAAGCTTACCCAATCGATCGGTTGCCATAGGCGCCTGATAGATCTTGTATCCACCGAAGAGCTCATCAGCTCCTTCTCCCGAGAGCACGGCCTTCACTTTCTCGGAAGCGATTTGGTCGACGAAGAAGAGCGCAACTGCTGAAGGGTCTCCCGAGGGCTCATCCATATGCCACTGCACATAGGGCAACGCTTTCCAGTATTCATCTTGGGTGATGTATTTGTTCGTGTTGGACACATCCAGTTTTTCAGCAAGTTCAGCTGCCCACGAGATCTCATCTCGCTCGCCTTAGTATTCGCTGAAGCCAACGGTGAAGGTTTGAACCAGTGGATTTTCCTGTGCGAGCAGTGCTGCCATATAGCTTGAATCGATACCGCTCGACATGAAACTGCCCACTTCAACATCGGCCACGTTGTGGTAGTGAACGCTCTCGCGCATCGCTTCTCCTACGCGATCAGCTGTTTCGTGGAGCGAGCAGCTTACCTCGTTCTCATCGAAGAGAGGAGACCAATACTGCTTCATCTCTATATGGCCATCCGGATGCACGACCATAGAATGCGCAGGCGGCAGTTTGTAAATGCCTTTGAAAAAGGTTTCAGGAAGCGCACTGAACTGAAAGCTGAGGTACTGCTCAAGAGCCTCGCGATTGAGCTCGCGTTCGTAGGCTGGATGCTCGAGGATGCTCTTTATCTCTGATGCGAAGATGAATTGTTCTTGCTGAACGGTGTAGTAGAAAGGTTTGATGCCGAAGAAATCGCGTGCACAGAACAAAATTTGCTTCTGCTCGTCCCGGATCGCGAAGGCGAACATGCCACGAATGCGGTCCAGTATTTTTTCTCCCCAGGCAATATAGCCTGTGAGCAGAACTTCGGTATCTGACGTGGTCTTGAGTACCCAGCCTTCTGCTTTGAGCACAGCGGCAAGATCGCGGTAGTTGTAAATCTCGCCATTGAACACGATCGCATACTCGCCATTTTGAGACATTACGGGGATATCGTCTGGCTTTTTGTTGGTGCCGAGTGCCTGGCCAGCGCTGATGAGTTCAGATACGTGATGATTCGACGTGCGCACCATCGGTTGATAGCCGCCTTCAAGATCGATCAAAGAAAGGCGACGGTGGCCGAGAGCAACGCCGTTTGCAAGATAAGCTCCTTCGCCGTCTGGTCCGCGGTGCGCCATGATGTCGCACATGTTCTTCAGGACCTGAGCGTCCTCGGGTTGAGCATGGGTGAAGCCGCAAATTCCGCACATGGTAGGGACACTTTCTCCTCTGTTGGATGGGTCGATCATGGTGGATTTGACTTGGCGTTATCCTATGATTCGAGAAGGGTTCCTGTCCCATAACAAGGCATGAACTTATTCTTAAGGTTTTCTTACTAAGCCTTTGAACTGGACTTATGCGTACTGGAGCGCGATAGGCATGCGCGCATGAAAAAAAGCACCGAACACGATCGGTGCTTTTATGCGTTGGCAACGTGGCATCGGGTCTGCGTTTTAACAGCGAACAACGGTTTTGTAAAATCCTGGATTTAATCCCATATTTTCACACCCTCGCATTGGTATTGAGGACTTTTTTTACTGTTGTTTACTGTTCGTGCCAAGTTGCGGAGCAGCGGTAACATATGGGATGGTTGCAACACCCTTATTTAGTAGAGAGATCGTATTTTGCTCAGGCATTCTTGTATGGCTCCATCCAGGCCTTGATGATCTCGAGTGCGAGACGGTGCATCTCGTCCAATCCGCCTTCAAGTAAGCCTGCATCGAGATAAGTCTGTATGCAGTTCTGGTGGTCAGCTGCTTGACTATCGCTTGGATCGCTGGCGTAGTTTCCTAAAAGGGTCTTCGCTATTGATCGTTCGTTCTCAATCGGAACCGCTCCTTGTTCGCATACAACCTGTTTCATCTTACGTGTGCGCAGCCGATTGGCAACCGCGAACCCGTCTAGCTGATCTGCGGTATAGCGATTAAGCCAGCTGGTAGGGTCTTTGCATTGTTCGTGCAGGCTTTCGAGTTCCTCTTCTGGACTTGTAGTGTTGAAAAGATACACAGCAAGCACCTCTGGATGCACGGGATGGATGGCACCGTTACGTGGGCGTACCGGATGTGCGAAGTGCTTGATCGCATCAGCCCAGATACATCCTTCAACTATGATGCTCTTGTAATCAGAAAGCATTTGTTCGGCATATACCGAACAAGCACGAGCGACCTTTGAATCCCTGTCTCGACAAGCTTGCACAAAACCACTGGCATCAGTTGCCCAGGTGTCGGGATCGATCGGAAGAAAGCTCATTCCAGCGGATGCAAGGACGCGTCGAATCGCATCGCCTGAGACTGCATCGATTCCGTAAGTTAGCATGATCTCATGAGCCAGCGTGCTTTTCCCGCAGCGGGGTGGACCACCTATGATCAATAGTTTCGGATGAGATGGTAACTTGTTTAGGTGCAGGATCCCATCCCAGTCCATGGTCTCTTCCTTATGGTTGGTTTCTTTGCGGTAATCTTGGTTTGATCTCAATTATTATAAGAGAGAAACGAAGAAAACGAACTCGAGCTTGTGAAGAGACAGCGGGGCGACCATGATCGATCAGATGCCTGACGATTTCGAGATATTGCAAGGCAAAGGACTCGTTATGCTCTCTGCGCCCCATGGCGTTGAGCATACGCGTGCGGGTAGGGTCAAACCTGCCGAAGTGCAGACGAGCGATCTTGCACGCGATCTTCATCGTTCGCTGCATTGTCCCGTCATCATCAAGACGAAGAGCAACGATGATGATCCGAACTACGACGAGCATTCTCCCTATCGTGACGCTCTGGTTGACTACGTGAAGGAAAGCGATGCAAGAGTGGTGTTCGACTTGCATCAGCTCTCTTCCGAGCGCGAGGCTGCTTTTATCCTCGGTACGGCGGATGGCAAGAATCTGCGCGACGATATCACGTTGTCGACGCTTTGCCGTTGCCTGGAGGACCTGGGAATAGGAGTGGTGCTTGTAGATGAAGTGTTCAAGGCGAGCGGCCCAAATACGGTCGCGGCTTCAACAGCAAAGAGAGCTGACGTTTCGTGTATCCAGATCGAGATAAATTCGAAATATCTCTGCAAGGATTTTCCTGAATACGCCTATGATCGGATCCGGGATGCGCTTGAAGAATGCATCACATCTCTGAACAGCAATTTTGCCGATCATGTTTACGATAGTGGCTCAACGTTGGTGAGGATCGTTGATGAGACGCTGCCCGTTCAAGATGGTTGTCTCTATAGTGTTGGTGTTCCTTCTGTATTCTATAAAGAAAACTATGTGACTCCGTTTCAGCTGGAATGTCCTAAACAGGGTACTTTGATGGATATCAGTATCGTTCCACAAGATTCGCTTGGTGTTGGTCAGATCGCTATAACGAAGCATGTGCAGCGAACCTTGAAGATAGCGGATCATGCTGATTGCGAGGTTTTCATTCGGAAAGCGCCCTATGCGCGTTTCGACAAGATTCGTGTACAGTCGATCGATAAGGTCAGCTCGGAAGATGTGGTCATCTCCACGAAGATGATCGAGGGAGGGGCAGTTCAAGAACTGCTTGAAGGCGCGGATCTCTTCGGAATAAAAGACGTGGTCACGAACCAGAGCTTTATCGTAAAAGCCAACCACCTTGTTTTTGATGATTCGCTGGATGCGGGGGTTATCAAGCTGAACCGCAGGCAGCGTATACTGCTAGGCGAGCGCTTGCCCTGTCGACTTGAAGACGAGCTGCGCCAGCAAGTGGTTGCGTATATCAAAGCCGAAGAACAGGTTACTGGAACGAGCGAAGAACAACCTACGCGCGAAAATACGATGCAAGCCGCTGATCAGGAGAAACCGCGATTGCTTGATGGACTGGCGATACTCGAAAAGACCTATCCTGTTCATGAGTCCATTCGCCAAGAGAGCCTCTCACATCCTGAAGAGGCGTACTTACGCAAAGTTTTCGAGCGCTGCTTCCCGCCCAGTATCGTCATCAAGCCGATTGTGCTCGGGAAGAAGAGACGCAATATCTTCAAGCGTATTGGCCGATGGATCGCGAATCTGTATGTGGGCAAGAGTACGCTCTCGCTCATGTGTCGGCGCCCTTATGCCAATGATGAGAACGATCGTGCGGTTCGCATGACGAAGGACAATATGGCGCATTTGGGCATTGATGAAATGGACAATGTCATCATCTCTTACAAGGATAAAGAGTGCATCTGCCAGGTCTTTCCCATCGAAGATGAGAGCAAACTGCAGGCGAACAATCTCTATACTCCCATCGATATGACGATCGGGATCCCGTTGCCGATCCGTACCGAACTTGGCATAACCGATCTGGATTCGACGGTGAAGGTGGATCGCGACACCGCGTTCATCATGAAGAAATGCGCCAACGAACAGGTTATCCCCGTTCTGCTGGCGCTATTTTCCATGAACTTCTTGCAAGATTGTCCGCTCTATGTGCCCATCATCATCTTCTTGATTATCGCGCCGATCATCATCTACGTGAACCTCTCCTCAAAGCGCAATTCACGTGGGAAGTACTAGAAATGGTGAAGACCAATACCGTTAGATAGGAGACAGCATCATGCTCATGAAAGAAATATCTCAATCGATCGCTGCGTTCGCATCGGACGCGCCGACTATGGACCAGTTGATGTCTGCTCTTCGATTTGAAGGGATGCATCATTCTGAAGATCAAAGATGGGTTGCATTGGAGTTCGTTGCTGGTTTGGTTTCAGAGAATGCTACCCGCGCATTTTTCCCCGATGATTTACCGATCGTTACGTTCGATCCTGAGGAAAACCTCGTTGATGTTTTGCAGCGATGCGTAGAACTTGCTGATCCGGCGCAGTTCGACGACCTATCAGCAAAGCATGAAGCCAGTATGACCTGCCAAGGACTTGAAGAAATGATCGAGGCGGCAAAGGAGCTGGACTAACGAGTGACAAAATGCTTCTATGCTTGAATCATGAGTGGGCCGAAGACTAGTTATATATCCATTGAAGAGCAGATTCGCACGCAGCCAGATCGACCGCATCGATAGCGAACACGCCTTCGTTGGGATTATTCAAGCATTGCTTTATTGACGCGCAGCGTTCACGAACCCTACGAAGAGCGGATGAGGTTTGGTGGGACGGCTCTTGAATTCGGGATGGCCTTGGCTTGCCACGAACCACGGGTGATCGGGGATCTCGACCATCTCGACCAAGCGCTCGTCTGGCGAGACGCCCGATATCGTAAGCCCTGCTTTCGTGAGCGTGTCGCGATAAGCGTTGTTCACTTCGTAGCGATGGCGATGACGCTCGTAGATGAGCTCTTCGCCATATGCTTCATGTGCTTTCGAGCCTGGCAAAACCTTGCAAGGGTAGGCCCCGAGGCGCATAGTGCCGCCTTTGTCTTCGATGTCTTCTTGTTCGGGCATAAGATCGATCACGCGATAGGGGGCCTCTTCGTCGAACTCAGCAGACGTTGCCCCTTCTAGGCCAGCCACATTACGAGCGAATTCGCAGACAGCTGCTTGTAGGCCAAGGCAGATTCCGAGGAACGGAATGCCGTGTTCGCGTGCATAGCGCGCTGCTTCGATCTTACCTTCGAAAGCACGTTGCCCAAAACCGCCAGGTACCAAGATGCCCTGCATTTCACCGAGCAGCTCGTCGGCATTTTCGGCGGTGAGCTCTTCGCCATCGATCAGATGCACTTCCACATCGGTGCCTTGCGCGATGCCTGCATGATGAAGTGCTTCGATGATCGAAAGGTAGGCATCAGGTAGACTCACGTATTTGCCCACGACCGCAATGTTCGTCGTATCTTCGCAGGCGGCGCGCGCGTCGAGGAACGTTTGGAGAGGCGAGAGGTCGATCGGGGTAATGGGTAGGTCGAGCTTCTCAAGCACCTGCACATCGAAGTCTTGCGCGGCGAGCATGATGGGCACCTCATAGATAGAAGGCGCGTCGGTGCAGGAAAGCACTTCGCGCGGTGCCACATCGCAAAAGAGCGCGATCTTCTCGCGTACGCCGCACGAGATCTCGTGATCGGAGCGGCAGACGATGAAATCGGGCTGAACACCTAGCGAGCGCAGTTCCTTCACACTGTGCTGGGTAGGCTTGGTCTTTACCTCGTGAGCTGCAGCGATATAGGGTACGAGTGTCACGTGTACGAAACAGACATCGTCGGCAGATCGTTCGCGCATGAATTGGCGCGCCGCTTCGATGAAGGGGAGCGATTCGATGTCGCCGATCGTACCGCCGATCTCTGAGATGACGATATCGGCATTCGTCTGATCGGCAATGCGGTAGAGCCGTTCCTTGATCGCTTCGGTCACGTGCGGAATGACCTGCACGGTACCGCCGAGAAAATCGCCGCGACGCTCTCGTGCGATGAGCGTTTGATAGATCGATCCTTGAGTGAAGTTGGATTCTTTGGTGAGGCTTTCGTCGATGAAGCGCTCATAGTGTCCCAGATCGAGGTCGGCTTCTTGACCGTCGTCGGTAACGAAGACTTCGCCGTGCTGGAAAGGAGACATGGTGCCAGGATCGACGTTTAGGTACGGATCCATCTTTTGCATGGTCACTTTGTAGCCGCGTGCTTTGAGCAGATGCCCGAGCGATGCTGCGGTAATGCCCTTGCCGAGCGATGAAACTACGCCGCCCGTAACGAAAATGTGCTTAGCCATGATACTCCTAACGGTGAACACCCTGCGTAGAAGACGTTCGAGCTCCCACGGGCTGACCTCTGTCCAACCGTTATTCAATTTTACGAGGAAAATAGAGCCGCTTGAACGAGGGTGCCGTAAGTTCACACGCTTTTAATCAAATGGAAACGAAGCAATGTGGTCATGGCAAGCAGCACGCCCCAGGGGCACTTGTAATTACCCGCTTTCGCTGTTCGCTTGCCTTTACGGCAAGCTCATGCGCTTCGCTCCTTCGGACAACCTATTTATATTGAAGTAAGCGGACTCAGAGTAATTCAAGTACCCCATGGGCTCAGCTGCTTGCTCGACCTAGCACACTCCAGGCTCCGCCCCGTAGGGCAACGCTAACCCAAAAGGTTGTCGAACGACCAGGTAGTTTGTCGCCTTCTGCCGCCTGCCGAGGATAGCGGCGGGCGAGCCACCGAATCAGGTAGGATAGGGGGGGTGTTACGAATTTAAGGAGAATAACATGCTCTCATTGGATTACTGGGAGAAGGCAGCAGCGTTTCACGGACATAAATGCCCAGGGCTTGCGATCGGCTTCAAGGCAGTGGAGGGCGCGATCGCTGAATTGGGGCTTGATGATGCTCAGCTGCCAGCCATCGATGAGGAGCTGGTATGCGTGACCGAGAACGATGCCTGCTGTGTCGATGCTATCCAATGCTTGCTCGGCTGCACGTATGGTAAGGCGAATCTCATTCCGCGTCTGCGCGGCAAGATGGCGTTCACCTTCTTCGTGCGTGACGAGAACGGCAGCGCAGCCAAAGCCGTTCGGCTCTTCTTGAAGAGCGAAGCGGGCGAGGGGATGAGCCGCGATGAGTATCAGAACTACCTGCTGAACACGCCCTATACCGAGTTGTTCGAGGTTCTAGAGCCACGTATCGCGCTACCTGAACCGGCGCGCCATTTCGCTTCAGAGCATTGCTCAGTGTGTGGCGAATACACTGCTGAATATGGCTTGCGCTTGCAAGATGGCAAGCCAGTCTGCCTCGATTGCTATAGCGCCTACGAGCGCGAAGGATTCTAAACGCGTGAGCAAAGCTGCGAACAATCCTGAACTTCACGATCGGCAAACGCGCTCGATGCGAACCTGCTCGACGCAGGCGTTCGCGGAAGCGCGCGATACTGCTGCGCACGCTATCACGCAAGAACGGAAGCACATCGAACGCCGTAATGTGGTGGCGATCTTCGCCATGGTGGTGGTGCTCTTGGTGGTTGCGGCGATCGAGCTCGCTTGTGGCGCTTCGGCCATCGATATCCCCACCAGCATCGCAGCGTTGTTCGGCCAGGGGAGCGCAAGCGATATCGCGGCTGTGCAAGGTATCCGCCTGCCGCGCGTCGTGTGCGCCATCATCTCGGGCGCGGGGCTTGCCATTGCAGGTGCGGTGCTGCAGAGTGTGCTCGAAAACCCGCTTGCCTCAGCTTCCACGGTGGGCATCTCACAGGGCGCAGGCTTTGGCGCCACGTTCGCGATCCTCATGGTGGTCCCCGCTATCACCGGTTCGAGTGCCAGTGTGAACATGGGCATGACCGCTCTCTTCGCCTTCGCGGGTGCCATGATATCGAGCCTGGTCGTGCTCGCATTCTCGCGTTTGGGCCTGCTGCGCCCCGAAAGCATCATCTTGGTTGGCGTGGCGCTCTCTGCCCTGTTCGCGGGCGCTTCGACCATCATCCAATACTTCGCCGACGATGTTGAGCTCACAAAGGTCATGTTCTGGCAGTTCGGCGATCTTTCCCGTGCAACGTGGAGCCAGATGGGCTTCATGTTCGTGGTGGGGCTCGTGTGCACGGTCTACTTCATCTTCAATCGCTGGAATTACAACGCGCTGCAAAACGGCGGCCATGTGGCCGGAGGCTTGGGCGTGAGTGTGGACCGCGTGCGCGTCTTGGGTGTGCTGTTCGCTTCGATCATGGCGGCGGCCATGGTCTCTTTCGTGGGCTTGATCAACTTCATCGGCCTTATCGCGCCGCACATCGCACGCCGTTTCATCGGTAACGATTATCGTTACTTGCTGCCGGCATCGCTCGTGCTCGGTGCGATCATCATGCTTGCGAGCGATCTGGTGGCGCGCATGATCATCTCGCCCATCATCCTGCCTATCGGCGCGATCACGTCGTTCTTGGGTGCGCCGCTCTTCCTCTACCTGCTCTATCGCGGATATCGGAGGCAGGCATGAGTGAAACGAACGAACAGAAACGCGTACAGCCGACAGATGTTGAACCTTGGGTTTTGACAACAGAGAGCGAAACTTCGATGCCGGTAACGCATGCGCATGTGCATGAACATGCCGATGGCACGGTGCACAGCCACTACCACACGCATCCTGGTGGAGATGTGGCGCACGAGCATGCGGCAGCCAGCCACGATGAGATCGCGTTCGACCAGGGAAGCGAAGCGCATGCCTACGGTGCGATCCCCGAGCATTCGCACGCTACCACCACTTCCATCAAGCCGCCGCTCGAGGCGTGCGACCTTGCCTATACGTATCCGCACCAGGAGCATTCGGTGTTCAGCGGGCTCTCGTTCCATGTTCATCCGGCCTCGATGCTCGCGATCCTTGGCAACAACGGAGCAGGTAAGTCGACGTTGCTCGATCTGCTGGCGGGCATCACCAAGCCAACGGCGGGGCGTGTGCTCATCGATGGGGAGGATGCGAGCGCGCTCTCGCGCAAGGAGATGGCTCGACGCATCGCCTATGTTGCGCAGCAGCAAACCGTCCCGCATCTTTCGGTCTACGACGAGGTGCTGCTTGGGCGGAAGCCGCATATTTCGTGGGCCGTGCGGCCAGTCGATCGCGAGGTTGTTTCTCGGGCGCTCGTCGATCTTGAATTGGAGCAGTTTGCGACGCGTTTTTGCGACGAACTATCGGGTGGCGAACGCCAAAAGGTGTTCATCGCGCGCGCTTTGGCGCAGGAGCCGCACATCCTTATCCTGGATGAGCCTACCAGCGCGCTCGATCCGAAGAATCAGCTTGAGGTGCTCGAGGTTGTGCGGCGGGTGACGCATGAAGCTGGGCTCGCTTCGGTGCTCGTGCTTCACGATGTGAATCTCGCGCTGCGCTTCTGTGATCATTTCATGCTCGTGCGCGACGGCGAAGTGGTAGCAGCGGGGGACCGTTCGGTCGTTACGGGCGAGGCTCTCACGCAAACGTATGGTACGCCGTTCAAGATCGTCGAGGTCGATGGCGTTCCAGTGGCCGTGCCCGCGTAGGGACTAAACCCTGAACCCTAACATGGCGATCGTGGTCTCGATGCGTTCGTAGACCGTTCCTTCTTCGGCGATCTGCGCGAGATAGTCTTGAACGATCGCTTTCTGTTCCGCGGAAAGATCGAGCGCAACCAGGTGGTTCGCGTAGATTGCTTGAGCGTCTTCGAGCGTGCGCTGGTCACGCCAAACATCATCGTAGTGCATGACGGTCGGGGTCTTTCCCAACAGCCACGCATAGGCAAAGCCATACAGGAAGTTGCGATCACGATCAGGGTCGTCGTGCTCCACGCCTGCAAGACGGCGTGCCTCTTCGAGCACGAAATCTCGGCGGCGGGTCGGGCATGCCATGAAGCACCATGAGCGGGCGAGCGAGACCATCTTCTGGAACTCAGTGGCGCTATTGATGGCGGGCGTGAAATGCGCGAAGACCACGTCGAAGGGTTCATCGAAGGTGAGGTCGGCAAAGTTTCCGCAGATGAACTGAGTATTCGTGCAGCCTTCTGCGGTAGCGCGGTTGCGCGCCGCTTCGGCCATCTTCTCCGAGAAATCGCAGCCGACCACTTCGGCAACGTGAGGAGCGAGCGCGATGCTGTAGAGCCCCGCACCGCAGCCGATATCGAGCACGCGCGCATCGGGCGTGAGCGCACCTTCCGCTTGCATCATGGCAAGAAAGGGGTCGTCTTCAAAGGTGGGCAAGGGCTTTTCGGCGTATCCTGCCGCGGCTTCGTCCCATACTTCTACATGAGAAAAGCCGCCCGCAGATCCACTCCAGCGCTCTTGCAATTCTTCTAAGCTATCGAAAAAACTCATGTCGGTGCTTTCTTTTGATCGAGAGAATCCATGCCTATTCTACGACAGAGATGACAAACTACCTGGTCGTTCGACACCTTTTTCAGGGTTCAAGGAAGCTTAAAGCTCTGCGATGTTGAGCTGCTCGAACTTGTAGCCTTCGGCGGCTAGATCGCTCGAGAGCTTTTCGCCGAGGAAGAACTCAGAGATCTCGTCGAGCTTTTCGGTCGGGTTCACATCCGAGAAGCTGTCGGGATAGACCATCGCGCCAACTTGGTAGCAATTCGCGAGCGCGAGCTCGACATTGGTCGAATAGAAGCGATAGGAGATGAGCGAATACGTATGGCCATCTTGTACCGCCTTCAGCGCCTGATAGTAAGCAGGGTTGGTGCTGTAGTTCTCCTTGATAAGGGGCAGGTTGCCGCATTCCATGAAGATGTAGTCTGGCTGAGCCGCTGAAACGGTTTCGAGGTCGATCGTGAAGGCGCCATCCGATCCGTGGCCATCGGCAACGTTGTCGATATTGCACGCCACGAAGGGCTGGAAGTTCGCTTCGGTGCCATCGAAGCCATGCCCGCCGCGGAAGCTGATGCCGGCTGCATAGGCAGTGTTGTTATCCGCGTTTTCCGAGGCAGCGCTGCGTTGTTCAAGATCGTTATCCACTTCTTTGATGTAGTTCACCACTTCGGCGGCGCGTTCTTCTTTGCCAAGCACTTTGCCGAGCAGCTCGAGGTTGTTGTAGTACTTGTCATCGAACACGGTTTCGGGTTGGTCGAGGCAGACGAAGGGAATGCCGGTCTTCTGTTGCAGGTTGTCGGCCTCATCGGCAGAAAGGCTGTCGCAGATAACAAGCTGGGGAGCGGCCTCCATGAGCGCCTCTTCATTGATGGTCACGCCGCTCGAGCCGCCATCGCCGATAACGGGCAAGCTGGTGAACAGATCGTGATTCACGTGACGATACGCGCAGCTCACATTATCTTCTTGCTCGGACGCTTCGATGCCGACCACCATATCCTCAGCTTGCAAGTAGCACACGGGGCGCAGTGCGCAACCAACAGCAACGATGCGCTCGAGATCTGCGGGAATCTCCACGCTACGACCGCGCATGTCGGCGATGGTTTGGGCCTCAGCATTCGAACTTGAGCTCGATTCGTTCGAGTTGCAGCCGGTGAGCAGGGCAGCTGCGAAGATGAGTGCGATCGCGCAGATGCAGACGCTCAAGCGCAGCCAGAGCTTTGATATCATTTGGTCTTTCATCGAGAGCCTTTCGTCAGGTTCGTTGGTTGGGTTGTTACAATGAGAGAATTCGTAACATGTTACTGATGATAAATTAGTAACACCGAGCGCGCAAGTTCCGATTCACAAGATCTTTGGTGAACGGCATGCGTGCTTTGCTTACAACAGTGCAACAGCCTGGGAAGATGCGCTCATTTTGCTTTATGATTCACGCATCGAATACTACGAGACCTCGCGATCGGTCTTGATCAAGTGAATCAGGAGAAACGCTATGGTTGCCCAGCACTCACGGAAAAAGAAGGTTGCGCTTGGCGTGATCATCACCTTGGTATGTGTAGTGGTGGCCGTCTTGATCGGTTTCAATCTCTATATCCGCATCGCGTACAGTTCTTTTTACAGTAAGGCGCAGGAAGAATTCGCGATCCCTGGTGTGAACAACGGTTTTATCTGCCAAGATCTTGACTATTACGATGAGGGTGATTGTTGGCTTTTCAGCGGCTATAGTTCAAGCGAAGGCCCCTCGCCGCTGTATCGTCGCGATGCGAATGGCGAGACGGTGAAGTTCACCGCCGAACTTCCCGATGGAACGCCGTACGAGGGGCATGGTTCTGGTATCACCACGTCCGAGAACTTCGCCTTCCTTACGTGCGATGAAGGCTATCTTGTGTTCGATGTTGCTGCGCTGGCCCGAGTAGGAGAGGGCGAAAGCGTGCGTGCGGTCGATAAGGTCGATCTTGAGATCACGCCGGCCTTCATCAACATCGAGAACGATACGCTCTACACGGGAACGTTTCACCTCGAGCCGAACTATGCTGCACCCGAAGAGCATCATATGACCACGCCTGACGGGAGCGAAAACGCGGGCGTACTCTTCGTCTATCCTGGCGATACGGCAGCGCGTTACGGCTATGCCCAGTCGCCCGCGTGTGTCTATTCGCTGCCTGATAAAGTGCAGGGTGTGTGCGAACTGCCCAATGGCGATATCGTGCTCTCTACCTCTTATGGTCTTGCGGGTTCTCATTTGCTCACCTATCGTCCGGTGAACCCAGCGGCTACGCCAGTAGTTGAACTGCCTGTTCAGCAAGGGGGAGAGAGCGACGCTGCGGCTGCACAGCCCGTAGGCGATACGTTCGCCGTGAACGGGAAGCAGGTGCCGCTCTACTACTTCGACTCGACCAATCTTGTATCGGATCTTTCGGCGCCGCCCATGAGCGAGGGTATCGAATATCACGATGGCTGCATCTACATCTCCGAAGAAGCGGCAAGCAACAAGTACATCTTCGGCAAGCTCTATGGGGCGGGTGTCGTCTACTCGCTTCCCGAAAATGCCTTCATTAGGTGACAAACGGGAGTGCGGACATTTTCTTGGACGCTCTAGGCCGTGTAGCCTAGAGCCTCACGGTACTCTTTGGGGCTCAACCAACCGAGCGACTG
>OLPI01000706.1_pt1 | contig 31419 bp, 29 predicted proteins | sample 1672361 | NCBI WGS metagenome assembly OLPI01 (sample SAMEA3136675, study PRJEB25190) | human gut metagenome
AGGCCGAAAAAGCGGTCAGCTCCGGAGGCATTCCGGAGCTGACCGGGCTTTTACCAGTTGTCCCGCCGGGCGTGGGGGCCAAGTTATAACCTGCACCGTTTCCAAGCAGGTGGGTTGTCTCCAGCTTGCTTTACTGCTTCCATCTTCCAACCGCAGACGGCAGTCGGGAGGCCTGCAAACCACATGCTGATCCGACATCCCCTATAACAAGATGTGAGGATAAAAAAGACCCATATACATCATGTGTGGGGCGAAAACACCACTGCGGCGCTTTCACCTTGGGCATAGTATACCACAGCGGGACGAAAAAGAAAAGAGAAATTTGCTATTATTTTCAGGAATCTTCTTCCTCGTCCGCCATCAGCTGCTCCATGAACAGGTCATAGACACGATCCAGCTCCTCGTCGCTGTCCAGCGTGGACAGCTGCTCCTCGCCGTCCACCATGATGGACTTGAGGATCACAAGGCCCAGATCCTCCTCGTCGGCCTCGTCCTCCTCCACAGCGGGGAAGAAGGCCATATAGGTCTGTCCGTCTACCTCCAGCGCGTCGATATACTCCAATTCAAATTCGTTGCCGTCCTCATCCGTCAGGGTGATGAAATTCGGGCCAAAATCTTCGCTCATATCCGTTGCCTCCTTGTTGATCGGCGGTAGCCAATAAGATACCGCTTATTGTACCCTATCTTTCGCCGGAATGCAAGATGTGCCGGTGTGACATTTTTCGTGCCATAGGGAGAAAAAGTGGAGAGAAACCGGAGAAATGGCAACTATCCGGGTGGATTTTGACAGGAATTTGCCGAAACACGGGGTTTTTAACATTTGACAGATGTGGTACAATACTAGAATAGCATAATAATGGGCAAGTATGTATACCGGTGAGGGCGCGCCGCGCCACCGGCCGATACATCCAATACAACAAGGAAAAGGAGGTGCCCTGTTATGAGCGAAAATAAGAAGCGCCGCGGCCTGTTTGGCCGGCCACAGCAGAGCGCCGGTCAACGAGCGGAGGAACCGCGTCAGGAGCAGCAGCACACGCCGCGCCCCAAAAAGAAGGGCCGGGCAGGGAAGATCATCGGCACCATCGTGCTGGTGATAATGCTGACCGCCGTTATTTTTACCGGAATATTCCTGACATGGATCAACACGTCCCTGAAGGGCAAGACGGAGGTCTATCTGGACGAGCTGGAGACCAAGGTGTCTACCGAGCTGTACTATCAGGACGCCAAGACCGACGAGTGGGTCATGTACCAGACCCTGTACAGCAAGGGCGAGAACCGCATCTGGATCGATCTGGAGAATATCCCGGACTATTTGAAGGACGCCGCTATCGCCATCGAGGACAAGCGCTTTGAAAAGCACAACGGCGTGGACTTCCGAGGTACAGTGCGCGCCATCCTCAGTACCCTGACGGGTCGGGGCGTGCAGGGCGGCTCCACCATCACCCAGCAGCTCATCAAGAACGTGACCGGCGACAACCAGAGTACCGTCAAGCGTAAGGTGACGGAGATCTACCGTGCGTTGGAGCTGGAAAAGCGCTACAGCAAGGATCAGATCCTGGAATCCTATCTGAACCGCATCTGCCTGGGACAGTCTTGCTACGGCGTAGAGGCAGCGGCTCGTACCTACTTCGGCAAGAGCGCCAGCGAGCTGACGCTGGCCCAGAGTGCCAGTCTGATCGGCATTACCAACAATCCCAGTCAATTCGGCCCCTTTGAGGGCGAGTGGAGCCGGGAGCAGAACCGCAAGCGCGAGATCCTGATCCTGGACGCCATGCTGGAGCAGGGCAAGATCACCCAGGCGGAGTATGATGCCGCCAAGGCGGAGGAGGTCATCTTTACCAACGGCTGGAGCAACACCGGCAACTACTACGGCGACGAGGTGGTGGATACCTCGGCATTGCTGGAGGAGGAGACCGAGCCGGTGGTGGCCCAGTACACGTCCCGCAACTCCTACTTCACCGACGCGCTGATCGAGGATGTGATCCAAGCGCTGATGGGCGAGTTCGGCTATGACTACGATACCGCCCAGAATGCCCTGTTCAACAAGGGCTATAAGATCTATACCACCCAGAACTACGAGTATCAAAAGATCGCCGAGAGCGTGTTCACCGATCTCAGCAATACCCCCTATACCCGCACCAACAGCAAGGGTGAGACTGAGCAGCTGCAAGGCGCAATCACCATCATTGATCCCTATACCGGCTATATAGTGGCCATGGTGGGCGGCACCGGCGAAAAGACTGCCGACCGCGGCTGGAACTGGGCCACCTCCGTGCGGCCCTGCGGCTCCGCCGCCAAGCCTATCAGCACCTACGCGCCCGCTCTGGATCAGGGCATCATCACCGGCGCGTCCACCATCGACGACTATCCGGTGCTGGAACTGAACGACAGCGCCTATCCCAAGAACGACAACGGACGGTTCCAGGGTCTGGTGACGCTGCGCCGCGCGCTGGTGCAGTCCCTGAACACCTGCGCCGTGCGGGTGAACATGATGCTGGGCACGTGGGAGTCCTATGACTTCATGACCAGCCGTCTGGGCTTCACCACGCTGACGCAGGCCGACAGCGAGCAGGTGGGCGCTATGGCGCTGGGCGGTTACGCCCGCGGCGTCACCACCGAGGAGATGGCGGCGGCCTACGGCGCTTTTGTCAACGAGGGCATCTATACCCGCCCCCGTACCTTCACCCGTGTGGAGGACAGCAACGGCAACGTGATTTTGGAGAATGAGATCCAGTCCAACGTGGCCATGAAGGCCAGCACCGCCGCGCTGATGAACAGCATCCTCCACGACGTGGTCAACGGCGGCACCGGCAGCAGCGCCAACTTCAGCGGCATGACGCTGGCCGGTAAGACCGGTACCACCAACGACCTGCGGGATCGCTACTTCGTGGGCTACAGCCCCTACTATGTGGGCGCCTGCTGGGTGGGCTACGAGAGCAACAGCCGGGTATCCTCCGGCGGCGTCAACCCGGCGGCCATTCTGTGGAACAAGGTCATGTCCCAGATCCACGCGGGACTGGAGAACAAGAACTTCTTCTCCAGCAGCGATCTGGTGCAGGTGACGGTCTGCGCCGACAGCGGCATGCTGGCCAGCAACCTGTGCGAGCAGGATCCTCGCGGCAGCCGTGTCCGCTACGAGTGGGTGGCGGTGGACAATCAGCCCACCGAGCTGTGCACCATGCATGATGGCAGCAGTATGCTGAACTACTACCGCGACTACTTCGCCAACTTCCCCGACATTGTCGCCGAGGACAGCGAGTATGTCCACTGGGGCAACGCCATCGGCGGGGACGAGAACTCCACACCTCCCGGTTGGGGCGATGACGACACGTCCGATGACCCGAATGCCGATGACAGCACCGGCGACGGAACAGACGACGGCACCGGCGGCAACGGGGACTTTGTGCCCGGCCACGGCACCGACGGCTGGTAAGACAGACCAACGACACGATACCCGGCCGGAGCTTCCGGCCGGGTATCCCAACCATGAGGGGAGGGAGCGCGGATGCGTGCGCCGCAGATCAGCTGCAGCTTTTCCGGGCATCGGCCGGAGAAGCTGCCGTGGGGCGACAACGAACGGGACGAGCGGTGTCTGGCGCTGAAGGACGCCATCCGCCAGATGGTGGAAAAGGCCTATGCCGACGGCTACCGCCATTTCATCTGCGGCATGGCCCGTGGCTGCGACACCTACTTCTGCGAGGAGGTGCTGCAGCTGCGCCGCCGGGTGCAGGATATCACGCTGGAGGCCGCCATTCCCTGCCTGAGCCAGAGCGACGGCTGGACGGCGGCACAGCAGGAGCGGTATCGGGATCTGCTGGAGCTGTGCAACTATCGCACGGTGGTGCAGGAGAAGTACGACCCCGGCTGCATGCACCGGCGCAACCGCTACATGGTGGATCACAGCAGTCTGCTGCTGGCCGTCCATGACGGAAGCCCCGGCGGCACCCGCTATACCATTGAATACGCGCTGCGGCGTAGGAAGGACGTACTGATCCTGCCGGTGCCGGAGCGGTGAGAAAGGAGAACGGATCATGACTTATACGTTTACGCCTCGCGGCGTTTGCTCCCGCCGCATGACGGTGGAGCTGGAGGACGGCGTCATCAAGGACGTGAAGGTGGAGGGCGGATGCAGCGGCAATTTGCAGGGCATCTCCCGTCTGGTGGTGGGCATGAAGGCCACCGACGCCATCGAACGGATGCAGGGCATCTCCTGCGGCGGAAAGCCTACCTCCTGTCCCGACCAGCTGGCCAAGGCATTGACCGAGGCGCTGAAAAAGGCGGAATAAATAAGAGCGGAATGACAAAGGTCATTCCGCTTTTTTAATATTGAATTGATCCCACGGGAATTCACACGGCGGGGGACAGGTCACGTCCACCGCTTCGCCGGTGACGGGGTGGGTGAAAGCCAGACGGTACGACCACAGGGCGGCGGAGCAGTCCGCCTTGCTGCCGTAGCGGATATCGCCCAGCAGGGGAAGTCCCCGGTGGGAGAACTGCACCCGGATCTGATGGGTGCGGCCTGTGTGGAGCCGGACTTTTACCAGCGTCAGGGCGTCGGTCTTGCCTAGCACGGTATAATCCAGCGTGGCTTCCCGCACGCCCTTGCGCATTCGCTGCACCACGTAGCTCTTGTTGTGGGCGGCGTCCCGGAACAGGAGGTCGGTCAGGGTGTCGCTGTCCTTTTCCGGATGGCCCCGCAGCACCGCCAGATACTCCTTGGTGATCTGGTGGGCCGCCACGGCGGCGGTCAGCTTGCCGGTGATCTCCTTCCGGCGGGAGAATACCATTACCCCGCCGGTAACGCGATCCAGCCGGTGTACGGTGGCGATGTAGTCCTTTTCCCCCAGCGCCCGGTAATGCTCCCGCAGCAGGGCGGGCATGCAGGCGGCCTTGGGATCGTCCTCCGACAGCACCCCCACCGGCTTGACGGCCACCACAAGGTATTTATCCTGATAGAGTATGTTCATAGGCATCAGAACCGGCGGCCCCGGTAGCTGCGGTGCCGTCTCCGCCGGCCACGGCCGCTGCCGTAACGGCGGCGGCGCATGACGGTCTTGCCGAATAGCAGCACCAGCACAACCAGAATGACCAGCACCACCACCAGCACCTTCACAATGGTGCGGGAGAAGAATTCCTTCAGGGCGTGCTTGACGATCAGGAAGCGGCTGGCGTTTACATCCGCCACCGCCAGCAGCGGCACGGTGGCGTAGTCCACATCGCCGTAGCTGAGGGTAATGGTGCCCAGCTGCTGTCCCGCGCTGACCGGTGCGTCTACCACATCGGCGTCCAGCGTGACGGTGCGCACCAGATCCTCCGGCTTCAGGTCGTCGGGCAGCACCGCCTCTGCGGTGTAGGCGGGGTGGACAGCCACCTGCGCGGTTTCCTTGCTGAGCGCCACCGGCACCTCCTGGATCATCTCGTCCTCGGTCAGCACGGTCTTGGTGGTGAAGTTGTCAAAGCCCCAGTCAAACAGGCGGGCGGTCTCGGTAAAACTGCCCACCTTATAGCTGCCGTCGCTGTCGGTCATCAGCCGGGCACCCAGCACCACGGAGATCAGCTGGCGGTCAGTGCGGACGGCGGAGGATACCAGACAGTAGCCCGCTGCGTCGGTAGAGCCGGTCTTGATGCCCTGTGCGCCGCTGTAGAGATACCCGGTAGCCCGCCAGTTGGAGATCAGGTAGTTGGTGCTGTGAAGCTCGCGGGCTTCGCTCTTGTTGGTGGCGGGCACGTCGTAGGCTTTGGTGTTGACGATGGTCATGAACTCGTCGTACTTCATGGCCTCGCGGGTGAACAGATAGATATCCCACGCGGTGGTGTAATGCTCGTTATCCGGCAGGCCGGAGGTGTTGACGAAATGGGTGTTTTCGCAGCCCAGCTCCTGTGCCCGCTGGTTCATCAGCGCCACAAAGGCGGTGACGCTGCCGCTGACGGCCTCGGCCAGAATGTTGCTCACCTCGTTGGCGGACACCACCAGCAGGCAGTACAGCAGCTGCTCCACCGTCAGCGTTTCACCGGCCACAATGTCGGCGGTGCTGGCGTCGTCCGGCAGGCCCGCCACGCTGTTGGCACTGGCGGTGATGGAGTCGCTGAGCCGCAGCTCGCCCCGGTCGATGGCTTCGAACACCAGCAGCGCCGTCATCACCTTGGTGATGCTGGCGGGGTACTGCTTGGTGTGGGCGTCCTGATCCAGCAGCACGGTGCCGGTGGCACCGTCCACCAGCAGGGCGGCCTTGGCGTCCAGCTGGATATCCTCCACGGCGTAGGCAGTAACGGGCCAGAGCTGCGTCAGCAGCAGGGCCAGCAGCAGAAAAACGGTGCAAAAACGGCGGAATTTCATAATGACTTTTTCTCCATATGTGCTATAATAGGGTGGGCATCGTATGTCGGGACGCGGAACGGTGAGCGATCCGCGAGCAGTATCTAACTTACTATTATAAACGACATGTTTCCTTCCGTCAACGGGGAGGGAGATACCAATTGTAAACATTTTTTCAGGAGGTGGCGCCATGAAAATATTAGTGGTGGACGACGAGAAGCTGTTGGTAAAGGGCATCACGTTCAATCTGGAGAACGAGGGCTATGAGGTCACCGCCGCCTATGATGGCGAAGCTGCCGTGGAGCTGGCAAAGAAGGAGAGCTTCGACCTGATCATTCTGGATCTGATGATGCCAGTGCTGTCGGGCACCGAGGCGTGCATGAAGATCCGGGAGTTTTCCGACGTGCCCATCATCATGTTGACCGCCCGCAGCGAGGACGCGGACAAGCTGATGGGCTTTGCCTGCGGGGCGGACGACTATGTGACGAAGCCCTTTAACATTCTGGAGCTGAAGGCCCGTATCCGGGCGCTGCTGAAGCGCAGCGCGGGACGCTCCGACGCGGTGCGTACCCTGCTGACGGTGGGCGACCTGAGTCTGGACACCCAGCAGCGCGTGGCCATCCGGGACGGCAAGACCATTGACCTGACCGCCAAGGAATATGACCTTTTGGAGCTGCTGATGAAGAATCCCCGGCGGGTCTACAGCCGGGAGAGCCTGATGGATCTGGTGTGGGGCTATTCCTACGCCGGAGATTACCGCACGGTGGACGTGCATGTGCGCCGCCTGCGGGAGAAGCTGGAGCGTGTGCCGGCAGAGCCGGCCTATATCATGACCAAGTGGGGAGTGGGTTACTATTTTCAGGGGGAAAACCAGCCTACAGTTTAAGTTTGGCGTCAGCTATATTCTGGTAATCGCTGCGGTGCTGGTGCTGCTGAACACCTATCCGCTGCTGCAATCCCAGACCATGGTGTTCCAGTCCAAGGAGACGTCCATGAAAAGCTCCGTGAAGCTGATCGAGGCATCGCTGAGCGGTCTGAAGCAGCTGGACGAGGAAAACGTGTCCAAGGCGCTGACCTCCATGCGGGAGACGGGTGTGTCCCGCATTCTGGTGACGGACACGGCGGGCCGCATCCTGTACGACACCCGCGAGGAGAACGGCGCGGTGGGGCTGTACGCCTTTTACACCGAGATCGTACAGGCGCTGGAGGGCTATGACGCCTTCTACTGCAACTATGACTCCACCGCGTTCCTCAGCCGCATGGCCTCGCCGGTGGTGTATCACAACCAGATCGTGGGCGCGGTGTATACGTATGAGTACGACACCAAGCAGGCGGATATTCTCAAAAGCTTCCAGTCCAACCTGATGAAGATCTCCATTCTCATCGCGCTGGCGGTGCTGGGTCTTTCCGTGCTGCTGAGCCGGATCCTGACGGCCCAGATCACCGATCTGCTGTCCGCCATCCGCAAGGTGCGGGAGGGCGCCTACAGCCACCGCGCCGCTGTGAAGGGCAGCGACGAGATCGGCCAGATCGCGGCGGAGTTCAATAGCCTGACTGACCGCCTGCAGACCACCGAGGATGCCCGGCGGCGGTTCGTGTCCGACGCCAGCCACGAGCTGAAAACGCCGCTGGCGGGCATCCGGCTGCTGACGGACTCCATCTTGCAGACCGGGGATATGGACGCGGACACCACCCGCGAATTCGTGGGCGACATCGGCCGCGAGGCCGAGCGGCTGACCCGCATCACAGAAAACCTGCTGCGGCTGACCCGGCTGGACAGCGGCGCTGTGCCGCCGGTGACGCCGGTGCCGGTAGCGCCGGTGCTGGAGCGGGTGGCCCGGATGCTGGCGGTGCTGGCGCGGGAGAAGAACGTCACGCTGTCCTACGAGGCGGAGCCTCAGGCGGTGGCGCTGGCCACGGAGGACGACGTGCATCAGATCCTCTATAACCTGATGGACAACGGCATCAAATACTCCGGCACCGACGGCTTCGTCCACGCTGCCGCCGCAACAGACGGTGACTGGGTGGTGCTGACGGTGGAGGACAACGGCATCGGCATTCCGGAGGACGACCTGCCCCATATTTTCGAGCGGTTCTACCGGGTGGACAAGATGCGCTCCCGTGCCATCGGCGGTACGGGACTGGGGTTGTCCATCGTGAAGGACACGGTGGAGAACCGGGGCGGCAGCATCACCGCCGCGGCCCGTCAGGGCGGCGGCACGGTGTTCACGGTGCGCCTGCCCCGCGCAGCAAAGGAAGGCGGTGACGGCCAATGAGACGGGGGATCACGCGCCTTGCGGCGCTGATGCTGGCGCTGTGCCTGCTGGCAGGCTGCGGCGCGGCGCAGAGCGGCGAGGGAGACGGCCTGCGGCTGTACTATCCCGTGCCGCTGGAGGAGCATCCCGGCGGCGACGCCATCAGCAGCGTCACCGTCGATTGGGACACGCTGCCCCAGGAGGACAGGGCGGCACAGGCGGAAGCCGTGCTGGCGCTGCTGATGGGCGGCTGTCAGGAGGAGCGCTTCCAGAGCCCTGTTCCGTCAGGCACATCGCTGCGTTCCGTGGAGGTAAAGGGCGGTACCGCGTGGGTGGATTTCTCCGGCAGCTACAGCCAGCTCAGCGGCATGGCGCTGACCATCGCCGACTACTGCGTGGCGCTGTCGCTGACCCAGCTGGAGGGCGTATATGCCGTGCGTATCACCGTCAACGGGCAGGAGCTGGCCTATCGGGACAGCAACCTGTTTCTGGCCAGTGACGTGCTGCTGACCTCTATGGACGACGTGGTGCGGATGCTGACGGCCCAGCTGTATTTCCCCGACGCCGACGGCACGCTGACGCCGGAGGAGCGGCTGCTGCCCCAGTACGAGGGACAGTCCACGGCGGACGTGGTGATCGCGGCGCTGATGGATGGCCCCACGGAGGATGGCCTGCAGGCCCTGATCCCAGAGGGGGTCACAGGCATCACCGCCCGCGTGGAGGACGGCGTGTGTCAGCTGAACCTCCCGTCGGAGGAGCTGGACGCGGTGGACGCCGACACGGTGGAGCAGATGCTGCGTGGCATCGTCACGTCCTTGCGGTCGCTGGAGGGGATCACCGCCGTGCAGGTGTACCGAGACGGCACGTATGTGGATGTGTATGAATGAGTAAAAAAGGCTCTGGCCAACGGCCAGAGCCTTTTTTAATGTCAAGCGCTTTTGTGGACGTGCGTAGGGCGGCCTGCCCTCAGGCCGCCGCTTGGACGTGCGGAAATCCGCAATACCCTCAAAAAACCACCTTGTCCAGCTCCATGGTGGCGTAGCCATTAAGGGTCATGTCACCCCGGACGCCAGCCATGTACTCGTAATACCCCTGCGCGCCGATCATGGCGCCGTTGTCACCGCACCATTTCAGCGGGGGGAGATACAGCTTCACGCCACGCTTTTCGCACAGCCTTTGCAGGTCGGCGCGGATGATGGAGTTGGCGGCCACGCCGCCCGCTGCCACCAGCACCTTGCGGCCCGTCTGCTCCAGCGCCAGCGCCGCGCGCTCCGTCAACTCGTCGCTGACGGCCTGGGTGAAGTCCCGGGCCAGGGCGGGCTCGTCCAGCGGCTCACCCTTCTGCTGGGCGTTGTGGGCCAGATTCACCACGGCGGTTTTCAGCCCGGAAAAGCTCATGTCCAGCGGCGCACCGTCCACATGGGCACGGGGCAGGGCGTACACGCCGCCCGCCGACTGTTGAGCCAGCTGATCCATGGGCTTGCCGCCGGGGTAGGGGAGACCCAGCACACGGGCGGCCTTGTCGAAGCACTCGCCTGCCGCATCGTCACGGGTAGCGCCCAGAACCTGCATGTCGGTGTAGTCCGCCACATCCACGATCAGCGTATTGCCGCCGGAGATGGCCAGCGCCAGAAACGGCGGCTCCAGTTCCGGAAAGGCCAGATAGTTGGCGGCGATGTGACCCCGCACATGGTGCACCGGGATCAGCGGAACGCCCAGCGCCCACGCGGCGGATTTGGCGAAGCTGACGCCCACCAGCACCGCACCGATCAGGCCCGGCGCGTAGGTGACGGCCACCGCGTCAATATCCCGCTTTGTCAGTCCCGCGTCGCGCAGCGCCTGATCCGTCAGTCCGGCGATGGCCTCTACATGCTTGCGGGACGCGATCTCCGGCACCACGCCGCCGTACAGGGCGTGCATGTCCGCCTGGGAGAGAATGGCGTCGGCCAGTAGATGGCGGCCATCCCGCACCACCGCCACGGCGGTCTCGTCGCAGGAGGATTCAAAAGCCAGTATGTTCATGCGTTCCCCTCCTCAAAGTCCCGCGTCAGAATGAGGGCGTCCTCCTTCGGCAGGTCGTAGTAGTTGCGCCGCCGTCCCCGCTCCGTAAAGCCGAAGGACTCATAAAGGGCGATGGCGGCGGTGTTGCTGGGCCGCACCTCCAGCGTCAGGAACGCCAGATGCCGGCCCGCCGCAAAATCGCAGAACACCTTCAAAAGCTTGGCGGCGATGCCCTGACGGCGGTATTCCGGGAACACCGCCACGTTGGTGATGTAGCCCTCGTCCGCTGCCACCAGCAGCCCCGCGTAGCCCACCACCTTTCCCGTGGCGGCATTCAGCGCCGTCAGGAAGGCGGCGCACTGGTTCTCTAGCTCCTCGGCCAGCATGTTCCGCGACCACGGGCGGGAGAAGCACACCCGCTCCAGCGCCGCGATCTCGTCCAGATGATCGGCGTTCATGGGCACGATCGATATGTGTATTTTTTCCATAGTTTTTCCTTATCCTTTTGCTTCCAGCCAGTTTTTACCGCTGTGAGCCTCGGCGATCAGAGGGACGGACAACGCCGCCACTTGCTCCATCTCCTGTCGCAGCAGCGTTTCCACGGTTTCCCGCTCCGCTTCCGGACACTCCACGATCAGCTCGTCGTGTACCTGCATGATGAGTTTGGCCTGCAAATTTTCACGCCGCAGGCGGTCATAGACCCGGATCATGGCCAGCTTCATCACGTCCGCTGCCGTGCCCTGAATGGGCATGTTCAGCGCCACCCGCTCGCCAAAGGAGCGCTGGATAAAGTTGGACGACTTGATTTCCGGCAGCGCCCGGCGGCGGTGGTACAGCGTCTCCACATAGCCCTGCTCCTTGGCCAGCGCCACGATATCGGTCATGTACTGCTTCACGCCGGGGTAGGTGGCGAAGTAGCGCTCCATGTAGTCCTTGGCTTCCGCCACCGTCACGTGGATATCCTGACTGAGGGAGAAGGCGGACATGCCGTACACGATGCCGAAGTTCACCGCCTTGGCCCGGGAACGCATCTCGTGGGTCACCTCCGCTTCCGGCACGTGGAACACCTTGGCTGCCGTGACGGTGTGGAAGTCCGCACCGGACAGAAAGGCCTGCTGCATGGCTTCGTCGCCCGCCATGTGGGCCAGCAGCCGCAGCTCGATCTGGGAGTAGTCCGCGTCCACCAGCACATTGCCATCCTCCGCCACGAACAGGCGGCGAATTTCGCTGCCCAGTTGGGTGCGGGTGGGGATGTTCTGCAGATTCGGCTCCGTGGAGCTGAGACGGCCCGTGGCTGTGGCGGTCATCTGGAACCGGGTGCGCACCCGGCTGTCTGGCGACACCGCCCGCAGCAGACCGTCGGCGTAGGTGGATTTCAGCTTCGTATACTGCCGGTACTCCAGCACGCTGCTGACGATGGGCGCTTCGTACCGCAGCTTCTCCAGCACCTCGGCGTTGGTGGACCAGCCGGTTTTCGTTTTCTTGCCGTGGGGCAGCTGCAATTTGTCAAAGAGGATGATCCCCAGCTGTCTGGGGGAGTTGATGTTGAACTTCTCGCCCGCCATGTCGTAAATGGACTGCTCCAGCTTCACGATACGCTCATGCAGGTCGATGCCGAACTGAGCCAGCGCGCATTCGTCGATGCGGAAGCCCGCCAGCTCCATCTCCGCCAGCACCCGGCACAGGGGCAGCTCCATTTCGTGGAGCAGCGCCGTCAGGTTCAGCTCCTCCAGCTTGCCGGGCAAAATCTCATACAGGGCGGAAACGGCGCTGGTATAGCTGCACAGGGCGGCTTCCTCCGTGGCGGCGTCGCTGAGTGGGGCGAAGGCGTCCCTGGCCAGGTGGGCCGGGGCGGGCAGCTCCGCGCCGCAGTAGGCCACAAACAGCCGCTGGAGGTCGTATCCTCCGGCGGTGGCGTCCAGCAGGTAGGCAGCCAGCGCTGTGTCGAAGATAAAGCCCTCGGCAGGCAGGCCGCGCTCCAGCAGGGCGTAGGTCATGTCCTTTACGTTGTGGGCCACCTTGGGGATATCGGCGGAGAACAGGCCGCGCAGCAAAGCGTCCCAGTCGCCGTCGAACCGGTCAGTCCGCAGGATGACCGTCAGGCCGTGGTGGTCGTCGATCTCACATTCCACCGCCAGCGCCCGAAGATCGTCCAGTCCGTATACTGTCACGTGGGGCACGCTGCGCCACTGGGCAAGGAGCCGCGCCGCGTCGTTATCGGTCTGGGGCACCTCGATCATGACGGAATAGTCCTCGTCATGGACAGGGGCGGCCGGTTCCGGTGTGGGAGCGGCAGGGGTCAGGTCGTATTTCTTGATAAGCTTGGTGAATTCCAGCTTCATGAACAGGTCGTACAGCTCCGGCCGGTAGGGTTGGCGCAGGGCGTCCTCCGGATCGAACTCCAGCGGCGCGTCGGTGACGATGGTGGCCAGCCAGTAGCTGCGGCGTGCGGATTCCTCGCCCTCCGCCAGCTTCCGCAGAGCGGCGGGCTTGGCTTCTACGTCCGGCATGGCGGCGTACAGCGCGTCGATGCTGCCGTAGCGCTGCACCAGCGCCGTGGCGGTCTTTTCGCCGATGCCCGACACGCCGGGAATGTTGTCGCTGCTGTCGCCCATCAGGGCCTTCAGGTCGATCATATGGATGGGGTCGAAGCCGTACTGCTCCCGGAACAGGGCGGGGGTCATGTCGGTGGTGGAGGTCTGGCCCATGCGGGAGGTCACCAGCTTCACGCGGGTACGGTCGGTGATGAGCTGCAGGCTGTCCCGGTCGCCGGTGACGATGACGCACTCCCAGCCCCGCTTTTCGCAGCGGCGGGAGATGGTGCCCAGCAGGTCGTCGGCCTCGTAGCCCACCATTTCGTAGCAGGGGATGGACATGGCGCACAGCACCTGCTTCATCACCGGCATCTGCTGGGCCAGTTCCTCGGGCATGCCCTTGCGAGTGGCCTTGTAATTGGCGTCGGCCTCGTGGCGGAAGGTGGGCTCCTTCCGGTCAAAGGCCACGCACAGCGCCTCCGGCTGTTCCTCGTCCACGAAGCGCTGGAGCATGTTCAGAAAGCCGAAAATGGCGTTGGTATACAGCCCGTCCCGTGTGGTCAGGGGCTTCACGCCGTAAAAGGCGCGGTTGATGATGCTGTTGCCGTCAAGAACCATCAGTTTCATAGTCGGCCTCCTTGTGGGGTCAGATTTCACATAATATTTTATTATAGTCCATTTTCCGGCAAAACACAACCTCCGGTCTTGACAGTTTTTTGGTTTGTGATAAGATGAGGTGGTTATCTACAGAATTTTAGCGGAGGAGCGCCATGGACAAGCTTGCCAGAAAAGTGGATATCCATCACGCCGCCATGCAGGGCAGCTATTTCGCCGGATTCTCGGCCATCTGGGGCTTTGGGCCGGTGCTGCTGCTGTATCTGGGGCTGAGCAACAGCACGCTGGGCGTGGTCACGTCGCTGGCGCTGGTGCTGCCGCTGCTGCTCCAGCCGGCGCTGGCCGCCCTGTCGGACGCGGACAGCCGGTGGACCAGCCGCCGTCTGGCGCTGGTGCTGTCGCTGCTGACGCTGGCGGCGGCAGTGGTCATGACGGTGAGCACCGGCAGCAAGACGGTGCTGGTGGCGGCTTACGCGGTGATCGGCGTACTGCTGGTGAGCACCTCGCCGTTTTTCAACAGCATGGTGATGGAGTATCACCTGCGGGGCGTCAACGTCAACTACGGCCTCGGCCGGGGCACCGGCTCCACCACCTACGCCATCGTGGCGCTGGTGCTGGGCTTCGTGCTGGAAAAGCGTGCGCCGACGGTGATCCTGCCGGTGCTGCTGGCGGCGCTGGTGCTGCAGATCATCGCCGTCTGGACGTTCCGCTATCCGCTGCCGCCTGTTCCGGCGGCGCAGGAGGAAGAGCCGCCCAAGGTGCTGGGGCTGTGGGCGCTGCTGAAGAAGTATCCGGCCTTTCCGGTGATGCTGATGGGCTGCGCGCTTTTGCAGGGCGGCCACAACGCCTGCAACACCTATATGATACACATTGTGGACAAGGTGGGCGCGGGAGAGAGCCTGATGGGCGTGGTGCTGGCGGTGTCCGCCTTTATGGAGCTGCCCGCCATGACGCTGTTCTCCCGGATGCGGCAGAAGCTGTCCCTGCGGGGCATGTTTTTGCTGTGCGCCGCCGCCTTTGTGGCCAAGGACGTGCTGTTTCTGCTGGCCAGGACGCCGACGCTGCTGTACGTGTCGGCGGCGCTGCAATTTTTCGAGTTCGGCGTGTTCCTGCCTGCCACCGTGTACTACGCGGCGGAGACGCTGGACGCCGCCAATCAGGCCAAGGGACAAGGCCTGATCCACATTTTCTCCAACGGCGTGGGCCCGGCGGTGATGACCGCCGTCAGCGGCACGCTGGTGGATCGGGTGGACGTGAACGCCATGCTGCTGTTCAACGCGGCTGCCGCCGTGGTGGGACTGCTGGTGGTGGCCTTTGCTACGTCCGGGTATTTTGACAAGAGGAGCAAAGAAAAATGATCGGTTCTTTTCTGACGGTGGGAGAGCAGGTGCTGATCCTGTTTGCCCTGATGGCGGTGGGCTTTGCCTTGGGTAAGGCCAAGCTGATGGGGGACAAGGGCAGCCTTGCCATGACGAATCTGGTGATGTACGCGGTGTCGCCCGCCATGATGGTGGTGGCCTTCCAGCGGGAGAAGGACACGGCGGATCTGCATAACTTTCTGGTGTGTCTGCTGCTGGCGGTGGCGGTGCATGCCGTCAGTATTCTGCTGGCCTGCGCGGTGCTGCGGGGCAAGGACGGCACCTGCGGCGTGCTGCGGTTCGGCGCGGTGTTCTCCAACTGCGGCTTTATGGGCTATCCGCTGATGACGGCGCTGCTGGGCAGCATCGGCGTGTTCTACGGATCGGCCTACGTGGTGGTGTTCACGGTGCTGACGTGGACAATGGGCGTTTATATGATTACCCATGACACCAGTAAGCTGCGGCTGAAGTCTATCCTGCTGAATCCCGGCGTGCTGAGCGTGGCGGCGGCCATGGTGCTGTATCTGCTGTCGGTGAGCCTGCCGGAGATCGTTATGACGCCGCTGAACTATCTGGCAAGCATGAATACGCCGCTGCCTACCATCGTGGTGGGTTATCAGCTGAGCCACGCCAATTTCCGCCACGCCTTTGCCGACCGCCGATCCTGGACGGCGCTGGTGCTGCGTCTGGCGGTGATCCCGCTGCTGACGGTGGGAGGGTGCTATGCCCTGCGGGTGGACAGCGCCGTGGCGCTGGTGACGGTCATCGCCGCCAGCACGCCGCCTGCCGCGCTGCTGAGTATGTTTGCCCAGAAATTCGAGCGCGACACCCGGCTGGCCTCCAGCGTGGTGTCGGTGTTTACCGCCCTCTCCGTGCTGACCATCCCGCCGGTGGTGGGACTGGCCCAGCACCTGATGGGGTAAGAGCTGCGTTACAGAACTGCTTGACACCGGAAACCATGCGGGTTTCCTGTTAGCTTGTCAAAAAAGCATAGCCCTTTTTGAGAAGATAGGAATTGCTTCGACCTGCGTTTTGGGGATGCCGGTGCAACAAAATATGGCGACAGGTCTGCGAACGGGACGGCATCTGGTACGTGGCCGAACAGGGTGAGATCTGGTATCCGTGGGACGGATGATATCGGTGAAAAAAGGGGGCTTCGGCCCCTCTTTTTTTATTCGGAAGGGGTGCGTCTTAATAAAACCTTAAACCTCCCCCTGATTGTTTCTTAATCCGGCGTTTGTTACCATAAAGGTGCCATCGATTGACAAGGGCAGACCCTTGTCAATCGATGGCAGAAAGAGAAGAAAGGACGTGCCTTTATGGAGACCACGCTGCGCACCATCAACGCCGTTATCTCGGCGCTGTTTTTTATCTGCTATACCTATCAGTTCCTCTATATCCCGCTGGTGCTGGCAAAAAAGCCCAAGCCCCTTGCCGCGCCGGCACGGCCCCACCGCTACGCGGTGCTGATCGCCGCCCGGAACGAGGAGAACGTCATCTCCGGCCTGCTGGACAGTCTCCGGGCGCAGACCTATGACATGTCTCTTGTGACGGTATTCGTGGCGGCGGACAACTGCACCGACCGTACCGCTGCCATTGCCCGCGCCCATGGCGCGGTGGTGTATGAGCGGTTCAACCAGCTGAACGTGGGCAAGGGCTACGCGCTGGACTTCCTGCTCCAGAACATCGGTGCGGACTATCCGGAGGGCTTTGACGGCTACTTCGTGTTTGACGCCGACAACCTGCTGGCTCCGGACTACATAGAGCGGATGAACGAGATGTTCTCCAACGGCCACCAGATCGTCACCAGCTACCGCAACAGCAAGAATTTCGGCGGCAACTGGATCAGCGCAGGCTACGCCCTGTGGTTCCTGCGGGAGAGCCGCTACCTCAACGGTGCCCGTAACCGGTTGGGCAGCAGCGCCGCCGTGGGCGGTACGGGCTTTCTGTTCTCCCAGCGGGTGCTGGACGAGAGCCACGGCTGGCGATTTTATCTGCTGACCGAGGATATCGAGTTCTCTGTGTATCACATTCTCCGGGGCGAAAAAATCGCCATCTGCGAGGACGCCGTGCTGTACGACGAGCAGCCCACCGGCTTCCGCCAGTCCGTGCGGCAGCGGCTGCGCTGGGCCAAGGGATACCTTCAGGTATTCCGCCGGTACGGCGCTGATCTGCTGAAGGGCGCGGCCAAGGGCAGCTGGAGCTGCTTCGACATGTCCATGTCCATCCTGCCGGCCTTCATTCTGACGGCGCTGTGCCTGCTGGCCAACATCACCTTGTCGGTGCTGGGGCTGATGCAGGGCGTCGGGGTATGGTTTACCATGCGGTCACTGCTGGAGTGCATGGGCAGCATCCTTGCCACGCTGCTGGTGCTGGGCGGCATTACCGTGGCCAGCGAGTGGAAGCGTATCCACGCCCCGGCGTGGAAGAAGATCGCCTATACCCTGACCTTCCCGCTGTTCATGCTGACATACCTGCCCATCTCCATGGCGGCGCTGTTCATGAAGGTGGAGTGGAAGCCCATCCACCACAGCGTGAACCTGTCCTCACTGCCCTATCCTGCCGCCAAGAATTGACCTTGTGCAATCGGGCGGGAGGGAGTATGATAGAGATAGACCAAACTTACTGCCGCAGGAGGACACACTATGTACACGATTCTGGTGGTTGATGACGAAAAGGATATCGTTTCCGCCCTTGAAATATACCTGAAGGCCGAGGGCTACCGGGTGCTGTCCGCCGGCAACGGCAAAGAGGCTCTGTCCGTGGCCGCCCGTGAGGACGTGCACCTCATCCTCATGGATATCATGATGCCCGTCATGGACGGCCTGACCGCCATGGCCCAGCTGCGGCAGACCAGCAATGTGCCGGTGATCCTGCTGACCGCCAAGGGTGAGGACACCGACAAGGTGCTGGGCCTGAACGTAGGGGCGGACGACTACATCACCAAGCCCTTTAATCCGGTGGAGATGCTGGCGCGGGTACGCTCCCAGCTGCGGCGGTATTTGCAGCTGGGCGGCGGGCAGGTGCGGCCCAGCACGCTGGTCATCGGCGGCATCTGTCTGGACGACAACGCCAAGGCCGTCACCGTGGACGGCGACCCGGTGGCGCTGACACCGAAAGAATACGATATTCTCCGCTTCCTCATGCAGAATGCCGGGACGGTGTTCTCCCCCAGCGAGATCTACCGCCGGGTGTGGGACGACGTGCCGCTGAACGCCACAGGCGCTATCGCCGTGCACATCCGGCATCTGCGGGAAAAGCTGGAGATCAACCCCTCGGAGCCCCGGTACATCAAGGTGGTCTGGGGTAAGGGCTATAAAATAGAGGGAACCCTCACATGAAACGACTTCTGGATAAAACCTGGGCCAAGCTGACGGCCTTTTTCCTGACGCTGCTGTTCGGCACCATGACGGTGCTGGGCGGCCTTGGCGTCGGCATTCTGGTCAGCTACGACGTATTTCTGGATGGCGGCGCGTACATGCGGGAAACGATGTATGAATCACAGTGCAGCAGCGCCATTCACAACGCCTACTACTATCTGCGAGGCACGATGGCCAACGCCGGCTTGCTGGCGGATGACACGCCTAGCACGGATACCTCGTCGGCTCCCACGACCGGCGGCATCACCGACGAGGAACAGCAGCAGGTGCTGGACGATCTGCCCCGCGCCTTTTCGGAAAGCTTCTCCCGTGAGGACACCGACTGCCATCTGGCGGTCATTAACAAGGATACCAGAGAGATCACCTTTGAAAACTTTGAACTGACGGACAGCGACAAGCCGCTGTACTCCACACAGCGAACCTTTACGCTCATCTTTGCCGACGGGACGAAGGAGGAGCTGACCATCGCCGCCGACCTGCTGCCTGCGGATGAATTCCCCGGCTATTCCTATCTGGTGATGACATGGCTGCTGGAGCACATCGGACTGACGGTGTTCCTGACGGTGCTGTTTCTGCTGCTGACGCTGCTGTGCTTTGGCTTCTCCATGGCCTCCGCCGGACACTGGGCGGCCCATGAGGGCGTCCACCTGACGTGGCTGGACAAAATCCCGGCGGATGTGTGGCTGGTGGCGTTGATATGCGCGGTTTTCGCGGGATGGGATGTTTTCTACGGATTGGCGTTTGCCGTGTTCTGCGCGGCGCTGGCGCCGGTGCTTCTGCTGTTCCTGTGCGCCTTTGCAGCCCAGTGCAAGGCTGGGACGGTGCTGCGGGGTACGCTGATCGCACGGGTGCTGCGGCTGCTGTGGCGCATCATCAGGGCGGTGGGTCGGGGCCTGCACCGCACGATTGTGGGTCTGCCCCTGATCTGGAAAACCACGCTGGTGACGCTGGCGGTGTTCTTCGCGGAGATACTCTACGGCTACGTGGACGGCTTCTTTGCGGTGATGAAGCTGGTGGAGTTCCTTGCCATCCTGTATATCGCTCTGAATCTGCGCATTCTGCAGAAGGGCGGCGAGAAGCTGGCGGCGGGAGATTACTCCCAGAGCATCGACACCAGACCGCTGATCGGCGACTTCAAGCGCTATGGCCAGCGGATGAACGAGCTGCGCACCGGCATGGAGCGGGCGGTGCGGGAGCAGACCAGGGCCGAGCGCATGAAGACCGAGCTCATCACCAACGTGTCCCACGATATCAAGACGCCACTGACCTCCATCGTCAACTACGTAGACCTGCTGCAAAAGGTGGACGTTCAGCCGGAGACGGCGCGGGAGTACATCGCCGTGCTGGATCGCCAGAGCCGGCGGCTGAAAAAGCTGACGGAGGATCTGGTGGAGGCGTCCAAGGCGTCCTCCGGCGCGCTGCCGGTGGACGTGCAGCCTACGGATGTGGCGGTGCTTTTCGACCAGATCGTGGGCGAGTATCAGGAGCGGCTGGCCGGCTGCCGCCTGACGCTGGTGGCCCGTCCGCCAGAGAAGCCCGTATCCGTTCAGGCCGACGGCAGGCTCCTCAGCCGCGTTATGGACAATCTGGTCAGCAACATCTGCAAGTACGCGCTGGAGGATACCCGCGTTTACGTCGCCGCCGCCTGCGATGAAGAAACCGTCACCATCAGCTTCAAGAACGTCTCCCGCGATGAGCTGAACATCTCTCCCGATGAGCTGATGGAGCGCTTTGTCCAGGGCGACGCGTCCCGCCATACCGAGGGCAGCGGTCTGGGCCTGTCCATCGCCGGAAGTCTGGTGCAGCTGATGGGCGGCACGTTTGACCTGTCCATCGACGGCGACCTGTTCCGCGCCGATATCACCTTGCCACGCGCGTGAATTTCCTCATAAAATGTGCCGGGAGTCTCACAAAAGAGACTCCCGGCTGCTTTGTTTATGTTGACAAAAGGAGAGAACGTTGTCTAATGGTTGCACATACAATGATGTAGCTGCAACTTCTTTCAAAAACCGGAGGTGCTCATGGATATTACAGAGCGGAAGATCACAAAAATCGCCCGTGAGGCGGAGAAGCTGGTGCTGCGGACGCTGCGGGAAAAGAACGTGGGCACGGCGGAGATCGACCTGATCCACGCGCTGCGCCACAATCCCGGCTGTACGCAGGCGGCGCTTCTGCACGCGGACAAGGCCGCCATCGCCCGGCGGACGAAAAATCTGGAGGGGAAGGGGTATCTCGTCCGCCGTGACGCGCCCAACGACCGGCGCAGCCAGCTGCTGTATCCCACGGAAAAGGCGGAGGGGCTGAAGGCCTCCAAGGCGGAGATCGAAGCGTCCTTTTATGAATACCTGACCGGCGTCTTGACGCCGGAGGAAGCCGCCGCCTTCACGGCGGCGCTGGACAAGCTGTACACCGCGTCCAAAGAGGAGAGCCGCGCGGGCTTTCCGCACTTTCAAAAAATGGCGGGAGGCGAAGCGGACGATGCGGAAGAGTAAGACGTTCCGCCCCGACCGGATCGGCTCCTATTTCCGCATGGAGTGGCTTTCGCTGGCTCTTGTGACGGCCTCCGGGTTGATCTATAACGTGGGCCTGCTGGCCACGCCGTGGTTTGAGGGGCGGCTGGCCCAGTGCTTTGCGGATATTCTGGGTGGCAACGAGACCGCCGCCCAAATGGCGGTGCTGGTGCTGGTCTATATCGCGGTGACGCTGCTGGTGCAGGCGGCGCGGTTCATCAAGCGGTTCTATGTCCGCCGCTTTGCCAACAACATTAACCGCCGGATGAAGGGCGTCCTGTACGCCAATCTGGTGCGGCAGAGCCGTGCCGCTCTGGAGCAGGAGGGTGCGGGCGAGCTGATGACCAAGGCTATCTCCGATGTGGACGACTGCGTGGAGGGCATGCGGAAGTTCACCACCGAGATCTTCGATACCGGCCTGCCGCTGACGTTTCTGGCGGTGCTGCTGTACTTCGGCGGCCTTGCACTGGAGGGGGTATTCTCCTCGGCGCAGGAGAGTCTGCTGGTGCTGTTCGGCCAGAAAATGACCCACGCGCTGCGCTCGGAAATGTCCCGGAAGCTGACGCGGCTGCCTGCCGGTACGCTGGCGGGGCAGAATCCCGGCCAGGTGGCGGCCCGCTTTTCCGGCGATGTGGACACGGTAGAGGCGCTGTTTACCTCCGGCATCATCAGCATGGTGGCGGATGCCTGCCGCATTGTCTCCATTCTGGCGGTGATCGCGGTGAAAAACACAGGTCTTGCGCTGGTTCTGCTGCTGGTGCTTCCGTTGTTCGCGGTCTTTACCCGCCATGTGCAGAAGCGGATGCTGGCCGCCCAGCTGGACAACCGCCGCGCCGTTGCCGCCGTGTCCGGTCAGATGCCGGAGACGCTGCACAACATCCGCACCATCCGGGCGCTGGGCATCGAGACTTACCGGGAGCGCCGCTATGACCGGTGCATCGGCGACAGCTATGCCGCCATGGAGCGCACCAACTTCTATGATGCGGTCTATTCGCCGGTGGTGCTGCTGCTGAACGCCGTTGTGGTGGGCGTCGTCATACTGCTTTCCGCCTCCGAAAAGGCGGAGATTTTGCGCCTGTTCGGCATGTCGGTGGGTACCTCGGTGGCGGTCATCAGCTATATCTCCCGCATTTTTGCCCCCATCGAAAGCCTTGGCATGGAGATCCAGACCATTCAGTCGGCCATGGCGGGCGTCAAGCGGATCGACGCGTTTCTTGCCCAGCCGGAGCGCACCGTTCCTCCGGAGGGGGAAAAGGTGGCGCGGGGCGATGTGGCGCTCTCCCATGTGACCTTCGGCTATGGGGAAAAGCCGGTGCTGGAGGACTTCTCCCTGACTGTGAAGCAGGGGGAGCAGGTCACGCTGGTGGGTCGGACAGGTGCGGGAAAAAGCACGGTGTTCAGGCTGCTGCTGGGACTGTATCCGCCCCAAAGCGGCACGGTGACCATCGGCGGCGTGGACGTTGCGGCCATTCCGGATGGGCAGCGGCGCACCTGCATCAGCTGCGTGGAGCAGCATTTTTCCTGCGTACCGGGAACAGTGCTGGAGCAGATCACCCTGAACGATCCGCAGATCACCGGGGAAATGGCGCGAAACGCGGCGAAGCTGGCGGGGATCGACGACGCCATTCAGGCGCTGCCGGAGGGCTACGATACGGTGTGTACCGACGGCATGTTCTCCCAGGGCGAGTGGCAGCTGCTGTCCATCGCCCGTGCCGCAGCGGCCGATCCCGCCGTGCCGCTGCTGCTGGACGAGATCACCGCCAATCTGGAAGCGGAGACCGAGGAGCGGGTGCTGGACGCGCTGCGCCAGGCCTCCAGAGGGCGTACCGTTCTCTCCGTCTCCCACCGAGTCTATGAAAGTCTCGGCGGCAGAACGGTGGAGATCAAGCCGCAGACGCCGTAAGCATTTTGGCAGTTTTCAGGGCGCAGAAAGCGTGGTATAATCGAACGGACAAATCAAAATTTTTGAATTACGGAGGGAAATGACATGAAAATCGTCATGATGACCGGCAGTGCACACCGGAACGGCACCACCGCCACTCTGGCCGACCGATTCAAGCAGGGGGCGCTGGACGCCGGGCATGAGGTCTACCGTTTTGACGCGGCGTTTCAGGACGTTCACCCTTGCATCGGCTGCGACAAGTGCCGCCGCACAGGGACGTGTACCTTCGCCGCGGATGACATGAAGCTGCTGAATCCTCACCTGCTGGCGGCGGACGCGGTGGTATTCGTCTCGCCGATCTACTACTTCACCATCAACGCCCAGCTCAAGGCGGTCATCGACCGGTTCTATGCCAACAACGAGGTACTGATGGGCGGGAAAAAGGCCGTCCTCATCACCGCCATGGCGGACACGGAGATGGACTCGGCGCTGGCGGCCAACGAGATGTTCCGGCAGATGACCGCCTATCTGGGCTGGGAAAACGCGGGCGTCTTGAATGCGCGTAACGCCCCCACCGCCGCCGATCTGAGCGGGGACGATCTGGAGCGGGCCTATGCGCTGGGAAAGGAGCTGTAACAGGCGTTGACCACGAAGGTGAACATCAGTGAATGGGAGCGCATGATATCGGGACGGCTCTACAGTCCCGCCAATCCGGAGATCGCCAAGCGCCACCGGGCGGGCATGATCCGCTGCGACCGGTTCAACCGCATCCCGCTGTGGCGCGGCAAGGCCAAGCAGCGGGCGCTGGAGCGGCTGATCCCCTCGGCGAAAGGGAAAAATTTCGAGGCTTTCGCGCCCTTTTACTGCGAATACGGTGTGAACATCCACGTGGGACGGAACTGCTTCATCAACTACAACAGCGTGTTTCTGGACGTGGCACCCATCACGCTGGGGGATAACGTCCTCGTTGGCCCTAACGTAACGCTGGCCACGCCCAACCACCCGTTCGTGGCGGAGGAGCGGGCCTATACGGACTATCCCAACGGCTGCCACGAGCTGGAGTATGCCCAGCCCATCACCATCGGGGACAACTGCTGGCTGTGCGCCAGTGTGACGGTGTGCGGCGGTGTGACCATCGGGGCGGGCAGCATCATCGCCGCCGGTGCGGTAGTGACCCGCGATATTCCGCCCAACAGCATTGCTGCCGGGGTTCCCGCCAAGGTGCTGCGGCAGATCGGCGAGGGCGACCGTCTGCACGTGTGGGAGACCTATGTGAAGAACGGATTGCCCACACCTGTCGGGGAACATTAAGAGAAAAGAACTCCGTTTTCGAGAGATGCTCGAAAACGGAGTTCTTCTTATGTTACAGGCCTAAGCTCTCCACCCATTTCTGGACGGAGGCGGCGCTCTCACGGCTGCTGAGACGCTTGCCGGGCAGCCATTTCGTGTCCTTGGAGCAGGCGGCCTTCAGGATATCCTCGCCGCCCATACCGCTGCCGCCGGAGGTGGCAAAGGGAATGACGGTCTTGCCGGAGAAGTCGTAGCTCTCCAGAAACGTCTCGATGATACGCGGGGCCTGATACCACCAGATGGGGAAGCCCACGAACACCGTGTCGTACTGCACCATGTCCGCCACCTGACCCGCGATGGCGGGGCGGCTCTTGGGGGCGTTCATCTCGATGGTGCTGCGGCTCTTTTTGTCCATCCAGTCCAGATCGGCATCGGTGTAAGGCTCCTGCGGCACGATCTCGTAGAGGTCGGCATCCAGCGCTGCTTGCAGATATTCCGCAATGGTCTTGGTATGACCGGTGGCGGAGAAATAGGCCACCAGCACCTTGCTGCCGGTGCTTTCCGGCGTTTCCTCGGCGGGAGCGGGATTGGCGGCATCCGCGGCAGCATTGTTTTTCGGCTCGTCCGCCGCATTGCTGTCGGCGTTGGTCACGCCGCAGGCCGCCAGCGTCAGCACCATGGCTGCCACCACCAGCAGCAGGGAAAACAGTTTTTTCATGTGGTCACACTCCTTTTTCTTTTTGTATCTCATGGCGCAGATAGTCCAGCCGCTGAAGCTGCCGCTCACGGAAGTGGATCTCGTCCAGAGTTGCCTTTCGCTTTTCCTCCATCATCCGCAGCCGCTGCCTGTCGCTGACCGGCTGCTCCAGTAGCAGACGCATATAGGTTTCCACCTCGTCGGCGGTAAAGCCAATATCGTGCAGTGTCATGATGGTACTGAGCCGCTCCAGATCCTCGTCATCGTACTGCCAAGCGCCCATTACCTTTTTCACCGCGCCGCACAGTCCCCAGCTTTCATACTCGTCCAGAATATGGGGCGGGATACGGTAGCGCTGGCTGGCCCCGTCCTTTGTCATGGCCATCACTCCTAAAGTAAAATACAGGCATCCTTTGTGGATACCTGTATTGTATACTTGTTTATGCCATATGTCGAATGCTTGTTTTGAGGAAGCAGAAATGCCTAAAGTGTATTTTTAATACAGCCAAGAAACTGCTCCGCTGCCGGAGAGCATGCCTGATCCTTCTTCCACGCCAGCACCGTGCCCGTTTCCAGCGTGGGGGAAAGGGGCACAAAGGTCAGTACGTCGGAGAGACTGCCGAAATCATAGCACAGCGCCGCGCCGACGCCGTTTTTTACCATGTTGGCGGCGTTCAGGATCAGGTTGAAGGTGGCGGCGATCTCTATCTTCTCATAGGCGTCGCCAAACCAGCCCGCCAGCCCGTTGCGAACCGTTTCACGGCCACTGATGAGCAACGGAACGCCAATCAGATCATTGGGCGCGACGGTTTCCTTCCGGGCCAACGGATGCTCCTTGGGCAGCAGAACGCCCCAGCGGTCCTTTTGCGGCATCCGCAGAAACGCGTACCGGCCAATGTCCACCGGCTCGGCCAGCAGCCCCATGTCCAGCAGGCCCTTTTCGATGCGCTCCTTCACATCGTCGGCGATGGCGCTGTAGATGCGGAACTGCACCAGCGGATGCTGCCTGCGGAATGTCCGGATATGCTCCGAAAGAAATGTCATGGCGGCGGTCTCGCCGCAGCCGATGGCGACCTCGCCGGTCAACTCCTCCTCGTGGTGCTGCAATTCCCGCTCCGCTTTGTCTGCCAGCTCCACGATCTCCTGTGCCCGGCGGTGCAGCAGCATTCCGTCCTCCGTCAGCACCACCCGGTACTGGCTGCGGCGGAACAGCTTGACGCCCAGTTCCTCCGCCAGCTGCATCAGCTGGCGGGAGAGGGTCGGCTGTGTCACATGGAGCAGCGCCGCAGCCTTTGTGATATTCTCCTCCCGCGCCACGGCGAGAAAATAGCGCAAGACCCGCAGTTCCATACGATTACCTCAAAAACAGCATAGCGCAAGTCAGGCATTTTTGCAAGGCAATTATGCCGGGAGGATCAGGTAGTTAAATATGCTTGGGCCGATTTCACGCTGTCTCCGGCACTGGCCGGTATCACGCTCAGGCACAGATCGCCCACAAGCATCAACAGCGCGCCGAGAGCGCCCAAAAGGCTGTCCCGCCGATAGGCTTTCAGCTCCAGGCGTTTCCCTCCTTTCGTGCGGTTAGAGCGCGCTAACCGCAACCCTTTCAAAAAGCCGCCGCCGGCGGCTTTTTGTGTCGATCGATTTGCCTTTATGATAGCATCGATTTTCCGTAAATACAATATGCTTTCCGCGCTGGCGGAGAAAAAATTTCAAAGTCCGCCGAGGTTATTCCGGTGTGCGGCGGTTTTCCGCATCCAAATAGCGGATCGCCTGTAGATACAGCTCGTATTTTCCGGCCCGCATGCCGTTTAACCGCCGGGGATCCGAGTTGTGCCGGAGATCGGCCAGCTTGACCTTTCGGGCGATGGGGTCTTTCGCCAGCGCCTTGACGTAATCCATGTAGAGCACGCCGCTCTCGTGGGTCAGCAGACGGAGCGCATGGATAACGGAGTCCGGAAAGCCTGCCCGTACCAGATCATCAAAGGAGTACCGGTCGCCGTGATCCTCGATCACGTCGTGCAGCAGCGCCGCGCAGGTGGATTCCTCATCGTCCATCTGGGTGGCCAGATAGAAGGGGTGCAGCACATAAGGATAGCCGCCCTTGTCCACATCCTCCTTGTGGGCGTCGTACATGATGGCACAGGCCTTTTTCACAAGGTCGGAATAATACATCGGAAGATGCCCCTTTCCTTTTTGCGTGTAAACTATTGTAGCAGAAAGAGGGGCAATATGCAAGGCTCTATAGGAAACAGGGGAGGGGGAGAAAGGATGCTGTTTACAGGAGCGCGGCGGCATATTACCATACCGGTATCAAGCAAAGGGAGGTACTTAATTAATGAAATATGTGTTGGAAACCAGCGCCCTGACCAAGCGTTACCGGGGTTTTACCGCGCTGGACAGCCTTACCATGCGTGTCCCGAAGGGGGCGATCTATGGCTTTGTGGGGCGGAACGGCGCAGGCAAGACCACGCTGATCCGCCTGATCTGCGGCTTGCAGGAGCCTACAGGCGGCAGCTTCACGCTTTACGGTGTCCGGAACACGGACGCCCGGATCTGCCGCAGCCGCCGCAGAATGGGCGCCGTGGTGGAAACGCCCTCCGCCTACACGGACATGACGGCGGAGGAAAACCTCCGCCAGCAGTATCTTGTGCTGGGAATGCCCTCCACTGAGGGCATTCCGGAGCTGCTGCGGCTGGTGGGGCTGGAGGACACCGGAAAAAAGAAGGTGAAGCATTTTTCGCTGGGTATGCGCCAGCGGCTGGGGATTGCCGTGGCGCTGGCGGGAAATCCGGATCTTCTGGTGCTGGACGAGCCGGTCAACGGCCTTGACCCCCAGGGCATCATCGAAATACGGGAGCTGGTCCTGAAGCTCAACCGGGAGCACGGTATCACGGTGCTGATCTCCAGCCACATTCTGGACGAGCTTTCCCGCCTTGCCACCCATTACGGCTTCATTGACGGCGGATGCATGATAAAGGAGATCAGCGCCCAGGAGCTGGAGAGTCGCTGCCGCAAATGCATCCGGGCGTCGGTCAGCAGCACAGGCGCATTGGCGCGGGTGCTGGATGCCATGGGAGCCGCCTACAGCATCGTGGACGATTCTCAGGCGGATATCTACGGCGAGGTGCAGATCACCGCGCTGGTGGAAGCGCTGGGCCGCGAAGGCTGCACGGTCTACAGCGTAAAGGAGCACGACGAAAGTCTGGAAAGCTTCTATATGGAGCTGGTGGGAGGTGAGCGCCATGTGTAAGCTGCTTCGTGCCAACTTCTACCGCCTGCGCCGCAGCCGTGCGTTGTGGCTGTGTATGGCGGCGGCCTTTGCTCTCTCTGCGTTATTCCAGCTGCGGATCGGCGCCGATAATGAGAGTATGAATACGCTGGATGTTATCTTTTTACAGGTGTTCCCGTTCCTGCCGATCCTGCACGCGGCCTTTATCAGTCTGTTCCTGGGGGTGGAGTATCAGGACGGGACGCTGCGCAATAAGCTGATCGCCGGCCATTCCCGCGGGACGGTCTATGCCGCCTATCTGCTCGTCAGCATAGCGGGCTGCTTCGCCATTCTGCTGGCATGGATGGCCAGCGCTGTGATCGGCGTGGTCAAATTCGGCTGGTTTGCCGCACCGGCAGAGGCTCTGCTGTTGAATGCCGTGACGATCCTTCTGCTGACGGCGGCGCTGGCCGCCCTCCTGACGCTGCTGTGCCTGCTGATCCCCAACCGCGCCGTGTCCGCTGTGGCTGCGATTTTGCTGATGTTCGGCCTGATCGTGGTGGGCAGCGTCTTCTATAACGCGCTGTGCGAGCCGGAGATGGCCTCTGCCGCCGTCATGACGGCCAACGGCTTTGAGGTAGGGGAGCCGGAGCCCAACCCCAATTATGTCTCCGGTGCGCTGCGGACGGTGTATCAGTTTATCGTGGACGCACTGCCCACCGGGCAGGCGATCCTGCTGGCCAATCAGGAGCTGGCGCATCCGGCGGTTTCCCTGTGCGCCTCTGTGGGCATCGTGCTGCTGTCCGGTGCTGTGGGTATGGCCATTTTCAAACGCAAGGATTTGAAGTAAGGAGTATGGTATGGAGATCTGGTGGATGGTACTGACTGGCCTGTTGGTGCTCTGCACGCTGGTTCTGCTGCTGCGTCTGACGGCGCTGCGCCATTCCCTCCGGGAGGTGGCGGAGGAGCTGGAGGAAAAGCTGCAAACCGACACCAACACCCTGATCTCCCTCTCCACCGGCGACCTGGCGGCCATGGCCATGGCCGCCAGGATCAACCGGCAGCTCCGTATGCTCCGGAAAGAGCGCCTGCGGCTGCAAAACGGCGACAATGCGCTGAAGGCGGCGGTGACCAACGTCTCCCACGACCTGCGCACGCCGCTGACGGCAATCTGTGGCTATCTGGATCTGCTGGAGCAGGAGCCACACTCTCCGCGGGGCAAGCGGTATCTGGCGGTCATCCGGGAGCGGACGGACGCCATGCGCACGATGACGGAGGAGCTGTTCCGCTACTCCGTCGTTACCACCGCCACAGACGAGCTGAACCGGGAACCGGTCTGCCTGAACCACGTTCTGGAGCAGAGTCTGGCAGGTTTTTACAGCGCGCTGTCCGCCCGCGGTATCACGCCGGAGATCCAGCTGGCGGAGACGGCTGTTGTGCGGGAACTGGATGCCGCCGCGCTGCGGCGGATCTTTGACAACATTCTCAGCAACGCCGCCAAGTATTCCGATGGAGACTTGGTCGTCAGGCTGATGCCGGATGGCGCCGTGACCTTTACGAACAGCGCCCGGAGCCTGAACCGGGTACAGTCGGAGCGCCTTTTTGACCGCTTCTTCACCGTGGAGACGGCCAGCGGCTCCACCGGTCTGGGTCTGTCCATCGCCAGACTGCTGACGGAGAAGATGGGCGGCAGCATCGACGCGGCGTACAGCGGCGGACGGCTGACCATCCGCGTGGCGTTTCCCCAATGACACTCTGCATAAGAAAAACCCCACGGAGGTGACTCCGTGGGGCTTTCTTATGCTTCTTCACTTTGCGGATTGGGAATATTTACGCCGATGCCGTTGATCTCCACGCCGTCGTCGGCGGGGATCAGGATGTACCTTCGCCCGTCGATGAACCGGGCCTCGATCATATAGCTGTACTCCGGGGCCACGGTGATCTTCACCTCCGGCGTGGTGATCTGGAATTTGCCGCTTTCAATGATGTTCTTCGGGTTCAGCGCCGCGTCCTCGCCGTACTGTTTGCGGCACTCCTGCTGGAATGCCTCCACCTTCTCGGCGGGCACGCCGCTGTTGGTCAGCACGTCGCCCACCTCACGGACGGACAGGGTGAGCGGCTGGGGATCCTTGCTCTCCTTGTGCTCCTCGATGCGGCCCCGCAACTGCTCGTGAACGGACTGCACCACGTCGTAACGGCAGTCCTTTTGCAGCGTGTCGCCCAGCGTGGTGCTGAATATGTTCTTCTGCTCCTCGGCGGACATGGGCGGCTGGTCGATACGGAACACCGCGTCAATGACCTCCTGATGGATCTGGGCGGTATTTTTGCTGTAAAAGAGGGCGTTATAAATGTTGGCCGACCGGTCATCAAAGGCCGGAAACAGGAAGCCAAGCTCCGGCGACAGGGCGATGTGTCCGGTGGAGGCGCTGTGGAAGCCGCTGTCCTCGTTGCTGTATTTCAGCTCCAGCGTGGGCGCTTTCACCGGGCAGATGCTGCACACGAAATAGCGGTACACCGTGTCGGAGGCGTCGTCCATTATCTCGTCGTTCCGGCCACGATAGGGCACGTCGTAGGTGTCGGCGGCCAGCAGAATGAGATAGTTGGTCTCGCCCATGTCCATGGCGTCGATGATGCGGCGGCACAGCTCCTGCCGGGAATTGGGGTCCTGTAAGCCCGTCTGGCGGATGGTTTGCAGCAGACGGTGCTCGTCGCTGTTGGACACCTGCGCGGTGGAGAATTCAATGTCGATCAGATTCCGGCCCAGTGTGCCGGACAGGGCCTTTTTCAGAAGCCCCAGATACGGAAGCTGCTCTTTTTTGATATCACGGATCTTAAATACTATGTGCAGATAAGAAACCCCGTTTGTAAAGATCGGATGAGACAAAAGGATCGTATTTTCAAAAGGCTCCTTCTCATTCAGGAACGGATGTGCTTCTTTACCCAGGTCTTCTCTTTTCAGCACCGGGATCTTCGCCAGATCTTCCGGGGAGGACTCTTCTTCCTGATATGCCTTCAGTGCCTTTGTCTCTGCGATCACAGCCTGCAGCTCTTCTACGGAAAGAGAAGCCTTTTTCTTTGCAAGCATCTCTTTCAGTTTTTCACTTTCTCTGCTCTCCATTCCTTTTTCAGGAAGCAGGGATACGATTGATTTATGTGTATTATTCAGAATCTGATTTTCCACAAGCTGTTCAAAATAATCAGTCTGTACCAGCTTCTTCAATGCGTCAAAAGTCTCATTCGCTTCAATATGCATAAATGGAGCCTTGTCATCATACAGCCAGCTGTCAAGTGCCTGCAGACCATACATCAGCCCTTTTGGATACGCCCCGAAATCTGCTTCCACCACAGAGGCTCTTGAAGATCGGAAGAG